>JADHED010001705.1_pt1 | contig 17601 bp, 14 predicted proteins | sample 8952041 | NCBI WGS metagenome assembly JADHED01 (sample SAMN16124423, study PRJNA663239) | bioreactor sludge metagenome | isolation source: sludge (control) | place: India:Bengaluru | collected 2018-09-08
GAAGCGCCCTCTCCTTCGCCTGCTCCCTTATCGGCCTCGAGTGCAAGATCTTCATGGTTCGCATCAGCTTCGAGCAGAAGCCGATGCGCAAAACCATGATGCAGACCTGGGGCGGCACCTGTATCCCCAGCCCGAGCCCGGAAACCAAGGCGGGCCGGGACGTCCTGGCAAAGCATCCGGACACCCCCGGCAGCCTGGGTATCGCCATCAGCGAGGCGGTCGAAGCCGCGGTATCCGATACCACCGGTCAGACCCGCTATTCCCTGGGCAGCGTCCTGAACCACGTGCTCCTTCACCAGACCATAATCGGCCAGGAGGCGAAAATCCAGCTCCAAAAGGCCGGGGAAAAGAAGGTCGATATCGTTATCGGCTGCGCCGGCGGCGGCAGCAATTTCGCCGGTCTCGCCTTTCCCTTTGCCAGCGATAAGATAAACGGGGCGCAGATTGAGATAATCCCGGTGGAGCCTGCCTCTTGCCCCACCCTCACCAAGGGCCCCTTTATCTATGACCATGGCGATATCGCGAAGATGACGCCGCTTTTGCCGATGCACTCCCTGGGCCACAGTTTCGTGCCCGATGCCATCCACGCCGGGGGCCTTCGCTATCACGGCATGGCGCCGCTCGTTTCAGCCGGCGTGGTGGAGGGACTCTTCAAACCCATGGCGCTGCAGCAAATCGAATGTTACAAGGCGGCCATGCTTTTCGCCAGAACCGAAGGAATTATCATCGCGCCGGAGACCAGCCACGCCGTCGCAGCCACAATCCGCAAGGCCAGGGAAGCAAAGGAAGAAGGCAAGGAAAAAGTGATCGTCTTCAACCTGAGCGGCCATGGACTGATGGACCTGTACGGCTATGACCTCTTTCTTCAAAATAAGCTGGTGGACCATGAGCTGCACCAGGACGAAGTCAACGAGGCCCTGGCGGAGCTGAGCAATCTCCCCAAACCCTCGGCCGCAAAGACCGGTAAATGGTAACAAATCCAACCAGGCATATTCGCACCCCCCGCGGATATGCCTGGTTATAATACCCGAACGCCATCCGTGACAAAAAATTCTTCCATAAAAATACTGTCCCTTACTATATCGATAATGCTCCTCCTTTTCGGAGTAGTGGAACTTTCCTTACGTCTTTACCGGGCTTTTGATCCGGCCTTTATAATCACGCCCGATACGACCTATCTCCGTTACCGCGGCAGGCCCTGTTCCGAAGAGTTTAACGGGTTCAGGCTCAACTCCCGCGGCTACAAGGATATCGAATTCAGCGGACGGAAAAAGCCGGGTCACTACAGGCTAGTGGCCGTAGGGGATTCCCAGACCTATGGCGCCGTGCCCTACGAGGACAGCTACATGAACCTCGTGGAGAAAAGGCTGCGTTCGGTCCATGGCAAATCAGAAATCCTCAACCTGGGGATACCCCAAGCTGGCCCGGTGGACTATCTGTCGGTCCTGGCTGATGAAGGATTCAGCCTGAACCCCGACATGGTCATTATACATTTCAACATATTTGACGACTTCAAAAATGGAGGAAAGCGCTTCAGGCTGTATTCATATTCAGCCGCAGCTACATGGATTAATGGATACATCGCCCGCATTATTAAACCGAAGGGCGCGATTTTCGGCTCCGGACCATACAGGGAAGGATTTTCACTGAGGAGCGATGAAGCATACCTGCAGCTCCTCCTTGACGCCCATGGGATGGTATTCAAAAAAAACAATGCCCGTTTCAACGATGATTTCAGGAGCTCATTTGATTTTATAACCAGGATAGACAGGGCCTGCAAAAAGAGAAATATAGCCCTGGCTGTTGTGATAATCCCGGCCGATCTCCAGCTCTATCCCCATCTTCAAAAAAAGGCATGGGCAGCCCTGAACGCATCAGAGGAGGATTTTGATTACAGAAAGCCGAACAGGATTCTTGCTGCCGAGTTAACGAAGCGCGGTATTCCTTACCTTGACCTGCTGGATTATTTTCTCCCGGAAATTAATAAATCTGGCAAGAGCGTCACCCAGGGAAACGATCCTCACTGGAACAGGTTCGGCAGCAGGATAGCAGCCGAGGCTGTCAGTCCCTGGCTTATCAGGCAGGTGAGTCTTCGTCTGCGCCCTGCGAAATGATGGGCAAGCAGTTCTCCCTGTTCCTGCAGGCAAGGATCCCCATAGGACTTTTTGAGGCTCCCTTAGAACTGGTAATCCCCCCGGAGAGAGCCCGAGAAGTCGGATACATCAACAGTTTCTATATGGCCGTAAAAAGAGAAATTTTTTGGATTGGTCGTAAGATCCGAGATATATTGTCTCACCAGATCCCCATCGTCAGTATTAAGAAGAACCCTGACAGAGCCGTCGGAGAGGTTGGATGCAGTGCCATGGATGCAATGGACGCGGGCATACTGGCTGCAGTAGGCTCTGCAGCAGACACCCTGAACCCTTCCATGGAGAATTATTTTTTTTGCCATATCACACGACTCCACCGGCCCCTGCAACAGGGGCCTTGCAGTACTATAGTACATTGCCGGCGACACGGAAGCAAGAATTTTTATTACAAAGGCATCACAGGGCAATCTAAGTCATGATCCCGGGTATCAAGCTTTTTCAACAGCAAGGGTTTCTTTTGTGCGATGCCGTTCGCTGGATTCCATGCGGGCAATATCTTTGAGATATTCACTGTTATTTTTCTTCCACCGGCGGTTTATGATCCTCGCATACACGGCTATGCCCGCGGCGATCCAGTTCTTGCGCAGCATCTTTCTTACGATTTCAGACAGGGAATAAAACCGCTCGTGGCTGTATGTCTGCGCCCGCTGCAGGCCTTTCAATGAAAAATGCAGGGGCCGGTACACGACATGGTGTGCGTCATACATTGACCAGTCGGGAAATACGATGCGTTTTTCCACATGCTTGTAGAACTCGGACCCGGGAAAAGGCGTCAACATGAGGAACTGCGCCGACGTCAGTTTCATCTTTTTTGCGTATTCCACGGTCATCTTGACCGAGTCCCACGTATCGCTGTCAAAGCCATGGACGAACATGCCATGGATATGTATGTTGAAGGAATGGATGATCCTGACGGCCTTTATGATATCGTCGACGGTCTGCTTCTTCTTCATCTCTTTCAGGCTTTCGGGGTTGAACGATTCGAACCCGATGAACAGGGTGTGGCAGCCGCTCCGTTTCATGAGGTCCAGAAGCTCGAGGTCATTGACGATATCCGCCCGCACCTGCGTGGACCACTTGAAGGTAAGCCCTTCGCGCAGCATGGCTTGCAGCAGCTCCTTGGCCCTTTTCCTGTTCGCGGCAAAATGATCATCGTAAAAGAATATCATTTTCCCGAGGCCCCTGTAGCGCCTCAATTCATCGAGGATATGCTCCGTGGACCGGTATCGGTATTTTTTCCCGAACATACCCGTAACGGAACAGAACGAGCAATCGTAGGGGCACCCGCGCGACGTCTGCACCGGAAGCACTTTAAGCTTCGAGCCGTCTTTCATGAGGGAAAAATCAGAAAACGGCAGCCGGTCGAGATCGTTCTCGAATTCACGCATCGGATTGTGCACGAAAAGATCGCCGTCCTTGTATGAAAGATTTGGCACCGATCGATAATCCCTGTCTGACTCCCAGGCATCGATGAACCGCATGAGAGGGATCTCTCCCTCACCCCGTATTACGAAATCAGCGTATTCAAGGGCCTCTTCGGGAAGAAAGGTCACGTGGGGCCCCCCCATGATAACGGTGATTCCCATGCGGCGTATCGTATTGGCAACGCTATAAGAATTGATCGATGTGGGAGTAATGGTGGATATTCCCACAATATCCGCGTCTGACAGCTCGTCATAATGTATCGAGGTCAGATCTTCGACGATTATTTGCGTATCCCAGCCGCGATTTTTCATCATCGTGGCCAGAATGAAAATTCCGATTCTCGGCAGGGCAAATTGCGTGAAGATATGTTCTCCCGGCGGTTTAGGTTCAATAAACACGATTTTTTTCATTGAAATTTCCTGTATATGGATATGATAAAAAAGACAGAAGTAAAGATTTATTGTTGCATCTTTTTTTTGATAAACAATAAAAATGATCTAAATGAAAATGTCATTAATAAAATCATGCCCTCGTAAAAGAATTGTTGCGATTGGATATATTCTTTCCGGTGCAGTACCGGCATTATTGTGCGCAATTATTCTGTCATGCTCATTTCTGAATTATAAGAAAAGTTCATGGGAAGGGATCCATGACGGCACCCTCCGCGTTTTCGTTCACTATAATTACATTGACGGCATTGACGGGAAAATCAATCGCGCCACCGATGATGTCTTGCTTGATACCGGCAGGATCAGGGCTGAAACCATTCTGGTGAGCTACCTGCGCATCCGCGGTGCCGGTTTTGAACAAGCCGCTGCCTGCCAGCGTCTTCTTCCCGGCATCCTCTCCGGTGGAATAATCCGCCATAAGTTCTGTCGCGATGATTACTGCGCCGCCTATATTGACTTTACCGTGAATGATTTTCTCAAGGCAGCAGATTGAATTGCTGAACCGGCCCATGCCTATGAAGAGGTTTGCAACTCCCTATGACTGATCCCGCGCACTTTCTTGTGAAAACCGGGGATGGTTCGTACACCCTCTACCTCCCTGAGTATGACGAGCATATGCATTCACTATCCGGGGCCTACGAGGAAGCACTGCTGAAGCATGTGCGCCCATCCGGGATCCTTGGCCTGAATAAATCCGCTCTGCAGGTCCTCGATGTCGGCTTCGGCCTCGGGTATAACACCCTTGCATTGCTTGCCGAACTGGAGCGGGCCGGATACCTGGGCGTCGTCACTGTTTTCTCCCTCGAACGGGACCGATCATTGGCCGCCGCGTTGGCATCCATCACGTTTGATGATGATCGGGGCCGGCTCTATACCGCGCTGCAGAAGGCCTACATCGGGGGATCATCAACCGCCGGGAGCGCCTCGATTTCCGTTCTTTTCGGCGATGCCCGGGAGAACGTCAGGCCCCTGCCCGATGAAGCCTTTGACGCGGTGTTCTTCGACCCCTTTTCACCCTCTCGGAATCCGGAGCTCTGGTCCGTGGATTTCTTCAGGCAGATATACCGGACAATGAACGATCAGGCCGTGCTCACAACCTATTCCAGCGCTCCGCAGGTCCGCTCCGCCCTTCTCGAAGCCGGCTTTCTCATCGGCAGGGGACCCTCTGTGGGGGGCAAACGCGAGGGAACCATTGCTTCAAAAAGCAATATAATACCGGAGATAACCGCGCACGACATGGCCCTTCTCATGGCCAACAAGCGTGCTGTTCCCTACCGTGATCCTGAACTTTCCGCTGACAGGGAGACAATTCGTGGCAGGCGCAGTGATGAGATGAAGCAGTTTCATTCTGAGATCAATGATCAGTAAAATAAACAGCGGAATATTGATCCCGCGGCGAAGATTGTATTATAGCATATCATCGAGCTCTTCGAGGATCGACTTGCCCGATTTCTTTTCTGTTTTATCCTTGTCAGGGGATTCCTCTTTCTTCGATTCGCTCTTCATCTGCTCCAGCTCTTCCTTCCTGAATTCCAGATTTCCCGAGAGGTCCCCCTCCTGGCTCAGACGATAGGCGAAGGCAAGGGCGAAACAGTAAATGATATAAATGGCTTCGAAGATTTTCTTCCCATGGATCTTTTTCTCGCCTTCAATGGCGGGGTCAAAGAGGAGTTCTTCCTGGGGATTTTCAATGTATATCTGGTGACTGTCCATGTCCTCGAGGAGCATCTGCAGCTCCTGGACTATTTCCAGCATGTACCCATGTACAACTGACAAGGCGTTTTTGCCCAGGGTTTTCTTCTTTGTTTCCAGCGCTTCGATGCGCTTGGTGAATTCGATATACTGTGTGCTGCCCGCTGGCTTCTCATTCCTCGATTTTTCGTAATTGGCGAGCTCCTCCGCATATTCACGGAGGCTGTCGCTGCTCTTTCTCATCTTGTCGTAGAGTGTATTCAGTTTCGCCCTGAAATCGATTTTCGTGCGTGCGATAATATCGGTCCTGAACTTGATCTTGTTGGTCGTTAAAATGAAGGAATATTCCTTGTCAAACTCGTTAAAGAGCAGGTAGGTAATGAAAACCTTGTCGCCGTCGCTCACATGCTCGAAGAGCCGCTGCCGGTCATATTCCTTCCTGAGCTTCGCCATGTCCAGCATCGACATCATTTCAAGACCCTGACGTATAGCGTTCAGCCGTCCTTTATCGGCCTCGTTCTCCTCTTCTCCCTCTTCCTGTTTTTTGTTCGCGGCTGCTTCTTCCTGGACTTCGGCCACTTCATCAAAATACTGCGCCAGCTGCCTGTTTCCCGGTTTTTCAGCCTCTCCTATGCCCAGAATGCTCTCGATATCAGTATCATACAGTTCATAATACCGCCCCTGGTACAGGCAGAAAAGAAGGTGAAGCCGCGGCAAAAATTTATGGAACGTGATGAATAGATCGTTCCGTATCCTTCTTCTCATGGATGAGTAGGAATCGCCGGTCGTATCGCTCGATTTCCCATAATAATCGATGGCGCGTTCGAAGGCTGATTGAACGGAATTCTCAAAAGGATTGAGCACAAGGAGTTTTTTATACAGCAGCAGGATCTGTTCTTTCAGCTCCAGGGTCTTTTTCTGCAATTGGGGGAAATTGACATATTGTTCCGTTATCTGATCGGCGACTATTTTGTCGAAGAGGTTGCCGATCATCTCAATGAGCTCGAAATAAAGAGGTTTCATGCCATCGAGTTTTGCTGTTATGTTCCTGCCAACGGCGGGATTTTTCCTGAAAATTTCCAGGTACAGTATCTGGACATCCATCAGGGCCGGCTTGTAAATATTATTGAATTTCTTGAAGAACTTGTTGTTGAAATAATACCCATTGAAACCGGCGATGCCAAGGAACTTGAGCTTGAAACGGAGCTTCAGTCTCCCCATGAGAAGATCCAGAGCTCCGACTTCACTTCCCGATGCCGGTTTCTTTGCGGCTGTTTTTTTTGTTTCAACTGGCGCGGCCTTTTCTTGTTTTACTCTCTTGTTTGATGGCCGGGTTTCAACCCGTTTTAAGAACTGCTTCTGTTTTTCCCGATCAATGGTCAGGCGTGTCTGGACCTTTTTCTCCTTGACGACCTTGCCGCCGCTCTCCACGAATTTATCGAAGAGATTTTTCCTTGTCTGTTCATCAAGCCTGGAAACGCCGATATTCTCTTTCGTTTTGTCGATTTTTCCTTTATCCATACTATTTGACCGAACCGGGTTGAATGGGAAATGTTGAGATGTATTAAAGTACATCATAAAAGTAATAAGAAATTATGATCAATCAAAATTTCTTTTTTCCGCCAAAACGACCGTTATCCTTCCAGGGCAGTCGCCTTTTAACATCCGTTAAGGCTGCGCCGTGACATTATTTCCCTATGCAGAATCTGCTGAAAATGGAATCAAGAATATTATCAGGGGTGATTTCACCGGTAATGTCAGCAAGGATATCCATCAGAGATTGAAGCTCGAAAGCGATTATTTCGCCGGGAGCACGGGACGCAACAAGGTCTGATACTTTCTCCGAAGATGAAAGGGCATTCTTCAAGAGGCCGATGATACGCATGTCCGCAATGAAGGAATTCTCTACTTGAACAAAGTCATTTTTGATTCTCCTCGACAGGGCCTCCATCAAATCCTGCAGGCCTGCTCCGTTCACAGCTGAAAACAGCACCGTATCTTCCTGAAGCATTTCTTTGATGGAGGCAATATCATCGGCGCCGGCGACATCGGTTTTATTAATAAGGATGATCCTTTTTTTCTCCTTCGTTTTTTCCAGTATATTGCGGTCCGCATCGTTTATACCCGCACGGGCGTCAAGAACCAGAATGATAAAGGGCGACGATTCGATTTTCCTGTGGCTCAGGTCAATCCCCATTTTTTCGATCTCATCGCCCGGCGTGTCTATGCCTGCCGTGTCGACCAGGTTAACGTGCATGCCGCATATCTGGAAGGGCTCCCGGATGATATCCCGCGTCGTTCCCGGAATGCTCGAGACGATGGCCCGCTCCTGGTTCAGGAGGAGGTTCAGGATGCTCGATTTTCCCACATTGGGCTTGCCGGTGATCGTAATGTCAATGCCGTGGCTCAACTGCTCCCCCATGACGCACCGGTCCAGGAGATCCCGGATCAAATCCCTGATCCTCCCTGAAGCCGCAAGGGCCTCTTCAGCCGTGATGACTTCAATTTCCTGGTCGGAAAAGTCTATGCCCGCTTCGATATCCGCCTTGAATCCGGTTATGCTCTCCCTGATTTTTTGAATGACATCCCTCAGGGACCCGTGCATCTGCCGGAGGGACGTTTCAATCTCCCATTCGCTTTTCGCGGTGATGATATGGTTGATGGCTTCCGCTTCGGTGAGATCGATCTTGCCGTTCAGGTATGCCCGACGGGTGAATTCGCCCGGCTGGGCCAGCCTAATGCCGCTGCCGTTGAGGAGCATGATGATCTTTTTTACGATGAGCTGATTGCCGTGGCAGAAAATCTCCGCCATCTCCTCGCCGGTATAGCTCCGGGGCGCGGGATAATTCACGATGATCACATCATCGATCTGTCCGTCGCGATCCGTCAGGCTCCCGTAATGGGCGTAGCGCGGCTTCAGGTCTCCGGCAGCGGTGAAATGCGAAGCGATGGCCCTGTGCGTGTCAGGGCCGCTTATTCGTATGATCGCGATTGAAGAATTTACAGGAGGGGTCGCCGGAGCACAGATGGTGTCTTCAGTCATGGTTCCCGGTCATTGCTTCGGTATGATGGTCACTTTCCGGTAAATGCCCTGTCCTTCGCTCTTGGTCGTGACCCGGCTGTCGTTTTGAAGGGTCAGGTGTATCAGGCGCCGCTCGAAGGGATTCATCGGCTCCAGGGTCCATGGTTTCCCCGATTTTATCACCTTGAAGGCGATGTCCTTGGACATTTTCCTGAGGGCCCGCTCCCGCTTGGCCCGGTACGATTCTATGTCCAGTATGATTTTCTTATCGCTGCCGGTCTTATGGTTGACGATAAGGTTCACCATGAATTGCAGGGACTCCAGCGTTTTCCCTTTCCGTCCGATGACCAGACCAGAGCTGTTCTTGCTTTCAAGCTCAATATACACCTTTGACTCGCCTTCCTTGACATCGGATATTCTGCAGTCAAGCTCCATCTTGCTGAAGATATTCCCGATGACGTCCCTGATGGCATCGGCGATATCCTTGGTGTCTATATTATAATACAGCCTGATCTTGGCCGGCCTGGAAACCCCGAAACCGAAAATGCCGCTCTTTCCTTCATCGATGACTTCTATATTGATTTTTGAGGAATCGGTGATCCCCAATTCCGCAATGGCTTTTTTTGTCGCGTCGTCAACGGTCCGTCCTTCCACTTCTATAACTTTCATCATTGACCTCCTAATTGAGTAAGAACTCTATCTATTTTTATTCGTTACAGTTAATAGCCGAATCGTCGCCCCTTATCGTCCGCCTCTGCGGGATATCCATGACATCCGGATAAAAACGGGGCGACGCCCCCCATCAGCTTGCCTTCTCCATTTGTGAACGCTTATTGATGATCAGCTGATGTGCTATCTGAAAAATATTCTGCAGGGACCAGTAGAGGACGAGACCCGAAGGCATGCTCCAGAATATGAAAATGAAGATCAGCGGCATCATCATCATCATCATTTTCTGCTGGCCCCCGGTATCGACCGTGCTCAGCTTCGACTGGAAAAATGTCGAAACGGTCATGATAATGGGCAGAATGTTCAGGTTGAACCCGGATATGGTAAGCACCGTATCGGGCATCGACAGGTCTTTCATCCAGAAGATGAAGGGTGCCTGCCAGAGGTCGATCGAATCGATGAGGGCGCTGTAGAGGGCGAAGAAGAACGGCATCTGCAGAAGAAGCGGCAGGCAGCCGCCCATGGGGTTGACCTTGTTCTCGCGGTAGAGCTTCATCATCTCTTTCTGCATCTGGTCCGGCTTGTCCTTGTACTTCGCCTTCAGCTCATTCAGCTTCGGCGTGAGCTGCTGCATTTTTTTCATCGATTCCGTTGATTTGATGGTCAGCGGCATGAACACGACCTTGGTCAGGATCGAGAAGATGACCAGGGCCCATCCCAGGTTGCCGATAAGTTTGTTGATCGAGATGAGGCACCAGATGACAAAGTCCCTGATCGGCTCGATGAGGGAGTTCACATCGGCGGCGTCCACGATCGCCTTGTCGAAGGATGCGAGCTTTTTCTTTTCTTTCTCGCCCAGATATACCTTGAAGGATTTCTTGATCTCTTTCCCCGGTTCGAGTTTATTGAGGCCGATATACATGCCGGTACGGAAGCCGGCATCTTTACGGTTATCATGAATGACGCTTTTTCCGGCCCCGTCTTCCGGGATCATGATAAGGAGAAAATACCTGCTCATGATGCCGGCCCAGTTTATCGCTCCCGTCTCTTTTACAAGGGCATCGCCGCCGGAGGAGGATCCACATCCCAGGAAAAAGCCCCCGCCCCCCTTGTCGGCTTTTTTAAAGCTGCCGCCGATCGAGTACACGCTCATGAGCCTGTTGTAGGTGTTGGTGTAGTCCAGGGTCGGGCCCAGGATCTCAGCCGGGGAAACCATGGCTGATCCGTTCCTGAAGGCTATTTCATTTTTCCCGTTGTTTTTCAGCCGGTATTCTATTTTAAATCCGTACCCGTCGTTCTGGAACAGGTATGTTTTTTCTATGCGGACCGGATTGCCGTCCATCTGGATATCGGTAAAAAAAGTTATCCTGTTGCCGTCCTCGCGGACCAACCAGAGCGCGTTGCTCAGATTATTGCCCTTAACAAACTCGTCGTCATTGAAGCTCATGGAAAAATCAAGGGCTCCCCTGGCGTTGAAGGGATTCTTTTTCACAATCAGATCGATATTGCGCTCCAGATAGGTGCACCCTGTGATGGCGGCGCCCTTTGTCGAGAGGGTCATTGCGTATTTCTTGGTCTTTACTGATATATCTTTCTCGGCTCCCTTGTTCCCGGTGGCGACAATGTTCATCGCACCCTCGGTTTTCCCGGTTTTCTCCCCTTCTATTGCCTTGGCGGATTCCGTTTTGACAGCCTCAGGTTTTTTCGCCGGTTTGTCAGGCTTGAAGAAAATAAAATAGCCTCCCCATATCACTGCTATCAGCAAGATGGCGATAATATTCTTTTTATCCATGGTCATTATCCTTTTTCAATTGATTGATGGGCGAGAATCCACAGGCCGTTACGGGCCCCGCGTATCATTCCGTTACAGGAATATGGTCCGGCATTGATTCTTCAGGAGGGCTGGGTACGTATTTATTTAAAGAAATGAAACGTTTCAGGGACAGGGTCAAAGCCCCCTTCATTCAACGGGTGGCATCGGAGAATTCTACGCGCTGACAGATAAGAGCCTTTGACCGGGCCATGCTTTGTTATCGCATCTATTGCGTAGGCAGAGCATGACGGATAGAACCTGCAGGACCGGGGTAATATCGGGGATATAAAAGCTCGATAGACACTAATCATTAATATAATGATATTTGAGAATAATGTTCGCACCATATTATACGGATTTATGCGCATTAGTGTTAAGCAATCCCGCCCTTGTAAATAGTGTAATGATAATCCGTTTCTGGTCTTCAAACGTATAATTACTAAAATCACTATCGATCCTGATTATTATGAAAAAACCTTCCTTAAAATCGCTCAATAACTCGGTGCAGATCGCGCGTATTCTTCTTTTAGCCTTGTTCCTGATATGTGACTTCCCAAATGATCGTGTCAGTGCTATTGCGATTTTTATATTCTTGATTCTATGTAATCCGTTGCCGCTGTTTTCAGGTTTCACATCTTCACGTATTTTGGATTTGAGAGTATATACCCGAATACCCGTGTCCTGTATTCTTCTGCCTTTGAGATAAACGTCCTTAAATAAATTCCTTCCTTTTAAAGAATAAATGCTCTTCACGATAATTATTATTTCGGTAACCGCCGCTCGTCTGAAACCGTCAATTTATACCGCCCTTTGGCCCTTCTTTTGCTCAAAACTTCACGTCCCTCGGCGGTGCTCATGCGCGACCGGAATCCATGCTTCCTGTACTTTTTTACTGTGCTCGGCTGAAATGTCCTTTTCATAATGATTCACCTCGTATATATAAACATCAGTTACATTCTATTTTAGGAAAGCTGATCAGAAAATAGTGAATGTACTATTTTAAAAAGAATCCCTTTTTGTCAATAAGATTAATAAAAAAACTAAGTCAGAACTACATCTGATATCTCTGTTCAGTTCTCTTCTTTCACTTCTTTTAAAGTATCTTTCTTGTTCATTCTGTTACAAAGTTTCCAATTCTAATGTGACATAAAATTTTGATTGACAAATAATTTGCAGTGTATATTTTTTTTACCTGTAAACCCATTTACGAATCAACATCGGAGTCAGTATCATGATTGTTAACATCATAACCTGTGTGGTCTGCCTGGCCATGTTAATCCTTTTCAGGAAGCTGGACAGGACAAACATCAAGATGGCAAAACTCCGGAGATACTCCTCCCGTCTCTTTGATGAATTCAAAAATCTTGCTGAGACCGAAAACCGCCGCTTTAACGATGCCACCATCGAAATGGACATCATGCTCAAGAAATCAAGCGGCCTGGCGAAAATAATCAATTCTTCCGTCAAGGAGATAGAGGCGAAGCTCCAGGGACTCGACATTGAGAAAACAAATCTTAAAAAAGTGGAAGATGACATAAGGATCATATCCCAATCAGCCCGTGACGTCAACAAGCAGATCGAATTCATCGCCGGCGCCAAGGAAAGCTTCGCCGAACTGTCCCTCAACATGAATTACCTGAAGGATTCGATCAAGGACCTGAAAGGCGAAAGCGCCGATATTCTTCAGAATTTCAGCACCCGCCTCAAGGAGCGGTCCCGGGAACTGACCGCCGAATTCACCGACCAGATGAACAAGCTCCGCGAATCAATCGAGAACAAGGAGGACATCCTCGTCAACAACAGCCGCCAGAAGCTCATAGACCTGACTGAATCCTTCGAGCGGGCCATTGCCGACATGGACCAGCGCGTGACCGACACCGGCGAGATTCTTCTGCAGAATTTCAAGGTGAGAATCGACGGTGTGGCCAAGTCGGTGGAAGGGGCCTCCAATCTCCAGAACCAGATCGAGGTTCTGAAGATCAACCTGACCGATCTTGAAGGCAAGGTCTTCTCCGACATCAAGGAGCGCAGCGCCGCCGTGGAGAATGAAATCCAGAATTCCATCAAGGTCCTCTACAACAAGGTCAGCACGGTCGAAATCAACATGAACGACTCAAAATCGAAATTGATAAAGTCCTTCGAAAGCGAGGTCGACAAGGTGCGGAACGAGCTGGACAACCTGAGCATTCACGCCATAACCAAGCGCGACGAGATCGTCCAGGCTTCACGGCGCGAGGCGGAAGATATCAAGAAAGTAATAAACAATTTCGAAGAGCGCTTCATGGAATTCGAGACAAAGATAATCAACACCGCCGACGCCAAGAACAATGAACTGCGCAAAAGCGGCGAACAGATTAAAGAAGAGTTTGACACCATGGAGAAACGTCTTGGCGACATCAAATCGGAAATACTCAATTACGAGGACCAGAACAAGATATTCACGAAGACCGAGACCCTCATGCGGGACGTCGATGCCGCAGTGGACAAATTGAACCGCATGCTCCAGGAATCCCAGAAAGAAGCCCTGCACCTGGAGAAGTTCTTTGCCGACATGGACCACATCAAAGAGCTTTCGAAGGATTTCGACCGCGAGATACGGACCTACCAGAACAAGAAGGAAAAGCTCGCAGACATCGAAAGCGAAATACGGACCCTCCAGGACATGAGCGACAACGCCATGGAAAAGACGGCGGCCTTCCATGACCAGTTCAGTAAAATCGACGCGGTCAGCTCCAAGATTGACGCCCTTGTTGAAAGCTACGCCGGCCTTGAGGCAAGGATACGGGAGCTCCATGAATACGAGGACGTTATAACGCGGAACCTGGATTCCGTGAACAAGGCCGATATCCTGATCCAGTCGGTCGAGGGCAAAATCAACGCCTTCCAGAAGGTCGTTGACAAATCGGAAAAGAGGGTCGACAAGATCAACCAGAACATTCGCGGGGTCGAGGAGAACCTGCTCATCCTCAAAACCCGCGAAACCGACGTCAAGGAGATCAAGGACAAGTTCAACGAGCTGGACGGCCTCTCGGAAATCATGGAGGTCCGCGTGAAGCAGATCCAGGCCATGTTCAGCAAGGTTGAAAAGCTCCGCGACGAGATCAGCACCACCGACAACAGGCTCCAGGAGCTTTTCAGCGAAACGGACAAGAAGATGCGTCAGTTCGCCGATTTCATCCAGGCGGTCGACAATAACAATCCGATCCTGAAACAGGTCAAGGGAAATCCTTCGGGGCCGAAAAACATCAATGATAACGTCATACGCACGGTCCGCGACCTGTCCAACAAGGGATGGACCTCCGATGAAATATCGCGCAAGCTCATGATGGACGAAAATGCCGTGAGATTGATCATAAACACGACTTCTCTCTAGACGAATAAGTTGTTTTCCTATTGAACACCGGGGGCAAACGAGAAGCCCGTCCTTCGTAAGGGACGGGCTTTTCGTCATAGATCATCATACTGCATTGCAGCATTTTTATTGTTAATTGCCCATCATTTTCTTTTCAACTTCCTTAATTATCTGGGCATCGGTCTGTTTCTTCCTGAGGACGATGCGGAACTTGATGTACATGTTATTGGGCTGTATGGTTTTCTTCGGGAATTTAAAGGTCCACCGCTGGAGATCATCCAGGATGAGATTGTCCAATTCTATCAGGTTCAAGGGCTTGTAGGGCCGCACTTTCATCAGGGTGCCACGATCGGGGAAGAGGGAAATGTGATACATCCCTTCCCGGTACTCGTCGATTTTATCGTATTTCCTTATTTCATCGCAGATATACTTGTCGCCGCCGGGGTCCTTGTCCCGCTCAATTGTATCCTGATGGTCCGTCTGTACCACGGTATACTTGTTGGACATGATAAGGACCCGGAAGGTTTCCTTGTTGTCTCCCTTTTCAAACGGCGCATCCAGAAACCGCTTGTTGGCTGATTCAAGTTTTCTCTCCTCTGTGCTTGTACAGGAAAGCATTATTGCCAGGCCCGGAATTAAAAGACTGATAATCGCTCGACTCTTTTTCATGTATACTATCTCAATCCTCATAAAATGATAAACGAAGCCACATGGCTATACCGGCATTGGAATGCAACCATTATTTAAAATACAAAGAATTATGAATATATCGAAAAAAATATTTCAATTTATAATAAAAAATTTTTCTTCATATTATTAAATAGGGATTCCCATTAACTTAAGATAAATCGACTCTATTCCATCCAGAAATTATGTGTATTTGTCCATTGTTGTATAGTATGATGCTCCTACCCTGGATATTGTGTCGTGCTATTATAAAATAATCTTTACGTTTATCGTCAATCATGAATGTAATGGTGTTCGGGTTCCACTAATGTCGCTCGAATTTCCTATAACCGCGAGGTGACTCACCATGACGTTTCTCATGCTTGCCGTCTTGACATTTCTGGTCGTTCTGGTTTTCAAAAAATATAAATCTGTAGCTTCAGTCATAATAACCATTCTGTTGGCATTCATGATCACAACAGCGGTCCTGGTCGCAGGATTGTACAGCCTTGACGGCAATCAGTTCTTCAATTTCTTCAATTCAACCATCGGACGCGATGAATTATATCATCTCATGGCGGCATGGTATGGGGCGGATATTTTCTGCTCGGTGTTGATAGTCAGAAATCATATCGCGTATCGTAAGGTAAACTCACCGCAGCATAAATGATCATACGTGTGTCTCTAATGGGGGAATCATCGCTACAGAAAATTCACCGGCACCGGGACAAAGGTGACGATGAGTATAATCATGCAGAGCCAGCCGATAGCTTTTTCCACCGGGGTCAGCGGCGTCTCCACCGGTATTTCCGGATGGGCGACCATGAGGAAGAGGAGCGTCAATACAATCCACACAACCCAGCCCTGCCATATAAAGGAAAGTACGCACAGACCAGCCAGGGAGAGCCACCCGAATATTTTCTGTTTTTTCCCGATCAGGGCATAGAGGATATGGCTTCCGTCAAGCTGGCCGATCGGCATCAGGTTAAGGCTGGTTATGAGAAAACCTATCCACCCGGCCCAGGCATAGGGCGACAGGTAGATATCATGGCCGGCGGGAATCGATCCGTGAATAAGCTTCACAAAAAATGCAAACAACAATGAATCTCCGAAAACGGGCATCATCATATCGCCCTTGACGACAGGGAGGGGCTTGATATCGGACAGATAGATTCCGCCGATCACCGCCCCAAGGCTCAGGATAAAACCTGGCAGCGGCCCCATCGCCCCGATGTAGAACAGGGCCCGCCGGTTTGGGATGGGCGATCGTGTCTTTATAACAGCCCCCATGGTGCCGATGATGGATGGGAATGGAATAAAATAGGGAAGGGTTGCGTCCACGCCGAACTTGCGGGCGGCACAATAATGGCCGAATTCATGAAACAGGAGTATGGCTATGAGCGTGGCCGAATAGGGAAGCCCGCTGATAAAGGCGTCCACCATGGATTCGCTATCCGAAGCACCGGCGAAGGTGGTGCTGAAAAAGGTTATAATAAAAAGCAGTATATTGATAATGGGCTTGTTCCGTGCCTTCGGCCGCTCAAGGGGGAGATCCGGGGTCCGGTAATGGGGCCGCTGACCCGTATTGAGCCGCTTAAGATAATTTTGCCCCCATACCCTGATTGATTGTATCATCTTCATAATGGACATCACCGGTCAATTGTGTCTCTGCAACGTGATTCATACCGGGCAGGAAGTCATTCCGCTATCCTGCTGTATACCGAGATTTTTTTTCGTATGTATTCAGGCGAGTATTCATTGGCCAGAGATCCCCTGGCGTCAAGAAGATTCCGGTACAGCGCTATGATCTCCTTGGCGGTTTTAGCCAGTTCAATATTTTTGCTTTTCACCGTTGTTACGCTGGTGACGAACAACTTTTTCAGATACAGCGATATAAAGCGATTGCCGTCTGGCGAAAATATGACGTCTTCCCCTTCAAGCCCGATTGTTATGTTTTCAAGATGCCTCACGTCATAGGCATGGATGACCTGATCCTGAAGGAACGATATCATTTTGGGAAATACCGAAAATTGGATGTTCGTGTTCAGGGAATTTCCGAGCAGTTCCGTCGACCTCTGTGTCGTCGTGTCATAAAGATGCACCGAAAAATTGCCTGCATACCCTTTCCGGTAGACCAGCAGTGCGTTATCGACCCAGTACAGTTCGCTCGCGGAAGTCATTCCGGGAATGCGCCACGACCTTCCCGAGGAGATCACTTTGCCCTGATAGGCGCCGCCGCTCCCGCTCGCCACGACAATCTTTTTTCGGTTCGGCGACAGCACTGCGATCACCGGGGAGCCGGCCTGAATGATATCAGCGTACTCCTTCCGGTAAAGCACAATGACCTTCCTCCCTGATTCCGG
>JADHED010001706.1_pt1 | contig 17599 bp, 19 predicted proteins | sample 8952041 | NCBI WGS metagenome assembly JADHED01 (sample SAMN16124423, study PRJNA663239) | bioreactor sludge metagenome | isolation source: sludge (control) | place: India:Bengaluru | collected 2018-09-08
ACCCCTGCGACAGTAAGACTCATAGCCATACCGGTATTACGAGCTTCGCTGTTTCACGTGAAACACTGCAATCCCAACACCGGTATGGCTTTGCGTCAGGGAATCAGCAGGCTGGCTCCGACGGTGCTGCGCGCCTCCAACGCCTCGTGCGCCGCACGCGCATCGGCCAAGGCAAAGGTCTGACCGACCTCGATTTTCACCTGTCCAGAACGGATCATCTCGAACAGCGCGCCGGCGCTGGCGGCGAGTTCGTCCGGCGTGACGATGTAGTCGAACAGGGTCGGCCTGGTCATGTAGAGCGATCCACCCTGCGCCAGACGACCGGGGGCGAATGGCGGCACGGGCCCGGAGGCGTTGCCGAAGGTCACGAACAGGCCCCGGCGCGCGAGGCTGCCGAGGGTGCCCTCGAACGTGTCCTTTCCCACGGAGTCATAGGCCACCGGCACACCCTTGCCGCCGGTGATCCTGCGGACCTCGGCGGCGACGTCCTGCTCGCGGTAAAGAATGACATGGTCGGCGCCGAGCTCGCGGGCTTTGGCGGCCTTGGCTTCGGACCCGACGGTGGCGATGACCTCGGCGCCGATCGCCTTGGCCCACTGCACCATGATCTGGCCGACGCCGCCGGCCGCGGCGTGGACCAGGATCGTCTCGCCGGCCTTCACCGGGTAGGTCCTGCACAGCAGGGCTTCGACAGTCATGCCCTTGAGCAGCGAGGCGGCGGCCGTCCGGCTGTCGACCCCCTCGGGGATGCGGACCGCCCGGTCAGCGGCTACGACATTGGCCTCGGCATAGGCGCCGAAGCCGCCCGAGTAGGCCACCCGGTCGCCCACCTTCAGGCTGGTGACGCCCTCGCCGAGGGCCTCGACCACGCCGGCCGCTTCGCCGCCCGGGATGCAGGGCAGCTTCACGGGATAGAGGCCCGTGCGATGGTAGGTGTCGATGAAGTTGACGCCGATGGCCTCATGGCGCACCCGCACCTGGCCGGGCTTGGGCTCGGGGGTCTCGACCTCGACGAGTTCGAGGACCTCGGGGCCGCCGGTCTGTTCGAAACGGACGGCGCGCATCAGCCGATCGTCCGCTGAAAGAACTGCAGGGTGCGGCCGCCCGCGAGCTTGGCGTCGGCTTCGTTGTAGTGCTCGCCGCCCGCGCGGGCGAAGGCGTGGTCGCGGCCTTCGTAGACGTGGATCTCGACCTGGGGGTGGTCCTTCAGCGCCTGGAGGATCACCGCCTGGGCGTCCTTAGGGACGAACTGGTCCTCGGCGGCGATGTGCATGAGGAGCGGTCGGGTCAGTTTCTCGGCTTCGGCGACGCGGTTCTCGATGCCGACGCCGTAGTAGGACACCGCCGCATCGGCGTCGGTGCGGGTCGCGGTCAGGTAGGCGAGCAGGCCGCCCAGGCAGAAGCCGACCGCGCCGACCTTGCCGCTGCAGCCGGCGTCCGCCCGGATCGTCTTGATGGTGGCCTGGATGTCCTTCACTCCGGCGTCCACGTCGAAGGCGTTGAAGAGCTCGAAGGCCCGCTTCCACTCGGCCTCGGACTGGTCGGTGATGTCGATGCCCGGCTCGATCCGCCAGAAGAGGTCGGGGCAGATCGCCAGGTAGCCCTGGGCGGCGAGGCCGTCGGTGATGTCCCGCATCACCTGGTTCACCCCGAAGATCTCCTGGATCACCACCACGGCCGGCGCCTTGGCGGCGGCGGGCCGCGCCACATAGGCGGAGAAGTCGCCATCCGGCGTCGAAATGCTGATGCGCTCGCCCATCTTGGTCCTCGTACGGTTGATGCTTCGGGTGGGGGTACTAGCGCGAAACCTCGGCGTAAGCCCATATGGAAGCCGAGATTAGAGAGGGCCAGACGTCATGAAGATGACCATCGAGGTGGATTGTTCGCCGGAGGAAGCGCGGCGGTTCCTGGGGCTGCCGGACGTGAGCGGCCTGAACGATCATCTGGTCAGCGAGATGAGCAAGCGCATCGACGCCAACATCAACATGCTGAACCCCGAGGAGTTCATGAAGAACTGGATGAGCGTTGGCGCCGGCGCCCAGGAACAGTTCCGCAAGTTCATGGAAGCGGCCACCACCACCCGCAAATGACCGACACCATCTACGCGCCGGCGACGGCCGCGGGCCGGGCGGCGGTCGCGGTGGTGCGGATCTCGGGGCCGCGGACCCGGCAGGCAGTTCGGACCCTCTCCGGGGGGGTGCCGAGGCCGCGCCACGCGAGCCTGAAGTCCCTGCGTGGCCCGGACGGCGAGGAGATCGACCGGGCCCTTGTGCTCTTCTTTTCGGGCCCCGAGAGCTACACCGGCGAGGACGTCGCCGAGTTCCACGTGCACGGCGGGCCGTCGGTGGTCGGCGCGCTGCTGGAGGGCCTCGCCGCCCTGGGCCTTCGCCTCGCCGAGCCGGGAGAGTTCACACGCCGCGCCTTCGAGCACGGCAAGCTGGATCTCGCCCAGGCGGAGGGCGTCGCCGACCTGATCGACGCAGAGACCGAAGCCCAGCGCCGGCAGGCGCTCGAGCAGTTGGGCGGCCGGTTGTCGGCGGTCCAGGCGCGCTGGAGCGAGGCGCTGCTGGAGGCCCTCGCCATGCTGGAGGCTGCGGTCGACTTCCCGGACGAGGAGGTGCCGCAGGACGTCGCCAGCCGGGCGCGGCCGGTGCTGGAGCGCCTGGTCGCTGAACTGGACGCCGCCGCGGCCGACGCCGAGCGGGGCGAGCGCGTGCGGGAAGGCTTCCGGATCGCCCTGATCGGCGCGCCGAACGCCGGCAAGAGCACCCTGCTGAACGCCCTGGCGGGCCGAGAGGCGGCGATCGTCACCGCCACGCCGGGCACCACGCGCGACATCATCGAGGTCCCCATGGTGCTGGCCGGATACAAGGTCCTGCTGGCCGACACCGCCGGCCTGCGGGAGACGGGGGACGAGATCGAGGCCGAGGGCGTGCGACGGGCCCGGGCCTGGGCGGCCGGCGCGGACCTTCGGCTCTGGCTGGTCGATGGCTCGGCCGATGAGACCCCGGCGGTCCCCATGGAACTGCGGCGGGGGGATCTGTGCCTCGTGACCAAGCGGGACGCGCCGGTCGGCGGCGCCGGAGCCTGGGCCGCCCAGCAGGCGCGGCGCCTGGAGATGTCGGTGGCCGAATTCACCGCCCGGGGCCCGGGGGACCTCTCGTGGCTGAAGGCGACGCTGGCCGAGCGCGTGGTCGAAGCCCTGGCGGGCGCGGAGTCCCCCGCCGCGACGCGGCTGCGGCACCAGGAGCTGCTGGCCGAGGCCGGCGACCGCCTCCGCTCGGCGCTGGGGCATGAGGAATATCTTGAACTGGCGGCGGAGGACGTCCGCCTCGCCGCCCGCGCCCTCGACCGGATCACCGGCCGGATCGATCCGGAACAGGTGCTGGGACGGATCTTCTCGACGTTCTGCATCGGGAAGTGACCGCGCCGGGTCCCTGTTTCACGTGAAACCCAGGCGGCTTTCGACTATATGCGCCCGGTCATGAGCAACTCCTGGGACGTCATCGTCATCGGCGGAGGCCACGCCGGCTGCGAAGCCGCGGCCGCCGCGGCGCGGTTCGGCGCGCGCACGCTGCTGCTCACCCATAAGCTCGAGACGATCGGGGAGATGAGCTGCAACCCGGCTATCGGCGGCCTGGGCAAGGGGCACCTCGTGCGCGAGATCGACGCTCTGGACGGCGTCATGGGCCGCCTGGCCGACCGGTCCGGCATCCAGTTCCGGATGCTCAACCGGTCGAAGGGCGCCGCGGTGCGCGGCCCGCGCAGCCAGATCGACCGCAAGCTCTATCGGGAGGCGATGCAGGCCGAGCTTGCCGCCACCCCGAACCTGACCCTTCAGGCCGAGGCGGTCGAGGACCTGCTGGTCCGGGACGGCCGTGTGGCCGGCGTCGTCGGCGCGAGCGGCGCGGAGTATCCTGCCGGCCGGGTCGTGCTGACCACCGGCACCTTCCTGAAGGGGATCATCCACCTCGGTGAGCAGCGGATCCCCGCCGGCCGGGTGGGGGACGCCCCCGCCATCGGCCTGTCGGACCGGCTCTACAGCCTGGGCCTGTCCATGGGCCGACTGAAGACCGGGACCCCCGCGCGTCTGGACGGCTCAACCATCGCCTGGGACCGCCTGGAGATGCAGGACGCCGACGCCGAGCCGATCCCGTTCTCGTTCCTCACGGACAGGATCACGGTCCCGCAGATCCAGTGCGGGATCACCTACACGACCGAGGAGACGCACCGGATCATCGCCGAACGGCTCAGCGAGAGCGCGGTCTACGGCGGCCGGATTTCGGGCCGCGGGCCGCGCTATTGCCCTTCGATCGAGGACAAGGTCGTCCGCTTCCGCGACAAGACCAGCCACCAGATCTTCCTGGAGCCCGAGGGCCTGGACGACGACACGGTCTATCCGAACGGGATCTCCACCTCGGTCTCGGCCGAGACCCAGGACCTGTTCCTGAGGACGATCCCGGGCCTCGAGCAGGTGCGGGTGAAACGCCACGGCTATGCGATCGAATACGACTACGTCGATCCCCGCGAGCTCTATCCCAGCCTGGAGGCCAAGCGCCTGCCCGGCCTGTACCTGGCCGGCCAGATCAACGGCACGACGGGCTACGAGGAAGCGGGCGCCCAGGGGCTGGTCGCCGGCCTGAACGCGGCGCGCTCGGCCTCCGGCGCGGACCCGGCCCAGTTCGCCCGGGACGAGGCCTATATCGGCGTGCTGATCGACGACCTCGTCACCCGCGGCGTCACCGAGCCCTATCGGATGTTCACCAGCCGGGCCGAGTTCCGCCTGACCCTGCGGGCCGACAACGCGGACCAGCGGCTTAGCGCCAAGGGCATGACCCTGGGCGTTGTGGGCTCCGAGCGGGCAGGGGCGTTCCACGTGAAACGCCAGGCGCTGGACGAGGCCCGGCGGCTGTCCGAGGACCTGTCTCTGACGCCGGCTGAGGCGCAGAAGCACGGCTTGCCCGTCAAGGCGGATGGCCAGCGACGCAGCCTGGTGCAGCTCCTGGCCTATCCGACCATCGCCTTCGAGGACCTCGCGCGGATCTGGCCGCAGATCGGCGGCTGGAGTCCGGCGGTGCGCGAGCAGGTAGAGATCGACGCGGCCTACTCCGGCTACCTCGACCGGCAGGCTGCGGACGCCGAGGCCTTCCGGCGGGACGAGGATCTCCGCCTGCCGGCCGAGCTGGACTACGGCGCCATTGGCGGACTTTCGAACGAGGTCCGTGAGAAGCTCGCCACCGTGCGTCCTCTGACCCTTGGCCAGGCCGCCCGGATCGAAGGTGTGACGCCCGGCGCCCTCACGGCCCTGCTGGCCCATGTCCGTCGTCGCGCGGCCTGAGGTGAAGGTCACCGACGCCACCTCGTTCGCCGCCGCCAGTGGCGCGACGCCGGAGCAGGTCGCGGACCTGAGCCGCTTTCTCGAGATGCTGGCGGCCGGCAACGCCGTGATGAATCTGGTCGGCCCGGCGACCATCCCGGACTTCTGGAACCGCCATGCCTGGGATTCGGCCCAGCTCCTGCAGCTGGCTCCGGAGGCGAAGACCTGGGCCGACCTCGGCGCCGGGGCCGGCTTCCCGGGCCTTGTGCTCGCGATCCTCGGCAAGGGCCGCGAGGGCTTCCACGTCCACCTCGTGGAGAGCATGGCCAAGCGCTGCCGGTTCCTCTCGGACGTCGTCCGTGCGCTGGACCTGCCGGCCACGGTCCACAACGACAGGGCGGAAAACCTGAAGCTGTCTGTGGACATCGTCACCGCGCGGGCTTGTGCGCCGCTTCACAGACTGTTGGGGTATGCCCAGCCATACTTCCGCCTGGGCGCGACCGGACTCTTTCTGAAGGGTCAAGATGTTGCGGCAGACATAGAAGAAGCTACAAGATTTTGGGACTTCGAGGCGGAGACGGTTCCGTCGGCGAGCGACGAGCGGGGGCGCATCGTGCGTGTGAGGAGGCTGGGACGTGCCCGGAAGGTCTGACCCGGCCCTACGCGTGCTGGTCGTCGCCAACCAGAAGGGCGGCGTCGGCAAGACGACCACGGCGATCAACCTGGGCACCGCCCTGGCCGCCGTGGGCGAGAAGGTGCTGCTGATCGACAGCGACCCGCAGGGGAACGCCTCCACGGGTCTCGGCGTTGGCCGCGCCCTGCGCAAGAAGACCCTCTACGACGTTCTGATGGGCGAAGAGTCGGTATCGGACGCCGTGGTGAAGACCTCGGTGCCGGGCCTTGACCTGATCCCCTCCGATCCAGACCTCTCGGGCGTGGAGTTGGAACTGGGCCAGCAGGCCCGCCGCTCGTTCAAGCTGCGCGACGCCCTGGCCCCCCTGCGCGATGGCCGCAGCTATTCCTACGTGCTCATCGACTGCCCGCCATCGTTGAACCTCCTGACGGTCAACGCCATGGCCGCCGCCGACGCGGTGCTGGTGCCGCTGCAGTGCGAATTCTTCGCCCTCGAGGGCCTGTCCCAGCTCATGCGGACCATCGACCTGGTGCGCGGCAGCCTCAACCCGGCGCTGGAGCTGCAGGGCGTGGTCCTGACCATGTACGACCGGCGAAACAGCCTCTCGGAGCAGGTGGCGAGCGACGTGCGGGCCCATTTCGGCGAGGCGGTCTACCAGACGGTCATTCCGCGCAACGTGCGGGTCTCGGAGGCGCCGTCCTTCGGCAAGCCGGCGCTGGTCTACGACCTGAAGTGCGCCGGCAGCCAAGCCTATCTGAAACTGGCCCGGGAAGTGGTGCTGCGCGAGCGCAAGCGGCGCGCGCGCTCGGAACTGGAAGTGAGCTGAACATGGCGGAGAACCGCAGGGGCCTGGGCCGCGGCCTGTCGGCGCTGCTCGGCGAGGCCGAGGAGATCAACCACGCCGTCGACCCGGCCGAGGGCGTGCGCGAGATCCCGATCGAGCTGATCCACCGCAACCCGGACCAGCCGCGCCGCCACTTCGACCCGGAAGAGATCGCCGACCTCGAGCGGTCGATCCGCGACAAGGGCATCCTGCAGCCGATCCTCGTCCGGCCGTCTCCGAAGACCGCCGGCGAGTTCGAGATCGTCGCCGGCGAACGCCGCTGGCGCGCGGCGCAGCAGGCGGGGATGACGGCCATCCCGGCGCTGGTGCGGACTCTGGACGACGACCGGGCCTACGAGATCGCCATCGTCGAGAACGTCCAGCGGACCGATCTCAACCCGCTGGAAGAGGCCCAGGCCTACGCGACCCTCGTCAGTCGCTTCGGCCACACCCAGGACCAGATCGCCCAGGCCATCGGCAAGAGCCGCAGCCACGTGGCGAACACCCTGCGACTGGCCCAGCTGCCCGAGGGCGTCCAGGCCCACGTCCTTGCCGGACGTCTGACCGCCGGTCACGCCCGCGCGCTGCTGACCGCGGACAACGCCGAGGCCCTGGCCGACCAGGTGGTCCGCGAAGGCCTGTCGGTGCGGGAGACCGAAGCCCTGGCCCGTGGCGAGAAGGCTCCGACGCCGAAGAAGACTTCCGGACCCCGCGCCAAGGCCAAGGACGCCGATACCGAGGCGCTGGAAGCCGACCTCGAGGACGCCCTGGGCCTGTCGGTCGACATCGCCGACCGCGGCGGCGTGGGCGAGGTGCGGATCAGGTACGCGACCCTGGAACAGCTCGACGAGATCTGCCGGCGGCTGACGCGGCAGTAGGATCAGAGCCCCAGGCGCCGCGCGCGGCCGGCAATGGTGAGCGCCAGGCGTTCGGCGATCAGGCGGTCGGGAGAGCCAGCGGTCTTGCAGGCGCGGTCGGCGGCCAGCACCTCGGGCTGGATGCGGTCCAGTTCGTCCAGGTTCCAGGCGCGGGCCTGGCGCAGGAACTCACGCTCCTGCTTCCAGAAGACGCCGCTGGCCTTGGCGGCCTCCTGCAGCCCGGCGCCGGCCTTGGCGAGCGTGAGCGTGCGGCGCAGCTTGCCGAGGTGCATCCCGATGGCCCGGACGGCGGCGGGGCCTGACTCGCCCTCCTGGGCCGCGCGGCGCAGGCCGGCCTGGGCCTCACCCAGCCGCCCGCCGAAGGCGTCGGCGGCGGCGTCAAACAGCGAGGCTTCGGGTTCGACCCCCAGAAACGGCTCCAGGTCGGCGGGCGTCGCGACCATGCCGCTGCCCGGTCCGAGGTAGAGGGCGAGGCGCTCGATTTCCTGGCGCGCCACGCCGCGTTCGCGGGGCAGGCGGGCGACGAAGATCTGGAGGGCGTCGGCGTTCAGCGAGACCTGGTCCCGGGCCAGAACCTCGCGCACCAGCCGCGCGACGTCGCTGGGCTCGTCCTCGTAGCAGGGGATGGCCGCGGCGGCCTGGGCCTTCTCGGCGACCTTTCGGAGGGCCGAGTCCTTCTTCAGGTCGCCGGCCTCGATGAGGAAGAAGGCGTCCGGGTTGAGCTCGCCCTTGGCGTGCCGTTCCAGCGCCTCGGCCGCCAGCTTGTCGACGGCGGGCTTTTCGGCGGTGAGGCGCAGGCGCACGAGCCGCCGGCCGCCCATCAGCGACTGGGCCGCCAGCTCGCCCTCCAGGCGGCCGCCATCGTCCGACAGGTCCTGCTCGGTGAGCTGGGCGACGTCGAAGGGGTCGTCGGGGTTGGGAACCACCCGGGCGGCCAGGGCGTGACCGCGATCGCGCACGACGCCCATGTCCCGGCCGTAGATCAGCACGGCGCGGACGGCCGGGTCGGGCTTGCCGAGGAAGCGCTCGATGTCCGGCCGCTTGTTGAGGATCACGGCGGCCTACCGGGCGGCCACCTTGGCCCCGTTGGCGAGCCAGACCGCCAGCTCCATCTCGATCCGTCGGGCGGCCTCCTGGGCCGCGCGGTCCTGGGCGTCCTGCTGGGCGCTGATCGAGGCGTAGGGCTGGTCGGCGGAGTCGTAGGTCAGCTCGACCCGCACCTGGCCCCGCTTGGCCACGGTGCGGCCGGGCAGCTCCATCAGGGCGTAGGTCGCCGTCAGCACGTATTCGTAGCGCGTGGCGACGTTGTCGATCCGCACGCCGCGGGGATAGCGCGCCTCGCCCAGGCTGAGGTCCATGGCGTACTTGGGCGCCGCGCCGTGATCCTTGGCGAAGGTGTCATCGAGGTGCTGGCGGATCAGGTAACCGGTCCGGCCACTGGGCGCGTTCACCTGGATCGCCGCGAGGTTCTTCACCACCTCGGGCTGGGCGTACAGCGGCTGGAACCCGGCGCAGCCGCCGAGAGCCAGCGTGGCGGCCAGCGCCGCGAGGGTGACGAGCGTCCTCATGCGGCCACGATATTCACGATCCGGTCCTTCACCACAATGATCTTGCGGATCGTCAGGCCGTCCAGCTTGGCGGCGATCTCGGCGTCGGCCAGGACCAGCTTCTCCACATCGGCCGGCTCGGCGCCCGCCGGGGCGACGATCTCGCCGCGGCGCTTGCCGTTGACCTGAACGGGCAGGACCTTGGTGGCGTCCTCGGTCAGGGCCGGGTCGAACTCGGGCCAGGGAGCCTGGACCACCATGCCTTCGCCGCCGATCCGCGCCCAGCATTCCTCGGCCAGGTGCGGCGTGAACGGCGCGACCAGCCGCGCGAAGGCCGACAGGGCCTCCTGGCGGGCGGCCAGGACCGCCGGCGAGGCCCCCTTGGCCGGGTTGGCCTTCAAGAGGTTCAGGAACTCGTACAGGCGCGCGATGCCCGAGTTGAAGCGGAAGGTGTCGATCGCCTCGGTCACCTGCTTCACCAGCTTGTGGGTGGCGCGCCGCAACTCAGCGTCGGGCTCGGCCTCGACCGTGCCGTCCGGCTGGCTGTCGAACTCGTCCCAGACCCGGTTCACGAAGCGCCAGGAGCCCTGAACGCCGCCGGTGGTCCACTGCACGTCGCGCTCGGCCGGGCTGTCGCTCAGCACGAACAGACGCGCGGCGTCCACGCCGTAGACCTCGAAGATTTCCTCGGGGGCCACGGTGTTCTTTTTGGACTTCGACATCTTCTCGATGTCGCCGATCACCACCGGCTCGCCGCCGGCGATCAGCACCGCCCGACGGGTATTGCCCTCGGCGGTGATCTCCACATCCTTCGGCTCGACCCATTCGCCGTTCTGCCGACGATAGGTCTCGTGCGTGACCATGCCTTGCGTGAACAGGCCGGCGAACGGCTCGCGCACCGACAGCTGGCCCACGTCGGCCAGGGCCTTGGTGATGAAGCGGGCGTACAGCAGGTGCAGCACAGCGTGCTCGATGCCGCCGATGTACTGGTCGACAGGCAGCCAGTAGTCCGCGTCCTCCTTGCTGATCGGCTCGGGGACGTGCGGGTTGGCGAAGCGGGCGAAGTACCAGGAGCTGTCCACGAAGGTATCCAGCGTGTCGGTCTCGCGCGTCGCCGCGCCGCCGCACTTCGGGCAGGCGACGTGCTTCCAGGTCGGATGCCGCTCCAGCGCGTTGCCCGACTTGCCGAACTCGATATCGGCCGGGTGGGTGACCGGCAGCTGGTCCTTCGGCACCGGAACCACGCCGCAGGCGGGGCAGTGGACGACAGGGATCGGGCAGCCCCAGGCGCGCTGGCGCGAGACGCCCCAGTCGCGCAGGCGGAACACCGTCGCGCCGTCGCCGTCGCCCTGCGCCTCGATCCGTGCGATGGCCTCGGCCTTGGCCGCCTCGATGTCCAGGCCGTCCAGGAACTGCGAGTGATAAATGGTCCCGGGGCCGGTGTAGGCCTCGGTCCCAACGTCGAACGTCGCCGGGTCCTCGCCAGGCGGCAGTACCACCGGCTTAACGGGCAGGCCGTACTTGCGGCAGAAGTCCAGGTCGCGCTGGTCGTGGGCCGGGCAGGCGAAGATCGCGCCGGTCCCGTAGTCCATCAGGATGAAGTTCGCGATCCAGACCGGCAGCTCCCAGGTCGGGTCGAACGGGTGCTTCACCTTCAGGCCGGTATCGTAGCCCTTCTTCTCGGCGGTCTCGATCTCGGCCTCGGTGGCCGCGCCCTTGCGGCACTCCTCGATGAAGGCGGCGGCCTTGGGGTCGCGCGCGGCGACCTGGGCGGCCAGCGGGTGGTCGGCGGCGATGCCGACGAAGCTGGCCCCGAACAGGGTGTCGGGACGGGTGGTGTAGACCTCCAGCCCCTCGGGTGAGCCCACGTCGCCGGCGAAGTGGAACCGGAACTTCAGCCCCTTGGAGCGGCCGATCCAGTTCTCCTGCATCACGCGGACCTTCTCGGGCCAGCGGTCCAGGGTCTTCAGGTCGTCGGTCAGCTGGTCGGCGTAGTCGGTGATCCGCATGGACCACTGGTTCAGCTTCCGCTTCTCAACCGGCGCGCCCGAGCGCCAGCCCTTGCCATCGACCACCTGCTCGTTGGCCAGGACGGTCTGGTCGACCGGGTCCCAGTTCACGACGCTTTCCTTGCGGTAGACCAGGCCGCGCTCCAGCAGGTCCAGGAACCAGGCCTGCTGCTTGCCGTAGTAGTCGACGTCGCAGGTGGCGAACTCGCGCGACCAGTCGATCGACAGGCCCAGCTGCTTCAGCTCGTCCCGCATGCGGGCGATGTTGTCGTAGGTCCAGCCCTTGGGATCGACGCCGCGCTCCATGGCGGCGTTCTCGGCGGGCAGGCCGAAGGCGTCCCAGCCCATGGGATGCAGCACCGAAAAGCCCCGGGCGCGCTTGAAGCGGGCGATGACGTCGCCCATCGAATAGTTGCGCACATGGCCCATGTGCAGGCGTCCCGACGGGTACGGGAACATCTCCAGCACGTAGTACTTGGGCCTGGTGCGGTCAGCGACGGCCTTGAAGGCGTCGGCGTCGGTCCACGCCTTACGCCACTTGGGCTCGGTCTCTTTGGGATTGTATCGCTTGTTCTGGGGGGCCATGAGCGGGCCTTTGGACTGGAGTTGGACTTCCGGTCAACGGCCTTGGGACATCACGGCGCGCCGACTGACGAACGGTTCTCCCGAAGGAGAGCGCCGGCGGGAGCCGGCGCCGGGCGGATCAGCCCTTGATGTTCGAAAGTCGAAGCTGGCGCGCGCGGGTCAGGATCGAGTTCTCGATGTCCGTTTCCGTCTGGCCGGCGGTCGGCTGGTCGACCCAGTTCCCGGAGGCGTCGCGAACCTGCTTGAAGACCGCCACGTTCAGGCCGTCGGCGCGCAGGCGCGAATCCAGGATGTAGACGGTGCACTTGAAGCGCTCGTCCGGCTTTTCCGGGTTGGTGTACCAGTCGGTGACGATCACGCCGCCGTAGGGGTCCGCCGACTGCAGCGGCATGAAGGACAGCGTGTCCAGCGTCGCCCGCCACAGGTAGCCGTTCACGCCGATGGCGGCGGCGTTCTCGCCCGAGGGACGGACGTTGGACTTGCCGCCGAAGGGCCGCGGCACGCTGCCACACGCCGAAACGGCGAAGGCGCTCAGCGCCACGGCCGCAATCGTCAGGCCACGCATCCGGTTACCGCGCACAAACGGCATATCTGTCCGTCTCCATAGATTTCCGCGGCGCGACGCGCCACGGCGCCGCCCCGCGCCGGCTGCCTCTATAACAATGCGCTGTAAGGCGCCAAACAGGAATCGCGTGGCGCGTGCGCCACAGATTTCGGCGAACTAGGTTACCAGGGCCCCGCGGGGACCGAGTCCCGTTGACCTGGAAAATCCGGCGCCCTTAATCGGATCGAAATCGCGAAGCTGTGCATTGAGCATGGGTCGCGGGTTGTGACCGTCGGGACTATATAGGGCTGTGATGTCCATCCGCCGCACGAGCGTCGTGATTGCTGCAGCCGCGCTGATGAGCGCGGCGGCCGCTTCCGCGCAGGCGGCCGACAAGGCTCCGCGTCCCGTCGATTTCACGGTCAAGGCCGAGCAGGCGCTGCTGGCGCCCAGCGCCGGTCGGACGATGAAGTACGACGCCAGCAAGGGCCGCTTCGGCTTCACCCTGAACATCCAGCAGCCGACCGAGCGCCCGACCACGGGCAACGACGTCCAGGCCGGCGCCTATTTCCGCCTGACCCCCTCGCTCCGCGTCGGCGGATCGGTGGCCCTGGGCGAGCAGGAACTGACCCCGCGCGCCAATCAGGCCCGCCCCGCCGACACCCCGAAGGTGCGGCTGGAGTCGACCTTCAAGTTCTAGGGCGCCAGCCCCTCCACTGCCGCCAGACCCACGAGGCCCGCGTCCAGCAGACGGCGGGCCGTTTTGTTGTTGATCCCCCCGAGGGCATAGGCAGGTCGGCCCGCCGCGCGAACCCGGGCGGCGAGGCGGACGGGGCCGAGGGCGCGGACGCCGGCGGCCGACGGGCTCTGCGAGGGCAGGGCGACCGAGAGCACGACTGCGTCGGCCAGGCTCGCCTTCGCCGCGGCGAGGGAATGGGCGGCGCTGGTGACGATCCAGCCTGGGTGGGCGCGCTTCAGCGCCGTCGCGCGGTGCGCCAGCCGTTCGGGCAGGTGGACGCCGTCCGCGCCGATCCGGGCCGCAAGGGCGGCGTCCTGGCCGATCAGCAGCATCAGGCCTCGCGCCCGGGCGATGGCCTTGAGCCGGCGCGCCTGCGCCACGGCGTCCGCCGCGCCGAAATGGCGGTAGACGATGGCTGCCCCGCGAGGCAGCCGCGCGGCCACGGCCGCCGGATCGGGCGTCCGCTGCGGGTCGGTGAAGAACAGCAACGCCGGCAAAGGCTTCCGGAGCCGCCGCCGGGCCGGTAGAAGCCGGGCCGTCCGCTGCAAGGTCCAGAACCCGGAAATGAGCGCCCCTCCAGAAGCCTACGTCGACGTGGTGGCCCGGATCGCCCGCGCCGCGCAAGCTGCCGGCCGCGATCCGGCCGAGATCACCCTGGTCGCCGTGTCGAAGCAGAAGCCGTGGGAAGCCATCGAGCCGGTGCTGGACGCCGGCCAGACCGTTTTCGGCGAGAACCGGGTGCAGGAGGCCATGGCCCGCTGGGGCGAGCGGTCGCGCAATCCGGCCCTGGCGGGGCTGACGCTGCACCTGATCGGGCCGCTGCAGTCCAACAAGGCCAAGGAGGCTGTGGCCTTCTTCGACGTCATCGAAACGGTCGATCGCGAGAAGCTGGCCCGCGCCCTGGCCGAGGAGATCCGCAAGCAGGGCCGCACGCCCCGGCTCTACATCCAGGTGAACACGGGCGAGGAGCCGCAGAAGGCCGGGGTTTCGCCCGCGGAGGCAGACGCCTTCATCGCACTGTGCCGGGACGCGCTGGGCCTGTCGATCGAGGGCCTGATGTGTATCCCGCCGGCCGACGAGCCGCCCGGTCCGCACTTCGCCCTGTTACGGGAGATCGCGCGGCGGAACGGCCTGTCGAGGCTGTCCATGGGAATGAGCGGCGACTTCGAGACGGCGATCCGGTTCGGCGCCACCAGCGTCCGCGTGGGCTCGGCGGTGTTCGGGGCGCGCGGCTAGACTCGGATCTCGACCGCGTCGCCGGGGCGGGCCTCTTCCAGCAGCGCCTCGAGGTCGGCGCGCTCGACGGCGATGCAGCCGTGGGTGGGCGGGTAGCCCGGCTTGCACAGGTGCAGGAAGATCGCCGACCCCAGGCCGGGGACCGGCGGGTCGTCGTTGTGCCCCAGCACGACGACGATGTCGTAGACGCCGTCATCCCGCCACAGGCGCTCGGCGCTCGCCGGATAGGGCAGCTTGACGTGGCGGTTGTAGGCCGGGTCCGCCGGGTCGTCGCACCACCCGTCGTCCTCGTCCATGGCGTGGACCCTGAATTCGGTCGCGGGCGGCGGACCGCGGTCGGGCCGGTACCACACCTCGCGGATCGGCCAGACGCCGGCGGGCGAGGCCAGGTCGCCCTCGCGTTTCTCGGCCGCGGGCTTCACGCCGGCCGGGCCCAGGGCGCAGCGCGCCTTGCGCTCGCCCAGGTCCAGCCAGCCGTCGGATGTGGCGGTGAAGATCACGGGTGGATCAAATCCCTTTGGCGCGAACGGCCCATATGGTGTTTGTTGCCCAACATGGCTCAACGCAAGACCCTCCTCATCGTCGACGACGACCAGGACCTTCGCGGGGCGATCGCCGAGCAGCTGCAGGCCGAGGGCTTCGAGACGGTGGAAGCGCCCACCGCCGGCGAAGGCGTCCGCCTGGCGCGCGAGGCGAAGCCCGACCTCGTGCTGCTCGACGTGGACCTCCCGGACATGGACGGACGCGACGCCTGCGCCCGCATGCGCCAGGACGGCGTCACGGCGCCGGTGATCATGCTGACCGCGGCGGACACGGATGACGACACGGTCCGCGGCCTCGACGCCGGGGCGAACGACTACGTCACCAAGCCCTACAAGTTCGCGGTGCTGCTGGCCCGCATCCGCGTGCAGCTCCGCGACTACGAACACTCGGAGGGCGCGGTCTTCCGCCTGGGGGTCTACGAGTTCCGGCCCGCCGCCAAGATGCTGGTGGACGAGAAGGGCAAGAAGATCCGTCTCACCGAGAAAGAAACCAACATCCTGAAGTACCTCTACCGGGCCGGCGAGAAGGCCGTGAGCCGAGAGGAACTGCTGGCCGAGGTCTGGGGCTACAACGCCGGGGTGACCACCCACACCCTGGAGACCCACGTCTACCGCCTGCGCCAGAAGATCGAGCCCGATCCGGCCAACGCCCGCCTGCTGCTGACGGAGCAGGGCGGATACCGGCTGGCGCCGTAGCTAGAGGACCAGGTCCGCGCTGACCGGGGCGTGGTCGCTGGGGCGCTCCCAGGCGCGCACGTCGTCGTGGATGCGGGTGGCGGGCGCGCCCAGGCGCCACGCGGCGTCTCGCAGGCCGGGGGTGATGAGGATGTGGTCCAGCCGAAGGCCACGGTTCGACTGGCGGAAGTCGGCGGCGCGATAACTCCACCACGAGGCCAGCTTGGCCGGCTCGGGCGTCGCGGCGCGGGTCACGTCGATGAGGTTGCCGGCCTTCTCCAGCGCCCGGAACGCCTCGATCTCCACCGGCGTGTGGCTGACGATCTTCGACATGTACTTGTGGTTCCAGACGTCGAATTCGCCCGGCGCCACATTGAGATCGCCGACGACCGCCAGCGGCGCCTTGGGATCGCGCGTCGCGAGCTCGGCGGTGAGTTTCTCGTAGAAGTCCAGCTTGTGGTCGAACTTGGGGTTCAGCTCGCGGTCGGGCGTGTCGCCGCCGGCAGGGATGTAGAAGTTGTGGATCTCGACGCCGGCGATGGTCCCGCCGACGCAGCGGGCGTGCTTCTCGCGGCAGACGTCCAGGGGCGGAGCGTCCTCGATCGGCAGGCGCGAGGCGATGGCCACCCCGTGCCAGCCCTTCTGCCCGGCGATCTTCAGGTAGGGCAGGCCCATCGCCTTGAAGGCGTTCACCGGGAACTCGCCCTCGCGGCACTTGATCTCCTGCATGCACAGGACATCGGGAGCCTGCTCGGCCACGAAGCGCGCGGCCTGTTCGGCGCGCAGGCGGACGGAGTTGACGTTCCAGGTGCAGAGGCGGAGGCGCATGGGTTTTCTCTAGGGCCGCTCGGCGCCCGAAACCAAGCCCGATCAAAGAAAGGCCCGGACGCTATGGCGAGCGTCCGGGCCGTAAAAGTCGTCTCTCATGCCGCCGCCGGGAGGGGATAGGTTCCGGCACGGTGTCCACCGACGCGACGCACGCGCCAGCGGCGTAGTGACAATATCGCCACAGTGCGACAGTTTGTCAAAGGTATTCGACAGCAGCGCTTGCGTGTGTCGCCAAGAACACACCTGACGCTACGTCAGGTCTTGCCGCGGCCCACGTTCTTCGGCCGCGGGTCCTTCAGCACGAACAGCGAGCGGTCGAGGCCCGAGGCCCTTTCCAGGCCGCGGAGCTGCACCTGGGTCGGCCGACCCTGGGCGTCGGTCACGGTCCAGCCCGCCAAGCTCATGGGATTGTCGCGGAACGTCAGGGTGATCTGGCCCGCGGTCTCCTTCTTCCCGTCGCGGGCGGTGATCGAGAAGCCGTCGGCCATCCTTGCCACGCGGGTGATGGTCACGCCCCGATCGAGGCGAATGGTGCGCGCCAGGAACAGCGACAGCGGGGTCGCCGAGAGCGGGTACTGGTCGAAGGTCTTGAGACGCTTGTCCTGCACCGAGACCACGCCGCCGTCCGAGACGACCAGCAGCCCCGACGGCGGGTCATAGGCGAACCGCGCCTTGCCCGGGCGCTTCAGGAAGAGCTGGCCGGTGGTGGCGCGGCCGCGGCCGTCGGTCTGGACGAAGCGCGCCTGGGCCTCGGTCAGCCCCTCGAGGTAGGCGACAGCCCGGTCCACCAGCGCCTTGTCGGCGGCCGGCAGCGGGCTCTGCGCCAGGGCCGGGCCCGCCAGCGGGGCGGCGGCGAGGGCGAGGGTCAGGCTGCGGCGGGTCAGGGTCATGCTTGCTCCGTAACGTGCGAACGTCCTATCGCGCCAGGGCGGCGGCAATAGGGCCGGGAGAAGGCGTGGCAACGCCGAGCCGCCGGAGGACGTTCCGATGGGCATGATCGAGGACCTGGAGCGGCGCATGGCCGAGGCGGCCGAGGCCGGCGATTTCGAGACCGCCGCCCTGCTGCGCGACGCCATCGCCCGGATCCGCTCGGGCGAGTCGGGCCTGCGCGAGCAGCAACCGGGCCGCATGGGTCTGGGCTCCAGCCAGGAACGCTACGTCGGCGCGGACCGGAAGAAGGCCCTGCCGAAGAAACCGGACCCGATGACGAGCGGCCACAAGCCGGGTGGGCGTCGGCGCGGC
>JADHED010001707.1_pt1 | contig 17561 bp, 17 predicted proteins | sample 8952041 | NCBI WGS metagenome assembly JADHED01 (sample SAMN16124423, study PRJNA663239) | bioreactor sludge metagenome | isolation source: sludge (control) | place: India:Bengaluru | collected 2018-09-08
GCCGTGGCCGGCCCCTCCGCCGCGCTGGGCACGACGAACTCGCGCCGCAGCGTGATGGGGCCGACCTTCTTGGTGGCGACAACGGTAATCAGGCGCAACACGGGCGCGCCGGCGACCGCCGTCGTCGAGAGCACGCGTTCCCGGAGCACGACCGAGGCGCCCGGGACCCCGCGACGAATCTCTTCCATGACGGCCCACTGCACGGCCGTGGCGTCGGTCAGCAGCCGGCCCGCGACGGTGACCGTGTCCGGCGTGACCACGACGTCGGCGAAGCGCGGGTGGGCTCGCAGGTGCGCCTGGAGCCGCACTGCGCCGTCGCGCGCATACGTCGGCAGTTGCGCCAGGCCGGAGAATGCGTCGGCGGCCATGGCGTCGATGCCCTCGTCGAGCGGGAGCATGCCGGCGGCGACGCGAGCCTGCTGGTCGGGCGAGCCGTGCGCGGCGACCCAAGCGTGGACGACGCGGCGGCGTTCAAGGTGGACGGCGTGCTGCACCTCGCGGGTGCGTAACGCCTGCTCCCGCCGCTGCTGCAGGTCGGCGGTGAACCGTCGCGACGCCTCGGCGGGGACATCGCGAGCGATCCCGCGGTCGCGCGTGGCATCGAAGCGCAGGCGGCCGCGCGCGGTCGCGATCTCGCAGCGGCGCGACGTCGGCGACGGGTGGACGAGGGCCCGCTGGCTTAGATCGCTCAGGAACTGTTGCGCGACCTCGGCCCGCCACGTCTCCTGGGCGTCCACGCGCGCGACCACCGTGGCAGACCGCTGCGCGAGGAACGCGGCCTCGAGCTCGTGGTTGCGGGCGGCTTCCTGGAACAGGGTCTCCAGGCTCGGCGGCGCATCGTAGGTCGGCGCTTCGTCGTGGCGCACGATGCGCTGGTCCGGGCGCAGCTCGTAGCGCGGGCGCAGCCGGAGGCGCGCGATGCCGGCGCTGTCGACGTGGACGAGATGCAGGCGCGCGACGGGGACGTCGATGACGAGGCGCTGCACCTCGCGGCCGTTGCCGCCGGTCAGGAGCGAGGCCTTGCGGCCGGCCTCCGACAGGCGAAACTCGGCTCGTGCGGATAGCGACGTCGCCGGGGCGGGCACGGGCGACATGCCGAAGGCGTGGGTCAGGGGCTCGGGGCGGCGGGCGACGGAGTGCAGCGCAGTGTCCATCTCGACCTCATCTCGCGCGGGCGGTGGTCATCGTGTCGGGACCGAGAGGCGGTCCCACCCAGCGCCTGAGGCGACTGGGTGGGAGTGCGCCGGGGGCCCGGACGGTGGGCGATGAAGCCGACCGTCCGGGTGGTCCGTGTGACGACGGGCTAGGCCTGGGTCTCGGTGGCGCTGTACGCCGCGAGGATCAGGTCGCGCACCGCGTCCTGCGCGTTGAGTTCCCCGTTGGCGGGGCGGAGCAGGGCGAAGCTCCGGCGCTCCCCGTTGACGGAGTACTGCCGGGCCGGGAACGTGACGTTGCGGCCGTTGCCGCCACGACGTTCCCAGACCGCGAAGCCGATGAGCTTCATCCCGGTGAAGGGACCGGCATCGGCCTCGAAGATCACTTCCGCGTCGGCGAGCTTCCCTGGGGGATTGCCCGTGGTGGTCGGAAGGATCCGGACGGACACGACCTCTGCGCTCTTCTTGGACATCGGTCCTCCTGGGCACCGCGGATCTGGGATCGACGGCGCGGGTGGGTCCCTGCGGGTCCTGGGGACGCGAGGGACGAGGCAGGACGCACTGGCCCTGAGGGCGGGTGCGTGGTGACGGAAGGGGCCGTCTACTTGTCTATATAGACGCGGGGAGGGGCGGAAAACTTACAGACGAATCCGTGGGCACCGTTCGGCACCGACACCTCGGATGGACGGATGCGGTTCAGGCTGGACGCCAAGGGATAGCCTCACACCCACGCCTAGCACGGATGGATCAAGGGGAACTTCGCCGTCCGCAGCCACTCGGTGAGCTCAGGCGGCTGTTCGGTTGTCGTCGCCAAGGACAGCAACGAGCCGCCGTGCGTACTCAGCTCGAAGGGAGCTCGGTCCATAGGCTGCACCCACTCGAACCTCATCAGGCCAACGGCTGGATCGAGCCCCGTCGGCGAGATCGCAGAATTAATGAGGCACTGCAGATTCGAATCCGGCCCATCGTAGGAATACCAGCCATTGTTTCGCTGCCGAGTGTCAATCGCTACGAACACCCACAAATACACCTGAGCGAAACCCACGGCCTTCGTCTGATTGGCCTGTTCGATCCCCTTCGCGATCAGCTCCTGGAACCGCGAAGGATGGCCGACGAACGCGGAATCATGGCCTAAATCGTCCATCTGGACGACGGCCTTCAGGCGCTTGACCTGTATGGCGGTGCTCAGCTCTGGCTGTTCGTTCGGCACGACGAGGATATCAACCTCACCGGCGAGGTTCTTCCGAAAGAGCCGTAGCTCAACTTGCTCAACGATTCGCGTGTCCTTCGTCCCGATGCCTTTGATGTTGAGTACGGTCTCCCGGTAGTGCGAATCGTTGAGGACGCGAGCCACCAGCTCCTTCTCAGGAATGTCAGCGATTGAACGGTGAAGTAGGGGCATCGGACTGCCCCATTCCTCGGGTCCTCCGACGGTCCGGTGACGACATCGGCCGCCGTGGATGTACAAGGGTTGGTCCACGCCTCAATGATACCGACGTTTGGCTTGGGCGCCCGCGTCAGTGCACTTGCTCCATCAGCCGTTCGGGCTCGCCGTTGCCTTCAGCCATCCTGACGGACTCAGTGTCTGGGAGAATACGTCGCGACGGGGGAGGCTTGAGCCCCTGCAACAACGGAGAGAAGTATGCAGTGTCGGATCCGCATCCCTGGTCTCGGAGAACTCGAAGGCGACGCCCCGGTTGTCGTGTTGGGCCCAAACGGATCGGGGAAGACGAAACTCGCTCAGAACATCGCCGCCAGCAATAAGGTCACCGCAATCAGCGCACAACGACGCACTTGGCTTGACGACAACCTGCCGGTGCAGGAGGAGCGGCAGCTGTGGTCGCACGTCCAAGGCCAGCAGAGCCAGTGGCAGAGCCGTTCTTGGCATCCGACGGAGGAGATCAACCACGTGATGTCGACGCTCGTTCAGGAACACACGAACGCGCTGACCAAGAGGAACGAAGAGGCCCGAGCGGCAAATGTCGCGCTCCCTCCGCTGAACGACGGCAGGTTGATTAGGCTGCAAGACCTCTGGAGTCGTCTGTTTCCCCAACGCAAGCTTGAGATCGGAGGCTTCTTCCCAAAGGTCAGGCGGCTCGACGGGGAGGGCAACGCCGAAGTGACCTATTCACCCAGGGAGATGAGCGACGGCGAGCGCACCATTCTCTACATGGCGGCCAGGGTCCTCACGGCGGAGCATCCGCTGATACTCGTCGACGAGCCAGAGCTTCACATGCACAGCCGCCTGGCCGTTCTTTTCTGGTCCGAGGCGGAGAAGCTTCGCTCCGAGTGTCGGTTCGTGTACATCACCCACGATCTGCACTTCGCGCTGTCTCGACGACGGGCCACTGTGTTGCTGGCTCGGTCTGGAACAGACGCAATTCAGTTGTCGGTTGATGATCTTCCCGCGTCGATTGCGCCGGAGGTGCTCGGCGCTGCGACACTGCCGTTCTATGCGAAACGTGTTTGCCTCTTCGAAGGGGAACCGGGAAAGGGCTTCGCCAGCGAGTTCATGTCTGCGTGGTTTGACGGCGATGAGACCTTCACGATTGCTTGCGGTGATCGTGGCGCAGTCTGTGCTGCGGCATCCGGACTCTTGAGAGTTGGCGTCTCCGGCGCGACCGTCGTCGGTCTTGTCGACCGGGACTTCTACTCTGAAGAAGCGCTCGCGTCAGTACCCGCCGGAGTCATCGTGCTCCCGGTACATGAAATCGAGAGTGTGCTCTGCGACCGCAACGTTGTTGAAGCACTTGCGGGACACCTCGGCAAGGCGCCAGACGTCGCGTGGACGAACTTCCTGACGTCTGTTCAGAGGGCTTACACCGGGCAGACATTGAGCAGCGTGGTTGCGCGGCGCGTTCGGGCTCGAGTCAACGATCTCCTTAACGGAGCGTTCTCCGGCTCCCAGATTGCGTCAACCCTCGCAGACACTCGCGACAGACATACCTCGGACTTGCAGGCGCTCGACCTTCCATCGAAAGTGCAGGCCATGTTCGCCGAAGAGGAGTCTCGAGTAGGCATTGCCCTCTCGTCAGGCGGCCACGAACTGCTCGCGGTGCTCCCCGGCAAACACCTGCTCAGCATCCTGTCGGGCGAGTTGGGCTTCGACGGTCAGGCTGACCTGACTGGCTTAGTAGTCGCCGCCTTGAATGCGAGCAGGTCAGACATGAACGATGGACTCGGGCAGTTAGGACGGCGGCTGGATGTCGCCTTAACAGCGCTCCTGCCCGAGCGGAGGGTGCAGTAACTGGGGCCATACTCCCGGAGCTGGCGCTAGTTCGGCCTTCCGAGGCATCCAGCAACGCACCGCCGAGAAGGCACCGACCACCTGTCTCGCCAGCTAAGTCCTTCGTCAGGACGAAAGTCCCGCTGAACGTGGCCACCTGGCAGTCCGTTCCGGTGAAGTTGGCCTCAATGCGTGTCGCGTTCGCCGTCCCGGCACTCCCGAAGGTCCCGCGACAGCCGCGCGGTGACGGGAAATCCCCCTGCGTGCTGATCTGGGCCGGCGGCGTATTGCTCGGCGTGAGGGCTGTCGACGCCGTCGGCTCCATCGTCAACCATGGGTGAGTCGATTGGATCGCGACGCCGAACGTCTGGAGGTTCGTTTGCGGCACCGCCTCGGAGGCCCATGTCATCTGCCCGGTGGATGGCGGCGGGGCGCCGGGATCTCCGGGATTGACCTGAATCGTTCCGGTAAGGAACGAGGTCTGGGCGGTGGGCGCGGTTGGCGTCGCCTCCTTCCCGCATGCTGACAAGAGGGCCAGGGCAGTCACGGGGACGACGTGCGCGACACGTTGAGGCCATCTGCTCGTGCGAAGCTCCTTCCAGTCAGGCGAAGGGCCGTTGGGGAACTGACCCGACGAGGAATCGGTCGCTGCGCGGATCATACCCCCGCACCACCACCACCTCCGTCACCATCCGCCGCCCCCCAACCCGCGCCAGATGGACGACTAGGTGTACCGCCAAGGCAATCGCCTCGCGCACACTCCGGTGCGGTAGCCCGACGTTCGCCGTCAGCACGCAGTGGGCCAGCCTCGTCAGCGCCTGCTCGGCTGCGTTGGCGTGGATGGTGGTCAGGCTCCCCAGGTGGCCCGTGTTCAGGGCCTGCAGCAGGTCGAACGCCTCGGCTCCTCGGACCTCGCCGACGATGACGCGGTCGGGACGATGGCGGAGGGTGGCGCGGACGAGGTCGGCGATGGACACCGCGGGAAGCGGGGCCTCTTGCCCGAGCGGGGTCTGGGCACGGCGCGCCTCGAAGCGCACGAGGTTGGGCTTGTCGATGCGGATCTCCGAGGTCTCCTCGATGAGCACGATCCGGTCCTCGGGCGGGATGGTCTCCGCGAGCGCGTTCAGGACCGTCGTCTTTCCGGTGCCGGTGCCGCCGGAGATGAGGATGTTCTGACGGTCGGCGACGGCCTGTCGGAGACACTGCGCGATGTCCTCGGTCAGGGTGCCGACCGCGACCAGGTCGTCGAGCGCGTACCGCTTCGTGAACTTCCTCACGGTGAGCGTCGGCCCGTCCACCGAACACGGTGGGAACATGGCGGCCACGCGTGAGCCGTCCTCGAGCCGCGCGTCGAGGATGGGTTGCATGTCGGAGATCTCGTCGCCGCAGGCCCGCGCGATGTTCTTGATGGCCACGGTCAGGTGGCGCACCTCCAGCGTCCGGTCGGGGACCGCTTCGACGGTGCCCTGCCGCTCCACGAACACGTGCCGCCCGCCGGCGTTCACCATCACCTCGGTGACGGTCGGGTCGGTGAGCAGGTCCTCGATCGGCCGGAGGAACGGCAGGATGCGGTCCAGGCTGCTCATAGGGCACCCCGCTCCAGGTGGTCGAAGTAGCTGGTCTGCACGTCCAGGTAGTGCGGCTTCAGGTAGCAGTACTGCGGCGGCAGCGGGTTGATGCCGTCGTAGGGCAGGGCGATGGCCTGCGCGTTCTGCAACTGGGTGAACACGCGCGGCGCGAAGATGAACTCGTGGTGCGGCGCGTAGCTCTTGCTCGCGCTCAGCGACTGCTTCCCCGCCGTCGGCGTGCCGCTCAGCAGCGAGATGTGGGCGTCGCGCCCGGACTCCGAGATGCTGTAGTGCGCCTTCAGCCGGTCGCGCCGACCGCAGAGCTCCGCGGCGGTCCTGGCCGTGAACTCGTCGCTGGTGGCAAGGAAGATCTTGGTGCGGAAGCACTGCATGAGCGTGCGCCAGCTCTCCTCTCCAGGCAGCGCCGAGCGCAGGGAACTGATGCTCTGGGTCGCCACGATGGGCATCAGCCGCGCTTGCCGCGAGAGCGCGAACGTGCGCTCGTCGCCGGTGGGGTCGGTCTCCCCGACGGTGGCGAAGGCGTGGTACTCGTCGCAGACGAACAGGAGGTCGCGCCAGGTGCGGTGCGGCTCGGCGCTGATCTTGGGGATGCGCTGGAGCACCGCGCGCTGGAAGTCGAGCTTCAGCATCACGCCCAGGATGCGCGCCAGCCCGGGGTTCATCCCGATCGGGAAGTTCAGGGCCAGCACCTTGCCGGTTTCGAGGAGACTCGCGAGCGGCGGGAGCGGACGCGGATCTCCGGGCGCCGGCTCGCCGACGTAGGCACTCCGCGGCGGACAGAACGCACGGTGGACGGCGGGGTTGTCGTCGAACAACGACAGGAACACGACGACGCCTTCGACGATGGACGAACGCAGGCGCGCGTCGAGCTTGGTCCAGCCGCTGTTGTACCAGCGCTGGACGGCCTCCAACTGCTGCTTGCGCCCGGCCCAGGCGCTGCTCGTCGTCGGCCGCCCGACGTAGGCCACGCCGCGATGGTTCAGGAACTCCTCGAGATCGGCCTGGTACGGGTGCGCCAGGTGCTCCGCGTCCTCGTCGAACCAGTGCCGCCACGGCGTGTGCCGGCACTGGGCCTCGTAGGCGTCGCGTGGGATGACGAGCACGTTGGGCGGCTTGTCCATCGCCGCCATGAGCCGCCGGATGTCCTGGTCGATCTGTCGATCGTCCAGGATGTAGCGATACACCTCCGAGAACGTGGTGTAGCCCTCGGCGATGCGGCGCAGGAGGATCACGAACTTCAGCAGGTCGGTGTACGCCTGCTGCCAGAAGGGCTCCTTCGACTTGCCGAACAGGTTGTTGAGCAGCGTGGCCACGGCGTAGGCCACCGCGTAGGGGTCGAGGTCGTTGTGCAGCGGGTTGTAGCAGAGACCCGAGTCGAGCCCCACCTCGACGTAGTCGTCCGCGCGCCCGGCACGCGCGAGCATGGACCGCACCTGGAGACAGAAGTCGCCCTTCACCTCCAGCACCAGTCCCCCGATCTTCCGCTCCGCATCGTCGGCCCGCCAGCGGAGCAACTGGTCGACGTAGGGATACATGCACGCGGAAGTCTTGCCGGTGCCGACGGCGCCGAGGATCATCACGCCGGTGTAGAGCCCCCGCTGCGGGATGGTGAGCCACCGGGGCGCCGGCGCGCGGCCGGGCTCGGTGTCGAAGTGCGCCTCGCCGAGTACGAGCATCGGTGCGGGACGCGCTTCGGGTTCGGGATACGGCGGGAGCGGATGCCTCGCCGCGGACGGCGCGTAGCGGTATACGACGATGGCGACGAGCGAGCCGAGGAGGGACGCCGCGTAGAACGGCGTGGTGAACCAGAGCGTGGCGTAGCCGTAGGCCAACGCGCGGCACACGCCCGGGGCCTCGAGCGCGATGAGGCCCAGGAACGGGTCGCCGGTCGAGAACGGGCACGTCGTCACGCCCCACGCGCCGACAACGCCCGCAATCCCGAGGGCAACGATTCGACGGGCCTCGACGAGGGCACGCAGCATGGTCGGCTCCGGGCCCGCGGGCTACGCACTCGCCGACGCCGTCGCGAGCTTCGGTGACGGACGCCGCCCAGGCCGACGGGGGTCGTGCGGCCGGGGCACGAACGAGCCGGGATGCGCGGCCCGCCACTGGACGAACTCCTTGTCGCGGGCGAGCACGGTGTCGATCACCTGGTTGAGCACGTACTCGGTGGACTCGCCGAGGAACTCCGCGTACGCGAAGAGGGTCTCGGTGTTCTCGCGGTCGAGCCGCGTGCGGTGCTTCACGAGCTGCTTGCCGCGCGTGCGCGGCTTGATGACGGGCATGGGCCTCTCCTTCTCACCAGCTGCCGGACCACCGGGCGGTCACGTCGGGGACCACTTCGTGGAACATCCGTTGTGCATCTGCATGGACCACCGCGTGGCCACGCGCGCGTTCGCCTCCGTGACACCAACCGGGACACGGACACGGGGGTGTGAGCGACCCTCCGGGGTTGCACCCGGGGGCGGAGCCGGGGGTGCGCACGGGGGGTCGCTCACACCCCCTTCCCTTTCGCGCTGCGACTGGCCGTGCCGGCCTGCGCCAGCCGGCAGGCATGGGACCCCCGTCCTCGAACCGACGCGCCAGCAACGGCTTACGGACCCACCGCTCGATGGACAGCCTCAACGTGCGGGCCCGGTCGTGCCCGCTCGGCGGCCGAACGGTGCTCCCGCCCCCCCGTTCTGTCCAGCGTTCGCCGGCGGCGGTCATGCCGAGCCCACCAGCGGGGCCAGGTGGAGGTAGTGGTGCGTCAGCGTGTGGCGGGTGATGCGCCCGTCCTGGCTCGCCAGCGCGGCCGCCAGCAACGGCGAGGTGGCGCCGTAGACCGCCCCGTCGCCGTCCCGTTTCCAACTGCGGTAGAGGGCCCAGTCCCGCTGCCGCCTGAACGTGCGCACGAGCGTGTCGAACCGCGCCTGGTCCTCCACCGGCTGGCCCGCGTCGGCCCGCTGCCGTTGCTCGAAGTACCACCGGAGGTCATGCGCCGTCGTCGGGGCCAGTGGCTGCTCCAGCTCCTCGCCGGCCGCGAGTTCGAAGTGGGACACGTGCTCCGCCAGGTGGGGCGGCACGAGCAGCCGGATCTCCCACGCCCGCAGCGCCCGCAGCAGTTCGGCGTGACGATGCAGGAAGCGTCGGAACGGCAGCGGGGTCTCGCCCGTGAGGCCGTAGAGCAGGACGTGTGTGTGGGCGCCCGGCACGTAGCCGATCGGGAGCTTGTCTGGGAAGTAGCGAACCTGGCGCTGGGCCCCCTTGCCGAAGACCAGCTGGGGCATTGCATCCGCCCGGAGCGACGTCATCCGCTCGAAGTGATCGACCTTCTCGCGGGCGGTGGCCAGCCACACGTACTCGGGACTGGAGAGGACCGCATCGAGGAGCATCAATCGCTCGATCGCGCGCGCCAGGGTCACGACACGACGGTGGCGGTTCTCCGCCTCGCCGATCGCGCGATACAGGCGCTTGCCGTGCACGTGGTAGATGAACGTGCCACGGTGGGCGGTGGGATAGGTGGTCGCCAGTCGCCTGGCGATCAGGGCCTTGAAGAAGTCGTGCGTCTGCTCCCCGCGCACGAGCCCGGCGTGGGCGCAATACTGCCGGCTGAGGCACACGCCGGCGTGCAGCATGACGGCCACGAGGAAACTCGCCTCGCGCTCCGTGAACCCCATCCCCCGGACAGCCAGGACGCGCTCCTCCTGGGTCACGGCAGCATCTCCTCGGCCAGCCGAGACGACCGCCCGCGGCCTCCACCGTGGCTGCCGCTGACGCCCCCCACCCGCGCCCCGATAGCACCGCTGCGGCTGAACCCTGCGCGAGCCTTGGCCGCCGCATGCGCGCCACGGTAGTGCGGCGTCACCACCTCCAGGTCCTCGACGTCCCGCCGGCCGTCGCGCTCCTCGTACTCGAGCCGCACGTCGGGGAACTGCACGTGCCCTTGCTCGCAGGGCAGCCGGTGATCGCGGGCCCACGCCTCGATGTCCTCCAGCGACCGTGTCGGCCGCCCGTGGCTGTCGGCACGACCGCGATTCCCGCCCTGCAGGAAGCGCTGGTAGCGGCTCTTGAGCTCCTCCTCGAGGACCACCCGCTGCACCCTGGCGCCGCGGGCCTCGAGGCGCTCCACCGCCTTCAGGTAGGCCGGGTAGAGCCGCGTGTCGTGCGCCAGTTCCCGTGGCTTCACGACGCCGGCGTAGAACGCCTGCCGGCTCTCGCTCAGCGACGGCCGCCGGTGCCGTTCGAGCAACTCGCGGCCGGCCTCGGTGAGCGTCACCACGGTCGTCCGCTCGCGCCCGACGACGTGCGGGAGGGTGCGCACGAGGCCTGTCTCGCGCAGCCGCTCGACGCTCCGCGCAGGCCGGGTCGGCCACCGTCCCGACCGCGCGTCGAGGTCGCCGGCCGACGCCACGCGGAAGGCGCCGACCGCGGCCAGCGTGCGCACGTCGCGGCCGGAGAGGTGATACTCGCGCTGGGCCACGCGCACCCACTCCCGCGCCCTGCCCTGGGGCAGATTCAACTCCCGGGTCAACGGGTCCCGTCCGCTGTCGGCCACGTCCACGGGCATGGCACTGGTCCCACCGCGGCTCCCCTGAGCAGGCTCCGCCCGCTCGCGCTCGGGAGCGCGCGGCTCAACGTCCCGCCACATCTGCACCTCCTACGGGTTCAGGTACGTCCGCAACTCCTCGATCGCCGCATCGTCGGTGACGAGCTGGCGGTCGAGGTGCAGCAGCTTCCTGCCGGTCTGGCGGAGGAAGAGCCAGCGGGCGACGCTGTAGTAGGTGGCGCAGAGGTTGAGGAAGAGGAGAAGCGTCACCCCTCCGAGGAGGGGCGCATGACGACTGAACAGAACGGTCTTGTACGGTGCGAGAAAGCGCAGCTCGCCGGCCAGCCAGGCGACCAGCAGGAACAGCGTGAGCGCGGCCAGGAACGCCGAGTTCGCGATCACCGCGACGGCTCCTCGAACGCCTGGTCCACGCGGAAATACGCGATCTGGAGCCCGAGCGGGTTCACCCGCACGAAGGCATTGGGCACCCGATCGCGCAGGGCGAAATCGATCTGGGCGACGTAGCTCTCCCGGTGGCGCTCGGTGCGCGTGCCGGGGGCGTAGTAGACCTTCTGGAACGTCACCGCGGCCTTGAACGGCGGCGTCGCCAGCTCGCTCAGGCTCACGTTCTGGACGACGACGTCCACCTCGTCGGCGGCGGTGTTGGTGACGAACATCTCGAGCACGCGGGTGCGCTCGTTCTGCATGATGGTCGCGTCGGCGAGAGCCGGTTCGAGGAAGAACAGCGAGTCGGGATACTCCCGCTGCACGGTGGCCCGGATGCGGCTGAAGTGCTTCACCACGAACTGCGTGAGGAAGTAGCGCAGCTCGGGCGGCTGCGGCTGGTAGCGGGTGGCATCGAGCGCCACGGCCTCGGCCCGGCCCACTTCGTCGATGCGAATGACGAGCGGCTTGACCTCGGAGGCGCGGGCGGCCGTGTGGAAGTTCAGCGCGACGAGCCCCAGGGCGACGAGCGACACCAGCACGAGGGCGACCTTGAGGTACGTGTTCAGCACCAGGGCCGACCCGTAGAGCTCGACGAACTGGCGCTTCGCGTTCTCGAGGGTCTTGGGGTTGACGTCGCCGACCGCGGTGCCCATATGCCCTCCGAAACCAGCCGATCTACTGCCGCAGGTAGGACACGACGAGCCAGCCGGCGCCAGCCAGGAAGCCGAGCGCCGCGGCCACCAGGAAGCCGAGCACGATCAGCCGGGTGATCGCCGGCGAAGCGGGCTCGTCTTCGGGGGGAGGAACGTCTGGCCAGCGTCGGGACATGGGGCACCTCGTCACCGGCGAGTGGCCAGCCTGCTGAGGCTCAACCTGCTGGACATGGCACTCTCGCCGCTCGACCCGGAGAAGATCGACCGCGTCAGCGATGGCACGAGCAGGATGCCGGTGCAGAAGGTCGCGACCACCGCGAACGCCTGGAGTCCGTAGACCCCATATTCCGCCTGCGTGATGGTCGGCGGCAAGGTGGTGATGTAGCGGAACACGAACTGCTCGAAGACCATCAGGAAGGCGATGGCGACCACCGGCACGAACGAGTACTGGATGAACGCCTTGAGCCAGCCCCAGAAGAGCCAATCCAGCTTCGGGACGATGAAGAACGGCACGAAGATGGGCCCGAGCAGTCCACACACGGCGCTGGCGATCAGCCCGAAGGCGATGACGGCCAGCGACACCGCCTTGGCGAAGGCGATCAGGAGCAGCACGGTCCAGTAGATCAGGTTCGCCAGGATGGACCAGGGATCCGGCTGCATGAAGTGCTCCGACAGCGTGTCGAAGTGCCGGTAGATGTTGTCGAACGCCCGGGCCTCGAGCACCGACTGGAAGTAGCCAGCCTGGTCGGTGATGAGATTGCTGAACGACACGCCGACGCCCGGCAGCGGGCTCTCGTAGAACGCGATGAACGAGTAGCCGAAGGCGATGAACACCAGGAGCTTGGCGAACTCGAACATCCGGTCGTTCAGGCCCTCGTGGGAGAACATCATCCGCACGCCGTGCCACGAGATCAGGATGGTGGCGAAGGCCAGGAACAGGCGGTAGCCGAACCGGATGAACTCGGGCTCGTGGGTCATCAGCAGGGTGGTGATGGCCTGCTGAATCGTGGGGATGAGATTGAGCGACGGCTGGGGCTGCATGGTCCGCTCCTCGTCCTTCCCCTTACGGCTGGCGCCACGTCCGCAGGGCGTCGCCCGCGCCAGCCACAAGCGCCGCGTTGGCGGCCTGACGGTCGCGCCAGGCAACCAGTTGCATGTTGAGCCCGGCGGCCTCGGTGTCCCGTGCGCGCTTGCCCTCGATCAGCAACTGCTCGACGATCCCGCTGAGCAACTGCACGCGGGCCTGGCGCTGTCGCGCCCCGATCAGCGAGGCACCGCTGATCTTGTCGAGGACGGCGGTGGTGCTCTGCTCCAACGTGCCGTTGGTAACGTCGTGATCGAGCGCCTCGATGGCCTGCAGCTCCCGCCGGCCGTTGAGCCGGAGCTGCCCGGTGTCGTGCGTGGCGGCGGTCACCGCGGCGTCGGCCAACTCCAGGGTCGCCAGCTGGCTCGTCAGCGCACGCCGGCCGACCGGCGACAACCGCTGCAGCGCGACGTCCGCATCCTGCAGCGGATGGCTGATGGCGAGGTAGGCCGCGCCCGCCGCGTCGCCGTAGTTGAGGGCCGCGTGGTAGGCGCGGGAGAACAGGAAGAGGTCCGGCGTCTCGAAGTCGTGGATGCGCCAGAGGGGCGCCCCGGGCAGCCCGTACTTCCGCAGGTCGGTGAACATGCTCAGCCGCTGCGCCATGCGCCGCAGCTGGCTGTGCTGCTGGGTCTGCAGCTCGGCCAGGTACTCCTTCACCGTGGCGATGACCGTGTTGCGCGCGGTCACCGTGGGGTCGTGGACGGCGAGCTGCGCGTGCGCCGAGGAGGCGCCCGCGAGCACGAGCAGGGCGACGAGGAACGTGCGCGTCATGGGGTCCTCCGCTCGCCTACGGCTGGCGCCAGGTCCGCAGCGCGTCGCCGCTGCCGGCCACCATGGCCTCGTTGGCGCCCCGCGCGTCACGCCACGTCACGATCTGCATGTTCATCGTCTGCGCTTCGGCGTCGCGGAGACGCTTGCTGCGCGCGAGCAACTGCTCGAGCGCATGGGAGAGGAGCTGGTTCGTGGCGATGTCCTGACGACGGCCCAGCAGCTCGCCGGCGGCGATCTTGTCGAGGATGGCCGTCATCTCGTGATAGCGCAGGAGGCCGTTGAGCACGTCGCCTTCGAGATCCTCCACCGCCCGCTGCAGCCGGCCGTGATAGCCGCGGAGCGCGCCCACCTGGTGGCCGCCCATCATGGCGACCGAGTCGGTGAGTTCCACGGTAGCGTACTGGCGTTCCAGCGTCCGCCGGGCCACCGCGCCGAGGGTCGCCGGCAGCGCCGATGGCCGCTCCAGCGGCAGCGTCGTCGCCCAGTAGGCGGCGCCCGTCGGGTCTCCGCTGTTGAGGCCCTGCAGCCACGCCCGGGCGTAGTGCCAGCGGCCAAGGTCATGCTGCGTGGCGGCGATCGTCGGGATGCGGTAGCCCTCCATGAACCCCAGCCCCTGCGACATCCGCAGGATGGTGTGGTACTGGGCCTGCAACTCCTCGTAGTGGCGCTGGGCGCGCTGGGCGATCAGCACGGCCTGCGCCAGGTTGGCGCTGTCGAACACGGGAATCTGCGCGTGTGCCGGCGCCACCGGGGCGACCAGCCAGAGCGCGAGGACGAGCTTCTTCATGCGTCGTTCTCCCTTCACCAACGCGCACTCGCGGCCTGGCCGTCGTAGGCCGGCAGGTCCAGGTCCGACGTCAGGTAAACCTTCACCCGGTGGCCCTCACGGATCGTCACGGTGGGCAGGCGGTTGAGGAAGCGGCTCATCACCTGCAGGCTGGCCTGCGCCGTCGCGTCCGCGGCCCCGCCGGCGATGACGACGGTGCGGTCGCCGGAGCCGCCGGTGAACCCCGCGGTGCCGAGCCACTGCGCGAAGCCCGTGATGAGCCCGACGGCGGCCGCGGCCCCGAACGTCGACCAGTAGTGGTGGTTCACGCGGTCGCGCAGGCCGGCGTCGCCGATCTGGTTCATCCCCAGGTAGTGGTCGAGGCGATACGTGCGCCCGTCCGGCATCACGAGACGGTGGAACGCGACGGCCAGCCGCGTCTGCCCGAGGTGCTGCACGGGGCGGGTCTCCCCCAGCAAGCGAGCGCCGGCGGGAATGACGATGGCCTGGCCGCTGTGGGAGAAGACCGGGTTGGTGACGAGGCAGTTGACCGGCGCCGCAGAGCCGCCGTCGAGCCGGTTCGTGAGGACCGTGTCGATGACCGTGCCTTCGAGCAGGCGATGGAGTGGACCGGTGGCTGCGATCGGGTCCGTGCGGTCTGGGGTGGTGCGTTCACCGGCACGGCCGCTCGTGGAGGTTGCGGATGCGGCATCAGCCTCCAGGCTTGGTGCTGACGCAGGGGGAACGAGCGAACCACCGCCGGCCCGACCGCTGGCGCGGACCACCGCGTCCGCGATGGCGTCGAGCGACGGCTCGGCCGGCGGGCGGGCGAGGGCGGCGGTTCCGCCGCTGGGCGCGGCGCGTCCTGCGTCCGGTCGCTGGCCGTCGGGACGCCGGCTGAGCACGACGTTGCTCGCGAACAGGCTCTCGTAGTCGCGGCGCTTCTGCTCGGCGACGAGCGGGTCCTCGGGTGGCGGTGGGGCCGGCTCGCGATAGACCGGGGGCTCCATGACCGGCTCGACTTCCGACTCCTCGGCAGACGCCCGGGCCTCCATCGCCCGCAGCCGCTCCTGGTAGTCGCGCAGCCGGTCGGCACTGGGCGCGGCCGGGCTGGGCGGCGCCTGGGTGCCGGGCGCCGGCGGCCGCGGCTCGCCGGCCCGCAGGATGATCACGACGATGCCGACGGCGAGGCCGGCGAGGAGCCACGTCTGGAACCGCCGCGGTAGGACGCCCTGGGGGACCGGCCGACGGTCGGTGACCGGCACCGCGCCGGGCGCAGGTTCCTGGTCCGCCATGTCAGCGCCCCTGCGCGAACGGCAGTCGCGCCTTGCCGAGGGCGAGGTAGCCGCGCTCCAGCACCTTCGGTACGACGTAGGTGCCGTTACGCACCTGGAAGTTGACGAGCGCCGGCTTGCCGTCCGCCAGCTCGTAGAGCGCGGGCAGCTCGGTGGCGTCCGACTTCACGTAGGTGAACTGCCCGTCGTGCCAGATGGAGCGGACGAGGAACGGCTTCTGGTACCGCGGCAGGTCGTAGGTGAAATGCAGCCGCGTCGGATACTCCTGCCGGTAGTCGGCCACGGCGTCGCTGGCGCGCCGGTCCGCGGCGTCCACGGCCGCACGCGCAGCGGCGAGCTGCTCGTGCAGGGCCTCCACCTGCGCGGCCGTCACGTAGCGGGGCTTCGCCGGCCGCGGTTGGCTGGGCTCGCGCTCCACCTGCACCTTCAGGTCGGGCGGTTCGCCCTTCTCGCTCAGCAGGAACGAGTAGATCGTCCCGCTCGTGGTGACGAGGTTCAGGTTCGTCTCGGCGCCGGCCTTGGCGGGCTTCACGTGCGCGATGTTCTGCGCCGCGCTGATCACCCAGTAGTCGCGGTCGCCGCACACCACGTCGAGGATCTCCTCCTCCTCCGGCAACACGATCATCGTCGTGAACCGCAGGCGGGTTTGCAGCGGGATCAGGCGCTGGTCCGACGCCGACACCCGACGCACGCCGCTCAGGTCGTCACCCGCGACGGGCGCGACGCCGGCGCAGATGCCGGCGAGGGCGACGGCACACACACACGACCATCCCTTCATGGTCCGTTCCTCCCAGGTCAGGCCGAGGCCGCCAGGCGGTCGAGCCCGGCCTCGAAGCCGTGTTCACGGCACATCGCGTCCACCCGCTCGTTGTCGAGCGGCGTGTTCGTGTAGATCCAGTAGCTCTTCGGGTCCACCGCCAGCGTGAGCACCTTCGTCAGCGCGGGGCGCTTCAGCAGGAGCTGCCGCCGCGGCATGAGGTGCGCCAGCAGGTCCAGTTCCTGCGCGTTCAGCTGGAAGAGGTCGGCGTACTGCTGGCGGTCGAGCGCCGGGTTGGCCAGCAGCAGCTTGGTCGGGCAGCTCTCGATGACGGTGCGCAGCAGGTCGGCGGACGCGAAGTCGTCCACCGTCTGCGTGGCCAGCACCATCGCGGCGTTGCGCTTGCGCCAGGTCTTCAGCGCCTCCTGCACGTAGCCACGCAGCATCGGGTGCTGGATGAAGCGCCATGCCTCGTCCATCACGCACAGCTTCAACCGGCGCCCCTCGGCCTCGTCCATGAGGCGCGCGTTGGCCCGGTGCAGCAGGTAGAACAGGAGCGGCTCGAGCAGGGTCGGGTACTCGCGCATCGCCTCGAAGTCGAACACCTGCAGCCGGTCGAAGGTGAGCGTGTCGTCGAGGTTGTCGAACAGGCTCGCGTAGCGGCCCCCGTCCACCCACTTGTGCAGGCGGGCCGACAGCGCGCGGGGCAGCAGGTTGGCGAGCGTCAGCAGGCGGCGTTGGCTGGCATCGAGAACGTAGAGGTTCTCGATGGCCTCGTAGACCTCGCGGTCCTCCAGGTCGCTGAGGCGGTAGCCGTCCTGCCCCTCGAGCAGGACGCGCGCAAAGGCGTGCAGGAAGTGCAGGTGCTCCGCCGTCGGGGCGAGCGCGAAGGGGTTGATGCTGACCGCGCGCTGGCGCAGGCCCAGCTCGACGTAACTGCCGCGCAGCAGGGTGGCGAGCTTCCGGTAGCTGTGGCCCAGGTCGAGGACGATGGTGAAGGGGTCGTAGTGCTGGGCGTGGGTGACGAGGAAGTTGAGGAGGAAGCTCTTGCCGCTGCCCGTGGCGCCGAGCAGCAGCGTGTGGGCGACGTCCTGCTCGTGCAGGTAGTAGGCGAAGGGCGTCCCGTGAGGCGTTTCGAACACCGCGAGCGGTTCGGTGGCGAGGGCAGACGAGGGGCGGCCGCGGTCGATGGTGAACAGGAAGCTGAGGTCGGCGGCGTGGGTCTCGAGCAGCGCGAGGCGGCGCAGGTTGTGCGCCCCGTTGCCGGGGACGATGGCGAGCCAGGCGTTCA
>JADHED010001709.1_pt1 | contig 17541 bp, 18 predicted proteins | sample 8952041 | NCBI WGS metagenome assembly JADHED01 (sample SAMN16124423, study PRJNA663239) | bioreactor sludge metagenome | isolation source: sludge (control) | place: India:Bengaluru | collected 2018-09-08
ATCGACGACGGCTACGACTGGGAGGTCGACTTCCGGAGGGGGCAGCAGCTCATCGGGGGCTGGCCCTATCGCTGCAAACATTTGCGGCCGGACCTCAATTGGGGAGAACTCATCGGCTGGAACAAGCCTACGCACCGCAGGGCATGCGGCAAGTGTCATGGCAGCGTCAAGTGATGAGGCTTGAACGAACATGGCAGCTCCGCCAGCGGCATTGGTTTCTGTCCTAACTCGGACGTTGATCTGCTGAATTGTTTGCCTGACGACTTCCTTGAGTGCGGTATCCGTTGCTTGATCTTCACTGGCGAAGCGTTCCAGAAGTAGTGGCTTGGAGGCCTGTACCCACTCAGTCAAAGATTGTTTGATCGCTTCAGCGCCACCGTCATCGATCCCGTTCCATCCAAGAGTGTCATCAATACCCCATGGGAAAATTTCGTCAATCGTTGAGAGATTGGCTCGAATCGCCTTCGCATCATTGTTTTCGGCTATGTTCGCAAGATTTTTCAGACTATTGGCTGTTGCTGGCAATAGTAGCTCGCCAAAACGGCGTGTACCAATGGGACGCATGCCAACGCGCTCCAGGAGCAGCATCGGACGATGAGACTTGGCCATTGCATCGACATGCAGCCGGAGAATGACAACGGCAGGAATGGATGGGTAATTGACGAAAGTGTGTTGCAGGGTCTGGGCGGATTTGTCGATATGTCCAATGAGCGCCTTTCTGAAAGCGAGCGTAACGTCGACGATTTCTTTGGGCTCGCCAAACCCCTCGATGACACGTTGCTTGAGGTCCTGCTTACGTGGCTGGACAAGCAGAATTGGATTTTCGACGTTTACGGCCATGCTCGTCCCCCTTTGTGGCATTGTTGATCTGCCTTACCGAGATTCCATAGTAATTCGCCAGTTTACGCAATACGAGTTGGCGAGGTGCCCAATCTCGCAAGAAAGCGATTTCACTTTCCCTTGAGTCCAAACGAAATCCTCTTGCCATGGCAACAGTGATCCCTAGACGTCGCAACAAGTCAACCTCGTCAACTTGTGGGTTACCCTGAAGGATACTGGCACGGATAGAGTCATGGGCGACATGCTCAATGGCGGCACCCGATAGTCCATCGGCAAGCTCGGCCAACACGTCGAGAGACGCGTCAGATGGGAGTCGGTCACCCAGTTTGAGTGTCCAAATCTGCTTCCGCAAGCCATGATCGGGAAAAGTGAGTGGTACGTGCCAAGCAAAACGACGCCATACCGCACGATCCAACAGTTCGTCATGATTGGTAGCTGCGATCAGGATAGTCTCTGGCGATAACGCATCTATGTTCTGCAGTAGGGCAATGACGATGCGTTGCAGCTCACCGATTTCGCGTTCATCAGCTCGCGACTTGGCAAGAGCATCAAATTCGTCAAGGAATAGAATACAAGGCCGATTCTCGGCGTGCTCAAATACGCGGCGCAAATTCCTACTTGACTGACCAAGCAAGGATGAAACCAAGGTGTCGCAGCGAACGGTCAGAAGAGGCAGGCTAAGTTCAGCAGCTATCATTCGCGCAGCTTGGGTCTTGCCACATCCTGGCGGCCCATAGAGAAGCAATCTTGCCGGCTGACATAACCCGGCAGCAGCAAGTTTTTCGGCAGCACGAACGGATGCGATAAACTCATTAAGTCTAATCTTAGCGTTGTCAGGCAGCGCGAGGTCTACGTCGCTCTGGGATGGCTTTTCTTCGTCGACTGTATGCAACTGAGTTTCCGCGTCGACAGGGAGGCTGTGACTGACGCTCGCAGGGGAAAATGTTTCCTGTGGCACGCGAGCAAGCTTTTGCCGGATCATGGAAGCTTGGCGTGCCTCACCTTTTTCATCGAGCTTATCTGCCAGCAGACCGGCATAGTCGGCTGCCTTGCGCACGTTGTGTTGCAAAGCACCTTCGAGTATCTTCAGGACTTCAGAGAAATTTTCCATGGCAACTCTCGCAGAGCCGCCATGATAACAGTCCGTTACGATAAAAACACGTTTTGTTACGGATAAGCCGCAATTTGTTTCGCACTGCTCGATTATTTTCAATGATTTGGAGGTGAAAAAACAACAGCCGCAAAAGCGGCCGCTGCAGGCGAGATTCTCTCAGCAGGCTACTGCCTAGCCACTCCAGGTGGCACCTGACATCTCAGGCGGCGCCACGTTTTTTCACTCGCTTAACGTGGCCTTTGACTTTAATCGTATCACCTCTTTGGTATTTATTGTTCGATTCTAAGCGATGTCCACGTAACGCGAACATCCATGATAGATGAACATTGAGGTATTGAACCCTCCTGTCGTTGCAATCTCGGCCTACCAAATGCAGCGATGAGTATCGCTCCACCGAGTTGCAAGTTTTGAGGGGGACTTTGTAGCCATTCTTGATGCGTAATGAACTCTACATACTGGAATCAGGCTATATTGAAATGCCATGCTTGCATCAGATCTACTTGTTCACGCAATTCAAGAATACGATCCTGCCAGTAGTGGACAGTACCAAACCAAGGGAATGCGGCAGGGAAAGCTGGATCGTCCCACCGCCGGGCAATCCAGGCACTGTAATGAATCAAGCGAAGCGTTCGGAGCGCTTCTAAAATATGTAACTCACGGTCATCAAATTCCCGGAACGTTTCGTATCCCCGCATTAACGCCGCGAACTGCCCGCGCATATCCACTTCATTTCCAGAAAGAAACATCCACAAATCTTGGATCGCAGGCCCGTTGCGGCTGTCGTCGAAATCGACGAAATGCGGACCATCATCTGTCCAAAGTAGATTCCCGGGATGACAGTCGCCATGCAGTCGCAGTATTTGGACGTTGCCAGCACGATGATAGGCCTCGCTTACGCCATCTAGCGCCTGGTCTGCGATACTGATCCAGGCTGCTCGCAATTCCTGCGGCAACCAATTGCCGTCGACCAGGAAGTTTCGGGGTTCGACGCCAAAGCTCGCGATATCGATAGATGGCCGCGATTGGTACAAGCAATTTGCACCGACCGCGTGAATACGGCCAAGGAAGCGCCCCAGCCATTCAAGCGTTTGTTCACGATCAAGTTCAGGCGGCCGGCCGCCTTGTTTGGCAAATAGAGCGAAACGGTAGCCTTCGTAGTGATGCAGTGTCACCCCATTGAATGACAACGGCCGGACAACGGGAATTTCCTGATCCGCGAGTTCGACGGTGAACGCATGCTCTTCAAGGATGGCCGAATCGCTCCAGCGACCAGGTCTGTAGAACTTGGCAATACGCTGACCGTCACCATCAATCCATACTTGATAAACACGGTTCTCAAAGCTGTTTAATTGCAACAGCCGTCCATCGGAGCGCATTCCAAGGCTATCAACCGCATTGAGCAGGCGCTCTGGGCTCAAGTTTTGATAAGGGGTATTACTATTCATGCTTGGGAGGCTACATAAAAAAGATGTGGAATCTTGAAACTATTGTATACAACAGTTTCAAATCCCATTAATGAATTGCACCGCTCAAAACTATTGTATGTTGACATCCTATAACAATCCGACAGTCGCCGTGCAGGCGTAGCGTGGTGACCGTGCCAGCGCACTCGAAACAGCGGCGCACGCCTTGCAGCGCCTGGTCGACCACGCTGCGATAGGCGGGCTCCAGGTCGGGAGGGATGAAACCGTGGCTGAGCAGGTAGTCTCGCGGTTCTTCGCCGAAGCTCGCGATGTCGAGCGTCGGGCGATGGCGAAACGACTCGGTGCGGCCAATGGCGTGGATGCGACCGATGAAGCGGCCCAGCCATTCCAGTGTGTCCGGGTCGCTGATTTCCGGTGCACGTCCACCGTGACGGGCAAACAGGGCAAAGCGAAATCCGTCGGCGTGGTGCAAGGTGCGGCCATGGAGCGTCATCGCCGGGACGGCAGGAATTTCGGCGTCGGCCAGTACCTGGACGTATGCGTGCTCCTCAAGGATGGCCGCGTCGTCCCAGCGCTGCGGGCGATAGAACTTGGCGATCATGGGCGGGCCGTCCTCCATGCCAACCTGATAGACGCGGTTCTCGTAGCTGTTCAGCGCCAGCAGGCGGCCGTCTGGTTGCAATCCGACGTGCTCCAGCGCGTTCAGGAGGGCGTCCGGCGTCAGCCCGGAAAATGGCGCAGCGATGTCGTTCATGCGGGCAGTTTACAGGCCGCCCGCAGTGGCGGCTGCCAATTGTCGCTTTTCCTGTGCAGAAAGTTGCTTGATGGCGTATTCCGCCCTGGATGCGCTGGACCGGTCCGGATGGGCGAAGGTGGCCAGCAGACGACGCGGTGGGTGGGCACGCGTGTACTTGGCACCGGTGCCGTTCCGGTGCGCCTGGTAGCGGGCGCTTACATCGACGGCAATGCCGGTGTAGATACTGCCGTCCTCACACTCGATCAGATAGACGAACCACGGCTTGGCCATGATCAGCGATGCGTGACCGGCAGTGCGTCGGCGGGCAGGTCGAGGCTGCGCAGCACCTGCAGGGCAGCATAGGCGTCGTTGGCGGCATAGAGTTTTTGCTTGTCACTCAGCTCCCGGATTGCCCAGTTCGAGGTCGTGACGTGTTTCGACTTGTGGAATTTGCGATTCAGGGTCAGGGCCACGGCGGCGCGCACACCGATGCTGCGATACCCCATGGCCGAGTAGACCGTGTCGAGATCGAGGATCGCCCTGGTCTCGATGCCCAGTTTACGTTGCAGATGGCCGCGGTCGGACTTGAGATCGAAGCCGACTTTGACCAGTTGGGTGGATTCCAGCAACTGCTTCAACACGGGATGGCTTTCGACGCGGCAGGTCTGGAACAGGTAGACACGTTCGTTGGTAGCCAACTGGACGACGTGGGGGCCATCCGAGACTTCACCGGGTTTGAAGGTCGGACGGGATTCGGTGTCGAAGCCAACGTAGGCGTGCTGCATCAAATCCACGGCTGCCGATTCGAAACCTGCCCTGTCGGTCGGTAGCACGATCTGTGTCGGGTCGATGCCGTGAAACGGCTCGAGCAACGCGCTTTCTGCTTTGGAAGGGGCTTTCTGTCGAGTGGTCATCGGTCGTCGAAGCGTTCTCGCCGAGGCGCGCTGCTGCCCGACTCGTGCCATCGGAGCGGGTGGCGCAGGTAGAGGAAGACCATGTGCTTATGCACCACGATTTTCAGAGGGCTGGCCTCGCTGTTTCAGCAGGGCCTCGAACTGGTCGGCGGGCAGGGGCTTGCTGAAGAGATAGCCCTGGGCTTCATCGCATTGCTGGTCGCGCAGATAACTGAGCTGGCCTTCGGTTTCCACGCCTTCGGCGATGGTTTGCAGGCCCAGGCTGCGGGCCATGTGGATGATGGCACTGACGATGGCCTTGTCCTCGGGGTCGGTGCTGATGTCGCGGACAAAGGATTGGTCGATCTTGAGTTTGTAGACCTTGAATTTCTTCAGGTAGCTTAACGAGGAATAGCCGGTGCCGAAATCGTCGATGGACATGCGCACCCCGCGGTCGTGCAACTTGTTCATGACTTCGATGGCACCCTGCGGGTCGTGCATGGCGACGCCTTCGGTCAGTTCGAGTTCCAGGTATTCCGGGGGGAGACCGACTTCATCGAGCGTGCGAGATACCAGGTCGGGCAGGTCGGGGTGGCGGAACTGCACGGCCGACAGGTTGACCGCCATGACCATGGGCGGATGGCCGTCATCCAGCCATCGCCTCGCTTGTTGAACGGCCTCGCGCAGCACCCAGGCACCGATCTGCAGGATCAGCCCGCTGTCTTCCGCCACGGGAATGAACTCGGCAGGGGACACGTGGCCGAGTTCCGGATGCTGCCAGCGCAACAGCGCCTCTGCGCCAACGACTCTGTCTTCCCGAACGCTGAGCTGCGGCTGGTAGTGGACGTGCAGTTGCTGGCGATCCAGCGCGTAGCGCAAGGCGTTGACCAGTTGCAGGTTGCGGGCTGAGCGCGCCTGCATTTCACTGGTGAAAAAGCGATAGCCGTTGCGCCCGTCGTTCTTGGCTCGGTACATGGCGGTGTCGGCGTTGCGTGACAGGGTTTCGAGGTCTTCCCCATCCTCCGGATACAGGGCGATGCCGATCGATCCGGTGACGCTGAGTTCATACGGGTCGAGTCGATAGGGCTCGCCGATCAGATCCAGCATTTTTTGTGCGACATGCTCGGCGCCCCGCGCATCGCTGCCCGGCAGCAGCACGATGAACTCATCCCCCCCCAGGCGGGATACCGTGTCCTCTTCGCGCAGTACCGTGCGCAGCCGGTTGGCCAGTTCGACCAGCAGGGCATCGCCCACACTATGTCCCAGATTGTCGTTGATGTCCTTGAAGTGATCGAGGTCGAGGAACATCAGCGCCAGATGGCCGTTGCTGCGCTTGGCCAGACTGAGGGCGAAGCGGAGGTGGTCGTTGAGTTGGGTGCGGTTCGGCAGGCCGGTCAGGGAGTCGAAATGCGCCAGATGCTGGATGCGTTCTTCGGCGACCTTGCGATCGCTGATGTCGCGGATGAAGGCGCTGAAGAACGTGTCGCCGCCGCGGTGAATCTGGGCCACCGACAACTCGACCGGGATTTCATGGCCATCCCGGTGCATGGCCTTGACCTCGATGATTTTTCCCAGCATCTGGGATTGACCGCTTGCCAGCAGGCGCAGCATTCCGTTGTGGTGCGCCACCCGGTCGCGTTGCGGCACGATCAGTTCGGCCAGCACCTTGCCGACTGCCTCGTCACGCCGGTAGCCGAACAGCCGTTCTGCGCCGCCGCTCCATTCCGTGACCAAGCCCTGGGTGTCCATGTTGATGACGGCGTCGAGCGCGTTCTCGAGGACCAGGCGTGAACTCTGTTCGCTCTCCAGCAGTTTGTTTTCGAGCAGCGTACGCTCCTCTTCCAGGACGAAGCGGTCGATGGCAAAGTCGATGTCCGTGGCCATTTCCATCAGCAGGTTGCGTTCGGCCAGATCGAACGCATTGGGCTTGTCGGCATACAGGTTGAAGGTGCCGATCACCACACCGTTGCGATGTAACGGCAGTGCGGCCGAGGATCCCCAGCCCAGTTCCGCACCGCGCGCGTGCCAGGCAGTAGTCGCCGGATCATGCAGGAAATCCTGGCACCAGAATGGCTGGTTCTGGCGGAACGCGATCCCGCTTGGGCCCCGCCCCGAGGGAACGGTCGGATCGATCGAGATATGCAGGCCATCGAGGTACTCAAGCCCATTACCGAAGGCGGCGACGGCTTTGAGTTGACGTGTTTCTGGATCCAGCAAGCCGATCCAGGCCATGCACATGCCCCCGAACGTCACCGCGTCGCGGCAGATCTGCGGAAAAAGCTCGGCTTCGCTGCTGCAACGCACGATGGCCTGATTGCACTGGCTGAGCGCGGCGTAGAGCCGGGTCAGGCGCTGATTCCTGGACTCGGCTGCGCGGTGCTCCTTGTCGATGCTGGCCAGTTTGATCTGGGTTTCTGAGAGCCAGCCCAGCACGCTGTTTTCTGCGCCCTTGGGGACCGGTACCGATGAAGAGAAATCGCCGCTGCCGATGGCGGCAATGTGCTTGTAAACGTCTTCTGGCGTGCCGCCCAGCACATCCCGTAGCGCACGATAGGCGAACGCCAGCATGAACAACAGGAGCAGGCCGAAGCCAACGAATACGATGCGAGTCAGCGTGGCCAGGGTCTCGGCCTCCCTGACAGTGGCGAGTGTACGTGCATCCATCATGCGGATGAACTCGTCGATCGGCGTCATGATGCCTGCCTTGGCACGGTGGTAGGCTTCGTCATGCAACTTCATGCTGGCCTGGTGGCGCACAGTATCCGTCACCGGATTAGCCGTTTCCAGCAGGTGCATGGCCTCGAATTCGGTGTTGGTCAGCGCGTCTGAATTGGCTTTGGCCTGGGCCAGTTTCTGGAACTCTGCTTCGGTGAAGCCGGCTTCCTGCATGAGTGTCAGCAGCGGAACGGCCGTGCCTGGGATGGGGGATCGTCCCGATGCCATTGTGGTCGCCGGCGTCCAATATTCCTCCGCGTACTCGGCAGGGCGAGGGCGCTTTCCATCACGAACCTCAAGAATTTTCAGATACCGCTGCTTATAGGAAGGGTCACCCGTGACGACGTAGGTTCTGACCATGCGGGTGAGGTCATCCGAGGACTCACGCAATTCGTTCGCCAGCAGGTAAGAGCGCAGGCGCAATTCATTGGCGCGGTCGATACGCTTTTCTGCCAGCACGTAAGCGCCGAAGACCATGGCAAACACGACAAAAGCTGCCAGTGTGAGCCAAAGGCTGCGGGAGAATCGGGAAAGGCTGCGGGGTGTGTGTGTCATCGTGGCCGTTCTGTGTGGTTCAGCATGTCCTGAAAATGTCAGCGGTCTCGATGTCTGTGTTTGGAGACGATTTAAAACAATTTAAATCAGTGGGTTACATTGATATTCGCAAAATCGTCGTCGATTGGCGACGATTGCGTTGCGCAGATGTGATGATTTTTCATGAAAAGTCCATAAAAATCAAATGAATAATTGATATCTTTGCCGATGGTACGGCTTTTGCGGTAGATCCTCTCTTAATCAACACATCCAGGAGGGGGATATGATCGCAGATGGTCAGCAGTGGAGGGGCCTGGCCGGGGGAGTGTTTGCGCTGATGGCGCTGGCGGCGTGTGCGCCGGTCGCCATGACTGCTGTCAGCGCCGGGAGTTCGACAGCGGTTTCCCACACGCTCAACGGGATTACCTATCGGACGTTTACCAGATCGTCGCCCAAGGTGCGTGTGGCGGCGCTGCAGGCAATGCGCCGCATGGAGATCAAATTGCTGTCCGATACCCGTGATGACGACAATCAGGGGTGGGTTTTGAAAGGGCGGACCAGCGCGCGAGAGATCGAAATCGAAATTGATCCGATCAGCCCGAGCATGACCCGTGTGCGGGTCATCGCAAAAAGCCATGCCATCCTGTATGACAGTGCGACGGCGACCGAAATCATCCTGCAGACCGAGCGCTCCCTGGGCAAGGCGTGACCCGCCCTGCGTGCCTCACCCGGGACCTGGGTCTATCGTCGTCAACGCCTGTCGGATGGAGGCGATTTCATCTGGGCGAACCAGCCTGTGCAACTCGCGGCCGTCCAGCAGAAACACCAGCGTAGGCCAGAGCTTGACCCGGAACGTACGTCCCAGGCGTTTTCCCTTGCCATCCTCGATGCGCAGGTGCCGCACTTGCGCATGGCCTGCCATCGCGCTATCGATCAGCCCGCGTGCGGTGCGGCAATAGCCGCACCAAGCCGCTCCGAATTCGAGCAATACCGGCCCAGACATCGCTTCGATGTCCGCCAGGGTGGTTTCTTCCGTCATGGGGTGGATCATGCGGCCAGTGTATTCCGTCTTGAAGCTCCTGCGAAACTGGCTGCGCGTGCAGTTCATGAAAATCATGAGGTGGCTTTCATGATCCCGTCGAGTCGACAGAGGGAACAACACCGTACACTACGACTCATACGTTCAAGCAAATCGTTGCTTGATTGATCAACCCGATAGCAAAGGAGTTCAACATGTGGACCAAGCCTGAAGTGACTGAAATGCGTTTCGGTTTTGAAGTGACCATGTACGTCTGCAACCGCTAAGCTGCGGCAGCAAGTACACCAGAACGGCACCTGCGGGTGCCGTTTTTGTTTTCTGACACCCCATTCAATTTTGCGTGGTTTCCCGTTAAGCTACGTGTCGAGTCTTCACGCTGGAGATCGCATGTCCCTCAACGCTACCCTGCAGTCTGCCGTGACCCTGGCGCTGGCCGAGGACTGGGATCATTCCCATCGGATCGTGCAGGATTTCCATGATCCGGATGCCTGCTGGATCCATGCGGTGCTGCACAAGATCGAGGGGGATGCCTGGAACAGCCGTTACTGGTACGCACGTTCCGGCGGACGAGCCTATGAGGACTTCGATGACCCACCCGCCGAGTTGCAGCAGATCGCCCGGCAGTTGGGCGGGGCCTGAAGGCATGTGGGCTACGCGCTGTCTGGGTGTCGGTCGGGCGGTATGCCTGCTGATGCTGGCGGCATTGCTCGGCGGGTGCGATTCCTACCCGCAGGGGTGGGCCAGTGTCGACCGAAGCTGGTTCGCGACCTTTTCCAGAGACTGCCCCGATCTGTCGGGCACGTACCGCCTCCATCCCGGTGCCCCCAGCAGTTTGCGGCTGCTGGAGCAAAGCTTCATCGGGCATCATGCCTCGACCTACCATGATCACTGGCCTTGGGAGACCATGACCATCTCGGGCAGCGCGGCTGAACAACTGACCCTGACGCTGGCGCGCAGCCCGGAGGCGATGGCGGCGTGGCGGGCAGGGTTGAGCCATTACCAGACCCGCCAGTACGAGGCCATGATGAGCCCGGAGCGCCGGCGTGAAGCGCCTTGGCGTGACATGAGCGACCAGGAATACGAGGATAATCTCAAGAAGTTGTTCCTCTGGCCGCTGGAAACCGTCGAGCTGAAGCGGGGGCGCGATTACAGTTGTACGCACGGCTGGATACAACATCCTCAAGCTGCCCCGGCGTCGTCTCGTGGCCATGCCCATACGGCGATCGCACGGAATGGCGAGGTCAGTGTGGCGCGTGACCGCAAAGGTTTTCTCGTGGTGCACGCGGTGTATCGCAGCAAGCCCGGTTTCGCCGGGTGGTGCGGTGACAATTGCTTCGGATTCCATCTGGGCAGCGCGGTGGCCCACGATTGGGGGCATTGGGCGCCGACGACGCCCGCATGGACCGGGGAGGTGCCCAGGCCGTGGGCTGTGCCGCCGACCTCCAGTGTCAAACCCGGCGTGCCCAATACTGTAAGAAAGTCCAAGACCCAGCCTGTCAGGCCGAAGTGATCGGGGCCCGGCCCCGGCTCAGGGTGATGCGTCGAACAGGTCGCGTGTCACGCCCGTGCGCACGGCGTCCGGCAACCGATCCTGCAGCCAGCGTGACAATACCGTGATGAGGTAGTCAATTTCCGCCTCCGAGAGCGGTTTTCCGGCAGGAATGCGGTGCCATTTCTCCATGCAGCCGCGACAGCAGCACGCCGTGGCGTGCTGGGCAACGAAGACCGGATGCCCCCGAAAGGGCGTTTGCTTGCCATCGTTGGCGATGGACGCAGGGGCCAGGCGCGTGGCGATGAAATCCCGCGCATGGGCCAGCACGAGGTCGAGCCCTTTGTCCTGCAGGTATTGCAGGTCCTTCCCTGTCAGCGCAAAGCTGCGGCGAAAGCCGGAGCGGTCCAGCGCGGCAAACAGCGAATCCAGGTCCCGCACGATAATCGCGTTACCAGAGCGTGTTGGGTCCGTTGAGGCTGTCGCTGCTGGAAAGATTGTCGGAAGCGTTGGGGTCGCCCAGCCAGAAATGGAAGAACTCCCGCACGACGGCGATGAACAGCTCCGAGGTTTCCTTTTTCAGAAATACTGGCAGCATGGACTCGACCGCCAGCCGGTAGGTGTGTCCATCCTTGCCGTCGATCTTGCGCAGTTGCAGGAGCAGTAGTTGCGCCATCCTGGCGCGCGTGTCGATCGCATCCTGCTCGATGCCTTCATCGCGCAGGGCGGCCTTGTAGGCATTGATCGGCCATTTTTCCGACAGGCTGAATTTCTCTGTCGCCAGGGATTCCCAGAGAGTTTTCAGATTCCCCTCCGGCGGGGTAGGAAGCGCCGGATTGACCTGGAAGCTGCCGCTTTTCTGCATCGCGGCGATCATCTTGAAGTCGTTGACCCAGAAATAGTAGAAATCCCGCACGACGGTCATGAAAAACGGCCATTCCGTCTTTTCGATCAGTGGCATGGCCTCATCGACTGCGTTGCGAAAAAACTCGCCTTTCACCGGGAGCTGTGCCAGAAAAGGCATGAGTTTATCCAGCAGCGCTCGCCGCCGGGCGAGGTTGTCCGCATCCGCCCCGTTCTTTTCCATCAGGGCGAGGTAGGCGTCTACGGAGATCTGCTGGCGTCGCAGCACGGTCATGTCGGGTTCCTGTGTCCTGTGGGTCGATGACTTGCGTCTGAAATGGAGTGAGCAAGCCTACCTGAACTGGTGGGAGCGTGACAACTCCGATCTGCGGTCGGAAAGGGTGTGGAGAGGTTGCCGAGCGATTACAATCGGCAAATTTTCAATAACGGTAACGTATGCGTCAATTCATATTTCTGCTGGTGACAGCCTTTCTGCTGCCGTTGGTCGCGTGTGCGAATGATAGGGGGCATGCCGATGCCCAGCCGGCGATCACCGTCTACGTGACGGTGGATTGGGAGGGGTGGTCGCTGGAGCCGGAAAACATCGAGGCGATGCAGGCTTTCCGCCTCCGCCATCCCGAGATTCCCATGCTGCAGTTGCTGAACCCGGCTTATTGGGTGCGTCCCGGTACCGATGTCATGGGCGTGACGCGCCAGGTTCACGCGACCCTGCTGCCGGAAGATGCGCATGGCTTGCACCTGCATGCCTGGCGTTCGCTGGTGGAGGCTTGTGGCGTTCCCTACCAGCACGGGCCGCTGATTACGGATGGGCCCGAGCCGTGCCCGCACGGGGAGTGCGGTTACACCGTCAGTCTGGAATATGCCTACACTGAGTCGCAATTGACGCAGTTGGTCGGCTGCAGCGCCGACCTGCTGGTGCGCCAGGGCTTTGACCGTCCCCGCATGTTCCGTGCCGGGGCGTGGCAGTTCGGCCCCAAACTGGCTGCAGCCCTGCGCGCCAACGGCTTCAAGGTCGATAGCTCGCGCACCGATGCACGTTTTCTGATACCGAGGTGGGGAAGTTCCAGCCCGATCGTCAAAATGGTGGGCGAGTTGCACTCTGGAAGTACGGTGCTGGATCAGCCGTATGAATTACTGCCCGGCCTGACGGAGCTACCCAACAACGCCAGTCTGGCCGATTACACCAGTACGGCGCAGATCGTGGAGATGTTTCGCACCCTGTTGGCGGAGCAGAAGCGCGTGATGGTGCTTGGGTTTCATCAGGAAACGGCATTCGATTTTCTCGACCATCTGGAAGCGGCGATACCGCAGATGGAGGCCGCTGCCAGGGAGGCCGGTGTGCGCCTAGAGTGGGCGCGTTACCGCGGTGTACCAGTCAGTGGCGGGACCGGCGACAAGCCGTAGTTGGCACGGGCGCGGCTGCACTGGTCATTGATTTCGCCTGCCGACGTGTAGGGCTGCATGTCGTGGCAGGTGCTGGGGCGTTGGGGATAGATGCGGCACAGCGCCCCGGGCACATTGCCTTCCAGTTGATCGCAACGTGGTGATGCGCTGTTGGTGCCGCGCATGCAACGCAGGTGTGCGTTGAGCTTTTCCGTCGCGTCTGCCGGCACCCATCCACCGGGGGCATCGTCGGCCTCGCCCCAGTAGAACGACACGCGAAAGCTGGCGCAACAGGCGCCGCAGCCGTCACACACGGAATAGAAGGTTTCGTCCTGCATGGGCGCTGATTCTACTCAAAATTGAGGGTGAAGCGCTGCATCACTGGTAACATCACGGCTTTTCGCCCACTACAGGATTATTCGCATGAGCCAGATCGTCGTCGAACACAACCCCGCAGCCACTCGCCTGGAAAGCCTGGGCGTTTCCAAGTGGCCTACCTGGAGCAAGGAAGTCTCGGTGTTTCCGTGGGTTTTCCACGAGCAGGAGATTGCCTACATTCTGGAAGGCGAATGCGTGATCACGCCGGAAGGCGGCGCACCGGTCACCTTCGGCAAGGGCGATCTGGTGACCTTCCCTGCCGGCATGAAGGCAAGCTGGGAAGTGAAGCAGCCGCTGCACAAGCACTACCATCTGGATGGCAATGCGCTGACGCAGGCACTGCGCCGACTCCGCGCACTGCTGCCTTTCTAAGCAGAGGCATCACGCTTCGCCCGGTGGGTGTCCCGGGCGATCAATGCAACTGTTTCAGGTCGAGCTGGCGCAACTTTGGCGCCAGCCTGGCCGTCACGCCTACGACACCCAGCGTCATCATCCCACCGAAAATCACGGACGGTACCAGTCCCAACAACCGGGCGGCCAGGCCGGATTCGAAGGCGCCGATTTCGTTTGATGAGCCGATGAAAATGCCGTTGATCGCCGAGACGCGGCCGCGCATGGCGTCCGGTGTTGCCAGCTGCATGATGGTCTGGCGCATCACCACCGACACCCCGTCGCACAATCCCGATAGCAGCAGGACGAAGGCCGCGACCCAGAAATGCGTGCTCAGCGCGAAGGCGATGATGCACAGGCCAAACCCGGCTACCGCCCCGAGCAGCCAGCGTCCGGCATGTCGATCGATCGGGTGGCGCACCAGCCACAGGCCAATCAGCACGGCGCCCACCGACGGCGCCGCGCGCAGGATGCCCAAGCCTTCCGGGCCGACATGGTAGATATCGTGGATAAAGGCAGGCAGTAGTGCGACTGCGCCACCGAACAACACGGCGAACATGTCTAGTGACATGGCTGCCAGCACGATCTGATTGCCGTAGACGAATTTCAGTCCCTCCGCGATGCTCTGCAACACCGGCGCGCCGGGAGCCTGCGGCGGTTCGTCGAGTTGCAGCGACAGCAGCGTGAGCGCGGCCGTCAGACACAGCACTGCCGCGATGGCATAGGCCAGGGTGATGCTACCCCAGCCAACGACCACGCCGCCGACGGCCGGACCGATGACCAGCCCGAACTGAAAGGCGGAACTGCCCACGCCGGCCGCCCGCGCGAACTGGGCACGTGGAAAAATCAGCGCGAACACCGCGCCGTAGGTCGGGGCGATGAAGGCGCGGCTGACGCCAATCATCATCATCGAGCCATAGATCCACCAGACGGGGTCGCCGCCCAGCCATCCGGCCGAGACCGCAGTCAGAGTGACGGAGTTGAAAAACAGCAACACGGCCGACAGCACCCCGAACAGGCGACGCGAATGGTGGTCGACGGCGTAACCGGCAAACAGGGCGAAGCAGAAATAAGGGATGGCCTCTGCCAGGCCGACCAGGCCGAGCGACCACGGATCGCGCGTCAGTTCGTAGATGTGCCAGCCGACCACGACGGCGTTGATCTGGTAGGCGAGCACCAGCAGCACGCGGTAGCCCAGCAGGCGCAGAAAACTGTGCCGCTGATGGGCCAGAAGTTGCAGCAGGGTCATGCTGCGGTTTCCTGAAGCAAGGCCACGTAGCCGGATCGGTAATCCGGGTAACGCAAGACAAAACCGGTTTGCAGCATGCGCGCATTGGACAGGCGTTTGCCACCTGATACCGGTTGCGTAGGCTGAACCGGCAGGCCCATCTGGTCTGCCAGCCAGTTCAGCACCTCGTGCTGAGGCACGGGGCAACTGTCGGTCACCAGATAGCAATCATCGACGGACTGACCGGCCAGGGCGCGATGTACCAGCCACGCGATGAAACGGGCGGCGTCGTCGCGATGGATGCGGTTGCTCCACTGGTTGGCCGGCCAACGCTCCGGCTGGCTGGCCAGGTTGATCATGCGCAGGCGCCCCGGACCGTAGATGCCGGACAGGCGCAGCACGGTGTGCCCGCACGTCAGGTTCTCCAGCAATTGCTCGGCTTCCAGCAGGCGTTCGCCGCCAAAGTCGGCAGGCAGGGCAGGGTCGGTTTCGCTCAGCAGGGCCTCCGTCTTCTGGCCGTAGACACGGGTGCTGGATACGAAAAAGACGTGACGCAGGTGCCGGGCATGATCGAGGGCTTGTAACACGTTGCGCAGGCCTTCGACGTAGTGGGCGCGATAGTTGTCATCGGACTGCTCACTTGCGGCGACGCAGTACAGCAGGATCTCGGGATCGCAGTCGCGCAGCCCCGCCAGTGATTCGGGGCGCGTGACGTCGCCAGTCAGCATCACCGCGCTATTATGTGAGCGCCCACTGCGGCTTAACCCATTGACCGCCATGCCCTCGTCGAGCAGGCGTTCGCCTACGGCCTGCCCCAGGTCACCATACCCGACGATCAAGGTTTGTGGTGGGTGGTGATGCGGTTCAGTGTTCAAAGGCAGCCTGCAGCACGGTGGTCATGAGGCTGTGGTCCAGTACGCCGGCCGATTCGCGCAGGCTGTGCATGGCCCACATCGGGCAGCCGACGTCGAGGCTGGGCATACCCAGGCTGGCGGCCAGGATGGGCCCGATGGTGCTGCCGCAGCCGAGGTCGGTGCGGTGGGCATATTGCTGGTACGGCACGCCGGCCTGCTCGCACAGCAGCATGAAACGGGCGGCGGTATCGGCGTTGGTGCTGTAGCGCTGGTTGGCGTTGGTCTTGATCACGGGGCCGCCGTTGACCATGACTTTATGATGCGGCTCATACCCCACCGGGAAGTTGGGATGATAGGCGTGCGCCATGTCGGCGCTGATGAACAGGCTGGCCGCATTGGCACGCAGGCGGGCTTCCTCGTCCAGTCCCAGCCCGTTGCCGATGCGGTTGAGCATATCGGACAGGAAGCTCCCATCCGCTCCCGCGGCGCTGCCGCTGCCGACTTCCTCGTGGTCGAATAATGCGCAGATCACCGTGGCGTCGGGTTGTGCGCTGGCCATGAGCGCGGTCAGCGCGGCGTGGCAGGAGGCGAGGTTGTCCAGCTGGCTATCGGCAATGAACTCCTGCGAGGGGCCCCAGAAACTGCCTTTCTGGGTGTCGTAGACGTTGAATTCGGTGTTGAGGATGTCCCCGGGTTCGACCTCCAGCGCGTCGGCAATCTGCCGGGTAAAGGCTGCGTCGGCGGCCAGCCCCTCCTGCAGGCGGCTCAGCAGCAGCGGCAGTTCGTTCTGTTTGTGCAGCTTGAGGCCTTGCTCGTTGACCTCGCGATTCATGTGGATGGCGAGGTTGGGCAGACGTACCAGCGGTTCGCTGAAACGCAGCAGCCGGGTTTCGAAACCCTGGCCGCGCCGCAGGTTGACCCGTCCCGCCAGGCTGAGGTCGCGGTCGGTGAACGTCGCCAGAATCGGCCCCCCATAGACTTCCACGCCCAGTCGCAGATGGCCTTCGCAGGCGTGTGCGGCTTGTGGTTTGAGACGCAGGCCGGGGGAATCGGTATGCGCGCCCACGATGCGGTAGCCCGCTTCGACCAGCGGCCGGTGCCCCACGATGAACGCGACCAGCGACGCCCCACCACGCACCACAAAGTATTTGCCGCCAATTTCCAGCTGCCAGCGATCGGTTTCTTCCAGTCGGGTGAAGCCGGCGGCGGTCAGGTGCGTGCTGGCGGTGGCGACGGCATGCCACGGGCTGGGGCTGGCGTCGATGAAATCCAGCAGGTCCTGGGCATGGCGGTGTTGTGTGGGGGTGATAGTCATGGAGGCGCAGTAAAACGGGTGAGACTGCAAGGATACTGAAAGCGGGGGCATGCTGCCAGTGGGGTTGGCGGGTAGAATGGCGGGGTTAGTGCCGAGAATAAAGCAGTAGGGTAGCGGTTCGCCGCCACCTGATGAGCCCTCATTGACCTGGTGTGAGCCTGCTGAAATAGATCAGGCGCACTAACAACCCGTTGAGGAAAGAGTGGGGTCTCTGTCCATCGAAGGGCATAAGTAACGGCGCTAGTGACTTGAGCAGGCCGGTGGTTGCCCGGCGGCAAGTTCCTTTCTCTTGTTTTGCCAAGAGAAAGGAACCAAAGAGAAGGCGACCCTGCTGCCACGGTGCTA
>JADHED010001699.1_pt1 | contig 17533 bp, 10 predicted proteins | sample 8952041 | NCBI WGS metagenome assembly JADHED01 (sample SAMN16124423, study PRJNA663239) | bioreactor sludge metagenome | isolation source: sludge (control) | place: India:Bengaluru | collected 2018-09-08
CAGGGCGTCGCGGAAGTAGTCGGTCGAGCCGGCCACCTCCGGCGTGACCTTCTCCTTGTAGAGCTCCCACGATTTCTTGATCTCGGGGCCCAGGGCATCCAGCAGGTTGCCGGCGGCCAGCGCCCGCTCGTACGTCTCGCGGTTGTAGACCTTGATGTCCGACACCAGGGCGCGCGCGAGCATCTCCTCCTTGGAGCGGCGCCGGCGCGGTGCGCCGGGCTGGTCCAGCACCGCGGTGCCGGCGGCCGCCGGCGTGCGCGCTGCGGTCGGCTGCGGCTGCGGCTGCGCCCGATGGATGGGCTGCGCGGCCGGGGCCGGACGCGGAGGCTCGGGGGCCGGGCGCACCGGCTGGCGCGGCTCGGGGCGGGCGGCCGCCACGGGCTCGACGGTCTCGGCTGTCCGGTGCGTCCCGTCCAGCACGAACACCGCGCGGCAGGACGGGCAGCGGACGCGGATCTTGCGGTGCGGCACGCGTTCGGCGTCCAGGCGGTAGCGCGCGTGGCAATCGGTGCACGTGGTGATCATGTACCCGCTCCTTTGGGTGGTCCGGTACCCCGTCGACAGGGCAGGACAGGTTTCGGCCGGGCGGGGCGGGGATTTAGCGCGAAATGGCGGGGAGCTGCCGGGCTCAGGGGCGGTAGACCAGGTCGGCGACCAGCCGGCCCACCTGGCCCAGGGTGACGGGAGAGCAGCGGGAGGGCGTATCGTCGACGGTGTGCCACTGCGGGTAGTCGAAATCGATGAGGTTCACCGCGGGAATGCCTGCCAGCAGGAACGGCACGTGGTCGTCGTACACGGCCGGGCCGGGAACCGGATCGAACACGTCCAACCCGAGGGCGGCCGCGCGCTCGAAGACCTGGGCGGTCCAGGCCGGGGCCTGAGCCAGCGAGTAGCCTTCCTGGGGGATGCGGGCCCCCGTCTCGCCGACCATGTCCAGGAGCACCAGGCCCCGGGGCATCTTGCCGGCCAGCGGGTTGCCGAAGTCCCCGCGGGTGGCCACCAGGTGCCGGCTCCCCAGGCAGAACCCCGCCGGGTCGTGCGGCTGGCCCGAGTCCTCGGCGTCGAAGAACAGCAGGTCCACGCCCTGCGGCGGCGGCGACGCCCCCAGCAGCTCGATCAGGTGCAGGAGCACCGCGGTGCCGCTGGCACCGTCGTTTGCACCGGCGATGGCCTGGCCGCGCCGCGTCGCGACCGGGTCGCGGTCGGCCCACGGCCGCGTGTCGAAATGGGCGCCGAGCCACAGGCGGGAACCCCCCGCCGGTCCCGCAGAGACGACGATGTTGCACGCCTGAAGCGTCGCGCCCCCGGGACCCAGCGGCGCCTCGAAGCAGACCGGCACGGCCGGCAACCCGGCCCGGGAGGCTGCCGCCAGGATGCGCTCGCGCAGCTCGCGGTTCCCCGCCGAGCCCGGCGTGCGCGGCCCCAGTTCGCACTGCTCGACCAGGAGCGAGTAGGCGCGCTCTCCGGAGAAGGCCGGCACCGCCGCGGGCGGAGACCCGGCCGGCGCCGCGGCGACAGGCAGCGTCAGGGCGACGAGCAGTCCCGCCGTCGCCAGCGCGCGAACCGGGAACCGTCGAGTGCGGAGGGCCATGCGCGGGTGGCGGCGGGCGGGCATGCTAGAAGACAAACGTGGCCTCCACTCCCAGTCCCAGCGTGGTCTGCGTCTGGTCGGTCGCGATGTTGGCGTTGTAGCCGTACTTGAAGCGCAGGGCGCCGGTCAGGTTCCGCGAGATCTGGTAGGTGAACCGCGGCTCGAGGCTGATGCGGCGCGTCCCGGTCGGCGCCGTCGCCTCGAGGCCCGGGTTGATGCGCTCGGTGCGGTCCGACTGGAACGACAGGTCCACGTCCATCGTGACGTTCTGGCTCGCTCCCGGCTTGTAGAGGCCCAGCTTCGCCAGGAACCGCTCGGCCCGGAACTGGTGCCGCACCTGCAGGCCGTAGCGCGTCTGCGAGGCCTTGGTCAGCACGCCATTGCCGCGCGTGTCGTCCCACTTGAGGTTCGCGTTCAACGTCGCCGAGAGGCCGCTCGGGAACGTGAACGACCAGCGCGGCTGCAGCGTCGTGGACAGCGTCGGGTTGAAGACCGTCGCCGTGTAGTTGTTCACCGTCAGGCCCCGCTTGTAGCCGACGTTCAGGCTGGATGACCGCAGCCAGCCCTCGCCGTCCTTGCCGCCGCCGCCAAGCAGGCCCCACTTCTCGATACCGGTCAACGACATCGTCAGGTCCGGCCAGTCCGCGCGCAGGTTGCGCGACTCCGAGCCGACCTGCTCGCGGCGGCTGTCGGTGCGGCCGTACTTCATGTCGAGCGACAGCACGCGCGTCAGCTTGGTGGACGTCGCCAGCGACACCGTTTCCTGGCTGTCGAAACCGCTCGACGCGTAGCGCGACGGGTCGACGTCCAGGTCGCGGGTGAAGCCGGCCTGGTACCAGAACGAGGCCGGGTCGAGCAGCCGGACGTAGCTGCTGTTGTCGCGCGTGGTCAGCGTGATCTTCAGCGGCTGCGTGTTCCGCAGCGCGCCCAGGACCGGCTCGATCAGCGTTCGTGGCCCGAAGCCCCGTCCTCCGCCGGTGGGCTTCGCCGCGTCCCCCGGCCCTGTGTCAGGCGCCGGCGCGCCGTTCCGGCGCGCCTCCTCGCGCTCGGCCTCGAGGCGCGCCTCCGCGGCTTCCAGGAGCCGCTCCGCCTCGCGCTGCTGGCGTTCCTCGGGGGTCAGGAGCTCCTCCCCAGGCGGCACCTCGCCCGGGACGGGCGCGCCTGTCGAATCGGCACCCGCCTGGCCCGGCAAGGTGACCGGCGACGGCCCGCCCGGACCGCGACGGGCCGCCTGCTCCTCGAGCCGACGCTGCGCGGCGACCATCTGGTCCCGCTGGGCATCCCCGTACTTGCGCTCGGGGAAGACCGACTTCACGGCCTCGCCGATCGGGACGGACAGGCGCAGGTCCCAGTTCGCGGAGTTGTTGACGCTGCGGATCCCGGGCGGGTCGCCGGCCTGCTGCATCGCCGGGTCATGCACATCCGCGAAGGAGCCGCTGTACTGGAGCGACGGGTTGAGCCTCTCGATCCCGCCGAGCATGGCCCGCGCCGGCGCGAACAGCAGCCCGCCCGGCAGCCTGGCGCCCTTCGGCGTCGAGAAGGTGATGCGCAGCTCGTAGGAGCGGCGGTTCTCCTCGCCGATGTTCACGCCCAGGTTGCGTTTCTCCCGCAGGAGGTCGCGGTCCGACGTGGCGTTGAACGCGAGGTCCATGATCGGCAGGGGCGCGTAGTCGAGCCCACCCGTGAGCCGCCCGGTCCGGCGGCGGTCCAGGGGGCGCGCCGTCGCCACGCCGGCGTCGTTGATCGTCGTCGAGGCCTGCTCGGTGGCGCTGAAGCTTGCTCCCAGGGCGATCTTGCGCGGCACCAGCGACACGCTCCTGAGGATCGGGATGCTCCCGATCAACGGGTACGCCGCCAGCGAATAGGCGCCGGGAATGCGCAGGTCGTAGGTCAGGCCGCCCTGGAGGCTGCGGCTGCGGCTGAGCAGGAGCGGGCCGTTGCCGACCTCACGTGAACCGGAGACCTGCAGCGCCCACGGGTCCACCAGATAACGGAGCAGGCGGGCCTTGGCCGGCGTGTGGTTCAGCCGCGCCGAGAACTGCTCGCGCGTGGTGATCGTCGACTGCGCGTTCAGCAGGTCGTTGTTGATGATCTCGATGTCGCTGTTGGTCACGTACTTCGGCCGGTCGATGACCTGGCGCCGGCTGCCGCTGACCGGCAGGCGGAAGCCCGCCAGGGGCACGTAGTCCTCGACGTTGAGGCTCGACTGCAGGCTCCACTCCTCGTGGTCGATGCCGCTGCCCACGCGCTTGTCCAGCCCGTGGAACTCGTCGTCGGTGTGCTTCCAGTCGAAGTCGAGCTTGTAGACGTCGGCCATGTTCAGGCGCAGGCCCGCGCGCTGGGCCAGGCCCTGGTCGCGCTTGACGCCCTCCAGGCGCACGTCGTTGATGTACATGTAGCCGCTCGCCGGCTGCGAAAGCTCGTTGTTGGCCACGGCCATGTAGTAGCGCCGGACGCGGCGCAGGTCCGGCCGCCCCACGACCCGCACCCGGTATTCCTGCCCCGTCTCCAGGTCCGGGACCCGCGCTCGCAGGACGCCGTCGTCGCCGAGCTCGCCGTTCTTGGCGTTGGAGAGCTCGGCCAGTCCCACCGACATGCGGTGCCAGCCGGTCTTGAAGGTGTCGTCGGCGAAGCGGTAGGCCACCTCGTAGTAGTTGAGCGAGTCGGCGCCCACCCGGAACAGCAGGTCCAGGTCGGCGGTCTCGTGCGAGGGGTTGAACCAGTACCAGGACATGTTGCGGTAGCCGGTGTAGTCGTCGCCGCGCGGCGAGACCTGCTTGCTGACGCGCATCAGGTGCCCGCGCTCGAGCTCCTGGAAGTTCAGGACCAGCGACTGCTCCTTGTCCGGGATGTTGTTCTCGATGTGCACCGCGAAGGGCGGCGAATAGTCGGGGTTCTCCTTGTTGTTCACCTCGCCGAGGAAGAACTCCTCGCCGGGCAGGCGCTCGGCCGGGCTCAGCAGGATCTCGCCGTCCACGCGCCGCACGCCCTCGCGCTCCCAGCGGCTGCCCAGGAAGCGCAGCTCGGACAGCTGCAGGTGCACGGTCGACGGCGGCGCCGCGCCGTCGTTCTCGTACCAGATGCGGGCGTGGGTGACCGCCTTCAGGTTGGCCGAGCTGCCGACCGAGACCGAGTCGACCGCCGCCAGCGGGATCCGGTACTTGCGCCAGGCGATGTTGCCGTCGATCAATTCCTGGACGTCGTCGTAGTCCTGCACGACGTCGACCAGCGGTTCGGTGTCCTTCAGGTCGATGGTGATGGTGTAGTAGCCGTCGGTCCGATCGAGGATGCCGTTGGCGTTGAGGTCCTCGGTGTCCTCTCGGTTGTTTCGCGCTGTCTGGTTGATGAGCGGGAAGGGCGAGTCGCCCTCATAATTGAAGTCGGCCCGGTACCGCTTCGCGTCGGAGTCGTCGCCGTCCAGGCCGATGTCCTCGTTGTAGGTCCAGACGCCGTCCGGGGGAGTCGTCGCCGTCCAGGCCGATGTCCTCGTTGTAGGTCCAGACGCCGTCCGGGACGGCGTCTGGAAGGTGCCGACGATGGGATTCCCCGAACCGTCCAGCGGCCAGAAGCCGTCCTCGTTGATGTAGCCGAAGTCGATGTGCAGGCGGCCCGAGCGCTGCGACGGATCGGCCACCTGGTCGTTGACCCAGACCTCGACGAACTGAGACTTCGACAGGTCAAGGCCGGTGCGGCTGATGCCGCGGGTGATGCCGCCCCAGTTGTCGGGCTGCCAGACGGACCCCGCAGCGGTCCGCAGGTAGAGGTCCATGGTCGACTGCGTCTCGTCGCGCTCCTGGTTGACCAGGTCCGGGTTCAGGTAGCGGCGCAGCACGCGTTCCTGGGGCAGGAACCAGCGCACCACCGGGACGCGGGTCAGTGGCGTGAACTCGCGTGAGTCGGCCCGTTCCTGCCGCCAGGCCGCACCCAGGTGCGGCGCGGCGGACCAGGACCAGCCCAGGCGGTTGAGCGAGATGACGTCCGAGGCGTCGACACCTTCGAAGTCCTCGAGGTAGACCTGGCCCTTGGTGTTCGGGTTGGGCTTGCTGAGGGCGACCTCGCCCGAGAACTGCACCGTGCTCTCGCGCTCGGAATCGTTCCGGCTGAGGAAGTTGGCCACCGTGGTCAGGAAGCCCGGCCGCAGCGTGTGCTGCAGGTTCACGTTGCCGACCAGGTTGCGCGCCGGTTCCTCGCCCAGCTTGGCCTTCTCCCCCACGATCGACTCGCTCTGGTAGAGCACGGTCGTGGCCAGCTTGCTGTCGCGGCCCAGGTCGTAGCCCAGGCTGAGCCCCATCAGGCTGGTGTTGCCGCCGCCCAGGAACGGCGCGTACTGGAAGTCCACGGCGATCTTGCTGTCGGCCGTCAGGTTGGCCGCGTCGCCCTTGAGCTGGATCTCGCCGAAGGTGTAGTCGATCTCGTAGTCCACGTCGCGCGTGAGCGTGCGCCCGTCGAGCGAGACCACCTCGGAGCCCTCCTCGATGTTGGAGGCGCCGAGGTTGAAGCTGCTGCTGGCGGCGGCGTGGCGCGCGACGATGTTGAACTTCGCGTACTGCGCATAGTCGGTGGGCAGTACGTCGGGATCGTAGAACTCGCCGCGGACGTTCTCCTGCAGGAAGGTCCCCTCCCACGTGAAGGCCGAGGTGTCGGCATAGGCGCGGTACTGGGCCTCGGTGCCGTTGAAGGGTTCCGGGAAGTCGAGCGGGAACTTGAGCAGTCCCTTGGTCAGGTCGAACAGGAACTCGTCGCCCGAGTCGACCAGGCCGTCCGGACGCCCGGCGTTCTGCGCATTGCGCCGGTCCAGGCCGAAGATGCGGATGTAGTCGATGCCGTTCTCGTCCTGGGCCGGCTGCGCCGAACCCGGTTCGTCGCGCTCGATGCGCAGCTCGAAGGTGGAGCGATCGATGTTGCTGCCGCCCAGCGAGTAGATGTTGCGCAGGACGTAGCGGAACACGTGTGGCGGCGTGCTGGTCGAGACGGCCTTCAGCAGCTTCATCCGGTAGAAGAGCTGGTTCTCGCTGCCGGGGAACGCCTGCGTGGGGCCGGTCACGTCGGGGTTGTCGCCCACCGTTCCCACCGTGGCGCCGGCGGCATCCACCACGGTGTAGACCACGGCCAGCACGTCGGCGTCGTCCATGCGGTTTCGCATGTCGATCGCCACCAGGCCGCCGTTGGAATCGAGCAGGGGATCGAAGGCCGTGATCTCGCGCCAGCGCGGGCCATAGGACAACGGAGCCGTGAAATCGACCGCGGTGTCCCAGGCCCTGAAACCCTGCTCATCGACGTAGGCGGCGACGTTCGCCAGGTCCCCCGGCTGGAACTGGCCCGTGGGCATCAGCTGGAAGATCTTGACCGAAGTGTAGAGGATCCGCTCGCCGGCCTGCCGTCCGGCAGGCTCGTCGGCCGGCAGATCCAGCCTGAAGAACCGGTTGTTCAGGTAGTCCGACGACTTGATGATGTTGTCGGAGACCTGCCCGCCCTTGGCGTTGAAGGATTTCGAGCTGGACTCGGCCTTCTGCTTGGAGGCCACCACGGTGAAGTCGGCGCGGCCGACCTGGCCGGTTACCTTGAGGCCGAACAGCCCGGACTTGTTGGAGCTGTAGCCGAGCAGCTGGCTGCCAGGCAGCGTCAGGCCGACGTCGCCGGTCTCGATCGTCTTGATGATCTCGTCCTCGAGCCCCTTGTACATCAGCTTGATCTTGGTGGCTTCCGGACCCAGCTGCTGGCTGTTGTGGTCCACCTCCAGGATGATCTTCTCGCCGATGGTGCCCGAGAGGTTGATCTGCAGCTGCTGCTCCATGTCCAGGGTCGGGAACAGGGACTGGCTGGTGACGCGCTCGCTGGGCACGAAGGGCTTGGTCACCGTGCTCTCGCCGCTGAGGGCGATGTGCTCGCGGCCGGTGATCTTGATGCGCGTCTTCTCGCCCTTGCCGATGATCTTCTCGAGCGTGCGCGGCAGCTTGACCGGGATGGTCAGGTTGATCAGGCTCGTGTCCTTGCTGTCCTTGCCGGCGGCGGTCAGGTCCAGCGCGTCCGTGCGGGCCAGCACCGAGGACACGGCGTGGCGTCGCGCCATGGCGTCGCCGATGCCGTCGAGGAAGACCTCCACGACGGGGTCCTCCACCGGCCGCGGCGGGTACCAGGTGAAGCCGCCCGGCAGGGGCTCGGCGGCCGGCAGCAGGTTGAAGAACTTCGGGTACGAGAGTTCCGTGGCGACGTCGAGCGGGCCGTTGAACTCGCGCAGCAGCTCGCGACGTTCCAGGTCGAGGCCGCCCCGTTCGTGCCAGTGGCGCCGGATGATCGTGTCCATCCCGGGCCGCTGCCCTGGCCGGCGCAGCGGGTCCACGCCCTGCCGCAGCAGCCGGGTGCGCAGGATGAGCCGGTCCGCCCCCAGCAGGCGGGGCTCTTCCGTGCTGCGCAGGAGGGGGTCCAGGCCGGGCAGCAGGGGCGGGCCGTAATCGGGGTCGGCACGCGACGGCAGGGCAGCCGCCAGGGCGAGGCCGAGCAGCACGAGAGCCAGTACGACAGGTCCCGCCGGGCGCCGCCCGGCAGCCGGGCACGCGGCGGGGAACCACGTCCGCCGGCGCGGGTTACCGGGCCTGCCAGGCGACCTCGTCAAGACGCGGGAAACTCCTTGTGTGGGGCGGGTCCGGCCGCCGAAATACTGCTGGTCCGGGGTGCCTTCGTCTACGAAAATGGTCAGGCTGTGCCCGGCGAACGGCGTTCCCGCCGCCACCGGGAGTCTGCCCGGGGCTCCCGGGAAGGCCCGCGCGCCGGCGCGGCGGCGCCTGGTCCGGTCGCCGGGACCTGGCGCGCGGCGGACACGACCCGCCCCCTGCGGCGGGACCCGCCGACAACCCGAAAGCCACGAATGCGCTTGATTGACAGGCACTTACTGACGGCGACGGCGGGACCATTCCTGTTCGGCTGGTTCGTCATCACGTTCCTGCTGATGATAGACGTGCTGTTCAAGTACGTCGACCTGTTTGTCAGCAAGGGCGTCCCGTTCGTGCTGGCCACGCGCGTCCTCGGCCTGAGCCTCGGGTACACTTTTGCATTGTCCGTGCCAATGGCCGTGCTGGTGGGCGTCCTGATGGGCGTGGGGCAATTGGCGGCCGACCATGAGATTACGGCCATGAAGGCCAGCGGCCTGAGCCTCTGGTCGCTGGCCCGTCCCCTGTTCGTGGCGGCGGCGCTGATCTGCGCCACGCAGGTGGCCTACAACCACTACGTGTACCCGCGCTCGAACCACACGCTGGTCAACCTCCTGCAGGACATCGGGCGCCAGAAGCCGATGCTGGAGATCCGGGAGCAGCAGTTCACCGACCTCAACGAGGAATTGACCATCTTCGTGCGCCACAAGGACGACCGCACCGGCGCCATCGGCGACGTGACCATCTTCGAGAAGGGCCAGCCCGGGGATCCCTCCCCCCGCCTGACCATCGCCGAGCGCGGTCGCATCATCCCCGACCACGACAACGACCTGCTGCGCATCGAGCTCGAGGACGGCGAGATCCACGAGGTGCCGCCCGACCAGGACCAGGACACCTACCAGCTGACCCGCTTCCGGCGGCACAACCTGGTGGTCGAGAACATGGAGCAGGACTTCCAGGTCTCCGAGCGCACGGCGCGCAGCGATCGCGAGATGGACCTGACGGCGTTGAGGACCGCCGCGGCAGCCGAGCGCGGGCACCAGGCCGACGTCCGCGGCCGGGTGCGCGAGCTGGCGGCGGGGGTGCTCGAGCACCAGTGGCGGGCCCTCGACGGGCCGGACCGCGGCGAGCTGATCGCCGCCGGGCAGGATGTCGCCCGGCCTCGGCGACAGCTGCTGGACAGCCACTTCCGCGCCAGCCGGCAGAAGGTGGAACGGGCCCTCGAGCAGGACCGCTACCAATCCCGCCTGCTGGAGAGCTACCGGACCAAGGAGAACAAGTACCGCGTCGAGTACCACAAGAAGTTCGCCATCCCGGTGGCCTGCGTCGTGTTCGTGCTGTTGGGCGTGCCCATGGCCGTGGCGGGCTCGCGGAGCGGCCGGGGCATCAGCGTGACGCTGGCGCTGGCCGTCTTCCTGGTCTATTACGCGTTCCTCATGGGGGGCGAGAAGCTGGCCGACCGCGGGCGTGTCGACGCGATCGTCGCGATGTGGAGCGCCAACGTGGTGCTGACCGCCGTCGGCATCCCCCTGTTCGTCAGGACGGTACGCGAGGGCCGGCTGCCGGCCTGGCCGCGCCGCCGCCGGGCCGGGGCGGCCTGATGCCGATCATCCACCGCCACCTGCTGCGCACGTTCCTGCGCTACCTGGCCTACGGCCTAGCCGGCTCACTGGTGCTGTTCACGATGATCGACCTGCTGGACCACATGGGCAGCCTGGTCGACAACGCCGCCACCGCCGGCGAGACCGCCCGCTACTATCTCTACAAGGCCGCCTGGACCGTGGACATCGTGCTGCCGGTCTCGATGCTCATGGCGACGCTGTTCGCGGTGGGACAGATGGCGCGCTACCTGGAGCTGACGGCGCTGTTCGCCGCCGGCTGGTCGCTGCTGCGCGTGACGCGGCCGCTCGTGGTCGCCGCGATCGTCGTGTCCGGGCTGTCGCTGGCCTGGCGCGAGTACGTCCTGCCGCGGGCCAACGTCGCGCGCGAGCGAGTCTGGGAGGTGGAGATCCACGGTCGGCCCGAGACCATCCGCCCCACCCAGAACCTCGCCCTCACCGGACCGGACGGCCGGCTCTACTACGCCCGCCGGTGGGATCCTGCCGCCGCCCAGCTGACCGGCCTGAAGATCGTCACGCGCGACGGCGCGCGCGTCACCGAGCGCATCGATGCCGCCCGGGCGGAATGGGACGGCGAGCACTGGACGCTCGTCGACGGGACGCGACGCGTGTTCGAGGACGAGGTCGAGCGCATCAACGCCTTCTCCCGCTTGACAGCGGCGGACCTGACCATCCGGCCACGCAGCTTCGACAAGGATCGCGTGGCGCAGGAGGACATGAACATCCGGCAGCTCCGCGAACACGTGGACCTGGTGCGGCAGACCGGCGGCGACCCGCGCTCGGCCGAGGTGGACCTCCAGTTCAACCTGGCCTTCCCCCTGGTCAACATCATCGTCGTCCTGCTCGGGGTGGTCATGGCCTCCGGCCCCCGCAAGACGACCGTGGCCTCCGGGTTCGGCCTGACGATCGCCGTGAGCTTCGGCTACTACCTGTTCATGAATTTCGGGCGGGCGCTCGGGCATGCCGGCGCCGTGCCCCCGATCCCGGCCGCCTGGACCGGTAACCTCTTCTACGGCCTGCTCTTCCTGATCCTGTTCGCCCGGGCCCGGCGCTGAGCCGCCATCCGCGATTTGGCTGGACTCCTTGCCCGCGCCCGCCTAACTTGGTACATTGAATCGTGTTGATCGTGCTGCCCGTGACCAGGCAGAGGGCGACGGGACGGGGTTCCGCGCCCGCTCGAAGGCAACCCCACGCGACCCCACAGGGAGAGCAGTCAGTCTCATGCCCATGAAACGCGTCCTAACCTTCACGGCGATCTGCCTCGCCGCGCTTGCGCTGATCCTGCCGGTCGGCGGCTGCAAGGAAGACAGCAAGCCGATCATCACCCGGATGAACGTCACGCCTGCCTGCGGCGTGGCGCCGGTCTCGGTGGTCGCCACGGCCTACGCCTCCGGCGGCGACGAATCCGGCTCCCCGCTCGGCGGCAACAACAACCTCGAGATGGCGTGGCAGTTCGGGGATGGCGGCACGGGCGCCACCTCGGTGACCTACCACACCTACACGACCCCCGGCGAGTACGACGTGCTGGTGACCGCCACCGATCCGGCCGGCGAGATCGCCAGCGCGACGGTGCCGGTCGTGGTGCTGCCGGACAGCCTGGTTGTCGAGGTCGCGACGAACTTCCCGTCGGGAACCCTGACGACCGATGACGTCGTGCGTTTCGACGCGACCGTCTACACCTGCGGCGTCGACTATCCCACCGTGCCCGGGGACGCCGTGAAGCTGGCCTTCCGCTGGGAGATGAACGACGCCGCGAATCGCGTCTTCGAGGACGCCCAGCCGGGCAACCAACTCACGCCCGAGGGTGATCCCGGCGTCCGCTTCACCGTGGCCGGGGAGTACGACATCGACCTGACGGTGACCTATCCCGCCTGGGCGGTCACGCGCCACCGGACGCTGCACCTGGTGGTCGAGGACGCCGACTAGGATCGGCCGCCGGCGCTCACGCGACGTTCGGGCCTCTCAGGACGACGGATCGCGCGGATCATACCGAAGGGGGGGGCCCCCCCGGGGGGCGCGCGTGTCTTGCCGCACCCCGGAGGGGGCGCCCCATCCCCCCGGCGGCCAACCCGGGGGGCCCCGCCTTCTGCTTGCCTGCGCTCGACGATTCCGGCGGCAGCCCCCGGGCGGTGCCGCGCGGGCCGCCGCTAGCGGATCGCGGCCTTCAGCTTGTCGGCCAGGTCGCGACGCTCCCAGCTGAAGTCCTGGTCGTCGCGCCCGAAGTGGCCGTAGGCGGCGGTCGGCGCGAACACGGGCTTGCGCAGGTCCAGCCGCGTGATGATGCCCTTGGGCGTCATGTCCGCCACCTCGCGGATCGCCGCGACGATCTTGGCTTCCGGGACCTTGGCGGTGCCGAAGCACTCGACGTTGATCGAGACGGGCTCGGCCACGCCGATCGCGTAGGCGACCTGGACCTGGCAGCGGTCGGCCAGGCCCGCCGCCACGACGTTGACCGCCAGGTGGCGCGCCGCGTAGGCGCCCGAGCGGTCCACCTTCGTGGGATCCTTGCCGCTGAAGGCGCCGCCGCCGTGGCAGGCGCTGCCGCCGTAGGTGTCGACGATGATCTTGCGACCAGTCAGGCCGCAGTCACCCTGGGGGCCGCCCACGACGAAGCGGCCGGTCGGGTTGATGTGCTTGCGGAACCCGGCATGGTCCACCTTGAAGGCAGCCAGCACCGGCTCGATCACGTGCTCCGAGATGGCCGCCTGGAGGTCGGGCAGCGTCACTTCGGCATCGTGCTGCGTCGAGACGACCACCGTCTCAACCTTGACCGGCCGGCCGTCCTCGTACAGGCAGGTGACCTGCGTCTTGCCGTCGGGCCGCGCCCACGGCAGCGTGCCGTCCTTCCGCTTGGCCGACAGGCGCTGCGCCATGCGGTGGGCCAGCGTGATCGGCAAGGGCATCAGCACGTCCGTCTCGCGGCAGGCGTAGCCGAACATGAGGCCCTGGTCGCCGGCGCCGCCGGTGTCCACGCCCATCGCGATGTCCGGCGACTGCTTGTCGATCGAGACCAGCACGGCGCACGAATCGGCGTCGAAGCCCATGGCGGAGGAGGTGTACCCGATGCGGCGGATGGTGTCGCGCGCGAGGGTCGGGATGTCGACGTACGTCGACGTCGTGATCTCGCCTGCCAGGCAGGCCATGCCCGTGGTCACCAGCGTCTCGCAGGCGATGCGGCCGGTGGGGTCGTTGGCCAGGATCGCGTCCACGACCGCGTCGGAGATCTGGTCGGCCACCTTGTCCGGATGACCCTCGGTCACCGACTCGCTCGTGAACAGGTACTGGTTGCTCATGTCGACGGTCCTTCCCCTCGTGTCCGCGCCGCCCCGGGGGCGGTCGCCGCGATCATGGGTTCTGCGCCCTCGCGAGCGCGTCCTTCAGCCTGACGATGCGATCGACGGGCACCGGGTCCACGCCCCGGAGCCCGGCCAGGTGGCAGCTCAGGTAGTCGCCGTACTGGACCAGCGACATGACGCGCGCCAGGGCGTCGCCGCCGCCGCCGCGCAACTCGAACACGCCGGCGAACTGGTCCGCCAGCAGTTCCAGGGTCAGGCCCACGCGCAGGCTCGTGCGCGGGTGCTCGTCTCCGGCGCGCAGGACCAGCAGGACGAAGCGCTGCCGCTCGCCCGGGTCCAGGCACCAGCCGACCAGGTCGTTGTGGTCCAGCTCGGGGAACGCCGCCAGCAGGGCCGGGACCTTGCTGTTCTCGTTCAGCTGGGCCTTCAGGCGCAGGCCCGCCGCATGGCTTTCCCCCCCGCAAGTGTAGATCACCGGCACGCGGCCCGCCAGCTTGGCGGCCAGCTCCGCCGCCGGCGGGTTGCCGTCCGGGTCGGACGCGGCGCGCCGGCACGGGCGAGCGCGGCCGCGGCCGTCTCCACGGCGTAGGGCGCGTTCGCCGCCAGGCCCAGGCGCCCCAGCGCACGGGCCAGGGCCCCGAGGCCCCAGCCCAGGCTGGCCCGCGGCGGCAGGCCGCCCGGCAGCACGATGGCAGGCACCCCGTCGGGGCGCGCGCGCGCCCCCCGCCCGCCCCCGCCGGGGGTCGGCCGCCCGTCGGCACGCGCGCGCCAGCAGCTCGCCGCCGCTGGTGATCGCCAGCCGGGGGCAGCCACGGGCGGCGGCGGCGGCGTAGCCGGCCAGCGTCTCCTCGGTGTGGCCCGAGTAGCTGGCGGCGATCACCAGGTCCGCGGCGCCGGCCCAGTGCGGCAGGCCGTAGTCGCGCCAGACCTCCAGCGACGTCGTGCCGGAATCCAGCAGCGGCTGGACCAGGTCGCCGGCGATCGCCGAGCCGCCCATGCCGCAGAGCACCGCGCGCCGCAGCCCCGCCACCGGCGACACGCCCGCCAGGCCCTCCAGGCGCGCGCTGCCGCGCAGCTGCTCGGGCAGCGACGCGACCAGCTTCAGCATCGCGCCGGCGCCGCCTTCGGGCCAGTTGCTCATCCGGTCTCCCCCTCGGTGATGCGCTCGCGCTTGCGCGTGGCGATGTAGTCGGCCAGCCAGGCGTCCGCCTCGTCCGCCGTGCGCAGGGTCAGCAGGTGCGCCACGACGGCGCGCGCCTCGTCCCACGGCGTCCAGCGGATCACCTGCTTGATCTTGGGCAGCGCCGCGCCGTGCGTGCTGATCTCGTCGAGGCCCAGCCCGAACAGCACCTCTGCCAGGCGCGTCTCGGCGCTCATCTCGCCGCAGAGGCCCGCCCAGATACCGGCGTCGTGGGCGGCGTCGATGGTGCGCTTGAGCGCGCGCAGCACCGCCGGGTGCAGCGGCCGGTAGAGGTACGACACGCGGCTGTTGCCGCGGTCCATGGCCAGCGTGTACTGGATCAGGTCGTTGGTGCCGATGCTGAAGAAGTCGCACTCGCGGGCCAGGAGGTCGGCCGCAAGCACCGCCGACGGCGTCTCGATCATGATGCCGACGGGCAGGTCCGCGGCGTGCTGCCGTCCCTCCCGCGCGAGCTCCTCGACGGCCTCCGCGCACACCTCGCGGGCCTGCCGCAGCTCCTCCACGCCCGTGATCATCGGGAACATCAGCTTGGCCCGGCCGGCGGTGGCAGCGCGGTAGATCGCCTTGACCTGCGTCTTGAACAACGCCCGGTTGGCCAGCGAGAAGCGGATTCCGCGCCAGCCGAGGAACGGGTTGTACTCGCGCTTGGCGCCCAGGTAGTCGGAGACCTTGTCGCCGCCCACGTCCAGGGTGCGGAAGATGACCGGCCGCCCCCCCATGCGCCGTACGATCTCGGTGTAGACCAGGGTCTGGTCGTCCTCCGTCGGGATCGTGCCGTGCTGGAAGAACAGGTACTCGGTGCGCAGCAGGCCGATGCCCTCGGCGCCACGGGCCAGCGCTTCCTCGACCTCGACCGGCAGCTCGATGTTGGCCATCATCTGCACGCGCCGCCCATCCGGGGACACGGCCGGCAGGTCGCGCAGGTACGCCAGCTTCTCGTTGACGACCACCTGCTGGCGCGTCAGCACGCCCAGGCGCTGGCGCGTCTCCTCGTCCGGGTCCACGACCACCCGGCCCTCGGTGCCGTCGACCGCCACCCACTGGCCGGGCACGAGTTGCGCCGCCCCGCCGCGCAGGCCGACCACCGCCGGCACGCCCAGCGAGCGGGCCAGGATGGCGACGTGGCTGGTGTTGCCGCCCTCGTCCATGACGAAGCCGAGCACGTTGTGCCGGCCGAGCGCCGCGGTGTCCGACGGCGTCAGGTTGCGCGAGGAGATGACGCTGGGGACCGGCGGCGGCACGGGACCGGCCACCGCGCCGTCGGCGAAGCCGCGCAGGACGCGCTGCTCGACGTCGCGCAGGTCGTTGACGCGCTCGCGGAAGGTGGCGTCCTCGATCTCGAGGAAGCGGGCAGCCAGGTCGCCGACGGTGCGGGCGAACGCCGCCTCGGCGTTGATCCGCTCGAGCCGGATCGCCGCCAGGGTGGCGTCCCAGACCATCTCGTCCTCGAGGATCAGGAGCTGGCTGGAGAGGATGGCTCCCTCGTCGGCGCCCAGCTCGCTGGAGAGCTGCTCGCTCAGCTCGCGGATCTGCTCGCGCGCGCGCTCGACGGCCACGCGGAAGCGATCGATCTCGACCGGCACATCCTTGACGGCAACGGCACGCCGGCGCGGCACGATGGTCGCCAGGCGGATCGTGTGCACGGGCCCCAGCGCGTAGCCCGGCGAAGCCCCGATGCCGGTCAGCTCGAGCACCTCAGGCCCCGGACTCCGGGTGGGCCAGCCCCACCTCGATGAGTTCGCAGAGGGCGGCCAGGGCCGCGGCCTCATCCGGGCCGTCGGCCTGCACCTCGACCACGGTGCCGAACTCGGCGGCCAGGCTGGCCAGGCCCATGATGCTCTTGGCGTTCGCCACGCGGCCCTCGTAGCGAATGGTCACCTCGGCCGCGAATCCCTTGGTGAGCTTGACGATGCGTCCCGCCGCACGCAAATGGAAACCGACCGGATCGGACACTCTGGCCGTCGCCGTCTTCAAGGTTCGCGCTTTCGCTGTGCGTGGGAATTGAAGATCAGGATCAACATATTAACTCCCCTTCGTCCCCGGCGCAAAGGCCAGCACGACCCCCGCGACGGCGGCAGCCAACACCAGGAATTCGCCGGCCCAACGCCGGCGCAGGACCGGCGGCAGGACCAGCCCCGCAGCCAGCGCCAGCACCACGACGGCCGGCGCGGAGCCGGGTTTCAGCGCTCCGGTGGATGCCCGCTGCAGCAGCAGCCCGCCCAGCACGGCCGCCAGGAACAGCGTGGCGCGCTTGCCGGCGCGGATCGCGCGGTGCCAGCGCCGGTCGTCGAGCAGCTCGACGATGTCGTAACCCGCCTCGTAGCCTTGCCCGAGGGCACGCCAGCGCCAGGCGAACTGGGCGGCCACGATCACCGCCGCCAGTCCCGCCAGCAGCCAGGGCGCGGCGGCGCCGGCCAGCAGCGTCCCGAGCGCCGCCAGCAGCAGCGTGGCCGGCCGCAGGCCGAGCCAGAAGAGCTGGTCACCCAGGGAAGCGAAGGCGCGGGCCAGCGAGTCGCGGAAGACCTGGGCCTGCCCGCGCGGCAGGCCGCCCTGCCCCTCGCGTTCCAGCTCGAGGCGCAGGAGCCCGCCGACCACATAGCCGGCGAGATACGGGTTCGTGTTGAAGAACTCGTAGTAGCGGCGGCAGAACAGGCGGTCGCGCAGCGCATCCCGCGGCCGCGAGCCCAGCCAGGGCATCAGGCAGGCGAGCAGGCCGAGGTTCTGCATGCGCTGGTGGTTCCACGAGGCCTGCAGCGCCAACAGGCGCAGGAACACGCGCGCCCGCAGGGCCCCCGGCAGGCGGGCCGCCGCGGCGCCGCCGGTGCCCGCTCCCGGCCGGCTCACGCCAGGGCCCCGGCGGCCCAGCCGCAGGCCAGCCCCGCCACGACCCAGCGCCAGTTCCGCGACGCGCCGTAGCGTTCGGCCACAGCGCCGAGGCCCAGCGCGGCGGCCAGGCCGGGCACCCAGGCCGTCGCGGTCCGCGCGAACGGCGGCAGGTTCGCGTACAGCGGCAGCCAGAGGACGGCGGCCGCCACCAGGGTGACCGCCGCAAACAGCGCCCCGCGCGCGAAGCCCGCCACCAGGCAGCGCCCGTGCAGGGAGTCGATGCGCCCGAGATTCCCGTCGCGCAGCGTGCGATGCCCCTGGAGCATCCAGACCAGGTGCAGCCGGCGCTCCGC
>JADHED010001712.1_pt1 | contig 17531 bp, 15 predicted proteins | sample 8952041 | NCBI WGS metagenome assembly JADHED01 (sample SAMN16124423, study PRJNA663239) | bioreactor sludge metagenome | isolation source: sludge (control) | place: India:Bengaluru | collected 2018-09-08
GTCGCTGGCAGCGCCCGCTGCCTGGCTGGGTGCTCCGCAGGTGGCGCACGCCGGCGGACAGCTGGAGGAGCCTCTGATGGATTCGGTGCGTACCGCACTTAGTTCGGCCATTGCCAACCAGGCACCGCCCGAGCCGGAGTTTTTCACCACCGAAGCGCGCCTGCACTACCTGCGGTGGCTGGGTACGCAAAGTGATCGCCTTCGCCCGCGCAAGCCGGACCTGGAGGTGCGCCGAGACTTCCTGCAGACGGTCTGGTACGAATCCAAGCGCGCGGGGCTGGATGTGTCCCTGGTCCTGGGGCTGATCCAGGTGGAAAGCGGATTCCGCAAGTTTGCGGTGTCCAGCGTCGGAGCGCGGGGCTACATGCAGGTCATGCCGTTCTGGACGCGCGTGATTGGTGATGGCGACCCGGGCAAGCTGTTTCACATGCAGACCAACCTGCGTTTTGGCTGCGTCATCCTGCGTCACTACATTGACCGAGAGCAGGGCGACCTGTTCATGGCCCTGGGCCGCTACAACGGCAGCCGGGGCCGGTCGCCCTACCCGGATGCCGTGTTTGCGGCCCAGCGCAAGTGGCTGTTTGCCGACCGGCCGCAGTCGCCCGCCGCTTAAATTAGTGGACGGGGCATGACACCGGCCGGGCCCCGGTCACTGCGCGGTGGTTGCTGGGGGGGCTGACGGGTTCGCCGCAGTGCCGCCAGAGGCCCCGCCCAGCCGGGACACCATGACCTGGTCGATGCGGTAGCTGTCCACGTCCAGCACCTCAAACTTGTAGCCGCCCCAACTCACGCTGTCGGTGCGGCGCGGCACGCGGCGCAGCATCACCATAAGGAAGCCCGCCAGGGTCTCGTATTCGCCGGTGTGCGGCAACTCGTCCAGCGACAGCGCGTGCAGCACATCCTCGATGGGCGTCACACCGTCGATGAGCCAGGAGTTTTCGTCCCGCCGCACGATCTGCTCCTCATCCACCGGGCCCACCAGGTCACCCATCACGGTGCTCATCACATCGTTCAGCGTGACTACGCCCACCACCAAGCTGTATTCGTTCACGATGACCGCAAAGTCCTCGTGCACTTGGCGGAACTGCTCCAGCACTTCCGACAAGGTAAGCCGGTCGGGCACGATCAGCACCTTGCGCACCAGGCTGTCGTCGGCCAATGAAATCGGCTGGTTGTTCAGCACGCGCTGAAACAGGTCCTTGGCATCCACATAGCCGACCACATGGTCGATGTCGCCCTCGCACACCGGGTAGGTCGAAAACGGCTCGGCCGCAATGCGCAGGCGGATCACCGAGTCAGGCTCGTCACGCAGGAAGAACGCCACCCGGTCGCGCGGCGACATGGCGCTGGACACCGTGCGCGTGTCCAGCTCAAACACGTTGGTGATGACCTGTTGCTCGCGCGCTGCGAGCACCCCGGCGCGGGCACCGGCCTCCATCATGGCCAGGATGTCGTCCGAGGTGATGCGGTCGTCCCGCAACGATGACAAACCCAGCAGGCGGAACAGCGCATCCGCCCCCCGGCTGTAGAACCACACCAGCGGCCGCAGCAGCGTCATGCACCAGGCCATGGGCTGTGCCAGCCGTATCACCAGCCGTTCGGGCTCGGCCATGCCCAGGCGTTTGGGGAACAGGTCAGCAAACAGGATGAACAGCGAGGTGATGATGAGGAAGGAGGCCAGGAACCCCGCCCGCTCGGCCGTGGGGCCCGACATCCACAGCGCAAACAGTTCGCTGAAATGCGGGCTCAGCGCCCCTTCGCCCACGATACCGCCCAGGATGGCCACGGCGTTTTGACCCACCTGCACCACCGTGAAGTAGTCGCCCGGCTGCTCTTGCATGCGCAGCACCCGGTCCGCGCGCGCGTCGCCTTCGTCGGCCATCTGGCGCAGGCGCAGGCGGCGGGCGGCCGCAAGCGAAATCTCGGCCATGGAGAAAAAGGCGCTGGCTGCAATCAGCAGCCCGATCACGAAGAGGCTTTGGGACAGGGTCATGGGACGGGGGTGGAGCCGGTGCACGGTGTATGTGCCACGGGCCACCAAGTGTATCTGCGCACCTTGTGCGCCGGCCTGCTAATGCTGCCTGGGTGGGTAGTGCTAACCCCGCGCCAGGCCTTTGCTTGGCGTGGCGGGGGAGGCGGCACCAGCAGGCGACCGCGCTACTTACTGCACAAAGCCGATGCGGCTGCGCCCCGTGGCCGCCTTGGGCAGGTCGGTGATCTCCACGGTAGACCGGCGGTCCAGCCGCGCGTTGCCAAATCCGGTCATCAGCGCGCGCCGCATCTCGCGCGGGGGCATCTGGGCCAGGTGGTCGAGCACGTCGTCCAGCGGTTCGGGGTCGATCAGGCGGCCCCAGTCATGCCCCGCGCGGATGCCTTGGTACAGATTGCGGGCGATGGTGCGGGCCTGATCCAGCGTGGGCGCCTCCACCTCGAACACGTTCATGCGGTTCAGGATGGGGTCGGGAATGCCGCGTGTGTCATTGGCCGTGGTGATCCAGATCACCTGGCTCGCATCGATGGCCACCTCGGCAAACTCGTCGGTAAAGCTCTGCGCCGTGTCGTATTCGAGCAGGCTGTACAGCGCGCCCAGCGGGTCGTACTGCGCATCGCTGCTGGCTTTGTCGATCTCGTCCACCACGATGACCGGATTGGCGTATTCGCCCTCCACAAGCGCTTCAAACACTTTGCCAGGCCGCGCGCCCTTCCATTGTGCGGACGAGCCCGAGAGCAACCAGCCAGCGGTCATAGAGCTCATCGGCAGCAGGTTCATGCCCGTGCCCAGCAGCTCGGCCAGGTGGCGTGCAAAGTGGGTCTTGCCGATGCCGGGTGGGCCCAGCAGCAGCATGGGCGTGACTTCCAGGCCGTCGCTGCTGTCCTGTGCCAGCGCCACGTGGCGCTTCACGTCGTCCAGCACCTCGGTGAAGTTGGGCAACTGCTCGTACAGGCTGGCCATGTCGGGCACGCCAGAGGGCTTGACCTGAAAACGCTCCGGGCCACGCTCCAGCATGCGTTCGTACACGGTGCGCAGGGTTTCGTATTCGCGCTGGTTGCCCGACTCTTGCAACCGGGCCAGCTTGCGTTCCACATCACCCGGATGGAACACGTTGCGCATCTGGGCCACCGGCAGGCGCAGGGCGGGGGACTGGGGAACAAGGCTATGGCTGGTCATTGCATGCTCCTGTGAGGATTACGTCACGCAATCATTCAAGCACACAACATGCCCGCTGCTCCATCGGAAAAGCCCCTGATTGGTGCCTCTGTTGCGGGCAAACAAAAAGGCCGCCCGAAGGCGGCCTGATGGCGGGTGGCGCAACGGCTGCGTCGATCAGCCTTCGGTGCCCAGCACCTGCTTGAGTTCGCCCGATTCGTACATCTCCATCATGATGTCCGAGCCGCCGATGAACTCGCCCTTCACGTACAGCTGGGGGATGGTGGGCCAGTTGCTGTATTCCTTGATGCCTTGGCGGATTTCGTCGTCTTCCAGCACGTTGACGGTGACCACGCTCTTGGGGTCCACGCCGCAGGCCTTCAGGATCTGGATCGCGCGGCCGGAGAAGCCGCACATGGGGAAGCTGGCGCTGCCCTTCATGAACAGCAGGATGTCGCTGGATTTGACGAGGGCGTCGATGCGTTGTTGGGTGTCGCTCATGGGTAAAACTCCTTGAAAGAGGCGGGCGGGCCTGGGTGGGGGAGGGCCCGCAATGGGATGGATTATTTCACTGTCTGCGCCAAGGGCCATTGCCCGCCCGTGCAACGCGCAATGCCAGCGAGGTCATTGCGGCTTTGCACCTGGGCAAAGCCGCGGGCGGCAAGCAGGGCCTTCACGGCTTGGGCCTGGTCGTAGCCATGCTCCAGCAGCAGCCAGCCCCCGGGGCGCAGGTGGGTGGGCGCCTGGGCCACGATGGTGCGGATGTCTTCCAGGCCGTCTGCGCCGCTGGCCAGGGCCTGCAGCGGTTCGTGCGTCAGCGCGGCCAGGTGCGGGTCGGCGCTGGGGATGTAGGGGGGGTTGGAGACGATGGCATCGAACAGGCCCTCCACGCCCGCCAGCCAGTTGGCGGGCTGGAACTGCACGGGCAGGCCCAGCCGCTCCGCATTCGCCTGCGCCACAGCCAGCGCATCGGTACTGGCATCTACCGCCAGCACCTGGGCGTCGGTGCGCTGGCTTTGCAGCGCCAGGGCAATGGCACCGCTGCCGGTGCCCAGGTCCACCACGCGGGGCGATGCCAGCGGGGCGATCACCTCCAGCGCCCAGTCCACCAGGGTTTCGGTGTCCGGGCGCGGGTCCAGCACGCGCGCGTCCACCTGCAGCGGCAGGCCGTAGAACTCCTTGCGGCCGGTGAGGTAGGCCACCGGCTCGCCCGCCAAACGGCGCTGGCACAGGGCGATGAACTGGGCGTGCACGGCTTCGTCCATGGCGTCGGTGTCGTGGGCCAGCAGCCAGGCGCGGCCTGCATCAGGGCGACCCACAGCGTGCAGCAGCAGCAGTTGCGCGTCGATGCGTGCCAGGCCCAGCGTGTGGGCCTGCGCCAAAGCCTGGGCGAGGGTGGGAGAGGTGGTGTGGTTCACTATTGTTTTGATAGCTGTTCAGGCATATGAATCTATCGCTACCAGCCAATTTTTCTCAAATTCTGGCCTGGCTCACCCGGTGGCGCCCATCTCCAGCTCTTCCAGCTGCTCGGCCTCGCGGGCATGCTGCAGGCCCTGCAGCACATCGCCCAGGTCGCCTTCCATCACGGCCAGCAGCTTGTAGAGCGTGAGGTTGATCCGGTGGTCCGTGAGCCGCCCCTGCGGGAAGTTGTAGGTGCGGATGCGGTCGCTGCGGTCGCCGCTGCCGATCAGGCCCTTGCGCAGCGCGGCTTCTTTGGCGGCGCGTTCGCTGCGCTCTTTCTCCTGGATGCGGGCCTGCAGCACCTGCAGCGCCTTCGCCTTGTTGCTGTGCTGGCTGCGGCCGTCCTGGCATTCGGCCACGATGCCGGTGGGCAAGTGCACCACGCGCACGGCGGAGTCGGTCTTGTTGATGTGCTGACCGCCGGCGCCGCTGGCGCGGAAGGTGTCTATGCGCAGGTCGGCCGGGTTGAGCGTGATGGCCTGGTGCTCGTCGGGCTCGGGCATCACGGCCACGGTGCAGGCGCTGGTGTGGATGCGGCCCTGCGTTTCGGTGGCGGGCACGCGCTGCACGCGGTGGCCGCCGGATTCGAACTTGAGCGCGCCGTACACATGGTCACCTTCCACACGCAGCACGATTTCCTTGTAGCCCCCCAGCTCGCTTTCGTTGGCGCTCATGATCTCCACCTTCCAGCCCTGGGTAGCGGCATAGCGGGTGTACATGCGGGTCAGGTCGGCGGCGAACAGGGCGGATTCATCGCCGCCCGTGCCCGCGCGGATTTCGACGAAGGCATTGCGCGCATCGTCGGGGTCCTTGGGCAGCAGCAGGCGCTGGAGTTCATCCTCCAGCTGCACCAGCTCTGCCTCGGCGCTGGTGATTTCTTCCTGTGCCATCTCGGCCATGTCGGGGTCGGCCAGCATCTCGCGCGCACCCGCCAGGTCGGCCTCACGCTGCTGGTAGCGGGCGTAGCGGCCGGCGATCTGCGTGACCTCGGCATGCTCGACGGAGATGCGCCGGTATTGGGCCATGTCGCTCATGATGTCTTCGCGCGAGAGCAGAAAGTCGAGTTCGCCCAGGCGCTGTGCGTAGCGCTCCAGCTGGCTTCGGAGAAAGGGTTTCATGGAATTCTGGGAAAAGGATTTGCTACAGATTGGGTAGCTGGTAGCGCAGATAGATCATGCGCTTGGGGCCGATTTGACTCAAATCGGAACGGCTGTGGAGCGGGCGAGCGCCGCTACAGGCCGTTGTTGTGGGGGGGCTTGCTTTGCGAGCGCAGGAACAGGCGCGAGACGGTCTGGGCCGTCTGGGCGCGCATCTCGGCATCGCCCGCACGCAGCTCGGCCAGGGTGCCGTGCAGCATCTTTTGCGTGAGGCCGCGCGAGAGGGCTTCGAGCACGGCGTCCACGTCCTCGCCCTTGGCCAGCAGCTTCTTGGCGCGGGCGATTTCCAGCGCGCGCCATTCGTCCGTCTGGGCGTTGAGCTGCTGGATCAGCGGCACCACGCCGCCCTCGGCAGCAGCGGGGCTGCGCAACTCCATCCAGTGCATGAAGCTCTGCACACCGGCGTCGATGATGGCCTCGGCCTGCGCCACGGCGGCCTGGCGGTTGGCTTGCGCGGTCTGCACCACGGTGGCCAGGTCGTCCACGGTGTACAGGTAGACGTCGCCCAGGGCTTTCACCTCGGGCTCGATGTCGCGCGGCACGGCCAGGTCCACCATGAAGATGGGGCGGTGGCGGCGCTTCTTGAGCGCGCGCTCCACCGCGCCCAGGCCGATGATGGGCAGACTGCTGGCGGTGCAGCTGATGACGGCGTCGAACTCGTGCAGACGCTCGGGCAGGTCGGCCAGGCGCATCACCTCACCGCCAAAGCGGGTGGCGAGCTTTTCGCCACGTTCCAGCGTGCGGTTGGCAATGGCGATGGCCTTGGGGTTCTTGGCCGCGAAGTGCGTGGCGCACAGCTCGATCATCTCGCCCGCGCCTACAAACAGCACACGGATCTTGGAGAGGTCTTCAAACAGCTGGCTGGCCAGGCGCACGGCGGCGGCGGCCATGCTGATGCTGTGCGCGCCGATCTCGGTGCTGGTGCGCACTTCCTTGGCCACAGCAAAGCTGCGCTGGAACAGCTGGTTGAGCGTGGTGCCTAAAGCGCCGGCCGTTTCGGCGGCGCGCACGGCGTCTTTCATCTGGCCCAGGATCTGGGCCTCGCCCAGCACCATCGAATCGAGGCCGCTGGCCACGCGGAAGGCGTGGCGGGCGACGAGGCTGTCTTCGAGGGTGTAAGAGTGCGAGCGCAGCAGCGCGGGGCTCACGCCACCGCTTTGGGCCAACCAGCCCAGTGTGTGGTCCACAGCGGGCTGGTCGCCAGCACAGTAAATTTCGGTGCGATTGCAGGTGGAGATGATGGCGGTTTCCACCCCGGGGTGACGGCTGGCAGTGCCGCCAGAGTTGCCCAGCGACTGGCGCAAACCGTGCAGCGTGGGGGCGATCTGATCGAGCGCAAACGCAAACCGGCCACGCAGATCGAGCGGCGCGGTGGTGTGGTTGATGCCGAGGGCCCAGACTGCCATAAGCTGCAATTATAAAATTGTTGGCCCGAACAGGCGGCCTTGCTTGTTCAAGCCTTGATTTGGGTCAATTCCATGGGTCCGCTGGACATCGTCAACCATCTCCTCAGCTTTGTTGCACCCGCTGCCGCTGTGGCGCTCTTGCTGGTGCTTTCGGGCCGCCTGGTGGGCTCGCGCAGCGCCTCTGCGATGTCGGTGTGGCGGCGTGGGGTGATTCTGTTTGCCGTGGGGGTGGCGGTGCTCGCGGCAGGACTGGTGCTGTGGGGGCGCGATGGGAAGATGCTCACCTATGCCGCGCTGGTCGTGGCCTGCGCCACCTGCCAGTGGGTGCTGGTGCGGGGCTGGAAGACCTGAAGCTTTCAGCAAGCCGTCACATGTTTTGAGGGTTTGCGAGAGGTGCTCTGGAGCGTTGCCGCGCCCCGGTGTCTGATAGCCTCTTTGTATCTTCCCGCGCGGCCGCCATGGCCCGCGTCGACGGAAGCGGCAAGCATCCGTCACACCCACAACCCAAGCTGGAGACAACCCCATGAAGCTGCTGCGTACCTGCATCACCCTGGCCGCAGGCCTGACCTTGGCTGCCGCCGTGCATGCGCAGGCGTTTCCGTCCAAGCCCGTTCGTATCGTGGTGGGTTTCCCCGCCGGCGGGCCGCTGGACCAGCATGCGCGCCTGCTGTCCGACAAGCTGCAGACCGTGCTGGGCCAACCCGTGGTGATGGACTACAAGGCCGGTGCCGGTGGCACCGTGGGGGCGCAGGAGGTCATGCGAGCGCCTCCGGACGGCCACACGATCATGCTGGCCAACACGGGGGTGATGGTCATCAACCCCGCGCTGTATAGCCGCCTGCCCTACGCGACCCTGAAGGACTTTGTGCCCGTGGCGCGCACCGCCATGCAGCCGCTGGCCCTGCTGGTCAACCCCAGCGTGCCCGCCAAGAACCTGCAGGAGTTCATGGCCTATGCCAAGTCGCGGCCCGGCCAGGTCAACTTTGGCTCGGCGGGCAATGGCGGCATCAGCCACCTGGTGCCCGAGATGTTCAAGACGGCCACGGGCCTGTTCATGGTGCACATCCCCTATCGGGGCAGCGCCCCCGCGTTCACCGACCTCATGGGCGGGCAGGTGCAGTTCATGGCCGAGAGCATTCCGCAGGCTGCGTCGTACCACAAGCAAGGCAAGGTGCGCGCCCTGGCCGTGACCAGCAAGGAGCGCAACCCCGCGCTGCCCGAGGTGCCCACGGTGATCGAGAGCGGCATCAAGGGCTTTGAGGTGGTAGGTTTCTACGGCTTTCTGGCGCCCGCTGGCACGCCCAAGGGCGTGGTCAACAAGCTCAGTGAAGCCTTTGGCCAGGTGCTGCAGATGCCCGACGTGCGCAACCGTATGGTGAGCCAGGGCGCAGACCCGGCGTTTTTGGGCGCAGACGATTTTGCCAAGTTCCTGGCCGCCGAGATGCCGCGCTGGGCGGATGCCGTCAAGAAGTCCGGCGCAAAGATGGATTGACCCCCTGAGGCGCTAAGCGCCTTCCCCCTGAATTGGGATGGGGGGTGTTTTTGTGAAGTGGTGCCCTATGGCTTGGCAGGCGAGAAAAAATCCACCCGGTCGGTGATGATGCCGTCTGTGCCCAGCGCGATGAGGCGCTGCGCTGCCCAGTCGTCATTCACCGTGTAGCTCAGCGTACGCATGCCCAGGCCGCGCACTTGGTCCACCAGGGCCTGGTCCCACAGCGCGTGGTTGCACACGATGGCCACGCAGCCCAGCGCCTGGGCTTTGTCCAAACACCCGTCCCACAGCGCGTCGATGAGCAGCGCGCGGGGTATGTGTGGGGCGGTGGCCATGGCACCGGCCAGTGCCTCGGGCTTGAACGACGAGAACAAGGGCGGCACAGCCTGGCCTTGCCACAGCCGCGCAGCGTATTCACCCACCACGCGGCCAGTCACTTCTTCATGCCCCGGCGTGGGCTTGATCTCGATGTTCAGGAAGAAACCGTTGGCGATGCAGTAGCGCGCAAGGCTCTCCATGGTGGGCAGGGGCTCGCCCGCGTAGCTGCGGGAATGCCAGGCACCCGCATCCAGCTGGGCGAGCTCGGCCCAGGGCAGGTCACCGCCGGTGCCGTGGCCGTTGGTCGTGCGCTCCAGCGTGGCGTCGTGCATCAGAAAAGGCACGCCGTCGCTGCTCAGCTTGGCGTCGCACTCGAACATGCGGTAGCCGTACTGGGCGCCCAGCCGGAACGCGGTCAGGGTGTTTTCGGGGGCCAGCTTGCCAGCGCCGCGGTGGGCGATCCAGCGGGGGTAGGGCCAGGGGGCCGGGGACGAGGGTGTGCTCATGCGGGTTCACCAAATTTCAGCAGGTTGCCGTGGGGGTCGATGACGAACATCTCCTTCATGCCCCAGGGCTGGACGGTGGGGGGCGCCAGTTGCAGGCCCCGTGCCGTGAAGTCCGCGTGCAGCAAGCCGGTGTCTGCACGCACGTAGCACGAGGTGTTTTCTGCAATGTGGCGCTCGGTGCAGTGCCAGAAGTGCAGTTCGCAGCCGTCGCGCTGCAGGATCAGGTAGTGGTCCATCTCCAGCAGCGCGGTGAAGCCCAGCCGTTCGACGTAGAACTGCCGGGTTTCCGCCAGGTGCATCGAGGCCAGCACCGGCACGGTGGCCAGAATGCCTCGCCTGGCGCGGACGGCTTCACCCGGCTGCACAGGCTCAGCCGGGAATGCGTTTGCCCGTGGTGGCATCGAACGCATGCAGGCGGTCCGGGCGCGGCAGCACATGGATCACTGCGTCAGGCTGCGGCGCGTGGGTGCCTTCTTCCACGCGCACGATGATCTGCTCGCCGTTGAGGCGGCCGTAGATCAGGCGCTCGGCGCCCAGCAGTTCCACGGTTTCGACCGTGACGGCCCAGCCCTCGCTGCCTATGTCCAGATGCTCGGGGCGGATGCCCAGGATGGTGCCCGGCTTGGCGCCCGGGGCGTTCTTGAGCAGGTTCATGGGGGGCGAGCCGATGAAGCTGGCCACGAAGGTGGAGGCGGGCGTGTGGTAGACCTCTTCGGGCGTGCCGAACTGCTCCATGTTGCCTGCGTTCATCACGATCATGCGCTGGGCCAGCGTCATGGCCTCGACTTGATCGTGCGTCACGAACAGGCTGGTGATGCCCAGCTCGCGGTGCAGCTTCTGGATCTCCAGGCGGGTCTGGGCGCGCAGCTTGGCGTCCAGATTGGACAAGGGCTCGTCAAACAGGAACACCTGGGGCTGGCGCACGATGGCGCGGCCCATGGCCACGCGCTGGCGCTGGCCGCCGGACAGTTCGCGCGGCTTGCGCTCCAGCAGGTGCGAGAGTTCGAGGATCTTGGCAGCCTTGTCCACGCGGCGCTGGATTTCTTCCTTGGGCACCTTGGCGATCTTCAGGCCGTAGGCCATGTTCTCGTAGTTCGTCATGTGCGGGTACAGCGCGTAGTTCTGGAACACCATGGCAATGTCGCGCTGGGCGGGTTCCAGGTCGTTGACCACGCGGTCGCCGATGCGCAGTTCGCCGCCGGAGATTTCTTCCAGGCCCGCCACCATGCGCAGCAGGGTGGACTTGCCGCAGCCCGAGGGACCGACGATGACGACGAACTCGCCGTCCTTGATCTCGGCGTTCACGCCGTGGATGACCTGGTTGGCCTTGGGGCCCACGCCGTAGCGCTTGACGATGTTGCGAAGAGAGAGGGATGCCATATGTGCAATGAATTTGATAGCTACAGGGGCTTATTGAACAAGCGCTTGCAGGGGTTTTGTCTTATTTTTCGGTATCCACCAAGCCTTTGACGAACCAGCGCTGCATCACCACCACCACAAAGGCGGGCGGCAGCATGGCCAGCAGTGCCGTGGCCATTACGATGTTCCACTCGTTGCCTGCATCGCCGCCGGCCAGCATGCGCTTGATGCCGATCACCACGGGGTACATGTCTTCGGAAGTTGTCACCAGCAAGGGCCAGAGGTACTGGTTCCAGCCGTAGATGAACTGGATCACGAACAGCGCGGCAATCGAGGTGCGCGACAGCGGCACCAGGATGTCCTTGAAGAAGCGCATAGGGCCGGCGCCGTCCACCCGCGCGGCCTCCACCAGCTCATCGGGCACCGTGAGGAAGAACTGCCGGAACAGGAAGGTGGCGGTGGCCGAGGCGATCAGCGGCACCGTCAGGCCCGCGTAGGTGTTGAGCATGCCCAGGTTGGACACCACCTGGTAGGTAGGCCCGATGCGCACTTCCACCGGCAGCATCAGTGTGATGAAGATCAGCCAGAAGCAGATGCCCTTGAAGGGAAAGCGGAAGTACACGATGGCAAACGCCGACAGCAGCGAGATGGCGATCTTGCCCAGGGTGATGACGATGGCGGTGATGAAACTCACCCACATCATGCGGGCCACAGGGGCGCTGGAGCCGGGGCCTGAGCCGCCGCCAAACAGCGCATCGTGGTAGGTCTGCCAGAAGTTGCTGCCGGGCACCATGGGCATGGGCACCTGCACGATGTCCTGCGCCGTGTGCGTGGAGGCCACGAAGGCCAGGTACAGCGGAAAGCCGACGATGATCACGCCCAGCACCATGATGAGGTGCGAGAACGCGGTGAGATAAGGACTACGTTCAACCATTGGAATCTTTCAGGATCGAAGCATGGCCCGCTGCGCCCGCAAAGTGGACGACGCAGGCGAAGGCTGCCGAGCAAGGGCCGCCCCGCAGTGAGGGCGGCGTCCCCCTGGAGGGGGAAGGCGCGAAGCGACTCAGGGGGTGCTTCATATTCAGTACTGCACTTTCTTCTCGACGTAGCGGAATTGGATGACCGTCAGCGCCACCACGATGGCCATCAGCACCACCGACTGTGCGGCCGAACCGCCCATGTCCATGGCCTTGAAACCGTCGTGGTAGACCTTGTAGACCAGGATGGAGGTGTCGCGCCCGGGGCCGCCCTGGGTGGTTGAATCAACGATGGCAAAGGTGTCGAAGAACGCGTAGACGACGTTGATCACCAGCAGGAAGAACGTGGTGGGCGACAGCAGTGGGAACTGGATGCTCCAGAACCGGCGCCAGGGGCCAGCGCCGTCGATGGCGGCGGCTTCGATCAGCGACTTGGGGATGGACTGCAGGCCCGCGAGGAAAAACAGGAAGTTGTAGGAGATCTGCTTCCACACCGCAGCAATCACGATCAGCGTCATCGCGTGGTTGGAGTTGAGCATATGGTTCCAGTCAAAGCCCGACTGGCGCAGCATGTAGGCCACCACACCCAGCGATGGGGAGAACATGAACATCCACAGCACACCGGCCACCGCAGGGGCCACAGCGTAGGGCAGCAACAGCGCGGTCTTGTAGACGATGGCGCCCTTGATGATGCGGTCGGCAAAGATGGCGAGGATCAGCGACAGGCCAATGCCCACCACCGCCACCAGAATCGAGAAAAAGGCCGTGGTCTTGAAGGATGCCAGGTAGCCTGGGTCCTCGAACAGGGCCTTGAAATTGTCCAGCCCCACCCATTCGGTGGACATGCCGAAGCTGTCCTGCATCTGGAACGACTGCACCAGGGCCTGGCCTGCAGGCCAGAAGAAGAACACACTGATGATGACCAGCTGCGGCGCCAGAAGCACCCAGGGCAGCCATGCAGAGCGGAAAAGTACGCGTTTTTCCATGACGAAACTCTCAAAAAGAAAACCCCGCCGCCCCGTGAACCATGCTGGCTGACGGGGCGGCGGGCTTTCGGTGTCATCCTGCTGTGGGGCAGGGTGGCACCGACAGATGGTGGACCGTACTTACTTGTTGGCGCGTGCGAAGCGGGCCAGTTGTTCGTTGCCACGGGTCACAGCGGTGTCCAGGGCTTCCTTGGGGGACTTCTTGCCCGACCAGATCTGTTCGGTTTCCTCGTCGATGATCGTGCGGATCTGCACGAAGTTGCCCAGGCGGATGCCGCGCGACTTGTCGGTGGCCTTGCGGATCATCTGCGTCACGGCCACATCGGTGCCGGGGTTCTTGTCATAGAAACCGGAGGCTTCGGTGAGCTTGTACGCGCCCATGGTCACAGGCAGGTAGCCCGTGCGCTGGTGGCTGGCGGCCTGCACCTTGGTATCGTTCAGGAAGTTCAGGAAGCTGGCCACACCCTTGTATTCCTCGGGCTTCTTGCCGGCCATCACCCACAGGCTGGCACCACCGATGGCGGTGTTCTGGGGAGCTCCCTTCACATCAGGGTAGTAGGGCAGGGTGGAGATGCCGTAGGCAAACTTGGCTTCCTTGGCCACGCGGGCGTACAGGCCAGACGAGCCCGTGATCATGGCGCATTCGCCGGAGGGGAAGGATGCATCGGCGGTGTTGTTGCGGCCCTTGTAGACGAAGCTGCCTTCCTTGGAGGCCTTGGCGAGGTTCTCGAAGTGGCGCACATGCAGGGGGGTGTTGATCTGCAACTGGGCGTCGTTGCCGTCGAAACCGTTGTTCTTCGATGCGAACAGGGTGTTGTGCCACAGCGAGAAGCTCTCCAGCTGCGTCCAGCTCACCCAGCTGGTGGTGAAGGGGCAGCTGTGGCCGCTGGCCTTCAGCTTGGAGGCAGCGGCGAACACTTCGGGCCAGGTCTTGGGCGGCTTGTCGGCGTCCAGGCCGGCCTTCTTGAAGGCGTCCTTGTTGTAATAGAAGATGGTGGTGGAGCTGTTGAGCGGGTAGCTCAGCATCTGGCCGTTGGGGGCGGTGTAGTAGCCGGCCACGGCAGACACGTACTGCGTGGGGTCGAACTTGAAGCCTGCGTCGTTCATCACCTTGGCAGCGGGAACGATGGCGCCCTTGCTGGCCATCATGGTGGCGGTGCCCACTTCGAACACCTGCAGGATGTGGGGGGCATTGCCCGCGCGGAAGGCGGCGATGGCACCAGTCATCGATTCGTCATACTGGCCCTTGTACGTGGGAACCACTTTGTACTGGGTCTGGCTGGCGTTGTACTGCTTGGCCAGGTCATTGACCCAGTCGCCCAGCGCTGCACTCATCGAGTGCCACCACTGGATCTCAATGGGAGCCTGCGCTTGTGCAGGCACGCAGACCGACATGGCAACAGCAGCACAGACCGCCAGAAGCTTCGTTTTCATGAATATTTCCTCCAAGGATGACGAAAAGCACAAGGGCCGGATGCTATGCAGCCTTTGTGACATTGATATGTCGTTGTCGCATGACCTCGCGCCATGCATCAACCGGGGAAACCCCTTGGGTTACCCGTAAGGGGTGCGATTGTGACCTTTTTGTGACAAGGTGTGGCGCATTTGCCGAGGCTTGCAAGGTTTTGTGCAATGCACCATGCTGGTGACTGTTCACCTGCGTGGGCACCCTCAGTTCGTTCGCGCCGCCGCGCGCCGGACGTTTCCTTCTTTCACCCCTTCTCCTTCATCGCCATGGCCACCAATTCGCTCGACAAGAACAAGATCAAGTTTCTGCTGCTCGAAGGCATCCACTCCTCCGCAGTGGATGTGATCCGGGCGGCGGGCTATACACAGATCGAGACGGTGTCCGGTGCGCTGCCTGACGAGGAACTCAAGCGCAAGATCGCCGATGTGCACTTTGTGGGCATCCGTTCGCGCACCCAGCTGACCGAAGAGGTGTTTGCCCAGGCCCACAAGCTGGTGGCCGTGGGCTGCTTTTGTATTGGCACCAACCAGGTGGATTTGAACGCCGCGCGCGAGCGGGGCATTGCGGTGTTCAACGCGCCGTACTCCAACACCCGCTCCGTGGCCGAGCTGGTGCTGGCCGAGGCCATCCTGCTGCTGCGCGGGGTGCCCGAAAAAAACGCCGTGGCGCACCGGGGCGGCTGGCTCAAGAGCGCCGACAACGCCTACGAGATCCGCGGCAAGACCCTGGGTATCGTGGGTTATGGCTCCATCGGCACGCAGCTGTCGGTGCTGGCCGAGGCGCTGGGCATGCACGTGGCCTTCTTTGATGTGGTCAACAAGCTGCCCCTGGGCAATGCGCGGCAGGTGCAACACCTGCACGACCTGCTGGGCCAGAGCGACATTGTGAGCCTGCACGTGCCCGAGCTGCCGTCCACCGAGGGCATGATCGGCGCCGCCGAGATCGCTGCCATGAAGCCGGGCGGCATCCTCATCAACGCCGCGCGCGGCACGGTGGTGGATATTGAGGCGCTGGCTGCGGCCCTCCGAGCCAAGAAGCTGCTGGGCGCCGCCATCGACGTGTTCCCGGTCGAGCCGCGCACCAACAAGGACGAATTCCAGTCGCCCCTGCGCGGGCTCGACAACGTGATCCTGACCCCGCACATCGGCGGCTCCACCATGGAGGCGCAGGCCAACATTGGCCTGGAGGTGGCCGAAAAGCTGGTGAAGTACAGCGACAACGGCACCAGCACCTCGTCGGTTAACTTCCCCGAGGTGGCGCTGCCGGCCCACCCCGGCAAGCACCGCCTGCTGCACATCCACCGCAACGTGCCGGGCGTGCTGTCCGAGATCAACCGTATCTTCTCGGACAACGCCATCAATGTGTCGGCTCAGTACCTGCAGACCAACGAGAAGATTGGCTATGTGGTGATCGACATCGACGCCGCCTCGTCCGACCTGGCGCTGGACAAGCTGGCCCGGGTGAGCGGCACCCTGCGCAGCCGCGTGCTGTTCTGAGGCCCCTGGCAAGGCTGCTTCGGCTCAGCCGGGCAGCCCTGGCCCGGCAAGCCATAGGCCGGTGGCTTAAAATCGCGCCCCCACCCCAGGTAGACCCCCATGAATGTACCGATCGCGCTGGCGGCCTTGCAGACGCAGGCCGCCGAGCCTGCCCGACTGCGAGAAATTCCCTATAACTACACCTCGTTCTCCGACCGGGAGATCGTGATCCGGCTGCTGGGCTCCGCCTCTTGGGAGGTGCTGGACCAACTGCGCAAAGAGCGCCGCACCGGCCGCTCGGCCCGCATGCTGTATGAGGTGCTGGGCGATATCTGGGTGGTGCAACGCAACCCCTACCTGCAGGACGACCTGCTGGACAACCCAGGCCGCCGCAAGCTGCTGGTCGATGCGCTGAACCATCGGCTGGCCGAGATTGAAAAGCGCCGCACCCCCGCCGACGACGCCGACCGCGACCGCCTCGTGGGCGAGCTGGTCGTCGCCGCGCGCCATGCGGTGGCCGAGTTCAACGCCACCTTTGAGCAGGCCGCGCAGCTGCGCCGCCAGATCCAGAAAACCCTGGGCCGCCTCACGGCCAAGGACAACATCAAGTTCGACGGCCTCTCGCGCGTGTCCCACGTGACCGACGCGACCGACTGGCGTGTCGAATACCCCTTTGTGGTGCTCACGCCCGATACCGAAGTCGAGATGGCGGGCCTGGTCAAGGGCTGTATTGAGTTAGGCCTGACCATCATTCCCCGAGGGGGCGGCACGGGCTACACCGGCGGCGCCATTCCGCTGACGTGGAAGAGCGTGGTGATCAACACCGAAAAGCTCGAAGCCATGACCGAGGTGGAGATGCGCCGCCTGCCGGGCCTGGACCGCGAAGTGGGCACGGTGTGGACCGAAGCTGGTGTGGTCACCCAGCGCGTGGCCGATGCGGCCGAGCGCGCCGGTTTTGTGTTTGCGGTGGACCCGACCAGTGCCGAGGCCAGTTGCATTGGCGGCAACATCGCCATGAACGCGGGCGGCAAGAAGGCCGTGCTGTGGGGCACCGCGCTCGACAATCTGGCCAGCTGGCGCATGGTCACGCCCGACGCCCAGTGGCTGGAGGTGACGCGCCTGGACCACAACATGGGCAAGATCCATGACGTGGAGGTCGCCACCTTCGAGCTGCAGTATTTCGAGGCCGATGGCAAGACGCCCGTGCGCACCGAGCGGCTTGAAATTCCGGGCCGCACCTTCCGCAAGGAAGGCCTGGGCAAGGACGTGACGGACAAGTTCCTGGCTGGCTTGCCCGGCATCCAGAAGGAAGGCTGCGACGGCCTCATCACCAGCGCGCGCTGGGTGGTGCACCGCATGCCCGAGCACACGCGCACCGTGTGCCTGGAGTTCTTTGGTAACGCCAAGGACGCCGTGCCCAGCATCGTCGAGATCAAGGACTTCATGTTTGCCGAGCAAAAGCGCAGTGGCGTGTTACTGGCCGGCCTGGAGCACCTGGACGACCGTTACCTGAAGGCTGTGGGCTACGCCACCAAGAGCAAGAAGGGCAACGGCGGCCTGCCCAAGATGGTGCTGATTGGCGACATTGCCGGCGACAACGCCGACGACGTGGCCCGCGTGACCAGCGAGGTCGTGCGCCTGGCCAACACCCGCAGCGGCGAAGGCTTTGTCGCCATCACGGCCGATGCGCGCAGGAAGTTCTGGGCAGACCGCAAGAAGACGGCGGCCATCAGCCGCCACACCAACGCCTTCAAGATCAACGAAGACGTGGTGATCCC
>JADHED010001716.1_pt1 | contig 17501 bp, 14 predicted proteins | sample 8952041 | NCBI WGS metagenome assembly JADHED01 (sample SAMN16124423, study PRJNA663239) | bioreactor sludge metagenome | isolation source: sludge (control) | place: India:Bengaluru | collected 2018-09-08
AGCCCTCGGCGATGAAGTGCGCCGTGACGTAGGCGTGGAAGGCCGGGAAGCCCGGCGGCATCTTGTACCGCTCCTGGAACGCCTTCACGAACTTCTGGTTGGTGCTCAGCTCCGGGTAGTAGAACAGGTAGTCCATGGTCCCCATGACCCCTTCGGGGGCCTCGGTGCCGAGCGGCTTGAGCACGGCGTAGTCGATCGCCGTGTGGATGTAGACCGGAATCTTCTGGTTGATGCCGGTCGCCTTGATGGTCTTGAGCACGTTGGCCATGCTCGCGCCGCCCGTGCAGAAGTGGATCATGTCGGGGTTGGCGGCCTGGATGCTGGTGAAGTAGGGGACCAGGTCCGGCTCGCCGAGCTTCCACCAGGTCCGGCCGATGAAGTCGACGTCCGGCTTGAGCTGCTTCATGTAGCGCGTGAAGCTCTCGTCCAGGGCGTGGCCGTACTCGTAGTCGTCGCCCGCGACCCAGATGCGCTTGTACCCCTTCTTGGCGATCACGTTGGCGGCGGCCTTGCCGGACATGGCCGTGTTTTCGGTAGTCGAAAACATGTAGCGGTGCCCGGCCTTGCCGGTGATGTTCTCGCTCTTGCCCATCCAGGTGAAGAAGGGGACCTTCTCCTTCTTGGCGACGGCGTCGGAGACGGCGAGCGCGACGCCGCTGTTCACGACGCCGACGATCACGTCGACATTCTCTTTCAGCACCAACTCCTTGGCCATGTTGAGGCCGATGTCCACCTTGAACTTGTCGTCGCGGGTGACGAACTCGATCTTGCCGCCGAGCACCCCCTGCTTGTTGATCTCCTCCAGCGCCAGCTTGAAGCCGTTCAGGGCGTCGTTGCCGAAGACGGCCGGCGGGCCGCTGTAGCTGTCCAGGATGCCGACCTTGATGTTGCGGGCATCGGCCGCGGGCGCCAGGAACAGCGCCGCCACGAGCAGAAGCATTCCCAATTGTGCCAGACGACAAATCTTCATCGACGTCCTCCCTGAAAGACGGTTGACCGCATCGGGCGTGGAGTGGCCGGAAACACGCGCTGAGCTTGAAATAGCTGAGATTCCCTAATAAAGAAGGCGAACCAAGTCAAGACATATGATACCGGACCGCCGCCGCCATGACACACCCGCTTTCGATCCTGCTGGTCGACCCCTCCGCGGACGGGTCGCCCGAAAACCGCCTGAAGAGCTACCTGACCCTCGGGTCGCTGGCGAGCGCGGTACACGAAACCGCCTTTTTGAGACGCGTGGCCGCGCAACTCGGGCTGCCCGGCCCCGGAGCAGCCCCCCGGGTAACGGTGGCGCACATTTCCGACCGGTGCGGCCGGCCGCTCCTCGATTTCCTGCGCGAGGCATGTGAAGGGGCGGGCGCTCCCCCCGACATCGTCGGCTTGACGACTACGAGCGCCGGCCTGGAAGAGGCCGCCGAGGTGGCGGCGGCGGCCGCGCACCTGTTCCCGCAGGCCCTGCGGGTGATCGGCGGGCCGCACGTCTCGGTCGCGGCCGAGGAAACGCTGCGCTGGTTGAACTGCGACGCGGCCTGCGTGGGGGAAGGGGTGGAGACCCTGGCCGAGCTGGTGGTGCGGGTGGCGGCCGGGAAGCTGGACCTTTCACAGGTCGAGGGAATCGCCTGGCGCGGACCGGGCGGGCAGGTTCGGGTCAATCCGGCCCGGCGACAACTGCTGCCGCTCGACGACTACCCCGCGCCGTCGGACAGCCTCGATCTCTTCCGGCCCCACCCGGTCGACCCTGCGCAGAGCACCCCTTACCCGGTCGCCGTGCTGGCGGGCTACGGCTGCCCACACGACTGCAGCTTCTGCGCCCAGCGGCGCATCCACGGCGGGCGGGTACGCGAGCGCAGCGCGGAGAGCCTCTTTGCCGAGGTCCAGCGGCTCCACCGCAGGGGGTACCGCAAATTCGCCTTTGTTCAAGAAACCTTCCTGAACCGCGCCGACCGGGTGGAGCGCTTCTGCGCGCTCATCCAGTCGGCCAACCTCGCCATTGAGTGGACGGTCGAGGCCCGCGCCGACCAGGTGAGCCGCGAGCAACTGGCTCGCATGCGCACGGCCGGCCTCACCTTTATCCAGCTGGGCGTGGAGACCGGCGACGCGGAGCTCCTGAGGGCGCTCGGAAAATCCGTCACCCGCGAGCAGGTGGTGCAGGCCATCGAATGGTGCCGCGAGCTCGGCATCCACACCGCCGTCTACCTCTTGGTCGGCCTGCCCGGACAAGGGTGGCAGAGCATCCTGCGCACCGCGCTGCTGATCCACGACCACACCCCCTACAACCTTCTGACGAGGCACGCCTCAGTCTCCATCGCGATCCCATACCCCGGAACCCGTATTCACAGGGACCGCCGCGTCCGGCTTGTCGACTGGGACCGCCGTGGTGTTCCCGCGCGCGACCCGGAGGTAATCGTCACGAACGACGGGCGCTTTGAGGGCCTGGCCCACACAGAAACCGACGACATGAGCGCCGCCGAAATATTCGAGGCCAGGCTCTTTCTCGACGACTTCTGCCATTTTCTGATGGACGCCCGTCAAGGAGACCCCGGCCGGCCGGAGGCGCGCACGCAGTCCCTCACGTATGCCGAAATCCTTCTGCACATGATCGCCCGCCGGACCCTGCGCGATCTGGTCGCACGATCAAGGATAGATGCGAGCCCGGCCGACCACCTGAGGGCGGCGGCAGCTATGGATGCGTTGGACGGGGGTTCCGAGCGGCGTTTGCAGGATGTCGCCGTTTCCCCCGAACTGCTTTCGCGGACCTGGTTGGACTTTTTGGCCGTGGCGCGATTCGAAGACAGCGGGGGTGTGATGGCGCGGATGCAGCTACGGGCTCGGCTGAAGTGGACGAAGCTCTGCGCCGTCGCTTGGGCGGCCGGCGGGAGAGCATGCCGCGGGATAGCGATGAGCCTCACTCCGGCGGAAGGCGAACGCTTGGAGGTCCATGTGACGGGGATTGCGGCTGAAGAGCTCGACCGGCGCCTCGCTGCCGCCGACGCCGGTCAAGAGGGGTCGGCAGGTGGGGTCCCGCGAACGGCGACGGAGGATGTCGAGGCCTTCGACGTGAGATTCCGTCCGAACATTGCGTCGGCACGGTTGCTCGTGGTACCGCGCGGGGGCGAGCCGCGGGGTGCTTAAGCCCATGCCACGACCCGCTCGCGGAGTACGCCTGTGCCTCCGAGCGGTCGCGCCCGCGTAGCGCGGCGGATCATGGTTTTCCGGGTTCCGGCCTGCTGTCCTCGCCCCGGGCCTGTAACGCGGAGTAGAGGGTCGGCCGGCACGACAGCAACGCCGCCAGGCACAGGGCAGCCATGAGGCCGAACCCGCCTGCCAGCGAACCGAAGGTGTCCTTCATCCAGCCGAATGCCAGCGTGAACCCGATGGCTCCCAGATTCGCGAGAAGGTTTATGAAGCCGAAAAAAAGGCCGAGCGACTCGGGGGCGACCGCCCGCGAGGCAATGTGGAAAAACGCGCCGAAATTGATGGATGCGAACCAGGCGGCGGCCAGCGCGAGCGGCAGCACCATCTCCGGGGAGTGCACGGCGAACAGGCCACTGTAAAGGAAGAACAGCACCAGGAGCGAGCCGTTCGCGATCGCGAGCGGCCTTACCCGGAAGAGGATGAACCCGCCCGACAGCCGTCCGATCCCGCTCAGCAGCATGACGACGGTCCCGCCCCAGGCGTACTGAACGGCCGACGATCCCTGCCAGACCTCGGTCAGCAGGGTCGGCACCCAGTTCCCCAAATTGATCATCGAGCCGTATGAGAGCGCGTGGTAAAATCCGATCGCCCAGCCGACGCGCACCCGGCTGACGGCGCCAAGCGTCAGCGGGCGCAGCGACGCGGCGGACGGTCTCGCGAGACGCGTGCCGTAAAGCAGGCCAAGCAGCGGCAGGCAGCTGATGGCCGTGGACGCATACACCCACGCCCACCCGAAGCCGCTGATCGTGGGGATGAGAAGATAGGCCAGGATGCTTCCGATCGAGAAGGAGCCCGCGAAGAAGGCCTGATACGTCCCGATCTTCCCGCCGGGCGCATGCAGCGCGATCAGCTTCATGGTGGCGACGAACCCCAGTCCGGTCCCGAGCCCGGTCAGCACCCGGCCCACCACGGCAGCTTCGAAGGCCGGCGCGAGGGCCGGGATGACGCCGCCAGCCCCCATGCACCCCAGGCAGATGGCGAGCGTTCCGCGCAGCCCTAACTGGTCGGTAAGGATGCCCGCCGGCACCTGCATCAGCGCGTGCGACCAGAGCAACGCGCTGATGAGGATCGAGATGCGGGTGTACGAGACGGCGTATAGGTCCATCAGCAGGTCGAGGGCCGGCGGGATGTTCAGAAAGATGAAGCCCAGGTTCAGCCCCATCAGGAAGGCGTATGCCATCTTGCCGTTCACGGCGTAGGCCTCAGACGATGACCGTGACGCCCTTTTTCTCGGCGGCGGCACGGAGGGTCTCCGGCAGGCCCTTGTCGGTGAAGATGGCCAGGGGCGGTTTGAGTGGGGCGATCTGGAAGGTGCCGATCTTGAAGAACTTGCTGCTGTCCGCGAGCACGTTGATCTGCTGGGTGCGCTTGAAGAGCTCGGGCAGCAGCTCGCTGATGAAGTGGATCTGGGTCATCAGGCCCATGTCGACGGACACCGCTCCCACCGACACGAAGATCTGGTGGAGATTTACGCCGTGCAGCGCCTCCAGAACCCAGCGCCCCGATAGCGCCTTGAACTCGCCTTCTACAAACCCGCCGGTGCTGATGACCCGGATGCCCTGAATATTGCCGAGCTCGAGCGGGATCTGCAGCGAGTTGGTCAGGACGACCAGGCTACGGAACTGACGCTGCCGGATCTCGCGCGCCAGGTAGACGGTGCTGGAGGAGTGGTCGATGAAGATGGACGTATCGTCATGAATGCGCTCGACCGCCTTTCGAGCGATAGACGTCTTTTCTTTGATCCGGCTCTTCATGCGCTTGTCGAAGTGAGTTTCAAACACCCCGCCGGTCGCCGGGACGGCGCCCCCTACAACTTTCTTGACGAAGCCCTGCTTCTGAAGATCCTCGAGGTCGCGGTGCAGGGTGGAGGTGGACACTCGGAACAGCTTGGCGTCCTGTCCGATGTTGATCTGCCCCGTTTCCTGCAGGCGCGCCAGGATTTTGTTTTTGCGTTCGAACGGGTACATGCGGCACCGCCGTTGAAAAATATTGCAATGTTTTGGAACAAACTGCGCGTCACCATAACGACAACCTGTGTGTTTGTAAAGTTTTTTCCCCCATGTACAATGGGTGGTTATCGCCAAAAAAATCAATCGGCCGAATTGATGATGAGGCTTTTTTGCGACGAATTGAAATTTGTTGCGACAGTTTGAGTTCCGGGATAAGGTCCGATCCGACTAGGTGCAGCGATCGTTCAATCGTGGGAGGTCTTGGATGGAGCCAGCGGAACGTATTCGGGTTGCGGCCGAACGGGCCTTAGAGCATTTTCTGAAAAAACGGGCCAACTGCGCCGAAGCCGTTTTTTTGGCCTTGCATGAGCAGGTTCGGTCGGACCTGCCGGCTTCAGCAGCTGCACTGGCCACGCCCTTCGGGGGCGGGGTGGGCATCCGCGGTGAAAACTGCGGAGCGCTGCTGGGCGGCATGATGGGGCTGGGGCTGGTGTACGGCCGTGCCAACCCCGAGGAGGGGTCGCTGCAAGCTCACCGGGAGCGGCTCTGGGAGAGCTATGCGCTCTTCAACCAGTTGCCTCACCGGTTTCAGCTTCGCTTCGGGACTGTGCAGTGCTGGGATCTGACCGAACCGCACGTCTACGGAACCAGTGCCTGCCGCGCGCGTTGCGAGGGCATCGTCGCGGGCACGGCGAGCATGGCCATGGAGCTGCTCCTGGAGGCGCAGCAAAACGGCCTGGGGTTCGCTTTCAACAAGAACTTGCTCAGCCAGGCATCCGAGGCTACCGGGCTGTCGACTCGGGAGCTTGTCCAGTTGAAGACCCTCGGCCGGCCGTTCCCCCCGCCCGAGGGCAGAGACTGAGCTTCGCCGGGATTTGGCGGGCGCGCTTCCGCGATACTTTGGGAAAATTTGGAATGAAATGAAAAAAACTTGACAAAATTTGATCATCACCAGTATGAAGGCGAAACTCGACTTTTCCGTTATGGAATTAGGACCTGATCGAACGGGAGACGCAGCATGGGTGCCGCCGCCGGCAAGCGCACGGTGCTGATCATCGCGACTCTGGACACCAAGAGCGAAGAGGTCATCTATCTTCGCGAACGCATCCTGTCCGAGGGCCTCGACACCCTCGTTCTCGATACCGGGGTCCTCGGGGAGCCCTGCGGCATTACCCCCGAAATTTCCGCCGCCGAAACCGCGCGCGCGGCCGGCACCACCCTCGAGGCGCTGCGCCGGGTGGGAACGCGGGGCCTGGCCATCGACGAGATGCTGAAAGGCGCCCGCACCCTGACCGCTCAATTGCATGCCGAGAACCGCATCCACGGCGCGATGTCCATGGGCGGTGCGGAAGGCGGCGTCATGGCGGCCGCTGCCATGCAGGTGCTCCCGCCGGGTTTCCCCAAGCTCATCATCACCCCGCTTGCCAGCGGGGTGCGGCCCTTCGGACCGTTCATCGGGGTGCGCGACATCACGGTCATGCACTCGCTCGTGGACATCGCGGGCATCAACGAGATCAGCCGGGTCATTTTCGACAACGCCGCCGCCGCCGTCTGCGGGATGGTGAGGTCCTACCAGCCGATGGAGGTGAAGAGCCCCAACCTGGTGGCGATCACGACCCTGGGCACGACCGACCGGGCCCTCAAGTTCATCCTTCCCCGGCTCGAAAAGGCGGGCTACATCCCCGTCATCTTCCACTCGAGCGGGGTGGGCGGACAGGTTATGGAGGACATGATCGGCCGCGGCTACTTCTGCGGTGTGGTCGACCTCTGCATCAACGAACTGACCGACCACCTGGTCGGGGCCTACCACGACGCCGGCCCGAACCGCCTGGAGGCGGCCGGGAAGGCCGGGATTCCTCAGGTGGTGTCGACCGGATGCGTCGACTTCTTCGCGCAGGGCGCCAAGGACACCGTGCCGGAGAAGTGGCGCGGCCGCCCCGTGTACTACCACAACCCCAAGTTCACCTTGATCCGTCCGACCCACGCCGAGATGAAGATGATCGGCGCGACCGCCGCCCGCAAGCTCAGCCTCTCAATGGGGCCGGTGACGGTGGTGCTGCCGCTGAACGGGATGAGCTACTCCGGCCTGAGGGGCGGCAGCACCCACGACCCCGAGGGCGACCGCATCCTGTTCGAAAGCCTCAAGGCCGGCCTGCGCGCGGACATCACCGTGGTCGAGGCCTCCCTCCACGTGAATGAGGAGCCCTTCGCCGCCCTGATCGTAAACGAGTTCATCCGCCTCATGTCCCGGGCGCCCCGCCGCGCCTGACCCCGTGCGAGAAAGGAGAAACGCGTGCAGACCGACTACCAGTACAACATCGGCAACCTCACCTACGTGGAAATCCAGGAGTACCTCAAGAAAAAAGACATCATCATGGTGCCGGTCGCAAGCCTCGAGCAGCACTCGTACCATTGCCCGCTGTTTACCGACATGATCACCGCGCGCGAGGTCACCTTCCGGGCGGCCCGCGACGCCCAGGTGCTCTACACGCCCGAGTCCTGGATCGGCTATAGCCCGCACCACATGGGGCCTCCCGGCCAGGGGCTTGGGACGATCACGGTGCGGGCCGAGACCTTCCGGAACCTCTACTACGACATCGCCCGCTCGCTCATCCACCACGGGTTCAACAAGATCATCTTCGTGATGGGCCACGCGTCCAACATGAAGATCATCGACCCCCTGCTGCGCAAGATCAAATACGAGACAGGCGCGCTCGTTGCCGTCTACAAACCCTACGCCGAGAACTACATGGGGATCGTCAAGGACATCCTCGAGGGCCCGCCCGAGGAGACCCCGGGCTGGCATGCCGGCGAGCTGGAAACCTCGCAGGTGCTCGCACACGACGAGAAGCTCGCGCGCATGGAACGCGCCGTCAAGAGCGAGCGCACCAAGACGCCCCCCTACCTGCCCGCCTCGTTCTTGAAAAAGGACGGCACCCCGAGCGTGGTGTTCGAGGGGCATTCCTATTTCGTTTTCCCCATGGAGCACCGTGATTTCTCGGACTCCGGGCTGATCGGCAACCCCCTGCGCGCCACCAAGCAGAAGGGCGAGGAGTCCCTGAAGCGCTTCGCGGCCTACCTCGTGCGGGCGCTTCAGGAGCTCGAAACCGTGAACATCGAAGTTCGTAACCGCGAGTGGGTCGACCGAGTTTAGCCCGGCCCGGCCGCCGGGCTGACACGATCGGGAATAGGGACGGTGCGTTCAAAATCGCTTCAACTCATCAACGATAAAGGGAGGTCTGATATGAAAAAGGCTCTGGTCCTCGTCGTTGCGCTTTGCCTGCTGTCTGCCGCCGCCCAGGCTTTGGCCGCCGGCAAGCAGAACCCCAAGGACATGGTCATAGGCGCGAGCCTGATCTCCAAGGACAACATGTGGTGGGCCAATGTCGGCAAGTTCCTGGAACAGGCGGCCGACATCCGTGGGGTCAAGCTGATCGTTCTCTGGGCCCAGGGTGATCCCGCCAAGCAGCTTAAGGACACCGAGGACCTGATTCAGCGCAAGGTGGACGCGATCATCCTCGGGCCGGTGCATGCCCAGGGCAGCGTCGTCGCGATCGAGGCCGCCCACGCAGCCGGCATTCCGGTCGTCCAGATCGCCCGGCCATCCGAGACAGACAAGTACCGGGCCTCCTTCGTCTTCGACGAGCGGGAATTCGGCGTGAAGCAGTGCCAGTTCCTGGCAAAGGCCCTGCCGAACGGCGGCAACCTCGTCTACCTCTATGGGCCGGTCGGCGCATCCTACCCGGCCATCCAGTTCGAGGGATTTCAGGACGAGATGAAGAAGCACCCCAACCTGAAGCTGCTCGAGGTCTCCAAGAGCAAGGTCGACACCATGGCCGAGGGGCTCAAGAACGCCGAGGACGCCCTGGTGCGCTTCGACAAAATCGATGCCTTCCTGGGCAGCAACGACGACCTGGCTCTCGGCGCCATCCGAGCAGCCGAGAGCGCGGGTCGTGCCAAGGCCATCACCTTCGTGGGAAACTCCGGGATCCCGATGGGCATGCAGGCGATCCACGACGGCAAGATGGGCTACACCTCGCTCAAGTCCCAGGCGGCTATGATCGTGCAGGCCCTGGACGCCGCCATCGCCATCGTGCAGGGCAAGGACGTCCCCAAGAACAACATGGTCGCCCCGATCTCGGTCACCAAGGAGAACGTGCTGACCGTGAAAGATCCCGTATTCGGCGGAACCCTCTCCGAGCCGGAAACGTTCAAGCCCGGTAAATAGCGTTCACCACCCGCATCCGGCGCTCCCCGCCCGCGGGGAGCGCCGGATGCGGTCCGGCCGGAGGGCACGGTTGTGATCGCGGTCAAAGACGTTTCAAAGCACTTCGGCGGGGTGCACGCGCTCAAGGGCGTGAGCTTGGAGTTCGCCGGGGGGATGATCCACGGGCTCGTGGGGGAGAACGGTGCCGGGAAGAGCACCCTGATGAAGCTCTTGGCAGGCGTCTACGCGCCCGACGGGGGGACCATCGAGCTGAACGGGCAACCGGTTCAGATCCGCGATCCGAAGCACGCCCGGGACATCGGCATCCGCATCATCTACCAGGAGCTCAGCCTAGTCCCGACACTCAGCGTGGCCGAGAACCTCTTCTTGCACCGGTTCTCGAGCGGCGGGCTCGCCCCGGTCGGACGCAAGGCGCTCTACCTGGAGGCGGCCGGGTTGCTGCGGGAGTGGGACCTCGAGGTCGCGCCCACTGACCTGATCGAGCGGCTCTCCATGGGCAAACGCCAGCTGATCGAGATCGCCCGCGAAGTCGCACGGGAAGGCAAGGTCCTCATCTTGGACGAGCCGACATCGTCGCTGACCAACCGCGAGATCGAAGGCCTCTTCCGAGCGCTGCAGCGCCTCAGGCAGAAGGGGGTCGCCGTCATCTTCATTTCTCACCGCCTTGACGAGGTCATGCGGATCGCCGATGCCGTGTCGGTGCTGCGCAACGGCGAAACGGTCGGGACCCTGCCCAGGGCGGAGCTCACGGCCGACCGCATGGTCGCCCTCATCGTGGGGCACGAGATCGCGGATCTCTACCCGAAGACCCAGGTGCCGATCGGGGAGACCCTGCTGAGCGTGGACGGGCTTTCGGGTAAGGGGTTCCGGGGGGTTTCCTTCGAGTTGCGACGCGGGGAAATCCTCGGGGTGGCGGGACTGAACGGGGCGGGCCGGAGCGAACTCCTGCGCAGCATCTTCGGCCTGAACCCCGCAACGGCCGGTCGCATGGTGCTGGACGGGCGGCCGATCGCGGCAAGCGGGCCGCCCGAAGCCATTCGCCACGGATTCGCCATGCTTTCGGAGAGCCGCAAGGACGAGGGCATCTTCCCCGAGCTCACCGTCGGCCGGAACCTGATCCTGATGGACCTGCGGCGCTTGGCGACTGCCGGCTGGCTGCGGACGCAGCGCATCGCGGAGGCCATCCGGGACCTGTGCCGGCGGCTGAGCATCGTCAGCTACAACCCGAACCGGCAGAAGCTCAGCCAGCTCTCGGGCGGCAACCAGCAGAAAGTCGTGCTTGGCCGCCTGCTCGGCGCCGACCCCCGCATTCTGCTGCTGGACGAACCCACCCGCGGGGTCGATGTGGGCACCAAGGCCGAGATCCATCGCATCATGGGAGCCTTCGTCGCCCAGGGGCGCGGCATTCTCATGGTCTCCTCGGACATCCCCGAGCTGACGGGCATGTGCGACCGGATCATCGTGCTGCACCAGGGGGGGGCGGTCGGCCACTTCGAACGCAAACACTTCAACCAGGAGGCTATCCTACAATGCGCGATGGGACTGGACCCCAGACGGGCGCAAGCCTGAAGGACGGCGCCGCGCCGCGGCTGCATGGTTTCGTTCTGGGCAGCCTGCAGAAGTCTTTTCTTCTGCTGGCGCTGATCGCGGTCTTCCTCGGCATGGGCCTGCTGGAGCCGCGCTTCCTCTCGCTGGCGAACCTGGTCAACATCGCTCGCCAGATCTCGATCGATCTGATCATCGCGGTCGGCATGACCTTCTGCATGGTGACCGGGGGCTTCGACCTCTCGGTGGGCTCCGTGGGGGTGATGAGCGGCTGCTTGACAGCAATCGTCATGCTGGCGAGCGGGAGTGTCTCGCTCGGGCTTTTCTGCGGCCTCGCCTGCGGCACGCTGGCCGGCCTGGTGAACGGCTTCACGATCTCCAAGATCAAGGTCAACCCGCTTGTGACGACCCTCGGGATGATGGTGGCCGCGCGCGGGGCCGCCCTCATCATGACCGGCGGGGACGTGATCATGAACCTGCCACCCGCCTTCAACTTCATCGGAGTCGGGTTCATTGCGCGCATCCCGGTGCCGATCCTGATCGCGGTGGCGGTCCTGCTGATAGGCACCCTCGTTCTCGCTAAAACCCGGTACGGTCTGAACTGTTACGCGGTCGGCGGCAATTACGACGCGGCTAAGCTTGCCGGGCTGAAGAACGACCGGGTGATCATGATCGCCTACACGGTCCAGGGGTTGCTCGCGGCCCTGGGCGGGATGGTGCTTTCCGCCCGGGTCGTGTCAGCGCAGCCAGCGCTCATGCACGACACCGCGCTTTACGTGATCGCGGCGGTGGTGGTCGGCGGGACGCGTCTGGGCGGCGGGGCGGGAACCATGGGCGGCACGCTGCTCGGTGTCATCCTCATCGGGGCGCTCTTCAACGGGCTCAACATCATCGGCGTCGGATACGAGTGGCAGCAGGTGGTTATCGGGCTGATCATCGTCGTCGCGGTCGCCGTGGACAACTTCTCACGCAAGTAACCGCCTGCTGCTGCGGGCCTTCACGGAACAGGACTCCCTATGTCGACACCTCTGCTGCTGGACATCATCAAGAATGAGCTCATGGACATCGTGGGTTTCGACGATGTCACCACCCGGGCGGCCGAACGCTTCGCCTACAGCATGGACTACTACCTGGTGCCGCAGATCTGGCTGGATCGCGGCCGCCACCTGCAGCCGCCCGACGTGATCGTCTTCCCGGAGTCGGCCGAGGAGGTCTCCCGCATCCACAAGCTGGCCACGCGCCACCGCATCCCGGTCGTCCCCTACGGCGGCGGGACCGGCACCCAGGGCGGAGTGGTGCCGCTTTACGGCGGGATGATCCTGGACATGAAGAAAATGGACCGGATCATCTCGATCGACACGGACTCGCTCACCGTGACCGCTCAGCCCGGCATCAACGGCCAGGTGCTCGAGTGGGCTGTCAACAAAAAGGGGCTGACGCTCGCGCACTACCCGGCCTCAGAGTACGGGGCGACGCTCGGCGGCTACGTGGCTGCGAGGGGGTCCGGCACCCTGTCCACCAAGTACGGCAAGGCCGAGGACATGGTCCTGCGGTTGGAAGTGGTGCTCGCCAACGGCGAGATCATTCGCACGCTGCCGGTCCCGAGTCACGCCTGCGGGCCGGGCCTGCTGCCGGTTTTCGTCGGCTCCGAGGGGACGCTCGGAACGATCACCGAAGTGACCATGCGCCTGGACCCCATGCCCGAAGTCCGGCGCTTCAACGCCTATCTCTTCGAGGACGTCCGCCAGGGGCTTGAGGCCGGGCGACGCATGATGACTCGCCGGTTGCACCCCTGCACCATCCGGCTCTACGATGCGAGCTCGAGCGAGCGCATCGTCAAGCGGGTCCTCGGGCTGGAGATGAAGGGCGCCTACATGGTGGTCGGATCGGACGGGGACGCCGAATCGGTCTCGCTCGAGATGAAGCAGATCCACCGTATCTGCTCGGAGCTGAACGGCAAGGACCTCGGTTCGGAGCCGGGTGAGCACTGGTGGAAGCACCGCTACGATTTCTACTTCCCGCCGCACAGTCTGATGCTGCCGGAGATGTTCGGCACGATCGAGACGACGGCGACCTTCGACAAGATCTTTGGGATTTTCCAGGCCAAAAAGCGTGCCATCGAGGACGGCTTCAAAGATTGGGGCGCGACCTACATGGCTCATTTTTCCCATTGGTTTCCCTGGGGCGCAATGGTCTACGACCGCTTCCTGATCGCCAAGCCGCCCCTGGACCCGCAGGAGGCCCTGCAGCTGCACACGGAGATCTGGGGCAAGGCGGCCCGGACCTCGCTCGACCATGGTGGGGTCCTGAACGACCACCACGGGATCGGCTTCAAGCTGGGCTGGCTGATGCCCGAGCAGTACGGAAAGGCCTGGCCGGTCATGCAGGGCATCAAGGACCAACTCGACCCGCTCGGCATCATGAACCCGGGCAAGCTCGGGTTTGCCAGGCGCCTGTAGTCTCACGACCCGACTCCCCACCCGAAAAGGATGCAATATGTTCCTGACCGAAAAAGAACGAGAAGAAACGATCTGGGCCTGCCGCTTCTGCATGATGTGCCACGTAGCGGACCGTGTCGGCCAAGTCGTGCGGCGTGAGTCCTATACCCCGCGGGGCCGCGGGGCTATCATCTACGCCGTGGACAAGGGGCTGCTGAGCGCCGACGAGGGGGTTGCCGACATCATGTACACCTCCCTCAACGACCGACTGATCCGGGAGTGGTGCGTCGGGCACTACGACCACGAGGAGCTCGTGATCGACGAGCGCGCCCGCCTGTTCAGCCACGGGCAGGCGCCTGTGGAGGTCGTGCGCTACTGCGAGGGGCTGCGCAGGAACCCGGTCCGCGGGCAGAACGCGGAGACGATTTTGAAGAAGGCGGGGGTAAATGTCCGCGCCGGGGCCGAGGTGCTTCTGTTCTGCGGCCACTCTGCGCGCGAGTTCAGGCCCGAGACCCTGGTCGCGGCGGGGCGGCTCTTCAACGCGGCCAAGATCCCCTTCAGCGTGCTGCCCGAGGAACCCACGAGCGGGTGGGCGCTCTATCAACTGGGCGACTTCGAGGGGGCGCACGCGGTCTCGCGCCGCCTAGCCGATGCGATCGTGGGGTCCGGGGCCCGATCGATCGTCGTACTGGACGCGGACGCCTACCGCATGCTGATGGGGCGCACGGGCCGTTTCGGCGGCGACTTGAAGGGCCTGCCGGTGCAACACATCCTGCGCACGGCGGCAGGCTGGCTGCGGGCCGGAACGCTGCGGGTGCCGGCGAAGCTCGACTACGAAGCGACCTACCACGATCCATGCGTCCTGGCGCGTGACTTCGAGGACTTAGAGTCGCCCCGGTTCATCCTCCAGTCCATCCTGAACCGGTCGATCACAGAAATGGCCACCTCCGGGAAACTGGCGAACTGCTGCGGCGCAGGCGGGATGCTATCGGTGCACCGCCCGGACGTCTCCGAGAAAGTCGCCTGCATGCGTCTGGAGGAGGCGCGTGATACCGGCGCTGCGATCCTGGTGACCGGCTGCCCGCGCTGCGACGTGACCCTCGAAGGGGCCATCGCCTCGGGGGCTTGCCCCCGCCTGCGGGTCGCCAACCTGGTCGACCTCCTGGCCGAGGCGGTCTGCTGATCGAGTCGTAATCCCCCCACCTTTCGCGTCGCGATTCTACCCGCGGGCGCAACGGCGCCCGCGGGATCCTTCCGCCCATGGCCGCTTTTCTCTGCGCCGCCATCCACGCGGGCATATCGGCCGGGGTGAGTTCGCCCCCCCTTCGCTGCCTTTGACAATTCACATGTTTCAAATTATTGGTTCCTTCTCCCGGCGGGCACCCGCGCCCGCGTCATTTCACTGCGATCGAGGTGACCCATGATCCGGATCAACGAACACTACCTGAAGCTCCAGGCCTCTTATCTCTTCTCGGACATCGCCAAGCGCGTGGCGGCCTTCCAGAAGGCCCACCCCGGCAAGGAGGTCATCAAGCTCGGGATCGGCGACGTCACCCGGCCCCTGCCGCCGGCCTGCATCCAGGCCTTCCACAAAGCCGTGGACGAGATGGCCGACGGCGCCACCTTCCGCGGCTACGGCCCGGAGCAGGGCTACGACTTCCTGCGGGAAAAAATCGCCAAAGAGGACTTCCAGGCGCGCGGCGCCGACGTCGCCGACGACGAGATCTTCGTGAGCGACGGCGCCAAGTGCGACAACGGCAACGTCCAGGAGATCTTCGCCACCGACATCACTGTGGCGATCCCCGACCCGACCTACCCGGTCTACCTCGACACCAACGTCATGGCCGGCCGCACCGGCGCGTTCAGCGAGGGCCGCTACGGGAACGTGGTCTACCTCGAGTGTACGCGCGCAACCGGCTTCATCCCGGCGCTGCCCCGGGAGAAGGTCGACCTGATCTACCTCTGCTTCCCCAACAACCCGACCGGCGGCACCATCACCAAGGCGCAGCTCAAGCAGTGGGTCGACTATGCCCGCGCCCAGAAGGCCATCATCCTTTTCGACGCGGCTTACGAGACCTTCATCCGCGACGAGGCGCTGCCGCACTCGATCTTCGAGATCGAAGGCGCGCGCGAGGTGGCGATCGAGTTCCGCAGCTTCTCCAAGCAGGCGGGGTTCACCGGCACCCGCTGCGCCTACACCGTGGTGCCGAAGGCCTGCACGGCCTACACCGCGGCGGGCGAGCCCAGGCCCGTGCACGCGCTCTGGCTGCGGCGCCACACGACCAAGTTCAACGGCGTCTCCTACCCGGTGCAGCGGGCGGCCGAGGCGGTCTACAGCCCCGCGGGGCGGGTTCAGTGCCGCGAGCTGATCGACTACTACCTGCGCAACGCCGCGCTGATCCGCGACGAGATGACGGCCCTCGGCTACGACTGCATCGGCGGCGACCACTCGCCCTACATCTGGGTGAACGGAAAACAGGACTCCTGGGAGTTCTTCGACCGGCTGCTGGAGAAGGCCAACGTGGTGTGCACGCCCGGGGTGGGCTTCGGCCGCTGCGGGGCGGGCTACATCCGCATCAGCGCCTTCAACGACTACGAGAAGGTGCAGCGCGCGATGGAGCGCATTAGGCGCACGCTGAAGTAGGGGGGCGGGTTCACGGTTCAGAGGTTCACGGTTTCAGGTGGAACCTGGCGGCAGAGCGGCCGCTTGCGGTAGAACCGTTGAACCGCTGAACCCGAAACCGTGAACCATCGCTGAAATAAAAAGGGCGGTTGCCATATCGGCAAACCGCCCTTAAGATTTCTTACGATTCAAAACGAGTTAAACGGAGGCCTTCAGCTTCTTGCCGGCCTTGAACTTCACGACGGTGGAGGCCGCGATCTTGATCGGGGCGCCCGTCTGGGGGTTGCGACCCTTGCGGGCCTTGCGACGGCCCTTGGTGAAGGTGCCGAAGCCGACCAGCGTCACTTTGCCCTCTTTCTTCTTCAGCCCCTTGACGATCCCGTCGATCAGGGACTCCAGGGCGGCGCCGGCGGCGACCTTCGTGATGCCCGCATCCTTGGCCATGGCCTCGATCACGTCTGCTTTCGTCATTCTGACCTCCTCGTGGGTGTTGGGTTTGAGTGGTTCGAACCGTGGTGCGTTGAAGTAGTTAGCCCCATTATAGAGAAGCCATGCCCTTGTCAACAAGAATGTTGCCGCAGCGCTCCTTCATCCGGACGGCCCTGAGCGCCGCGCTGCTGGCCGTCGCGCTGCTGGTCGTTGCGGCCCCCGCACGGGCCGACGTGCCGGACGCGGCCCTGAGGCTCACGGTCGACGAGGGGCTGCGCATCCTCCGGGACCCCGGCTACCGTGCGAATGGGCAGCGGGCCGCGCAGCACCGGAGGCTGTGCGCCGTGGTCTACCGGGACTTCGACTTCGCGGAGTTCTCGAAGCGGGTGCTGGCCGACGGGTGGGCGCGCTTCAGCGCGGAAGAGCGGCGCGAGTTCGTCGACGTGTTCGCGCGCTTCCTGGCCGAGCACTACATGGCGCGCCTGCAAGAGCGGTACACCGACGAATCCGTCGCCGTCCGCGGGGCGGAATCGATTGCCCCCGGGCGCGCGCTGGTCCGCACGGCCGTGAGCTGGCGAGGCCGCGAGGTCCCGGTGGAGGTGCGCATGCACCTGAGCGCTGGCCGCTGGAAGGCCTATGACGTCAGCCTGTTAGGGATCAGCGCCGTCCAGATCTACCGCGCGCAGTTCCAGGCGGTCCTGCGCACCCACTCGCCGGCGCAGGTCATCGCGCTGGTGCGCAGCCGCATTGGCGAGGAGTGACGGTCCGACGAAGTCCCTCGGCGCGCAGACCGTCCTCGTTTCGCCGTGGAATCGGCGCACAAATGACCTTGACAGATTCGACGCCCCATGCTAGCCGAAGTCGATTTCCTTTAAAAGTCTTGCCGGTTCTAAGTCGCCTGCCGGGACATCGCCCGACGGGTTCGGAGTGGAACGCACAGTCAAACTTCCGGATGAGGAGCGAGGCAATGAAACGAGCGACGTGTGTGAAGGTAGCGCTGGCGATGGCGGTGGCCGTGGCCGTGACCCTGGTCGGCGGACCTGCGTTCGCGCAGGGCAAGGTCATCAAGATGATCCCGGGCGGCGACCTGAAGA
>JADHED010001717.1_pt1 | contig 17494 bp, 16 predicted proteins | sample 8952041 | NCBI WGS metagenome assembly JADHED01 (sample SAMN16124423, study PRJNA663239) | bioreactor sludge metagenome | isolation source: sludge (control) | place: India:Bengaluru | collected 2018-09-08
CCGAACCAGGCCGCGCCCATCAGCCCGCCCAGGTCCATCGGCTTGCCCAGGCCCAGGCCGTTGGTCAGGACCGCGTAGATCAGCGAGGCCACGATCAGCCCCACCAGGATCAGCAGGCGCTGCACCATGCCACGTGTGAGCACCGCCACCAGGCCCACGCTCACAAAGGTGACCAGCTGCATCCACGAATCGAAATTGCTGGCCGCCATGTTCTTCACCGGAATGCCGGCCAGGTTGAGCCCGATCACCGCCACCACCGCACCGGTGACCACCGGCGGCATGAAGCGCTCGATCCAGCCCGTGCCGATGGCCTGCACCACCACGCCGATCAGCGTGTACACCGCGCCGCAGGCAATGATGCCGCCCAGCGCCACGGCGATGTTGGCGTTCGGCCCCTTCCCGGCATAGGCCGTGGCCGTGATCACCACGCCGATGAAGGCGAAGCTCGAACCCAGGTAGCTCGGCACCTTGCCGCCGGTGACCACGAAGAAGATCAGCGTGCCGATGCCGCTCATCAGAATCGCGATGTTGGGGTCGAAGCCCATCAGGATCGGCGCCAGCACCGTGGCGCCGAACATCGCGATGACGTGCTGCACGCCCATCGCGGCCGTCTGCGGCCAGGGCAGGCGCTCGTCGGGGCCGATGACCCCGCCTTGTTGCAACACATCCGCGCTCTTTTCGGTCCAGTCCAGCAGGGCCATCCACCACTCCTTGTTTTGTGAAGCGGCCATCGTAGACGGGTTCCAGCTTCGACTCAAGGACGGCGCGACATGGGCGCGCTGCCGTCCGGGCGGCGTGCGGCCTTGGGCCGGGTGGCACGCCGCCTACCGCGCCTCCTGCCACCAACCGCCGCCCAGTGCCTGGAGCAGCGCGGCGGAGTCGGCGTAGCGATCGGCGCCGGCCCGGGTCTGCTCCAGGACGGCGCGATGGTACTGACGCCTGGACTCGAACACCGCAACCTGGCTCGCGCCGCCCACCTTCGCCCGCGCGGCGATGATTTCGCGATAGCTGCGAGCCCGCTCGACCGCTTCGTCCCGCTCTTTGAGCAAGGCCGCGTCGGCCTCGAGGGCGCGCAGCGCATCGGCCACATTCTGAAACCCCTGCAGCACCGCCTCCTGGTAAGCCGCGCCGGCTTGCTCATAGACCGCCACGGCCGAGCGCTTGCGCGCCTGCAACTCGCCGCCCCTGAAAAGCGGTTGCACCAGCGAAGCGCCGAGGAAGGAAAAGCCGGTGCCGCCACCCAGCAGACCGCTCCCGTTGGTACTGAGGGATCCCAGCTGGGCCGACAAGGTGATCTGCGGGTAGAGGTTGGCGGTGGCCACGCCGACCTGCGCGCCGGCCCGGGCGAGGACGGCCTCGGCGGCCCGGATGTCGGGCCGCTGGCGCGCGAGCTTCGACGGCAGGCTGACGGGCAGCTCCGCGGGCAATTTGAACTCGGCCAACCGAAACACCGGCAAGTCCGGCGTACCCGGTGGCAGGCCCGCGTACACGGCCAGCCGGTGGCGCAACTTTTCCAGGTCGCGGCGCAATTCGGGCAGGGATGCGCGTGTCTGGGTCAGATCGCGCTGCTGGGCAACCACGTCCAGGCGGGCCACGCCGCCAAGTTCCAGCAGGCGTTCGGCGATGGCCAGCTGACGCGCCTGCAGCGAGGCGATCTCTTCGGTCTGCGCGATCTGCTCGCGCAGCGAAGCCTCCCGGATCGCGGTGGTGACCACATTGCCGGCCAGCATCAGGCGGGCGGCCTCGAGCTCGTAGCCCTGGTGATCGACCTCGGCCCGCAGGCCATCCAGCTCGCTGCGCGTGCCGCCCGCGAAATCAAAGGCATATGAAACGCTGACCGAGGCGAGGAAGAGGTCCAGCGGCATTGGCACCGGCAGAATCGGCGCATCGAGCGATTGCGGCCCGAGGTCGATCCGGTTCGCGGACAGCTTGGCGTCAACCCGTGGCCACTGCGTCGCGCCGCTGCGCGCGCCCAGGTCTTCCTGAGCCTGGCGCAGCTTGCCCCGTGCCTTTGCAAGCGTCGGGCTGGCATCGAGCGCGCGGCGGACCAGGGTGTCGAGCGTGGGCGACTGGAACAGCGTCCACCACTGTGCCGGGATGTCCTTGCCCGGTGCCAGCCGTTCCACGACCACCGCGCTCGAGGTGTAGGCCTGCACGTCCGGAACCTCGGGCACGCGCAGCGGGTCGCCACCGCAGCCCGCGAGGAGGGCCACCATCAAGGTGCAAAGTTCGCGCCGCATGTCAGTCCAGTGTCTTGCGGTAAAAGAGCATCGCGATGCCCATCATCACGAAGGTGAACACGATCAGCGGCCAGATGTTCGGCCACAGATCGACCCAACCGTTGCCCTTCAGCAGGATGCCGCGCACCAGGCGGTTGAAGTAGGTCGCGGGCAGCGTGTTGCCGATCCACTGCGCCCACGTCGGCATGCCACGGAAGGGAAACATGAAACCGGACAACAACATCGTCGGCAGGAAGTAGAAGACGGTCAGCTGCATCGCCTGCAGCTGGTTTTGCGCGGCCGACGAGATCGTGATGCCGACCGTGAGGCTGGCCGCGATGAACAGCAGCGACACCGCATAGAGCGTGACGACACTGCCCACGAACGGCACGCCGAACAGATACAGCGCGGCCAGCAGAATGATCGTCGCCTGCACCAGCCCGATGAAGACATAGGGCACGATCTTGCCGGTCATCACCTCCAGCGGCTGCGCCGGCATCGCGAGCAGGTTTTCCATCGTGCCGCGTTCGCGCTCGCGCGTCATCGCCAGACCCGTCATCATCACCATCGTCAAGGTCAGGATGACGCCCATCAGTCCCGGCACGATGTTCAGCGGGGCGAGGCCTTCCGGGTTGTAACGTCTGTGCACGCGCACCTCGAAGGGCGCCGGCGTTGGGGCCAGCGGCGCGAGCGCGCCGGTCAGGTCTCGCCGCGCGACGACCGTCGCCAGTTCGCGCACCGATGCGAGCGCGGCGCCCGTCGCGGCCGGGTCGGTGGCATCGGCTTCGACCAGCATGGCCGGGCGCTCGCCGCGCAGCAGACGGCGGGTGAAGTCGACCGGAAAGGTGACCACGAACTGCACGTCGCCGCGCGCCAGCGCCGCGCGTGCCGCTGCTTCATCGGGCAAGCCGTCGACCAGCGCGAAGTAGCCGCTGGTCTTCATCGCCGCCACAAAGCCGCGCGTGAACTCGCTGTGGTCGGCCATCACGACGGCCGTGGGAAGGTGCTTCGGGTCGGTGTTGATGGCGTAGCCGAACAGCACGATCTGGATGATCGGAATGCCGAGCACCATGCCGAAGGTGATGCGGTCGCGCCTGAGCTGCAGGAATTCCTTGCGCACGATGGCCCACCAGCGCACGAACGAAAAGCTCATCGAAGCCATCAGGCCTGCACCCCGAAGTTGTCGACCGATTGCTCGGAGAGATGGATGAACACATCCTCCAGGCCGGTCGCGGCAGGCCGCGCGTGGCTGTCGGTGCCGGCGATGGCCGCGCGCAGCGCGGCTTCCAGCGCGGCCGGCTCCCGTCCGGTGACGTGCAGGGCAGAGCCGAAGGCGGCCACCTGATTGACGCCCGGCTGGCCGCGCAGGCGCTGGCCCACGGCGGTCAAGTCGCCACCACTCACCTCCCAGGTCGTGAGCGCCTGGCTGGCGATGATCTCCTGTGCCGTGCCTTGCACCATCAGCCTGCCATAGGCGATGTACGCCAGCTTGTGGCAACGCTCGGCCTCGTCCATGTAGTGCGTGCTGACCAACACCGAGATGCCTTGCGCCGCCAGCGCGTGCAGTTCCTCCCAGAAGTCACGCCGCGCGCCGGGGTCGACACCGGCGGTCGGCTCGTCGAGCAGCAGCAGTTCGGGCTGGTGCAGCATGCAGGCCGCGAGCGCCATGCGCTGCTTCCAGCCACCCGACAGCGACCCGGCCAGCTGCGTCGCGCGACCGCCGAGACCGAGGCCGTCGATCGCCCGTTCGACCACGGCGCCGCGGTCCGCCATGCCATACATGCGCGCGACGAAGTCGAGGTTCTCCCGGATCGACAGGTCTTCCCAGAACGAGAAGCGCTGCGTCATGTAGCCGACGCGCCGCTTGATCTCGGCGCTCTGTTTCACGATGTCGTAGCCGAGGCAGGTGCCGGAGCCGGTGTCGGGCGTGAGCAATCCGCACATGATGCGGATCGAGGTCGTCTTGCCGCTGCCGTTGGGTCCCAGAAAGCCGAATATTTCGCCGCGTCCGACCTGCATCGACAAATTGTTGACGACATGCTTGTCACCGAAGTGCTTGTTCAACCCATGCACATCGATGGCCCAGGGGCCGGATGGCGCGCTCATCGCAGCGTCACCGACACCGGCGCCCCGGGCCGCAGCCGCGCCGCGTTCTCGACGGTCGGCCGCGCTTCGACCAAAAACACCAGCCTGGCGCGCGTCTCGGTGCTGAAGATGACCGGCGGCGTGTACTCCGGCGCGTCCGAAATGAAACTCACGACCGCGGGCACCCCCGTACCGCAGCCGTCGCAGGCGACGCTGACGGCATGGCCCGGCTTCATGGTGCCGACATCGGCCTCCGGCACGAAGAAGCGCAGCTTCACGTTGCCCGGCGGCAGCAGCCGCACCACGGGGCTTCCGGCCGCCACCCATTCGCCTTCGCGGTACAGCGTGTCGGAGACCAACCCGGCCTGACCGGCCGCGAGCTGCTTCTGGTTCAGCCGCCAGGCCGCCTGACTTTGCGCCGCGGCCGCTGCCGCAACCTGGGCGCTCTGGGCGCGAATCTGGTCCTCGCGCGCCGGCAGGCGCGCCACGTCGAGCTGGTCTTCGACTTCTCGCACCCGTGCGGACTTGATGGCGAGGTTGGCGCGGGAGTCATCGAGCTGGCTCTTCGGGATGCCACCCGCTTCGAACTGCGCCTCGTCGCGGTTGAGCTGCTGGGTCGCCTGCGCCTGCGCGGCGCGGGCCTGCGCGAGCTGCGCCTGCGTGACCGCCACCTCGGGCTTGCGCCGGCCGGTCTTGAGGTCGGCGAGCTGCGCCTGCGCCGCATGGAGTTGCTCGTCGGCCTGCTGCTTGGCCGCGGCCTCCTGTTCCGCTTCGAGCCGGAACAAGGGCGCCCCCGCTTCCACCGTCTGCCCGCGCTGCACCCGCAGCTTGTCCAGCCGGCCGGCCATCGGCGACGCGATGTTCACGTACTCCCCTTCGACATAGCCCTGGTAGGCGCCATGCCTGGCGTCCGGGCAGCCGGCCAGCAGCACGGAAACGACTGGCAGCATCAGCCCGACAAGCCGGCGCCCAGGGCCGCGACCGCTCGGCAGGCATGCCTTGCCGAGCGGTCGACGCGCGCCAGCACTCGCGTTATAAATGCAGGACTTCAGAGCGTGCATGCGGTTGTTCCGATTCAAGCCAGGGTTGACGACCCGGCGCGGTCGACGACTCGAAGTTTGAATTGCATTCAATCTTGTGTCAACCCGAAAATGCCGCTCGCACACCGTTTCCCGACCAGAATGCCATGACCGAGGCTCCCAGCAAACGCCGCACCGACGGGGATGCGACCCGCCAGCACATCCTGGAAGCGGCGGGGGAACTCTTCGCCGCCGACGGCTACGCACAGACCACGGCCAAATCGGTCGCGCAACGGGCCGGGGCGAGTGTGACCTTGATCAACTACTACTTCGGTGGCCGCGACGGGCTGTACCAAGCCGCGCTGATCGAGGCCCACCGACGCCTCATCAACCTGGCCGATCTGCAGCGTCTCGCGGAAAGCGAGCTCCCCGCACCGGCGAAACTCGGCGTGCTCATCGATGGGCTGGTGCGCCATGCGGCGAGGCGCCGGCTGGTGTGGCACCTCCAGGTGCTGACCCGGGAATTCCTGGCGCCATCGGGCCAGATTCATGCCTTGCTCAACTCCGAACTGCCGCCCAAGCTGGCGATCATCAAGCAGATCCTCAGCGACATCGCCGGGATCCCGGTCAACGACCCCGCGCTGGTGCGCTGCCTGATCAGTGTGATGGGCCCGTGCCTCTTGCTGCTGGTTGCGGCGCGCGGCATACCCGGACCACTGGACGAAATCCGCCGCATGCCACAGGAAGCGGTTGCCGCACATTTGCACGGCTTCGCGCTGGCCGGACTCCAGGCCATCGGCCAAGCGCACGGTCGGCATCCACCGGCAGCCGGTTGAGCGGGCGCGCCCAACCATCGCCGTCATGAAGCCTCGCGCGCACCGACGTCCCCAGGGTTTCAAGCCCAGGACCCGCGTGCGACCGTCGTGCGAGGCATCCGCTGGCGTCCAAGCCTCTGCCGATCCTGGCCGGCTCGCGCCGTAAGGATGACAATCGTGGCCTCTGAATCCAATTCCCCTGCGCCCCCATGACCACCTCCTCCGCCACCACCCGTCCCCTTCGCATTGCCGTCATCGCCGGTGACGGCATCGGCCGCGAGGTCATGCCCGAGGGCCTGCGCGTGCTCGAAGCCGCCGCGCGCCGCTACAACCTGCCCCTGCAGTTCACCCATTTCGACTGGGCACACTGCGACTACTACCTGCGCCACGGCCAGATGATGCCGGACGACTGGAAGGCCCAGCTGCAGGACATGGACGCGATCTACTTCGGCGCGGTGGGCTGGCCGGCCACGGTGCCGGACCACGTGTCGCTGTGGGGCTCGCTCTTGAAGTTCCGCCGCGAGTTCGACCAGTACATCAACCTGCGCCCGGTGCGCCTGTTCGAGGGCGTGCCCTGCCCGCTGGCCGGGCGCCGGGCCGGCGACATCGACTACTTCGTGGTGCGCGAAAACACCGAGGGCGAATACACCAACCTCGGCGGCGTGATGTACGCCGGCACCGAGCGTGAGATCGTGATCCAGGAGTCGGTCTATTCGCGCTTCGGCGCCGACCGGGTGCTCAAGTACGCCTTCGAGCTCGCGCAGAGCCGCGACCGCAAGCACCTGACCGTGGCCACCAAGAGCAACGGCATCGCGATCAGCATGCCCTGGTGGGACGGCCGCGCCGATGCCATGGCCAAGGGCTACCCCGAGGTGACGGTGGACAAGCAGCACATCGACATCCTGAGCGCGCGCTTCGTGCTGCAGCCCGGGCGCTTCGACGTGGTGGTGGCGTCCAACCTGTTCGGCGACATCCTCTCCGACCTGGGCCCGGCCACCACCGGCACCATCGGCCTGGCGCCTTCGGCCAACCTGAACCCCGACCGAAAATTCCCCTCGCTGTTCGAGCCGGTGCACGGCTCCGCGCCCGACATTTACGGTCAGAACATCGCCAACCCCGTGGCCATGATCTGGTCGGGCGCGTTGATGCTCGATTTTCTCGGCCAGGGCAACGCGGCTTTCCGCCAGGCGCACGACGCCATCGTGCAGGCGATCGAGGTGGCGCTGATCACCGGCCCGCGCACCCCGGACCTGGGCGGCAACGCCAGCACGCAGGAGATGGGCGCGGCGATTGCCGCGCGGGTGGGTGGCTGAGGAGGCCCAACACCGCCCGGCGGCGCTTTTAGAGGAACAATCCAGCTCATCCCAGCGTCAAACGGCCATAACACGCTATTGAAATGTGAGCCCCCCCTGAAACCCCGGACCACTGCCATGTCACCGACTCCCCGCCCTGCGGGCCCAGCACCCACGCCCTGCCCGTCCTGCAAAGCCCCCATGGAGGTTCATCCGCTGGCCAGCCATGACGGGGGCGTGTTGACGCTGGACATCTGCTTCCAGTGCCAGGGCCTGTGGTTCGACCCGCATGAAAACCTGAAGCTTGCGCCAGCTGCGGTGGTCGAGCTGTTCCGGCTGCTGCACGATCAGCGCGATGCGCCGAACCACCCGCTGGCGGCGCAACTGAGCTGCCCACGCTGCGAGCGCGGGCTGGAGAAGGGCTTCGACGTGGTGCGCAGCGGGCGCTACGTGACCTACCGCTGCGCGCGCGGCCATGGGCGCTTCAGCGCGTTCTCGTCCTTCATGGTGGAAAAGGGCTTTGTGCGCCAGCTCACGAAGCCCGAGATCGACGACATCGCGCAACGCGTGGGTGTCATCACCTGCACCGGCTGCGGCGCGCCGGTGGACATCCGCAAAGACCACGCCTGCCCGCACTGCCGATCGGCGTTTTCGCTGCTCGACCCGAAGGCCGTGGCGCGCGCACTCGAAGGCTACGCCGGCGCTGCGCAGCGCCTGGCCACGCCCCGACCGCTGGACGTGGCCGATGCGCTGATCGGCATCGAGCGCGACCGCCTGCAGGCCGAACGCGAAGCCAGGGCCGAGCGCAGCAACTTGTTGAGCAGCCAGGGGACCGGCGGCGCCGACCTGTGGTCGATCGGGCTCGAGCTGGTCTGGCAGCGCATCAAGTAGAAGGCCGCTCAGGCGACCCTGAAAAAACGCATCTCCACCCGATCCGGAAAGCGCGCGCCGGTACCGACGAACACGTTCTCGGTCAGCCAGGCCAGCGCGGGCGAGGACACCTCGAAGGTGGGCACGCAGCGGAAGTAGATCGCTTGCGGGTCCACCGGCTCGCCGCGCACCAGCTTCGCAATGTCCTCCACCGAACCCCGGCGCAGCGCGCGGTTCATCACGAAGACGTGCTCGCCGCTGTCGAGTCGCAGCAGGTAGCGCGCGTCCAGGTCGGCGCAGGTGTCGGACACCACGATCTGGAAGTCCGCGCCGCCGGGCAGCACGGTACCGTTGATTTTTCCAGTGACTTTTCCGCCCGTGATCGGGATGATGCGACGCCGGCCGCGGCTGTTCAGGCCCGTCACCGCGCCGGCCTCGATGGGCGTGGCGACAAAGACGGTGAGTTCGGCCACCGGTTCCAAGGTGGGCGTGGGCAGCGTCATGCCGTGCCCTCCACCGCCGGCAGCACCGTGCCGCGGCAGGTGCCGAAACCGATGCGAGCCGCGCCGGGCGCCTCGCACCAGCCACGCAGGATGACGGTGTCGCCGTCTTCCAGGAAGGTGCGCGTCTCGCCGGTGCCGGCGAGAAGGATCGCCTGCCGTCCGCCCTGGCTCAGCTCGACCATCGCGCCGGCTTCCGACGGTGTGGGGCCGGAAATGGTGCCGGTGCCCAGCAGGTCGCCGCTTTGCAGGTTGCAGCCGCCCACCGTGTGCTGCGTGACCATCTGCGCCAGCGTCCAGTATTGGTGGCGAAAGCTGGTGCGCGAGAGTTCGGCCGCCGGCAGGCCCTGCGCGCGGTGGCGCGCGCTCTCCAGGCCCACCGTGAGCTGGATGTCCAGCCCGCCGTGTGCGCGGTTGTCCGCGCTGTCCAGATAGGCCAGCGGCTGCGGCTCGGGCGCGGGGCGCGCCACGGCGGGCACGCGGAACGGCGCCAGCGCCTCCAGGGTGACGATCCACGGCGAGACGCTGGTGCAGAAGTTTTTGCCCAGGAAGGGGCCGAGCGGGTTCATCTCCCAGAACTGGTGGTCGCGCGCGGACCAGTCGTTGAGCAGGCACAGGCCGAAGATCTGGTCTTCCGCAGCCGCCAGCGTCACCGGCTGGCCCAGCGCATTGCCGTGGCCGATGTAGAAGCCCAGCTCCAGCTCGTAGTCCAGGCGCGCGCAGGGGCCGTACACGGGGGCCTTGGCACCCGGTGGCAAGGCCTGCCCGTGCGGGCGGTGAAAGGCGGTGCCGCTGACCACCACGCTGGACGCACGCCCGTGGTAGGCGATCGGCAGCCACTGGAAGTTGGGCGTGAGCGGGTCGTCCGGGCGGATGACCCGGCCCACGTTGCGGGCGTGGTGGATGGAGGTGTAGAAGTCGGTGTAGTTGGCGACCTGCGCCGGCAAGCGGTAGATGGCGCGCGCCTGCGGCACCAGGCAGGCCTGCACGGCGGCCTGCGCCTCGGGCGTGGCGTCGTCGCGCAGCAGCGCAAACAGCGCGTGGCGCAGCGCGCGCCAGCTCTCGGGGCCGGTGGCCATGAAGGCGTTCAGGCCGAAGACCTTCTGGCTGGGCACGGCCGCGGCTTCGAGCGCCGCCGCGGCCAGACCCTGCAACAGGCCCTTGCCGTGCAGCGCCACCAGGTCCAGCACCTGGTCGCCGATGGCCACGCCGGCGCGCCAGTGGGCATAGGTGCCGGCTTCGGCAAACATCGCATACGGCAGGTTCTGGAGCGGGAAGTCGGCGTCAGCCGCGTTGGCGGAGGCGACCCAGCTGCGCGCGGCGGGGTCGTGGGTGTGGTTCAGTTCGGGCATGTTGTTACTCACTTTTCAATAGCTGGCGGTGGCCATTCTGCGCTGGCTACGTGGCATTCTTGTCCTCAAAACCGGCCTCCAGCCATCAGCGCGTCGTCAAAAATGGCCACCGCGCGCGTCCAGCCGGCCGAAGCGCCCCGAATTTTGTGCGGGAAGCAGGAGATGTAGAAGCCGCTCGCCGGCAGGGCTTCGAGGTTGTGGAGCTTTTCCAGGTGGCAGTAGCCGATGTCGCGCCCGGCCTTGTGGCCCTCCCAGATCAGGCTGGCGTCGTGGCTGGCGCCGTATTTCTGGGCGGTGTGCACGAAGGGCGCGTCCCAGCTCCAGGCGTCGGTGCCCGTGAGGCGCACGCTGCGCTCCAGCAGGTACATGGTGGCCTCATACCCCATGCCGCAGCCGCTGGCCACATAGTCGGGCTGGCCGTAGCGGCTGCCGGCGCGGGTGTTGACCACCACGATCTCCAGCGGCTTGAGCGTGTGGCCGATGCGCGCCAGTTCGGCCTCGACATCGGCCGCCGTGACCACGTAGCCGTCGCCGAAGTGGCGAAAGTCCAGCTTCACACCGGGCTGGAAACACCATTCGAGCGGCACCTGGTCGATGGTGATGGCGGGTTTTTTCTCGCCCAGCGCCTTGTCCTGCGTGGAGTGAAAGTGCCAGGGCGCGTCCAGGTGCGTGCCGTTGTGGGTGGACAGCTGCACCTTCTCCACCGCCCAGCCTTCGCCGTCGGGCAGGTCGGCCTTCTGCAGGCCGGGGAAGAAGGGCTGGATCTGCTCGACCGTGTGTTCGTGGGTGAAGTACTCGATCTGCGGCGCAAACGGCGGAGGGTCGGACAGCACATCGTTTTCGAGATAGATCGACAGGTCGACAAAGCTACGGGGCATGGCGGTCTCCTTCAGGTGGGATGGAATCGGGGGGGTCAGGGGTGCTGCCAGCGCAGCAGCCGGCGCTCGGCCAACGCAAGAAAGGTGTTGCTCACAAAGCCAATGGCACCCAGCAGCACGATGCCGGCGTACAGCTCGCTGGCCTGGAACGAGCGCGAGGCCAGCAAGATGGCCTGGCCGAGGCCGGGCTGCGAGGCCACCATCTCACCGACCACGCTGACGATCAGCGACACCGTCATCGACAGGCGCATGCCGGCCAGGATGTCGGGCAACGCATGGGGCAGGCCGATCTGCAGGATGAAGGCGCGCCGGTTCAGCTGCAGCGCCTGCGCCACCTCGCACAGCTGCGGGTGTACATGGGCCAGGCCGTGCACCGTGGCCAGCAGCACCGGCCACATGGCGCCGAAGGCCACCACCGCGAGCACCATGCTGCCCGAGAGGCCGAAAATGGCCATGGCCAGCGGCATCACCGCCGAGGCCGGCAGCGGGCGGATGGCCTCCAGCGTGGGCGCGATCCACACCCGCGCCGCGGCCGAACTGCCGATCAGCGCACCCAGCGCCACCCCCAGCACGGACGCCAGGCCCCAGCCCAGCAGCATGCGGCCCACGGTGGCGCCGGTGAAGCCCAGGAGCTCGCCGCCGGCGCCCAGGCCCGCGAGCAAGCTTTCCAGCGTGGCCTCTGGCGAGGGCAGGAACACCCGGCTCACCCAGCCACCGTGGCTGGCGGCCCACCACAGGGCGATCAGCGCGAGCAAGACACCGACCGAACCCGCCGCACCCAGCCCGTCGAAACGGCGGCTCATGCGCCGTCCCCCGCGCCCATGTGCCGCGCCACCGCGCGCTGCAGCGCCAGGGCCGCCGCGTTGATCGCGAAACCGACCGCGCCGACCCAGCCCAGCCAGGCCAGCATCAGCGCCGGGTCCAGGCTTTGCTGGGCGATGATCAGCGCGTAGCCCATGCCGTGCGGGTTGGCCGCGATCTCCACCGTCACCGCCACCACCAGCGCGATCGCCACACCCAGGCGCAGCGCCACAAACAGGCGCGGCACGATGGCCGGCCCGACGATCCAGACAAAGCGCTGCCAGGGCGTGAGCTGCAGCGCGCGCGCCACCTCCAGCAGGCGCGGCTCCACCTGACGCACCGCCGCCTGCGTGAGCACCAGCACCGGCCACAGGCAGGCAAACGCCACCACGCTGACCTCCATGCCCAGGCCGAAGCCGAACACCAGCATGGCCAGCGGGATCAGCGCAACCGAGGGCACCGGCCGCGCCACCTCCACACTCAGCGAGGCCAGCGTCGCCGCCCGGCGCGACAGACCCAGCAGCGTGCCACCCGCCACGCCCAGCAACAAGCCGATCAGCAGGCCCAGCGCGGCGCTGCCCAGCGTGAAGGCGGTGGCTGTGAGCAGCGTGCCATCGCCGGCCGCGCCCACGAACGCCCGCACCGCCGCGCTCGGTGGCGCCAGCGCATCGCTGTCGCGCCCGGTGGTGCGCGCCCACCATTCGAGCGCGCCCAGCAGAACGGCGGGGAAAACGAAGGGGCGCAGGTTGAGGGCCATCGCTTCCCTTCAGTGATGTCCCAGGTATTGGTACAGCTCGCGCCGCAGCCGCAGAAATTCCGGGTGCTCGCGCGTTGAAAGCTGGTCGCGCGGGGCGGGCAGCGGCACGTCGATCACGGCGGCCAGACTCGGCTGCTCCGGCGTGGGGTTGGCGCGCAGCGCGATGACGCGGTCACCCAGGTACAGCGCTTCGTCCAGGTCGTGCGTCACGAACATCACCGTGAGGCCCTGCTCGCGCACCAGGCGCGCGAGTTCGTCCTGCAGGCCTTCGCGCGTCATCGCATCGAGCGCGCCGAAGGGCTCGTCCATGAGCAGGACCTCCGGCTGCTGCGCCAGGCAGCGCGCGATCTGCACCCGCTGCTGCATGCCGCCCGAGAGCTGGGCCGGGAACTTGTCGGCGTGCGCGCCCAGGCCCACGGTGGCGAGCACGGCGGCGATGCGCGTGGCGCGATCGGCAGCGGGCACGCCCGCGGCTTCGAGGGCCAGGCTCACGTTGGCCCGCACCGTGCGCCAGGGCAGCAGCGCGCGGCCATAGTCCTGGAACACGAAGGCCACCTCGCGCGACGGGCCCGCCACGCGGTGGCCGTGCCGGCTGACGCGCCCGGCGCTCGGCGCCACAAAACCGGCCGCGGCGCGCAGCAGCGTGGTCTTGCCGCAGCCCGAAGGGCCGATCACGCAGACGAACTCGCCCCGGCGCACCGACAGGCTGGTGGGCGAGAGGATCTCGCGCCCGCCCAGGTGAATGGCCACGTGGTCGAAATCGAGCACCGAATCGGTCAATTCAAGCCCTTTTCTGGCCGTTCCCCAGCGTCGACCGGCCACGAGCAGCTATGAAAACAGGAGTACCCAAAACCCCTCACCGCACGATCAGCCGGGCCACGTCGGGTGTGGTCTTGAGCATGTCCTGGTCTTTCATCAGGCCCACCCAGTAGGCGAGCTGCTTCTCGGTGACCACCGGGCCGGGCGGCGAGATCTGCACCTTGGCGATCACTTCCGGCGGCAGCTTGATGTACTTGCCCATGGCTGCGCGCACCTTGTCGTTGTTCTTGGCCTGCGTCATGAACGTGGCCGCTTCCTGAAGCGCCTCCCGGAAAGCCTTGGCCGCCGCCGCGTTCTTCTCGACCCAGTCGCGCCGCGCGGTGTGGATGATGGTGGGCTGGCCCTCGGGCAGGAAGGTGGAGTAGTACGAGGCCACGTAGCCGACGCCGCTGTCGGTGATGCGGCTCATGAACGGATCGGCGCTGACCACCGCGTCCACCGAGCCGCCGCGCAGCAGGTCGCCGTGCTGCGGGAAGGCGGCCTCGACGAAGTTGACCTTGCGGTAGTCCACGCCCTGGCTCTTGAGCCAGGCGCGGAAGGTCACGTGCAAGAAAGCGCCGAGGCCCGGCACGCCGATCTTCTTGCCGACGGTGTCCTGCGCGGTCTTGATGCCGCTGCCGGCGCGCGCCACCAGGCCGAAGCCGGTGATCGACTTGGAGGTGACGCCGCCACCGGCCACCACCACGTGGTCCAGCCCGCCGTCCACCGCCTGCAGGAACACGCTGGGCGTGGGCCCGCCGATCTGCAGCGAGTCCGACTGGATGGCCGCGGGAATCGTGGAATTGATCGGGATGAACTTGAGCTCGACGTCCAGGCCGCGCTTCTTGAAATAGCCCTCCTCGGCCGCGACGAAGACCGACGCGAAATCGGTCACGGCGGTGTAGCCGAAGACGATCTTCGTGGGCGCCTGGGCGCGGGCGGGCAGGCTGGCGGCCAGCGGCAAGGCGGCCAGGGCGTGCAGGGCATTGCGGCGTTTCATGGGGGTGTCTCCTGGTTTCTTTGGGGGGATGGGGAAAGGTCAGGCCACCGGCGGATCGAGCGCGGCGCGCAGCCCGCCGGTGATGAAGGCATTGAGCAGCGGCGCGGCGGCCGGGTCGCACGGGGCGGCCACGCCGTGGGACAGGCGGCCCACGCGGGTGTCGCTCAGGTGGTGCAGCAGCGCGCCCAGCGCAAACTGGTAGCCCCAGGCCGCCTGCGCGCGGCTGGCGCGGGGTAGCGCGGTGGCGATGGCGTCGATGAAGGCATGCGCCAGCGGGTCGAAGAATTCGCGCAGCACGCGGTCGGCCTCTTCGGTGGCGTGCGCCAGTTCGCGGGCGACCAGCAGCGCGTAGAACTCCCCCTCGGCGCTGGCCCGCAGGCGCAGCACCGGGCCGGTGAACGCCTCGACGATGTGTGCCAGCGTCTGGGGCTCGGCCGGATCCAGCGCAATGGCGCGCAACGCGGCCAGGCGTTCCTCGATGGTCTGGCTCCAGTGGGCGAAGATGGCGTGAAACAGGTCGCGCTTCGGGCCGAAGTGGTAGCCCACCAGCGCCAGCGGCACGCCGGCTTCCTCGGCAATCTGGCGGATGGTGACGGCGTGGTAACCCCGCTGCGCGAACAGCTTTTCCGCCGCCAGCAGGATGGCCAGGCGGCGGTCGGGCCGGTCAACGGCGGTGCGCGGGCGCGCGGGTCGGACGGTGTCACGGGGGGCCATGGCGGGATTGAACGGGCGTACAAAAATCTTGAACATCCGTACAAACCCCTGTCGCCGGCGCGTAGCACTCCCGATGCGCAAGGCGCACGCCGCTGCTACCCTCGACGCCATGAACGAGACCCCCACCCCGGCCTTCGTCCCCCAGATCCGCCTGTACCAGAACTGGCTGCGCGACACGCGCGGGCTGACCTTCGAGCACTATGACGACCTGTGGCGCTGGTCGATCACCGAGCTGGACGCCTTCTGGCAGAGCATCTGGGACTACTTTGACCTGCAATCCCCCACCCCGCACACCGCGGTGCTGGAGAAGAACGTGATGCCGGGCGCCAAATGGTTTCCCGGCGCGCAGGCCAACTACGCGCAGCAGGTGTTCCGGCACGTGGGGCCGGCGCACGCGGCGGGCTTTGCCGCCATCATCAGCCGCAACGAGAAGGGGCAGCAGCACGAGCTGTCGTGGCCCGAGCTGCGGCGTCAGGTGGCCTCGCTGGCGCTGCACCTGCAGGAAGCCGGCGTGAGGCCCGGCGACCGCGTCGCCGCCTACCTGCCCAACATTCCCGAGACCATGGTGGCCTTTCTGGCCACGGTGAGCATCGGCGCGGTCTGGAGCGTCTGCGCGCCCGACATGGGCACCAACGCCGTGCTCGACCGCTTCCGCCAGATCGACCCGGTGGTGCTGATCGCCTGCGACGGCGTGACCTACGGCGGGCGCGATTTCGACCGCCTCGGTGTGGTGGCCGAGATGCGCGCCGCCCTGCCCACGCTCCGTCATGTCATCCTGCACCGCAACCTGGGCCATGCGGGCGACGACAAGTCATCGGATTTGATAGCAGACTATTACCCGTGGGCGCTGGGAATCGCCAGAAATGATGCCCAGGTGGCGGCTTTCGAGCCGGTGTGGCTGCCGTTCGACCACCCGCTGTGGATCGTCTACTCCAGCGGCACCACCGGGCTGCCCAAGCCCATCGTGCACGGCCATGGCGGCACGGTCATCGTGGCGCTGGCGCTGAAGATCATCCACAACGACGTGGGCTGCAGCTACCACCCGAACAACTGGGGCGAGCGCTACCACTGGTACAGCTCCACCGGCTGGGTGATGTGGAACGCGCAGACCAGCGGCCTGCTCAACGGCACCACCTGCGTGATCTTCGACGGCAACCCCGGCGGCAGCAGGGACAAACCCGACTGGACCACGCTGTGGCGCTTCGGCGCCGAGCTGGGCGTGACCTTCTTCGGCGCGGGCGCGGCCTTCTTTGCCAACTGCCTGAAGGCGGGTGTGGACCTCTCGAACGTCGGCGACCTGTCCAAGGTGCGCGCGCTGGGCACCACCGGCTCACCGCTGTCGCCCGAGGCGCAGCAGTGGGGCACCCGGCAGTTCGCCGCGATCGCGAAGACCGAAGCCCAGCAAGACATCTGGTGGTGCAACATCAGCGGTGGAACCGACTTTGCCGGCGCCTTCATCGGCGGCAACCGCGAGCTGCCGCAGGTGGCGGGCGAGATGCAGTGCCGCCTGATGGGCTGCGCCGTGGAGGCCTGGAACGACGCCGGCGAACCGGTGCTGGGCGAGGTGGGCGAGCTGGTCTGCGCGCAGCCGATTCCGTCGATGCCGTTGTACTTCGTGGGCGACACGAACCACGCGCGCCTGCTGGCCAGCTACTTCGAGATGTACCCCCCCGGCCACGGCCGCAAGCCCGGTGGCGGTGACCTCGGCCCGGAAGCCGGCGGCGTCTGGCGCCACGGCGACTGGCTGCGCATCGGCAACCCGGCCACCGGCAGCACCGGCTGCGTGATCTTCGGCCGCAGCGACGCCACCATCAACCGCCACGGCCTGCGCATGGGCACCAGCGAGCTGTACAGCGCGGTCGAAGCGCTGCCCGAGGTGCTCGATTCGATGGTGGTGGATCTGGAGTACCTGGGCCGCGAAAGCTACATGCCGCTGTTCGTGGTGCTGCGCGAAGGACAGGCGCTGGACGAGACCATGCAAGCCCGCATCAACGACGCGATCAAGGTTTCACTGAGCCCACGTTTCCTGCCCAACGAAATCTTCCAGGTGGCCGAGATCCCGCGCACGCTTTCCGGAAAGAAGCAGGAGCTGCCGATCAAGAAGCTGCTGCTGGGCCACCCGCTGGAGAAGGTGCTCAACCGCGAAGCCATGGCCAACCCCGGCTGCCTGGACTGGTATGTGGCGTTTGCCCAAGCGCACCAGGGCCGCCACAGCGGTCAGAACGGCCTTTGAGCACCGGATTTCGGCACACTACTGTCCGGTAAATTTCCCCGATTTCAAAACAGCTCGGTCTGTGCATGGATATTCGCGGATGCGTCACCCCTGAGCGCGTTGGCCACCATTTGAGCCAGAGTGATCTTCTCGAACATGTTCACCTCCACCAGATGCAGGAA
>JADHED010001688.1_pt1 | contig 17492 bp, 7 predicted proteins | sample 8952041 | NCBI WGS metagenome assembly JADHED01 (sample SAMN16124423, study PRJNA663239) | bioreactor sludge metagenome | isolation source: sludge (control) | place: India:Bengaluru | collected 2018-09-08
CCGCGTAGCAAAGGCTCGCGGCGGAGGCAGATCAGGTAAAGGAACGACCTACGGCGTCTTCATGATCTCGCGCCAGCGGTCCTTCTCGCGCGCCTTCAGGCTCGCGAGGTCGCGCTCGCGAACGAACAGCTGGTCCGGCTCCACGCGGTTGGCGGCCTTGCAGGCGGGGCAGAACGGGAACGCCTGTCCGTCGTCCACGTCGATCGCGGTGGGGGTGCCCAGCCGGTCGCACGTGAGGCAGACGTAACGGCCCGCCTCCGGGCTCCACTCGCCGAGCTTGAACGTCTCCTGCTGGGACAGCATGGGTCGGGCTCCTCTCGCCTGCGAAGATCGGGCGGACCCTCGCGCGCTGGCGCGCGCGGGGCCCGCCCCTACGTTTGTGCGTCGCGCGTACGGGTGCGGACGCCGCTTCGGCCGAGGGTTACGCGGGGGGCTCGCCGGGGGCGCCGCCGCTGGTCACGACCTCGACCTTGCCGGACACCTCGGCCGGCCGCTCGGACGTCGCCGGCGGGCGGGCGGCGTCGCCGCGCAGGATGTCCTCGCCGAGCGCCTCGCGGATGACGTCGTCCATGTCCTCCACGAACACGATCTCGAGGTTCTTCAGCAGCTCCTCCGAGACGTCCTCGAGGTCGTTCGCGTTGTGCTTCGGGATCAGGACCTTCGTCACGCCGGCGCGCCGGGCGGCGAGGACCTTCTCCTTGATCCCGCCGACCGGCAGCACCTTGCCGCGCAGCGTGATCTCGCCGGTCATCGCGAGCAGCGGGCGCACCGGGCGGCCGGTGAGCAGCGAGAGCAGCGCGGTGTCGATCGTCACGCCCGCCGACGGCCCGTCCTTCGGGATCGCCCCCGCCGGCACGTGCACGTGCAGGTCGCTCTTCTCGAACACCTCGAGCGGGATGCCGAAGCGCTCCGCGTTGGACCGGATCCAGGACAGCGCGGCGTGCGCCGACTCCTTCATCACCTCGCCGAGCCGGCCGGTGATGGTGAGCTTCCCCTTCCCCGGCATGCGCGTGGCTTCGATGAACAGGATGTCGCCGCCGGCCTGGGTCCAGGCGAGGCCGATGGCCACGCCCGGCCGGTCCGCGCGTTCCGCCAGTTCGCGGTAGAAGCGCACCGGACCGAGGTAGCCGGGCACGTCGCCCGCCCCGACCGGGATCGGGGTCGGGAGCTTCTCGCCCTTGCCCTCGGCCTCGACCAGCTTGCGCGCGATCTTGCGGCAGAGGCTCGCCACCTCGCGCTCGAGGTTGCGCAGCCCCGCCTCGCGCGTGTACTCGCCGATGATGCGCACGAGCGCGTCGTCCGCGACCTCGACCTCGTTCTCGAGAAGGCCGTTCTCGGACATCTGGCGCGGCAGCAGGTGCCGGCGCGCGATCGCGACCTTCTCCTCCTCGGTGTAGCCCGGGAGCGAGAGCACCTCCATGCGGTCCCGCAGCGCGGGCGGGATCGTGTCGAGGACGTTCGCCGTGCAGATGAAGAAGACCTGCGAGAGGTCGAACGGCACCTCGAGGTAGTGGTCGCTGAACGAGAAGTTCTGCTCGGGGTCGAGCACCTCGAGCAGCGCGCTCGAGGGGTCCCCGCGGAAGTCCGCGCCGAGCTTGTCCACCTCGTCGAGCACGAACACCGGGTTGCGCGTCCCGGCGCGCTTCAGGCCCTGGATGATCCGCCCGGGGAGCGCGCCGACGTACGTGCGCCGGTGCCCGCGGATCTCGGCCTCGTCGCGCACGCCGCCGAGCGAGATGCGGACGAACTTGCGCCCCATCGAGCGCGCGATCGAGCGGCCGAGCGAGGTCTTGCCGGTGCCCGGGGGGCCGACGAAGCAGAGGATCGGGCCCTTCAGGTCGGGCTTCCGCTTGCGCACCGCGAGGTACTCGACGATGCGGTCCTTGACCTTCTCGAGGTCGAAGTGGTCCTCGTCGAGGATCCGCCGGGTCTCGACCAGGTCGATGTGGTCCTCGGTGGACTTGGACCACGGGAGGTTCGTCAGCCAGTCGAGGTAGGTCCGCGAGACGGTGTACTCCGCCGACGCGGGCGACATCCCCGCCAGCCGGTCGAGCTCGCGGTCGGCGACCTCGCGCACCTCGTCCGGCATCCCGGCCTGCTCGACCTTCGTGCGGAACTCCTCGACCTCGCGCGACTTGTCGTCCCCCTCGCCGAGCTCGCGCTGGATCGCCTTCATCTGCTCGCGCAGGTAGAACTGGCGCTGGGTCTTGCCGACCTCGTCCATCACGCGCGACTGGATCTGCGAGCCGAGTTCCGTGACCTGGATCTCGCGCACGACGCGGTGGGTGATCTTCTCGAGCCGCTCGCCGAGCGAGGTCACCGGCAGGAGCGCCATCTTGTCGGCCACCGGGATCGGCAGGACCGACGAGACGAGGTCCGCCAGCCGGTCGGGGTCGTCCTCGGGGAGCGACAGCTCCGCGATGTCCCCCGAGAGGTTGGGGTGGATCTCGACGAGCTTGCGGAACTGCGCCGCGAGGTTGCGGGCCGAGGCCTCGACCTCGAGCCCCTGGTCCTTCTGCTCCGGCAGGCGCACGAGTTCGGCCGCGAGGAACGGCTCGAGCTGGGTGAAGCGCAGCAGCCGGATCCGGTCGCTGCCCTGGATGATCAGGTTGATGTTGCCGCCGCCGACCCGGATCGCCTTGATGATCTTGGCGACCGTGCCGTGCTCGTACAGGTCCTCCGGGCTGGGGTCGTCGACCGACGCGTCCTTCTGGCTGACGACCGCGATCGGGAGGTCCTTCTCGAGCGCGTTCTCGATCAGCGCGAGCGTTTTGCGCCGCCCGACCGAGATCGGCATCACCGCGTGCGGGAAGAGCACGCTGTTGCGAAGCGGCAGGACGCCGACGATCTCGCCCGCGGGCTGATCGGGTGTCACCTTCATTCAACCGCCTTTCTGTCGGGCCCCGCCCGGGGCCCCGGTCCGTGGGTCGCTCCCCGGCGCTGGCCGAGGGCCTCCATTCTGCTGGTTCCGGGTCGCGGATTCCATGTACGTAACGGGCCGGCGCGGGGCGCCGCGCGCGGCGCCCGATAAAGCGCGGGGCGGCCGCTCCCGGCCGCCCCGACGCATCCTGTTCGACGTGTTCGTGTTATCGCCCGGTGCCGAGGGCCTCGGCCCAGGGGGGCCTCAGCCCTGGCGGATCTCGATCTTCCGCGGGCGCGCCTCCTCGGCCTTCGGCAGGACCACGCGCAGCACGCCGTTCCTGTGCTCCGCCGCGATCCGCGTCACGTCGATCGTCGCCGGCAGCGCGAACGTCCGGGTGAACTGGCCGGACGGCCGCTCGCTGCGGTAGACGGTCCCTTCCTTCGCCTCGCCGCTCTCGTTGCGCACGCCGGACAGCGTCAGCGTCCGGTTCTCGACCGCGACGTCGATGTCCGCCAGCGCGACGCCCGGCAGGTCGGCGAACAGGATCAGGTCGCCGCCGCGCTCCACGATGTCCACCGGCGGCACGAACGCGCCGGACGTGGCGGTGTCGCCCTCGAACGCGTCCCGCATGAACTTCGACATCTCGTTCTGCAGCCGGACGAGGCTGCGCATGGGGTCCACGGTCACGTACGTCATGGTTGTCGCCCTCCTGCGTTCTTGCTTGCGCTCTTCGTTGTTGCTTGCGCTCTTGCGCTCGTGGTCGATCCGAGGCCGCCCTGTCGCCGGCGGCAGGCATTACCTAAGACCGCCCCCCGGGGGCGTCAACCCGCGGGGGCCGGGCTCTGATCCTGTCCCTGCTCGTGCCCGTGGGGGCGTGGCTCCGCCCCGCCCGCCCCCGCGAGGACCGCGTGCAGGGCGTCGTAGTCGAGCGGGCTCCGCCCCGCCCGCCCCCGCGAGGACCGCGTGCAGGGCGTCGTAGTCGAGCGGCTTCAGGAGGTGGTGGTCGAACCCGGCCTCGCGCGCGCGGCGCCGGTCCTGCTCCTGCCCGTAGCCCGAGACGGCGACGAGGCGGGTGTCCGGCCACTCCTCCCGGATCCGGCGGGCGACGGCGTAGCCGTCCATCAGCGGCAGGCCGATGTCCAGCAGCACGATCGCGGGGCGGTGCCGGCGCACGAGCTCGAGCGCGCTCTCGCCGTCGTAGGCGACGTCCACGGGGTGACCCCAGTGGCCGAGCAGCATCGCGAGCAGGTCGGCGGAGTCGCGGTTGTCGTCCACCACCGCGACGCGGCAGGCCCGCCGGACGCCCGGCGGAACGGCGCCCACGGGGTCCACCGCGGACGCGTCGGTCTCCTCGGCGGTCCCCGCGTCGGTCCCCGCGACGGGCGCGCGCCGCTCCGCGCCGGCCGGCCGCGCGCGCGGCAGCCGCACCGTGAACTCCGCGCCCTCCCCCGGGCCGTCGCTGCGCGCCGCGATCGTGCCGCCGTGCAGCGTGACGAGGTGCCGCGCGAGCGTCAGGCCGATGCCGAGGCCGCCGGAGCTGCGCGCGAGCGAGCCGTCCGCCTGCACGAACATGTCGAAGATGCGCTCGGCCATGCCGGGCGCGATCCCCTCCCCCTGGTCGCGCACGGAGATCACGACCTCGTCCCCGTCGAGGCCGGCGCGGACCTCGATCTCGCCCGGCTCCGGGCTGTACTTGGCGGCGTTCGCGAGCAGGTTCCCGACGACCTGCTCGAGCCGCACCGCGTCCGCCTCGACCGGCAGCGGGTCGTCCCCGACCTGCAGCAGGAGCCGGTGACCGCGCGCCAGGATCGCCGGCAGCACCGCGTCCGCCGCGCCGCGCACCGCCGCGCGGGCGTCGAGCGGCTGGCGCCGCAGCTCGATCCGGCCGCGCGACAGCCGCGAGACGTCGAGCAGGTCGTCGGTCAGGCGCGCGAGGTGCGAGACCTGGCGCGTGATGATCTCGAGGGCCTGCCCCCAGCGCTCCCGCAGGTCCGGGGACAGGCAGATCGCGGCGGCGGAGCCGATCGCGGCGAGCGGGTTGCGCAGCTCGTGCGCCAGCACCGCGATGAACTCGTCCTTCCGGCGCGCCTCCTCGACCCGCTCCTGCTCGACGCGGCGCGCCTCGGTGACGTCGCGCACGACCTCGGTGAAGCCCAGCAGCTCGCCCCGGTCGCCCAGGATCGGCGTCGTCACCGCGTTGCCCAGGAAGCGCCGGCCGTCGCCCCTGACGAAGGTGACGTCGTGCTCGCTGCGGCCGGCGCGGCGGGCCTCGTCGAGGCGCGCGGCGGACGCCGCCGCGCCGGGCCCGGTCGCCGGCACGACGATCTCGGCCTCGGCGCGGCCGCACACCTCCTCCGCCGCGTAGCCGAGCAGGCGCTCGGCGCCCGAGTTCCAGCCGTTGACCGTCCCGTCCTCGGCGAGCGAGAAGATGGCGTAGTCCTGCGCGCTCTCGATCATGCGGCGCAGGCGCTCGTCGGCGGAGCGGTAGCGCTCCTCCGCGCGGCGGCGCAGCTCCGCCTCGGCGGCGCGCAGCCGCTCCCCCTGCTCGCGCACCTCGATCGTCTTGCGGTGCAGGTCCACGAACACGCCGACCTTGGTGCGCAGGATCGAGGGGTCGATCGGGGTGAGCAGGTAGTCCACGGCGCCGAGCGAGTACGCCTCGCGCAGCCCCGACTGCTCCGGGTCGGCCGTGATGAAGATGATCGGCGTGCGCGCCGAGCTCGGCCGCTGGCGGATCATCGCGGCCGTCTCGAGCCCGTCCATCCCGGGCATGTTGACGTCGAGCAGGATCAGCGCGAAGTCCTCGCGCAGGACCTGCCGCAGCGCCTCGGTCCCCGAGCGCGCCCCGACCGCCTCGATGCCGAGGCTGGCGAGCACGGCCTCGAGGGTCAGGAGGTTCTCCTCGCGGTCGTCGACCAGCAGCACCCGGACGGCGCCCGCGGGGGGCGAGACCCGCGGCGCCTTCAGCGGTGCAGCCACGAGCGGCACACCGCGAGCAGCTGCGTCGAGTCGACGGGCTTGGACAGGTAGTCCCACGCGCCCGCCTCGAGGCACTTCTCGCGGTCCCCCTTCATCGCCTTGGCCGTCACCGCGACGATCGGCAGGCCCGCGAACGCCGGCCTGCTGCGGACCGCGCGGATCGTGTCGTAGCCGTCCATGTCCGGCATCATGATGTCCATCAGGAGCAGCTCGACGTCGCCGGCCGCGTCGTCGAGCAGGCGCAGCGCCTCGCGCCCGCTCTCCGCCGGGACGACGTCCATCCGGTGCTGCTCGAGCAGGCTCGTCATCGCGAAGATGTTCCGGATGTCGTCGTCCACGATCATCACCTTCCGGCCGGCGAGGATCTCGTTGCCCTCGTAGAGCCGCGCCAGCACGCGCCGCACCCGCTCCGGCAGCGCCGCCGTGCGCAGGTGCAGCGCGAGGGCGACGTCGTCGAGCAGGCGCTCCGCGGAGCAGGCGACCCGGACCTCGGGCCGGCGCCGCGCGAGGCCGGCGAGGCTCCGCTCGACCTCCGGCCCGCCGCCGGGCGCGTGCACCACGGCGGCGACGCGCCGGACGGCCTGCACGGCGTCGAGGAACGCCGCCAGGTCGGCGTCCGGGAGCCGCGGCGCGGTGACGAGCGCGTCGATCTCCTCGGTCGCGAGGGCGGCGAGCGCCGCCTCCGCGCCGCGCGCGCCGCGCACCCGCAGCGGCAGCTCGGCGAGCGCCTCCTGCACGGCGGCCTCCTCGTCCGGCTCGGCGGCGACGATCAGCAGGTCGCGCGCGGCCTTGCCGGCCCAGCCCTCGCTGCGGTCGAAGACGGGCATCAGGCTCTGGCGCGTGGTGACGGGCTTCGACAGCACGCCGACGGCGCCGAGGCCGAAGGCCCGCTCGAGGTCCTCCGCCGCCGAGACGACGAACACCGGGACGTGGCGCGTGGCGAGGTCGGTCTTGAGCTGGCCCAGGACCCGCCAGCCCTCCATGTCCGGCAGCCGGATGTCGAGCGACACGAACGCGGGCGCGTGCTCCCGCGCGAGCGCGAGCGCGGTCGCGCCGAAGGCCGTGATCAGGCCCTTGTAGCCGCGATCGTGCGCGACGTCGAGCAGGATCCGCGCGAACGCCAGGTCGTTGTCCACGATCAGCGCCACCCTGTCGCCCGGGCCGATCGCGCCGCGGTCGTCGATCGCGTCGGCCGCCGGCAGCACCGCCGTGGACGACGGCGCCGGGTCGCTCGCGAGCGCCGGTACCGCGGCGTCCGCCCCGGCCCCCGCCGCGCGCGGCGCCGCCGGCTCGACCAGCGGGCGGCGCAGCCCCGGCTCGATCGTGGACAGCGGCAGGTAGAGCGTGAACGTGCTCCCCGCGCCGGGCTGGCTCGCGAGCGTCAGTTCGCCGCCGAGCAGGCGCGAGAGCTCGCGGCTGATCGCGAGGCCGAGCCCCGTGCCCCCGTACTTGCGGCTCGTGCTGCCGTCGGCCTGCTGGAACGCCTCGAAGACGATGCGCTGCTTCTCCGCGGGGATGCCGATCCCCGTGTCCATGACCGAGATCGCGACGGCGCTGCCCACCCCGTCGAGCACCTCGTGGCCGCGCGTCCAGCCCTCCGCGACCGGCCGGACCTGGAGCCGCACGCGGCCCTGCTCCGTGAACTTGAAGGCGTTCGAGAGCAGGTTCTTGAGGATCTGCTGCAGCCGCTTGGCGTCGGTGTGCAGCACCGCCGGGAGCGCGGCCGAGATGTCGATGATGAACTCCAGCCGCTTCGAGTCGGCCACGTGCTGGAACGTGCGCTCGACGTAGTCGCGCATGTCGGCGAAGCGGTACTCCTCGATCTCGACCGCGACCGTGCCCGACTCGATCTTCGACAGGTCGAGGATGTCGCTGATCAGCGTCAGCAGGTCGGTCCCGGCGGCGTGGATGGTGCGCGCGAACTGCACCTGCTTGCCGGAGAGGTTGCCGTCCGCGTTCTGCGAGAGCTGGTCCGAGAGGATCAGCAGGCTGTTCAGCGGCGTGCGCAGCTCGTGCGACATGTTGGCCAGGAACTCGGACTTGAACTTCGAGGTGAGGGCGAGCTGCTTGGCCTTCTCCTCGAGCGCCTGGCGCGCCTGCTCCACCTCGGCGTTCTTCCGCTCGACCTCGACGTTCCGCTCGGCCAGCAGCTTCGCCTTCTCCTGCAGCTGCTGGTTCGTCTGGCGCAGCTCCTCCTGCTGCAGCTGCAGCTCCTTCGCCAGCGACTGCGACTGCTCGAGCAGGTCCTCGGTCCGCGTGTTGGCCTCGATCGTGTTGAGCACGATGCCGATGCTCTCGGTCAGCTGGTCGAGCAGCGCGTGGTGCGCGGGGGTGAAGCGCTCGAGCGACGCCAGCTCGAGCACGCCCTTGATCGTCCGCTCGAAGATGATCGGCAACACGACGATCGTCGCGGGCGACGCGCCGCCCAGGCCGGACGTGACGCGCACGTAGCCCGGCGGCACGTCCTCGAGCAGGATCTTGCGCATGTCCAGCGCGCACTGCCCGACGAGCCCCTGGCCGACCGCGACGGCGACGCCGAGCCCGTCGCCCGGGTCGTGGCCGTAGGAAGCGAGCAGCTCGAGCGGCCGCGCGGGCTGCGCCGGGTTGTAGCGGTAGAGGACTGCCTGGTGCGCCGAGACGACCGGCGCCAGCTCCGACAGGATCAGCCGGCCGACCGTCAGGAAGTCCTTCTGGCCCTGCAGCATCCGGCTGAACTTCGCGAGGTTGGTCTTGAGCCAGTCCTGCTCGCTGTTCTTGAGCGTCGTGTCCTTCAGGTTGCGGATCATCTCGTTGATGTTGTCCTTGAGGACCGCCACCTCCCCGAGTGCCTCCACCGTGATCGAGCGCGTCAGGTCGCCCTTCGTGACCGCCGTCGCCACCTCCGCGATCGCGCGCACCTGCGTCGTCAGGTTCTGTGCCAGCTGGTTGACGTTGTCGGTCAGGTCCTTCCAGGTGCCGGAGGCGCCGGGCACGTTGGCCTGGCCGCCCAGCTTCCCCTCGACGCCGACCTCGCGCGCCACCGTCGTGACCTGGTCGGCGAAGATCGCGAGCGTGTCGATCATGCCGTTGATGGTGTCGGCGAGGGCGGCGATCTCCCCCTCGGCGCGCAGCGTCAGCTTGCTGTTCAGGTCGCCGCGCGCGACGGCCGTCACGAGCCGCGCGATGCCGCGGACCTGGCTGGTCAGGTTGCCGGCCATCGAGTTGACGCTGTCCGTCAGGTCCTTCCAGGTGCCGGACACGCCCTCGACCCGCGCCTGCCCGCCCAGCTTCCCCTCCGTGCCCACCTCGCGCGCGACGCGCGTCACCTCCGCCGCGAACGAGCTGAGCTGGTCGACCATCGTGTTGACGGTGTCCTTCAGCTCGAGGATCTCGCCCTGCGCGTCCACCGTGATCTTCTTCGAGAGGTCGCCCGTGGCGACCGCCGTCGTGACGGCCGCGATGTTCCGCACCTGGGTCGTCAGGTTGCCGGCCATCGAGTTGACGTTGTCGGTCAGGTCCTTCCAGGTGCCCGACACGCCCTCGACCCGCGCCTGCCCGCCCAGCTTCCCCTCCGTGCCCACCTCGCGCGCGACGCGCGTCACCTCCGCCGCGAACGACCGCAGCTGGTCCACCATCGTGTTGATCGTGTTCTTCAGCTCGAGGATCTCGCCCTTCACGTCCACCGTGATCTTCTTCGACAGGTCGCCCTTGGCCACGGCGGTCGTCACGTCGGCGATGTTGCGCACCTGCGCGGTGAGGTTGCGCGCCATCGAGTTCACGCTGTCGGTCAGGTCCTTCCAGGTGCCGGCCACGCCCTTGACGTCCGCCTGGCCGCCCAGCATCCCTTCGGTACCCACCTCGCGCGCGACGCGCGTCACCTCCGCCGCGAACGACCGCAGCTGGTCCACCATCGTGTTGATCGTGTTCTTCAGCTCGAGGATCTCGCCCTTCACGTCGACCGTGATCTTCTTCGAGAGGTCGCCGTTCGCGACCGCCTTCGTCACCTCCGCGATGTTGCGCACCTGGGCCGTCAGGTTGCCGGCCATCGAGTTCACGCTGTCGGTCAGGTCCTTCCAGGTCCCGGCGACGTCGCGCACGTCCGCCTGGCCGCCCAGCTTGCCCTCGGTGCCCACCTCGCGCGCGACGCGCGTCACCTCCGCCGCGAACGACCGCAGCTGGTCCACCATCGTGTTGATCGTGTTCTTCAGCTCGAGGATCTCGCCCTTCACGTCGACCGTGATCTTCTTCGAGAGGTCGCCGTTCGCGACCGCCTTCGTCACCTCCGCGATGTTGCGCACCTGGGCCGTCAGGTTGCCGGCCATCGAGTTCACGCTGTCGGTCAGGTCCTTCCAGGTCCCGGCGACGTCGCGCACGTCCGCCTGGCCGCCCAGCTTGCCCTCGGTGCCGACCTCGCGCGCGACGCGCGTCACCTCCGACGCGAACGACCGCAGCTGGTCCACCATCGTGTTGATCGTGTTCTTCAGCTCGAGGATCTCGCCCTTCACGTCCACCGTGATCTTCTTCGACAGGTCGCCCTTGGCCACGGCGGTCGTCACGTCGGCGATGTTGCGCACCTGCGCGGTGAGGTTGCGCGCCATCGAGTTCACGCTGTCGGTCAGGTCCTTCCAGGTGCCGGCGACGTCCGGCACGTCGGCCTGGCCGCCCAGCTGGCCGGCCGTGCCGACCTCGCGCGCGACGCGCGTCACCTCGGACGCGAAGGCGCCCAGCTGATCCACCATCGTGTTGACGGTGTTCTTCAGCTGCAGGATCTCGCCCTGCACGTCCACGGTGATCTTCTTGGAGAGGTCCCCCTTCGCGACCGCGGTCGTCACCTCCGCGATGTTGCGCACCTGCGCCGTCAGGTTGCGCGCCATCGAGTTCACGCTGTCGGTCAGGTCCTTCCAGGTCCCGGCGACGCCCTTCACGTCGGCCTGGCCGCCGAGCTTGCCCTCGGTGCCGACCTCGCGCGCGACGCGCGTCACCTCCGCCGCGAACGAGCTCAGCTGGTCCACCATGATGTTGATGACGTCCTTGATCTGCAGGATCTCGCCCTGGACGTCCACCGTGATCTTCTGGGTCAGGTCGCCGCTCGCGATCGCGGTCGCCACCTTCGAGACGTCGCGCAGCTGGACCGTCAGGTTGCTCGCCATCGAGTTCACGCTGTCGGTCAGGTCCTTCCAGGTCCCGGCGACCCCCTTCACCTCGGCCTGGCCGCCCAGCTTGCCGTCGGTCCCCACCTCGCGCGCGACGCGCGTCACCTCCGCCGCGAACGAGCTCAGCTGGTCCACCATCGTGTTGACGGTGTCCTTCAGCTCGAGGATCTCTCCCTTCACGTCCACGGTGATCTTCTTGGACAGGTCCCCCTTCGCCACGGCGGTCGTCACGTCGGCGATGTTGCGCACCTGGGCCGTCAGGTTGCCGGCCATCGAGTTCACGCTGTCCGTCAGGTCCTTCCAGGTGCCCGCGACGCCGCGCACGTCGGCCTGCCCGCCCAGCTTCCCCTCCGTGCCGACCTCGCGCGCGACGCGCGTCACCTCCGACGCGAACGACCGCAGCTGGTCCACCATCGTGTTGATGGTGTCCTTCAGCTCGAGGAACTCGCCCTGGACGTTGACGGTGATCTTCTTGGTCAGGTCGCCGAGCGCGACCGCGGTCGTCACCTCGGCGATGTTGCGCACCTGGGCCGTCAGGTTGTTGGCCATCAGGTTGACCTTGTCGGTCAGGTCCTTCCAGGTGCCGGCGACGCCGTCGACGTTCGCCTGGCCGCCGAGCTTGCCGTCCGTGCCGACCTCGCGCGCGACGCGCGTCACCTCCGCGGCGAACGAGCCCAGCTGCTCGAGCATCGTGTTCACGGTGGTGGACGTCTGCAGGAACTCGCCCTGGAGCGGCACGCCGTCCACGTCGAGCTCCATCTTCTGCGAGAGGTCCCCCTGCGCGACCGCGCCGATGACGCGCGCGATCTCCTTCGTCGGGTGGACGAGGTCGCCGATCAGGGTGTTGACCGACGACAGCGCCTCGCGCCAGCCGCCCTGCATCCCCGAGATCGCGGCGCGCTCCGCGAGCCGGCCCTCGCGGCCGACCACCCGGCAGATCCGCTTCAGCTCCTCGGCCAGCAGCGCGTTCTGCTCGGCGAGCTCGTTGAAGGCGTCGGCGATCTTGCCGTCCACGCCGCCGAGGTCGAGCGGCAGGCGGACGGCGAAGTCCCCGCGCGTGAGGGCGCGCAGGCCTTTGAGCAACTCGGCGCCGGTGAGCGACTCGGCGCGCTCGATGTACATGCGGGGGGGGCTCCGTCGGGACGCAGCGTCGACGTTCGTACAGCCGTGACGGGCGACGGGGATTCTGCGACCGGTGGCGCCTTCTGCGCAACACGGGGCCCCTTACCGGCGGTTATATGTGGGGGCGGGGCTGCGCCCCGCCCGGGTGGGGCGAAGCCCCACCCCCACACTCAGAAGGGCGCCCCACCCCCACACTCAGAAAGGCGCCCCACCCCCACACTCAGAAGGGCGAAGCCCCACCCCCACACTCAGAAGGGCGAAGCCCCACCCCCACACTGAAAGCGGATCTTCAGAGCAGGGTGTGGTCCCGCTGCGCGCCCCACCCCCACACTGAAAGCGGATCTTCAGAGCAGGGTGTGGTCCCGCTGCGCGATGTGCTCCGGGAGCGCCTGGTAGTCGAACGGCTCGAGCGAGAACGAGCCCCGGCCCTGCGTGAGCGACCGGACCTGCGTCGAGTAGCCGAACATCTCCGACAGCGGCACGAAGCCGCGCACGACCGCCAGGTTGCCCACCAGCGTGCTCTCGCGGATCTCGGCGCGCCGCGCGCCGAGGTCCTTCATCACCACCCCGAGGAAGTCCTCGGGGACGCGGACCTCGAGCTTCATCACCGGCTCGAGGACCAGGCTGCCGGCGTTCGCGATCGCCTGGCGCAGGCCCATGGTGAGCGACGCGAGGAGCGGCACCATCGGGTCGGGCGGCTCGCCGAGCGCCACCTCGGTGACGCGCACGCGGACGTCCACGACGGGGTAGCCGTAGCTGCCGCCGGCCGCGCAGCCGTTCTGCACCATCTCGACCGCCTCGCGCTGCAGCACGGGCGGGAGCGTCCGCGCGCTCCCCTGCAGCTCGACCTCGACCGGCGGGAGCGACAGGTCGCCGCCGGCGCGCGGCCGCGGCTCGATCTCGAGCGCCACGCGGGCGTTGACCTGCGTCTCGCCGACCCGCTTGTCGAACTCGCCGACGCCGCGCCCCGGCCCGGCGACGGTCTCGCGGAACGAGACGCGCGGCCGGCCGAAGCGGGCGTTGACGTTGAAGTCGCGCAGCATCCGGTTGCGCAGCACGTCGAGGTGCAGCTCGCCCATGCCGGACAGGATCAGCTGCCCGGTCTCCTCGTCCGTGTGGTGCGTGAACGTGGGATCCTCGCGGCTGAGGCGCGAGACGACCTCGACGAGGCGGTCGCGGTCGGCGGAGGTGCGGGCCTCGACGGCGACGGACACCACGGTCTGCGGGAAGTGGATCGACTCGAAGGCGATCGGGTGCTCCGGGTCGCAGACCGTGTCGCCGGTGACCACGTCCTTCAGCGCGGGGGCGGCGAGGATGTCGCCGCACTCGGCGACGTCCACGGCGTCGGTCTGGTTCGCGTGGATGCGCAGCAGCTGGCGCAGCCGCAGCCGCGCCTTGCTGCGCGGGTTGTACGCGCGGTCGTCCCGCGTGAGCCGTCCCGAGTACACGCGCAGCCAGTAGACGTCGGTGTTCGGCGTCGCGACGACCTTGAACACGAGCGCGGAGAACGGCGCGTCCAGCGCGGCCACCCGCTCCACCGCGCCGCCCGTCTCGGGGTCGATGCCCTGCGGCACCGGCCGCTCCGGCGGCGACGGCAGGAAGTCGCACACGGCGTCGAGGATCGGCCGGATGCCGAGGTCCCGGAGGGCCGCCCCGCAGAGCACCGGCACGAGCCGGCCGCCCACGGTCGCCTCGCGGATCGCGCGGCGCAGGTCGTCGGTCGAGATCGGCTGCTCGCCGAGGTACATGTCCGCGAGCCAGTCCACGGCCTCGGCCGTGCGCTCGATCAGGGCCTCGCGCGCCCTCGCGGCGGGCTCCGCCATGTCGGCGGGGATCGGCTGCGCCGCGAGTTCGCGCCCGCGCGTGGAGGGGTCGAACACGAGGTAGCGCATCGAGAGCAGGTCGATGACGCCGTCGAGGCGGTCCTCGAGCCCGCGCGGCAGGTTCACGAACGCCGCGCGCCCGCCCAGCTTGCCGCCGATCTCGGCGAGGACCCGCTCGTGGTCGGCGCCGACGCGGTCGAGCTTGTTGATGAACGCGACGCGCGGCACGGCGTAGCGGTCGGCCTGGCGCCACACGGTCTCGCTCTGCGGCTCGACCCCCTCCACGCCGGAGAAGATGACGACGGCGCCGTCCAGCACGCGCAGGCTGCGCTCGACCTCCGCGGTGAAGTCCACGTGGCCCGGGGTGTCGATCAGGTTGACCTGGTGGTCGTTCCAGAGGAACGTCGTCGCGGCGGCCGAGATGGTGATGCCCCGCTCCCGCTCGTCGGGGCGGAAGTCCATCGTCGCCTCGCCGTCGTGGACCTCGCCGATCTTGTGGGTCAGCCCGGCGTAGTACAGGAAGCGCTCGGTGGTCGTGGTCTTGCCCGCGTCGATGTGCGCGATGATCCCGATGTTGCGCACGCTCTCCAGTGGTCTCAGCAGCATCCGGTCACCTCGGGATCACGCGCGGCACAGGCCGCGGCGCATGAAGCCGGAAGTGTACCGTGACGCGCGGCCGCCCCCCACGCGGTCGCGGCGGGCGTGCGGCAGGGCGTTCAGGGCGGACGTTCAGGGCGTGCGGCAGGACGTCCAGGGCGTGCGGCGGGACGTCCAGGGCGTGCGGCGGGACACGTGGCAGGACGGAACGCGGAAAAAAAATCCCCCGCGACGCGTTTCCTGGTCGCGGGGGACTGGCTTCGTGGATCGGAAGCGCGCTGCCTTCGTTCGGAGCCGGTCCGACGGGCCGTTCCCCACCCGTTGTCGTCAGGCCCGTGTTTCGGTTTCCCGGTGATCCGACATTCCCGGTTTGCGCTTCCTCGGCGCCCGCGGCCCGAGAGCGGCGGACGTCCTCCTTAAAAGCAACTCGTATGCCACGTGCTGGCTTACCGGCAAGTCTCGGAATGAATAATACAAACAACATCGGACGACTACCATGGGGCATTTGCCCCACACGGTGGGCGTTTCGGCACATGAACAGGATTCGGCCTTTCGGGCGAGGGACCGGACCTGAATCGGGCGGCTCGCCGGGGCCGCCCAGGACCGCTCGTCGGCGGCCCGACTCCCGGAATCGCCCCCCGCGCGGCTCCCGGGCGCCCACCACGATCCTTCCCTTTTTCCACAGCTGTGGATGGCGGGGTGGAAATCCATGCTGTTGTAACACGATGAGACGGCGTGCCATCCACAACCCCGCGGAACCGGCGCCGGAGGCGCGCTCACGGCGCCCGGCGCGGCCGGGATCGCTGGTCCGCCGGCACCGGCCGGAAAGGACCGATTTCGTACTAACCACCCGCATACAGGTGTTTTGACCGTGAACACCATTCGGCGTTTTTCGCCGCCCGCCGAACCAGGTTCGGACCGACTCCGCGAGCCACCGGGCGGGGCAGAGCCCCGCCCCGACGGCTCAGACCCGGTTTACCTCGACCAGACAGGGGCCGGGGACCTCGCCCCCGGCGGTCGCCGGACCCCGCAGCGGGGGGGCCAGCTCGGCCGCGGCGGTCTCGCCGACCGGCCAGTCCCACCCCTCGGGCAGGACCACCGCCCCGGGGACTGCGGCGGGGTCCAGCGCGGCGACGCCCCGGACCCGCCCGCGGTCGTTGTGCACCACGACCCGGTCCCCGTCCCGGATCCCCCGCGCGCCCGCGTCGGCCCCCGCGACCCCGACGCGCGGCAGCCCGCCGGCGTCCGCGGCCCCCGCCCGCGCGGCACTCTCCCGCGCGGCTCCCGGCCCGCCGGCACCCGGGGTGCCGGTCCGGCCGGTCACCAAGAAGAGGCGGAACGCGCGGAAGACGTCCGGCGAGCTGCGCGGCCCCTCGGCGGGCTCGCGGTAGACCGGCGGCTCCCAGCGGCCCGCCCCCGCGCCGACCCGCAGCGGCACCCGCGCCGCGCCGGTCCCGTCCCCCAGGTACTCGGTCAGCTCCGGCGGGAACCACGCCGCGGCCCACCCGAGGCGGCGCGCGACGGCGCGCACGATCGCGGTCTCCGGCCGCGCGTCGCGGCGGGGCGGCAGCGCGGCGGCGCCGGCCCGCACGCCGCCCGGCCGCCGGGTGCCCTCGACGTCGGAGCGCTCGAGGAACGAGGGGACCGGCAGGACCAGGTCCGCCGCCGCGGCGGCCGGCCCCCAGCGGTCCTGGAGCGCGACGACGAAGGCGGCCTGCTGCAGGTACGCGCGCAGCGCGCCGCTCGACGGGAGGTCCGCGAGCGGGTGGCCCCGCTCGACGATCACGAGGTCGCGGCGCGGGTCCCGCGTCCGCAGCTCGGCCTCGAGGGCGCCGCTCGGGATCTCGCGCCCCTCGCCGCCGATCGGCTTCGCCGCCGCCTCGGCGGGATCGGGGGCCGGGTCCGGGCCGGCCACCCGCGCGCCGGCCAGCCGCGCGAGCAGCGCGAGCGCGTGCACGGCGGGCGCCGACTCGGCGTGGCGCGCGACGCCGCCGCCGACGAGGAGCAGGGGCGCGCGGGCGGAGGCGAGGGCGGACGCGACCGCGTGCAGCGCCTCCTCCGGGACGCCGCACACGTCGGCGGTCCGCGCGGGGGACCACGCGGCCAGCGCCGAGGCGAGCGGGCCGGGGATGTCCGCGCCGCGTGCCGTGCGCGCGTGCGCCGGACCGGGCGGGCCGGGCGGGCCGGGCGCCCGGTGGACGAGGTGCGCGAGGCCGAGGGCGAGCGCGGCGTCGGTGCCGGGCCGCAGCGGCAGGTGCGCGGCCGCGGCCCGCGCCGTCGCGGAGGAACGCGGGTCGGCCGCGAGGAGCCGCGCGCCGGCGTCGGTCGCGGCGAGCACGTCGAGCCACGTGCGCCAGTCCCCGCCGGCCGGGTCCGCGCCCCACGCGAGCACGACGTCGGCCGCGGGGCCGGCGGCGCCCCGCTCGTCGGGGTGGACCGCGGCCGCGAGCAGCTGCGCGGCGGTCTCCGCCGGCGGCACGCGGCGCACGATCGTGGTGCCCTGCACGAACGCGCCGACCCGGCGCGCGACCGCGTGCGAGAGCCGCGGCCGCGGGCCCCCCGCGATCCAGAGGACGCGCCGCTGCCCGCGCGCGGCCTCGGCCAGCAGGTACGCGAAGCGCTCGAGGACCTCGTCCCAGGGCGCCTCCTCCATGTCGGCGCGCGCCTCCGCGCCGCGCTGCACGCCGCGCGCGCGGAGCGGGGCCGTCAGCCGGTCGGGCCCCGTCGCGCGGCGCGCCTCCTCGAGGCACGCCGGGCAGGGCGGCGCGGCGTCCTGCCCCTCGAGCGCGAGGAACTGCCCGTCGCGGACGATCGCCGACAGCCGGCACTCCCCCGCGCAGTCGAACGCGGGGAGGACCGGCACCGCGGCCTCGCGGGTCGCGACGCCCGCGGCGCTCGTGGCCCCGGCCGCGCTCACGGACCGGATCCGGGCGCCGCGCCGGGCTTCGCGCCGGGCGTCGCGGCCGGCGTCGCGGC
>JADHED010001718.1_pt1 | contig 17486 bp, 12 predicted proteins | sample 8952041 | NCBI WGS metagenome assembly JADHED01 (sample SAMN16124423, study PRJNA663239) | bioreactor sludge metagenome | isolation source: sludge (control) | place: India:Bengaluru | collected 2018-09-08
AACTGCGGCTGCCCCAGCGAGCGCGTGCAGCGCGGCGCCTTTGGCGCCTGCCTGATGAACGAGCCGCGCCTGGTGGCCGACTGCGTGAAAGCCATGCGGGACATGGTGGACATTCCCGTCACCGTAAAGCACCGCATAGGCATAGACCAGGGCGAGGACTATGGTTTTGTGCGCGACTTTGTTGGCACCGTGGCCAACGCGGGTTGCACGGTGTTCATCGTGCATGCGCGCAATGCCTGGCTCAAGGGCCTGTCCCCGAAAGAAAACCGCGAGATTCCGCCGCTGCGCTACGACGTGGCAGCGCGGTTGAAAGCCGACTTCCCGGAGCTGACGATTGCCATCAACGGCGGCTTTCAGACCGATGCCGCCGTGCAGGAGCAGCTGGCGCATGTCGATGGCGTGATGGTGGGCCGCGAGGCCTATCACAACCCCTGGTGGCTGGCGCGCTGGGACGCGCTGTTCTTTGGCGCCGCGCCCAGCGCCCTCACGCGCGAGCAGGTCGAGGAAGACATGGTGGCCTACATGGAGCGCGAGGCCGTCGAGCACGGCACGCACTGGTATGCGGTAGCGCGCCACATGCTGGGCCTGCGCCATGGTTTGCCCGGCGCGCGCCGCTGGCGCCAGGTGTGGAGCGACCATCGCCTCAAGCACCTGCCGGCACGCGAGGTCATGGCCCTCGCACGCACCAAGCCACCCAAGGCCTGAAGGGAGGCAATCCCTGGGGTAGCAGGCAAAGACCGGCTGCCCTACGATGGCAGCCATCATCCCAATGCCACCGATCGCCGCATGTCTTCTGCATCTCATCTTGCACGCGAGGAAGCCGCCTTCCACGCCTTCTATGCACTGGAGCGCCCTGCCCTGGAACAGGCCTGCACCTTCTTCAGGGATCTGCTGCAAACCATTCTTTCGCAGGCGCGCCACATCGACATCGCCAAGATCGAAAGCCGCGTGAAGGATCGCGACGAATGCCTGCGCAAGTTCGCGCGCAAGTACCGTGCGGCGCTGGAGGACAGCGGCGGCCCCTACGAAATCCGCCCCTACATCACCGACCTGCTAGGCGTGCGCGTGGTCTGCCTGTATGAGGATGAGCTGGAGAAGGTGGCGCAGATCGTGCAATCGCACTTCGACGTGATCGACGTGAGCGACAAGGTCAGCGCCATGGAGGGCACCGAGGCATCCTTTGGCTACAAAGGGCTGCACCTGGATCTGCGCCTGAACGCCGCCCAGGCCGCCTTGCCGGAGCATGCGGCATACGCCAGCCACGCGTTTGAGCTGCAGGTGCGCACCATCATCCAGGACGCCTGGAGCGTGCTGGACCACAAGATCAAGTACAAAAGATCGATCCCCGCCCAGCTCAAGCGCCGTATCAACGTGCTGTCGGCGCTGTTCGAGCTGGCCGACCGCGAGTTTCGCCAGATCCGCGACGCCACGGCAACCGAGCTGCAACGCGCTCCGGACGAAACGACCGAAGCAGACACCCCCAGCAGCCTGCCTGCGATGGCCGGCAGCGAGCTCAATGCCTTCACCTTCCTGAAGATTGCCCACCACTTCTTCAAGGATGTGGAGTTTGACGGCCAGAAGGTTGACCAGTTCGTGGACGACATCCGTGCCTGGTCGCCCACCATCACCCGCGCGCGCTTCAATGCACTGATGCGCGAGACCCTGGCCACCGTCAAGCGCTACAAGCAGTATTACGAGGAGCGCAACCCCGAAGGCAGCTTCAACCCCTTCACAGTGATGCGCCACTGCCTGTATCTGGGCGACAAACAAGTGTTCCGTCGTGCTTTGCGCAACACCTCGCGCGATGCCTTCGATGCCTGGCTGCAAGCCGCGTTCTGATCCACCGGCAAAGGCGGAAAACAACAGTGCCGCCCTACCACAAAGCGCCACCTGCTATCAACCCGCTAGTCAAGAGATGGGTTGTTTTGTCGCGTACGGGACGTAAATATCGTACTAGTCCTACACACAGCGCGCGCCCCTTCTTGCATATTGTGCACTGCAACATAAAATATGCCCCATATGCTGTACACAATCTACGAATCTCAGCGCTCCATGATGGAACCCTTCGCCGATCTGGCGCAAGCGGCTGCCAAGTTCTACAGTAATCCGCTGTCACCCTTCAGCGAGACGCAGCTGGCCAACCGCCTGTCGGCGGCCTACGAGCTGATGTACCGACTGGGCAAGGACTACGAAAAACCCGAATTCGACATTCGCACGGTGGACGTGGACGGCGTGAGCTGCGCCATTCACGAGCGCATTGAAATCGACAAGCCGTTTTGCGAGCTGCGCCGCTTCAAGCGCTTCTCGGACGACCCTGACACCTTGCTCAAACTCAAGGTGCAGCCCGTGGTGCTCATCGTTGCCCCCCTGTCCGGGCACTACGCGACGCTGCTGCGTGAGACCGTGCACTCCATGCTGCAGGGCCACAAGGTCTATATCACCGACTGGAAGAACGCACGCACCGTGCCGCTGTCCGAGGGTGAATTCCACCTCGACGACTACGTCAACTACGTGCAGGACTTCATCCGTCACCTGCAGAATGAGTACGGCAATTGCCATGTCATGAGCGTGTGCCAGCCAACGGTGCCGGTACTAGCCGCCATTTCACTCATGGCCAGCCGCGGCGAGACCACGCCGTTGTCGATGACCATGATGGGCGGCCCGATCGATGCCCGTCGCTCGCCCACCGCAGTGAACAACCTGGCCACAAAACGCAGCTACAACTGGTTCGAGAACAACGTCATCTACCGCGTTCCCAGCAACTTCCCTGGCGCGGGCCGCCGCGTCTATCCGGGCTTCATGCAGCACATGGGCTTTGTCGCCATGAACCCGGATCGCCATGCAACCAGCCACTACGACTACTTCAAGAACCTGATCCAGGGCGACGGCGCCAGCGCCGAGGCGCACCGCAAGTTCTATGACGAGTACAACGCCGTGCTCGACATGGATGCCAACTACTACCTTGAAACCATCAAGACGGTGTTCCAGGACTACAAGCTGGTCAACGGCACCTGGGATGTGCGCTCGCCCAGCGGTGACCTGGAGCGCGTGCGTCCGCAGGACATCACCGCCACGGCGCTGCTGACCATCGAAGGTGAGCTCGACGACATCTCCGGCTCGGGCCAGACCGAGGCCGCGCAAGGCCTGTGCAGCGGCATTCCGGCAGAACGCCGCACGCATTTCGAAGTCAAGGGCGCCGGCCACTACGGCATCTTCAGCGGCCGCCGCTGGCGCACGCATGTGTATGCCCAGGTGCGCGATTTCATACTCGCCAATCAGCCCACCCAGCCCGCTGATGCCGCACGCAAACCGCGTGCACGGGCCGCCTGAGGGACACGCCATGTCCACCGCCGAAGCCTTACAGCCCCACCTGTCATCGACAGACTCGCTGCAGGCCTTGGCGGCACGTATCAACGCAGCCTTACCGCAAACGCAGTGCACGCGCTGCGGCTACCCCGATTGCGCCGCATATGCGCAAGCCGTTGCCAGCGGCGAGGCGGGCATCAACCAATGCCCGCCTGGCGGCGCCCAGGGCGTGGCCCGCCTGGCCGCCATCACCGGCCGCCCGGTGGAGCCATTGAGCACCGAGCACGGACTCGAAGCCCCCCGCACCGTGGCCGTCATCGACGAGAACTGGTGCATAGGCTGCACGCTGTGCATCAAGGCCTGCCCCACCGACGCCATCCTGGGCCTGAACAAGCGCATGCACACCGTCATCGCGCCGCATTGCACCGGCTGCGAGCTGTGCATACCCGCCTGCCCCGTGGACTGCATTCGCATGGATAACGTCAGCGGCCACGCCACCGGCTGGGCTGCCTGGTCCGCATTGCAAGCCGATCACGCGAGGGCAAGGTACCAAGTACGGCAAGAACGCCTGCTCCGCGAGGAGCAACAGCAAACGCTGCAGGCAACGCCCGATGCCGCGGACACGCAGCCGCAGCCCGATCAGCCTGTGGCGGACGCCCCCGCAGCAACAAGCTCCAAACAAGCCGCCATTGCTGCGGCCCTGGCACGGGCCCGGGCCCAACGCGCGAGGCAGGGCTGAGTTTTGCGCCACGAAGGGTGGCGTTCTGGTACGCCTCTCGGACGTTGACAACTCACACTCTCTCCGACACCACAATCTATGCAGCGGCCGCCAACGATTTGTACACGCCGCATCCCAGATAAAGATCACCCGCGCGTTGCACAAAGGACATCTTTGTTTGAACCGTTCCGGTTGTCGGGTTGGTGATGTCGTATTCCACCCACCCGGCGCCGCGCTCGGCCTGCGTCACGATGGCATGCAACAGTTGATCGCCCGCAACTCCCGGAATGTCCTGCACATAGGTACCCACCTTAGCCGGGTTGCCGCCAAATGCCTGATAGGCGCCGGCCGCGTTCAAGGCAAACACATACATATCACGGTCATAGTACGGTTGCCCAGGATCGGTCAAGGTGCGCAAGAACACTTCACGCGGGTAGTCACTGTGTAATGCTGCTGCACGCGCCACCAGGGCGCTCGCCTCTTCTGCCGTACCCTGTTGTAGACGAAAATTCTGTACGGCTTGCGCTAGGGTATGGGCTCGACTCTCCAGTGTCAGGGCTTGATGCAACGCATCTCCAGCCATCGAAGCATTGCGCTGGGTGATTTGATCGAGCTGCTGCACCACTGCACTTATTTCTCCCAAGCCGGTCTGTTGCTCGGTTATTGACTGCGAAATATCACTCACATGACCTGCCAAGCCACGAATTTCGTCCACCATGGACGCGATGCCACTGCCAGTCTCCCGAATCAGGCCAGCGCTGGCCTCAACTTGTTGCACCGAGGTGCCTATCAACCCACGAATCTCGCACGCTGCCTCGGCGGATCGACGCGCAAGCGTGCGCACCTCTGCCGCTACCACCGCAAACCCCCGCCCCTGCTCACCTGCACGTGCGGCTTCGACCGCCGCGTTGAGTGCCAGGATGTTGGTCTGAAACGCAATGCTGTCAATCACCTGGATGATTTCACCCATGCGCTTGGCATTGCTTTGAATGCCTTGAACCGAGTCCACCGCGCGCGTCATGGCTTGCCTGCAAGCATCGGCCATGGTCCGTAGCGCAATCGCGCGTTGATCCGTTACGCCCGCAGTCTGTGCGTTACCGTTTGCGGTTGCAGACAACTGGGCCACGCTGACAACCGTTTGCTCCAGACTGGCTGCCTGCTGCTCGGTACGGTTCGCCAACTCCCGGTTGTCCGATGCCAAAGTTTGGCCGGCATGCGAAACCAAGGCTGCATTGCTGCGGATGTCGGCCACCATGGCCGAAAGCGTGAGCACCATTTGATCGAGTTGCGCCCCCATCTGCGCCAGCTCATCCGTACCATTGAGCCGCGCACGCGCACATAAATCACCATGCGCTGCCCGGTGCATGGCCATCCCCAGCTGGCGCATGTCACGCGCCATGCTGATCTGCAAAGCAGCCGCCAGATACACGACACCCAGTACGGCCACTCCTAGCGCCAACCAAAACACCTCGGAAGCCACCCCTTGCAGGCTCGCCACCACCACTTGCGCCAGTACGGCAACACCTGCAAGCAGGGCCAGTTTGGACGAAAAGCCCAAGCGTCGCATCACATAGATGCCAGGTCGCATAAAAAACAAATCAGCCACAGCCCTGCTTTCATGTACCAACAGTATTTGCGATACTTATCGTAACCATACAAACACGCTTAATCAATTAGGGGTACTGGGCGGTTTCGTTGAAAGCCAATCGTTCACCAGATCCCTCTTGTTGCATCCCTGATAATTGGCGCCATGAACCCCCTGCTCTCCCGACTGCAGCCCTACCCATTCGAGCGGTTGCGACAGCTTTTTGCGGGGGTTACCCCGTCCGCGCAGCACAGCGCCATCAGCCTGGGTATTGGCGAGCCGCGCCACACCACGCCGCGCTTTATCCAGGACGCGCTGGCGGCCCATCTGGCGGGGCTGGCCAGCTACCCATCGACCCTTGGAGAGCCGCAGCTGCGCCAGGCCTGTGCGGACTGGATGCAACGCCGCTATGGCATTGCCGTGGATGTGGCCACTCAGGTGCTGCCGGTGAACGGCTCGCGTGAAGCCTTGTTTGCGTTCACGCAAACGGTGGTCGATGCCTCGCAGCCCGGCGCCACCGTGGTGTGCCCCAACCCGTTCTACCAAATCTACGAGGGGGCTGCGCTGCTGGCCGGTGCTACCCCGCATTACGCGCCCAGTGACCCGGCGCGCAACTTTGCCGTTGACTGGGACAGCGTGCCCGACGCCGTCTGGCAGCGCACCCAGCTGCTGTTCGTATGCTCCCCAGGCAACCCCACGGGCGCGGTGATGCCCCTGGCCGAATGGGAAAAGCTGTTTGCCCTCAGCGATCGCCACGGGTTCGTGATTGCCTCCGACGAGTGCTACAGCGAAATCTACTTTCGCGACGAAGCCCCGCTGGGCGGCCTGGAGGCCGCGGCACGCCTGGGCCGCAGCGACTACCGCAACCTGATCGCCTTCACCAGCCTGTCCAAGCGCAGCAATGTGCCGGGCCTGCGCAGTGGCTTTGTGGCCGGAGATGCCGCCCTCATCAAGGCCTTCCTGCTCTATCGCACCTACCACGGCGGCGCCATGGGCCCGGCCGTGCAGGCAGCAAGCATTGCCGCCTGGAGCGACGAGACCCATGTGCAAGAGAACCGCGCCCTGTACCGCGCCAAGTTCGACCAGGTCACGCCCCTGCTGGCCCAGGCCATGCCCGTCAACCTGCCCGACGCGGGGTTCTACCTATGGGCCAAGGTGCCAGACGCATTGGGCATGAGCGACACCGACTTCGCCCGCGAACTGCTCGCTCAATACAATGTGACGGTGCTGCCGGGCAGCTACCTGGCCCGCGAGGTGGGCGGCATCAATCCGGGCGCCCAACGCGTGCGCATGGCCCTGGTGGCCGGGGCCGACGAATGCCTGCAGGCCGCCCAACGCATCGTGCAATTCATCCATTCCCATACCTGACCCTATCCATGACCCAACAACTGCAAAACCTGATCGACAACGCCTGGGACAACCGCACCACCCTGGCACCCGGCGCCGCCCCCAAAGAGATCGAAGATGCCGTGGATCATGTGATTGACGAGCTCAACAACGGCCGCCTGCGCGTGGCCACGCGCGAAGGTGTGGGCCAGTGGACGGTGCACCAGTGGATCAAGAAGGCCGTGCTGCTGTCCTTCCGCCTGAAGGACAACGCCGTCATGCGTGCCGGCGACCTGGCTTTCTTTGACAAGGTGCCCACCAAATTCTCCGACCTCACGCCCGACGAGATGGCCGCCACCGGCGTGCGCGTGGTGCCGCCGGCCGTGGCGCGCCGCGGCAGCTTCATCGCCAAAGGCGCGATCCTGATGCCCAGCTACGTCAACATCGGCGCCTATGTCGATGAGGGCACCATGGTGGACACCTGGGCGACCGTGGGCTCGTGCGCACAGGTGGGCAAGAACGTACACCTGTCCGGCGGCGTGGGCCTGGGCGGCGTGCTCGAACCCCTGCAGGCCAACCCGACCATCATCGAGGACAACTGCTTCATCGGCGCGCGCTCCGAGATCGTCGAAGGCGTGATCGTCGAGGAAAACTCCGTCATCTCCATGGGCGTCTATATCGGCCAGAGCACCCCCATTTACGACCGCGCCACGGGCGAGACTCTTTACGGCCGCGTGCCCGCCGGTTCGGTGGTGGTCAGCGGCAATCTGCCCAAGGACGGCGGACGCTACAGCATGTACGCTGCGATCATCGTCAAGAAGGTGGATGCCAAGACCCGCTCCACCACCAGCCTGAACGATCTGCTGCGCGACTGATATGCGGCACCCCCTGAGGCGCTTCGCGCCTTCACCCCCGCTCTCGCTTCGCGGGCAGGGGGACGACGCCAGCGCGGCGAGGCGGCCCTTGCGCGGCGTCCGCTGGCAGGGGGTGCGCCGGTCCCATGCGTTGTCGGTGACGCGCGCCCGACAGTGAATAACCTATACGCACGACTATGAGAGAGGGAGCAAGCATGAGCACGATGGAACGGATACTGCGCCTCATGGGCGAGAAGAAGGCCTCTGACGTTTACCTGTCGGCGAATGCCCCGGCCCTCATCAAGATCAATGGCGAATGCGTGCCGATCAACAGCCAGGTGCTGCCACCCGACGCGCCACGCAATCTGCTGGCCGAGATCGTGCCGCCCGAGCGCATCGAAGAGCTGGAGGAGACGGGCGAGCTCAACATGGGCGTGCCGCTGGCCGGCGTGGGGCGCTTTCGTATCAGCGCCATGCGCCAGCGCGGCACCTATGCGGTGGTGATCCGCTTCATTGCGCAGGACATTCCCAGGCTGGAGACACTGAACCTTCCCCCCGTGCTCAGCGAGCTGATCATGGAAAAGCGCGGGCTGATTCTGGTCGTGGGCGCCACGGGCTCGGGCAAGAGCACCACGCTGGCGGCCATGCTCGACGAGCGCAACGAGACCATGACAGGCCACATCCTGACCGTCGAAGACCCGGTCGAGTACCAGTTCAAGAACAAGAAATCCATCGTCAACCAGCGCGAAATCGGCGGCGACACGCAGTCGCTGCAAATGGCGCTCAAGAACGCCTTGCGGCAGGCGCCCGACGTGATCCTGATTGGCGAAATCCGCGACCGCGAGACCATGTCCGCCGCCATCGCATACGCCCAATCCGGTCACCTGTGCCTGGCCACCCTGCACGGCAACAACAGCTATCACGCGCTCAACCGCATTCTGTCGTTCTACCCCGTCGAGGTACGCGCCACCATGCTGGGCGACCTGGCCTCGGCCCTCAAGGCCATTGTCTCGCAGCGCCTGGTGCGCACCAAAACGGGTGCGCGCCTGCCGGCGGCAGAGGTCATGCTCAACACCAAGCTGGTGGCCGACCTGATCGAACAAAGTGACTTTTCCGGCGTGCGCGAAGCCATGGAGAAATCCATGGCCGAAGGCTCGCAAACCTTCGAAGAAGCCCTGGCCCGGCTGATCCTGACCGACAAGATAGACCGCAAGGAAGGCCTGTCCTACGCCGATTCGCCCACCAACCTCATGTGGCGCCTGCAAAACGACTTCAGCATTGCCGCCAAGGCGGCCCAGGCCAGCCAGGAAGCGCGCCAGGCACCCGAAGACGACGAACCCTCGTTCACAGAGATCGTGCTGGATGTCAAGTCCGCCTGACGGCGCCACACCGATCCCCATACCCCCTGTCCGATGTCCCCCACCCTGCAACTGACCGAACAACTCATCGCCCGCCCCTCCATCACCCCCGAGGATGCGGGCTGCCTGGATCTGCTGACTGAACGCCTGGCCCCGCTGGGCTTTGCCTGCGAGCGGCTCGACAGCGGCCCCCCCACCTTCCGCGTCAGCAATCTATGGGCAAAAAGGCCTGCAGCGCCCGTCAGTAAAGCGCAAAAAGCTATTAAAACAATAGTATTTGCAGGCCACACCGACGTGGTGCCCACCGGCCCCGTGGAGCAATGGAGCAGCCCGCCATTCACCCCCACGCAGCGCGACGGCCGCCTGTACGGGCGCGGCGCCAGTGACATGAAGACCTCCATCGCCGCCTTCATCGTGGCTGTGGAGGAGTTTTTGGCCGCCACGCCCGATCCGGCCATCGCCATCGCCTTCTTGCTGACCAGCGACGAGGAAGGCCCGTCGGTGGATGGCACAAGGATAGTCGTTGAAAAGCTGCGCGCGCGCGGCGAACGCCTGGACTGGTGCATCGTCGGCGAGCCCACCTCCGTCACAAGCACCGGCGACATGATCAAGAACGGCCGCCGCGGCACCCTCTCGGGCAAGCTGACGGTCAAGGGCGTGCAAGGCCACATCGCCTACCCGCACCTGGCACGCAACCCCATCCACCAGGCCGTGCCCGCACTGGCCGAACTGGCCGCCACCGAGTGGGACCAGGGCAACGCCTTCTTCCAGCCCACCAGCTGGCAGATGAGCAACATCCACGCCGGCACGGGCGCGACCAACATCATCCCGGGCCAGGTGGTGATCGACTTCAACTTCCGCTTCAGCACCGAGTCCACCGCCGACGGCCTGAAGGCGCGCGTGCACGCCTTGCTCGACCTCCACGGCCTGGACTACGACCTGGCCTGGACGCTGGGCGGCCAGCCCTTCCTGACGACGCCGGGCGAGCTGGTGGGCGCCGTGCAGCAGGCCATTGCCGCCGAGACCGGCCTGGCCACCGAACTCTCCACCACCGGCGGCACCAGCGACGGGCGCTTCATCGCCCAGATCTGCCCGCAGGTGGTCGAGCTGGGCCCGCCCAACGACAGCATCCACAAGATCGACGAGAACATCCGCCTGGTGGACATCGAGCCCTTGAAGAACATCTACCGCCGCACGCTGGAAAACCTCAACACACAGGCCGCGGCATGACGCCGGCCGTGCGCGGCGCCACCGTGGGCGCACTCATCGCCAGTGGTGCCGAGGTGTTGCGCCAGGCGGGCGTTGCCTTTGGCCACGGCACCACCAACGCCCAGGACGAAGCTGCATGGCTGGTGCTGTGGCGCCTGGGCCTGCCGCTTGACAGCCCCCTGGACGACGAGGTGGATTCAATAAAAAATCAGCCTGTAACGCCCACCAATCAAGCGCTGGTAGCTACGCTTTTTGATGAGCGCATCGCCACGCGCAAGCCCGCCGCCTACCTCACGCGCGAAGCCTGGCTGCAGGGCGTGCCCTTTTATGTGGACGAGCGCGCCATCGTGCCGCGCAGCTTCATCGCCGAAATCATCGCCGACGGCAGCATCGACGAGTGGCTGACCGACCAGACGCGCAACGTGCTCGACCTGTGCACCGGCAACGGCAGCCTGGCCGTTCTTGCCGCCATGGCCTGGCCCGACGTGGCGGTGACGGGCGCCGACCTGTCTCCCGACGCCCTGGCCGTGGCGCGCATCAACGTGGACAAGCATGGCCTGCACGAGCGCGTGCGGCTGATCGAATCCGACTGCCTGGCCGCCTGCCCCGGCCCCTGGGATCTGATCCTGTGCAACCCGCCCTACGTCAACGCCCAGAGCATGGCCGCCCTGCCGCAGGAATACCGGGCCGAGCCCGCGCTGGCCCTGGCGGGCGGCCATGACGGCATGGACTTCGTCCGCCGCCTGCTGCAGGACGCACCCGCACGCATGAGCCAGGACGCCGTGCTGGTGCTGGAGATCGGCAACGAGCGCGCCCATTTCGAGGCCGCCTTTCCCCAATTGCCCGTGTTCTGGCTGCAAACCAGTGCGGGCGAAGACCAGGTGCTGCTTGTCACGCGCGCCGCCCTGGCGCAGTCTTTCTGAATGATCACTCTGAAAAACGTCACCTTGCGCCGCGGCAGCAAGGTGCTCCTCGACGGCGTCAACGCCACCATTAACCCGGGTGAAAAAGTCGGCCTGGTGGGGCGCAACGGCGCCGGCAAGTCCACGCTGTTTGCGCTGCTCAACGGCACGCTGCACGAAGACGGCGGCGACTTCCTTCTGCCACCGCAATGGCGCATGGCCCAGGTCGCCCAGCACATGCCGGAGACCGACCAAGCCGCCACCGATTTTGTTCTGGATGGCGATACGCGCTTGTCCATCCTGCGCGAACAGCTATCAAAGGCAGAGCAAACAGGCGACGGCATGGCCATCGCCCAGGCCCACACAGACCTGGCCGACGCCAGCGCCCACGACGCACCGGCACGTGCCCAGGCGCTGATTCTGGGCCTGGGCTTTCAGGTGGCCGAACTTGCCAGGCCCGTCAACAGCTTCTCTGGCGGATGGCGCATGCGGCTGCAACTGGCACGCGCGCTGATGTGCCCCTCCGACCTGCTGCTGCTCGACGAGCCCACCAACCATCTGGATCTGGACGCGCTGGTATGGCTGGAGGCCTGGCTGAAACGCTATGAGGGCACGCTCATCGTCATCAGCCACGACCGCGAGTTTCTCGACGCAGTGACCAGCGTCACCCTGCACATCGACAACGGTACGCTCACACGCTACGGCGGCAACTACAGCCAGTTCGAGGAGCTGCGGGCGCAGCAGCTGACCCTGCAGCAGGCATCGTTCGAGCGCCAGCAGGCAAAGATCGCCCACCTGCAGAAGTTCATCGACCGCTTCAAGGCCAAAGCCACCAAGGCGCGCCAGGCGCAAAGCCGGGTCAAGGCGCTGGAGCGCATGGAGAAAATCGCACCGGTACTGGCCAGCGCCGAATTCACCTTTGAATTCCAGGAGCCCGCCAACCTGCCCAACCCCATGCTGGCACTGACCGACGCCGCCTTTGGCTACCGCAGCAAGGATGGTGCCGAGACCATCATCCTGCGCGGCGTCAGCAAGACGGTGCTGGCCGGGCAGCGCATCGGCATCCTGGGTGCCAACGGCCAGGGCAAGTCCACCCTGGTGAAGACGGTCGCGCGCACCATGGCACCACTCTCCGGCAAGGTCACCGAAGGCAAAGGCCTGGCCATTGGCTACTTTGCACAGCAAGAGCTGGATGTGCTGCGCACCGACGACCACCCCCTGGGCCACATGACGCGCCTGGCGCGCGAACTGGGCGTGGATGCGCGCGAGCAGGATCTGCGCAACTTCCTGGGCAGTTTCAACTTCAGCGGCGACATGGTGCTGCAGGCCGTGGGCAGCATGAGCGGCGGCGAAAAGGCCCGCCTGGTGCTGGCCATGATCGTCTGGCAGCGGCCCAACCTGCTGCTGCTCGACGAGCCCACCAACCACCTGGACCTGGCCACGCGCGAGGCCCTGGCCATGGCGCTCAACGAGTTTGAGGGCACCGTCATGCTGGTCAGCCACGACCGCGCCCTGCTGCGCGCCGTATGCGACGAGTTCTGGCTCGTCGGCCGCGGCCAGGTGAATCCGTTTGATGGCGACCTGGACGACTACCAGCGCTACCTGCTCGACGAATCCAAGCGTCTGCGCGACCAGGCCCGGGCAACCGCCGACGAAACGGCCTCGCCGCCCCAGCGCGACGCACGCGAACAACGCCGCCTGGACGCCCAGGCACGCCAGCAACTGGCCGAGAAAACCCGGCCCCTGAAACGGCAACTGGAACAGATCGACCAGCGCCTGGCAGCCCTGGGGCAAGAAAAGGCGCAGCTTGAAGAGCGACTGCTGCAAACCCTGCCGCCGCCGGAGATCGCCGACTGCGGGCGCCGCCTGAAAGCCTGCAGCGACGAGATCGAAATACTGGAAGAAAAGTGGCTGGATGTGTCAACCGCGCTTGAAGAACTGGACCGATAGCGGCCAACCAGCACGCCACATCATCAACAAAAAATGCCTCCAACGCTTTTGTACAAAGCGGTTATAGCTATATTTACAATAGCTATCATCATCACCCTGGCGGGGTTGCATTTTCTTTCCGACGGCTGTCAACGCCCTGCACAGGGATCGCGTTGTGGATACATCAAAGGAGTTTTCCACATGACCACGACTGCAATACTCTCTGCCTGGCCCGAAGACGAACGCGACCGCAAGCGCGCTCCTGTCCGTCTGTAAAGGGTACAGGCGTATCGCGACCCTGACCCTGCCCTGAAGGGGTTCGGGAATTCCCAGATACCCGCACGCGCGCCCAACGTGTCTTGGGTTGGTGAGATTTTCAGGGTCTCATCCAAGCAGGCGCATCTTGCCCCTCCATACAAAAAGCCCCGCTATCGGGGCTTTTTTTGATTGGAAACGGAATCGGATACCGAGTCTTGGATTGGCAGGCCTTTCAGGGTCTCATCCAAACCAAGCGTGTCTCGGCCTCCCATAAAAAAAGCCCCGTTGCCGGGGCTTTTCTGATTGCGGGGAAGAAGATCAGTTAGCGCGGGTGCCAACGACTTCAATTTCCACGCGGCGGTTCTTGGCGCGGCCTTCCTTGGTCTTGTTGTCGGCCACAGGCTGCTTCTCACCCTTGCCTTCGGTGTACACGCGGTTCTTCTCGATGCCCTTGGACACCAGGTAAGCCTTCACAGCTTCAGCACGGCGCACCGACAGCTTCTGGTTGTAGGCATCGGTACCGACGGAGTCGGTGTGGCCCACGGCGATGATGACTTCCAGGTTGATGCCCTTGACCTTGGAAACCAGATCGTCCAGCTTGGCCTTGCCTTCGGGCTTCAGGACGGACTTGTCGAAGTCGAAGAACGCGTCGGCGGCGTAGGTCACCTTGCTGGCGGCTGCGGGAGCGGGCTTGGGAGCCGCGGGGGCAGCAGCGACGGGTGCGGGCGCCGGCGCGGGTGCCGGAGCCGCGGCAGCCTTCTTCACCAGAGCACCGTCACAACCTTCAGCGGCAGTAGCGGGGGTCCAATTGGCATCGCGCCAGCACAACTCGTTGGTGCCGTTTTTCCAGACCAGCTCGCCAGAGCCGTTTTGCCAGTTGTCAACGACCTTGCCGCCGTCAGCGGCCTTGACTTGGGCGACAGCCGAGGTTGCAAGCACAGCCGAGGCCAACAACATAGCTACTTTGTTCAGTTTCTTCATGGTTCTCCTCTTGGGGATTAAGGCGCAGCCGCGCTGCGAATCGGGGACGTGATCAGTGACCATCACCAAAAACGCTGAAACGATTGTGCCATACGTCCTTGGCCATAACCCCCGCGCAATGCCAGCGAAACGTAAGACGAACGCGCATTCGGCGCTATATGTTGCGAAGTTGCCACAACCGCTTGCGCCTAAAATGCCCGTTTCGCCCAGCCGTTCGCGCCCTCCTCCATGACCCAGTTTGCCAAAGAAACGCTACCGATCAGCCTCGAAGAGGAGATGCGCCGCAGTTATCTGGATTACGCCATGAGCGTGATCGTCGGCCGCGCGCTGCCCGATGCGCGCGATGGCTTGAAGCCCGTGCACCGGCGCGTGCTCTATGCGATGCACGAGCTGAACAATGACTGGAACCGGCCGTACAAAAAATCCGCCCGTATCGTGGGCGACGTGATTGGTAAGTACCACCCGCACGGCGACATCGCGGTCTATGACACCATCGTGCGCATGGCGCAAGACTTTTCGCTGCGCCACATGCTGGTGGATGGCCAGGGCAACTTCGGCTCGGTCGATGGCGACAACGCCGCCGCCATGCGCTACACGGAGATCCGCCTCTCCAAAATAGCCCACGAGATGCTGGCCGACATCGACAAGGAGACTGTCGATTTCGGCCCCAACTACGACGGCAGCGAGAAGGAACCGCTGGTGCTGCCGAGCCGCCTGCCCAATCTGCTGGTCAATGGCAGTGCCGGCATTGCCGTGGGCATGGCCACCAACATTCCGCCACACAATCTGAACGAAGTGGTGGACGCCTGCCTGCACATGCTGCGCCACCCCGAGGCCAGCATAGACGAGCTGATGGAAATCATCCCGGCGCCGGACTTCCCCACCGCCGGCATCATCTACGGCATCCAGGGCGTCAAGGACGGTTACCGCACCGGCCGCGGACGCGTGGTAATGCGTGCCAAGGTGCATTTCGAGGACATCGACCGCGGCCAGCGCCAAGCCATCATCGTTGACGAACTGCCCTACCAGGTCAACAAGAAGACGCTGCAGGAGCGCATGGCCGAGCTGGTTCACGAGAAGAAGATCGAGGGCATCAGCCACATCCAGGACGAGTCGGACAAATCCGGCATGCGCCTGGTGATTGAATTGAAGCGCGGCGAAGTGCCCGAGGTGGTGCTGAACAACCTGTACAAGCAGACCCAGCTGCAGGACACCTTCGGCATGAACATGGTGGCGCTGGTGGACGGCCAGCCCAAGCTGTGCAACCTGAAGGATCTGATCGAGGTCTTCATCGGCCACCGCCGCGAGGTGGTGACACGCCGCACGGTGTTCGAACTGCGCAAGGCGCGCGAGCGCGGCCATGTGCTCGAAGGTCTGGCCGTGGCGCTGGCCAACATCGACGAGTTCATCCGCATCATCAGAAACGCCCCCACCCCGCCGGTGGCCAAGGCCGAGCTGATGGCCAAGAGCTGGGACAGCCAGCTGGTGCGCGAGATGTTGACGCGCACGCGCGAGGACGGTGGCGTGGTGAATGCCGACGACTACCGCCCCGAGGGGCTGGAGCGCGAATTCGGCATGCAGGACAGCGGCCTGTACCGCCTGTCGGACACCCAGGCGCAAGAAATCCTGCAGATGCGTCTGCAGCGCCTGACCGGGCTGGAGCAGGACAAGATCGTCGCCGAGTACAAAGACATCATGGCGGTCATCGAAGACCTGCTGGACATCCTGGCCACGCCCGCGCGCGTCTCCACCATCATCGGCGAAGAGCTGTCGGCGCTGCGCCAGGAGTTTGGCCAGACAAAGCTGGGCGCGCGCCGCAGCGAGATCGAGCACAGTGCACAAGACCTGTCCACCGAGGACCTGATAACACCCACCGACATGGTGGTGACACTCTCGCATACCGGCTACATCAAGAGCCAGCCCCTGAGCGAATACCGCGCGCAAAAGCGCGGCGGGCGCGGCAAGCAGGCGGCCGCGACCAAAGAGGACGACTGGATAGACCAGCTCTTCATCGCCAACACGCACGACTACATCCTGTGCTTCTCCAACCGCGGCCGCCTGTACTGGCTCAAGGTCTGGGAGGTGCCGCAGGGTTCGCGCGGCTCTCGCGGGCGTCCGATCGTCAACATGTTCCCGCTGCAGGAAGGCGAAAAGATCAACGTCGTGCTGCCGTTGACCGGCGAAAAGCGCAGCTTCCCCGCCGACCAGTATGTGTTCATGGCCACCAGCATGGGCACGGTCAAGAAGACCGCGCTGGACGAATTCAGCAACCCGCGCAAGGCCGGCATCATCGCAGTGGATCTTGACGAAGGCGACTTCCTGATCGGCGCCGCGCTCACCGACGGCCAGCACGACGTGATGCTGTTCAGCGACGGCGGCAAGGCGGTGCGCTTCGACGAGAACGACGTGCGCCCGATGGGCCGCAACGCGCGCGGCGTGCGCGGCATGATGCTCGAAGATGGCCAGGGCGTCATCGCCATGCTGGTGGCTGAAGACGAGACTCAAAGCGTGCTCACCGCCACCATCAACGGCTACGGCAAGCGCACCAGCATCACCGAATACACGCGCCACGGCCGGGGCACCAAGGGCATGATCGCCATCCAGCAAAGCGAGCGCAACGGCAAGGTCGTGGCCGCCACGCTGGTGCATGCCGACGACGAGATCATGCTGATCACCGACACCGGCGTGCTGGTGCGCACGCGCGTGTCCGAGATCCGTGAACTCGGCCGCGCCACGCAGGGCGTGACGCTGATCTCGCTGGACGAGGGCGCCATGCTCAGCGGCCTGCAGCGCATCGTGGAGAACGACGCCAACGCCGCGGCCGAGACAGACGACACCGACACCCCGCCTCCCGCCGACGCGTAATATTAAAAATGATAGCTGTCAGCGCTTTATGGATAAGCGATAACGGCATATTTGACCAGGAAACCATGAATCGCCCCTACAACTTCTCGGCCGGCCCGGCCGCCATTCCGGAAGAGGTGCTGCAGCAGGCCGCGGCCGAAATGCTCGACTGGCACGGCAGCGGCATGGGCGTGATGGAGATGAGCCACCGCGGCA
>JADHED010001695.1_pt1 | contig 17458 bp, 14 predicted proteins | sample 8952041 | NCBI WGS metagenome assembly JADHED01 (sample SAMN16124423, study PRJNA663239) | bioreactor sludge metagenome | isolation source: sludge (control) | place: India:Bengaluru | collected 2018-09-08
AGGAAGGCCGGCTGGTGGGCATCCTCACCAACCGCGACCTCCGCTTCGAGAGCAACGTCGATCGCCCGGTCAGCGACATCATGACCAAGGCGCCGCTGATCACCGTGCCCGTCGGCACCACGCTCGACGAGGCCCGCGAGATCCTGCACGTCCACAAGGTGGAGAAGCTGCTGGTGGTCGACCAGGACCAGCGGCTGAAGGGGCTCATCACGGTCAAGGACATCCAGAAGGCCGTGAAGTACCCGTTCGCGGCCAAGGACGCGCTGGGGCGGCTGCGCGCCGCCGCGGCCGTCGGCATCGCCCGCGACACCCTGGAACGCGCGGAGGCCCTCGTGGCCGCCCACGTGGACGTGCTCGTCGTGGACACCGCCCACGGCCACTCCCAGGGCGTGCTCGACATGGTGAAGGCGCTGCGCGCCAGGTTCGCCGACGTCGAGCTCGTCGCCGGCAACGTGGCGACCGCCGAGGCGACGCGCGCCCTGATCGACGCCGGCGTGGACGCGGTGAAGGTCGGCATCGGCGCCGGCTCGATCTGCACCACCCGCATCGTCGCCGGCATCGGGGTGCCCATGATCACCGCCATCGCCAAGTGCGCGGCCGCCGCCGCCGAGCACGGCGTGCCCGTGATCGCCGATGGCGGCATCCGCTACTCGGGCGACGTCACCAAGGCGCTCGCCGTCGGCGCCAGCAGCGTCATGATCGGCAGCCTGTTCGCCGGCACCGACGAGAGCCCCGGCGAGGTGATCCTCTACCAGGGCCGCAGCTTCAAGGAGTACCGCGGGATGGGTTCCATCGGCGCCATGCGCCGGGGCAGCCGCGACCGCTACTTCCAGGACGACTTCGACCTCGGGGAGGGCGGCAGCGACAAGCTCGTGCCCGAGGGCATCGAGGGCCGCGTGGCGCACAAGGGCTCCCTGGCCACGATGGTCCACCAGCTGGTGGGCGGCGTGCGGGCGGGCATGGGCTACTGCGGGTGCCCCACCATCGCCGACCTGCACCAGCACGCCCAGCTCGTGCGGATCACGCCCGCCGGCATCCGCGAGAGCCACGTCCACGACGTGATCATCACGAAAGAGGCGCCCAACTACCGGGTCGAGTAGTCGAAGGCGCGCGCGACGGGCGGCGACACCCGCACGTCGCGCGTCTCCTCGTCCACCACCGTCAGCTCGACCCGCCAGGCGCCCGGCCACGGCGCGCCGAGCCGCTCGGGCCACTCCACCGCCAGCACGGCGCCGGCGGCCGCCTCGTCGAGGCCGAGGTCGTCCGCTTCCTCCGGCGACGCGATCCGGTACAGGTCGAGGTGGCGCAGCGGCAGCCGTCCGCGGTACTCCTGCATCAGCGTGAAGGTCGGGCTGCTCACCTCGTCGGGGTCGGCGCCGAGGCCCGCGGCGAGGCCGCGCACGAAGGCCGTCTTCCCGGCGCCGAGGTCGCCGTGCAACAGCACGACGTCGCCCGCCGCGAGGCAGCGCCCGAGGTGGGCGGCCAGGGCCTCGGTCTGCTCCACCGACGTGCTGCGGTGGCGGGAGGGGTGGCCGGGTGCGGACGTCACGCCAGCCTGGGCCGTCGCTCGCCCTCGGGCTCGCGGCGCTGGCGCGCCGTGAGTTCCAGCACGGCGTCGCCGAGGTGTTCCACGATGTCGCCGGCGACCAGCGCGTGCGCGCCGAGGTCGGCCTCGGCCAGGTCGCCGGCCAGGCCGTGCAGGTGCACGGCGAGCTGGCACGCGGCCTCCGCGTCGAGCAACTGGGCGAACCACGCGGCAATCATGCCGGTGAGCACGTCGCCGCTGCCCCCCGTGGCCATGCCCGGGTTCCCCGTCAGGTTCACCGAGACGTGGCCTTCCGGGGTGGCGATCACCGTGCGGTGGCCCTTCAGCACGACGTAGACGTGCTGGCTGGTGGCGAACTCGCGGGCGATGCCCACGCGATTGCGCTGCACGTCCTCGATGGACGCGCCCACGAGCCGCGCCATCTCGCCGGGGTGCGGCGTCACGATGACGTCGAGCCCGTCGCGCCCCCGCAGCCCCCTCACGTCGCCCGCGAACACGCTCAGCGCGTCCGCGTCGATCACCAGCGGCACGCCGCTGCGCTCGACGAGCGCGTGCACGAAGCGCCTCGACGCCTCGCCCGTGCCGAGCCCGGGTCCCACGGCGATGGCGTCGGTCTTGCTGCAGAGCACCCGGTCGAGGGCGGTGGCCGCGGGGCCGAGGTCGTCGTCGGCGTCGAGCGGTTCCGTCATGTACTCCGCGCCGAGCGCGGCCACGATGGGGACCACCTGCCGTGGCGCGGCGACGGTCACCAGCCCCGCCCCGGACCGCAACGCGCCCATCGCCGCGAGGTGAACCGCCCCGGTCTTGCCGAGCGAGCCGCCCACGACCAGCACGCGCCCGTAGTCGCCCTTGTGGCTCTCCGGGGCGCGCGGCTGCACGAGGTCGCGCATGGCCTCGCGGGTGAGCACCTCCAGGTACGGGCCCTCGAGCCCGGCCACGACCTCGCCGGGGATGCCGATGTCGGCGATCACGAGGTCGCCGCAGTAGCGCTCGGCGGGCGGCAGGACGAGCGGCACCTTGGGCGCCCCGAGCGTCACGGTGAGCGTGGCCTCGATGGCGTCGCCCGGCGGCTCGTGACTGTCGGCCGACAGGCCGCTCGGCAGGTCGATCGCCACCACGGGCAGGCCCGACGCGTTGACGTCGGCGATGACGGTCTGGAGCAGCCCCTCGACCCCGCGCGTGAGGCCCGTGCCGAAGATGGCGTCGACGATGACGTCGCACCGCGAGATGTCGGAGAAGTGCAGTTCCCAGTCCTGGGGGTGGACGATCTCGACCACGGCGTGGCCGAGCCGGCCGAGGATCTCGAGGTTGAGGCGGGCGTCGCCCTTCACCGCCGCGATGGCGTCGAGGACGAACACCGACACGTCGACGCCCCGCTGCGCGAGCGTGCGCGCCACGACGAAGCCGTCGCCGCCGTTGTTGCCGCGGCCCGCGAGCACCGCCACGCGTTTCGTCGCGAGATCGTCGAAGGCCGCCTCCATCGCCGCCACCACCTGGCGGCCGGCGTTCTCCATCAGCACGATCGACGGCAGCCCGATTTCCTGGATGGTGTAACGGTCGGCTTCGCGCATCTGCGCGGCGTTGAGCACTCGCATGGCTGGAAGGGGCGGCGGGGGACCGACAGCGCAGTCTACCACGCGGTCCGGCGCGCGCCCGGAGGTGCCCCGCGCCCGCCGGGGGCGGCGTGCCGTGTTCAGCCCGGCAGGCCGCACCTCGATGCCGGCGCGCTTGCGTGCCGCCCGATGCCGCGGGTACGCTCACTGGCCGGGCCGGGCGCCACGGGGTGGCGAGTGCCGGCCGGCGGCCGGGCGACGCGCGCCCGGCGCGGAGGCGGTGGATGAGTCGCTGGGCGTGGGCCGAGGTGTCGGCCGAAGCCATCGAACACAACGTGCCGCGCTGGTCCAGGAGGGCGTGTCGCTGCGCGACGCCGGCATCGACGCGCCCATCCTGCTGCTCAGCGAGCAGCCGCCCGACGGCCTGGCGACGGCCGTGCGCCACCGCCTGGCGATCACCGCCTACAGCGAGGCGCAGGTGCGCGCGCTCGAGGCCACGGGCGCCCTCGCCCACCCCGTGCACGTCAAGGTCGACACGGGCATGCGCCGCGTCGGCGCGGCGCCCGAGGACGCCGTCCGCATCGCCACGCTGGTCGCCGCGTCACCGGCCGCCCGCCTGGCCGGCGTGTTCACCCACCTGGCCGTCGCCGACGAGCCGGCGCACCCCTTCACCACCGCGCAGCTGGATCGCTTCGACGAGGTGCTGGAGGCGTTGACGGCCGCGGGCCTGCGGCCGCCGCTCGTCCACGCGGCCAACTCGGCCGCCGCCCTCACCTGCCCCCGCGCGCGCTACACGCTGATCAGGGCCGGCATCGCCATCTACGGGCTGTCGCCCGGCCCGGGCGTGGCCGCGCACTGCGAGGGGCTGCGCCCCGCCCTCACACTGAGGGCGCGCGTGTCCCACGTGAAGCGCGTCGCCGCCGGCGACGCGGTGTCCTACGGGCTGCGACACACCTTCACGCGAGCCACGACCGTCGCCACGCTGCCGCTGGGCTACGCCGACGGCGTTCCACGGCGCCTGCACGCCGTCGGGGGCACCGTGCTCATCGGCGGCCGCCGTCGTCCCATCGTCGGGGTCGTGACGATGGACCAGTTCATGGTGGACTGCGGGGACGACCCCGTCCGCGTCGGCGACGAGGCCGTGCTCATCGGCCGGCAGGGCGCAGACGAGATCCGGGCAGCCGAGTGGGCCGAGGCCCTCGGCACGATCGACTACGAGATTACCTGCGGCATCTCGGCCCGCGTGCCGCGGCGGGCGTCGTGAGCCGGCGCGCGCGGGGCGTCAGCCCTGGCGGGGAGGCGAGGTCGACATGGCAGTGGTGAACGTCAACGGCCGCATCTGCGCGGAACAGGACGCCCTGATCTCGGTGTTCGACCACGGCTTCCTCTTCGGCGACGGCGTCTACGAGGTGCTGCGCACCTACGGCGGCCAGCTCTTCCTCGTCGAGCCGCACCTGCGGCGGCTGCGCGAATCGGCGGCCATGATCTCGCTGGACGTGCCCTTCACCGACGCGCAACTGCTCGCGCGCATCGACGAGACGCGGGCGGCCTTCGGCGGCGGCGAGCACTACGTCCGCGTGCTGCTGACCCGCGGCGTCGGGGAGTTCTCCTACGATCCCCGCGCCTGCCCCACCCCGTCGCTCGTCATCATCGTCAAGCCGCTGCCGGTCCAGAAGCCGGAGCAGTACGCGCAGGGCGTGCGGGTGGCCCTCGTGGGGGTCACCCGCAACCACCCCACCTCGGTGGATCCCCGCATCAAGTCGATCAACCTGCTGAACAACGCCCTCGCGATGCACGAGGGATTGCGCCGCGGCGGCTTCGAAGCCCTGATGAAGAACTACCGGGGCGAAATCGTCGAGTGCTCGCAGTCGAACTTCTTCGTCGTGAAGCAGGGGGTGGTCACGACGCCGCCCATCGACGCCGGGCTGCTCGGCGGGGTGACGCGCGCCTACGTGCTGGCGCTCGCGCGGGATCTCGGGCTGCCGGTGGAGGAGCGGCCGCTGTTCGAGGGCGACCTCGAGACGTCCGAGGAGGCCTTTCTCACGAGCACGACCAAGGAAATGGTGCCGATCGTCGCGGTGGACGAACGGAGGATCGGCGACGGCCGCCCGGGCCCCGTCACCACGCGGCTGCTGCAGGAGTTCCGCGCGCGTACCCGCGGCGCCGGCCGCGACTGACGGCCTGTGCGGCGTGGCGGGCCGCGCCCGCCCTCACCCGGGGCATCGACAGCCATGCGGCCGGGCGCCGGGCGGCGGACGGTCGCCCCGCCCGCCGCCCGGCGCCGATCGTCCAGCTGACCCTACACGGTGGCCGGTTCGTGTTCGGCGTACGCCTCGGTGGGCACGCACGCGCACACGAGGTGACGGTCGCCGTACGGGTTGTCGATGCGTCCCACCGACGGCCAGAACTTGGCCGCCCGCACGAACGGCAGCGGGAACGCCGCCTGCTCGCGCGTGTAGTGGTGCGTCCACTCGGTGGCGCTGACGACCGCCGCGGTGTGCGGGGCGTTCTTGAGCACGTTGTCCGTGCGGTCGGCGCGCCCGTCGATCACGTCCTGGATCTCGCCGCGGATCGCGATCAACGCGTCGCAGAAACGGTCGAGTTCGTCCTTCGACTCGCTCTCGGTCGGCTCCACCATGAGCGTCCCGGCCACGGGGAACGACACGGTCGGCGCGTGGAAGCCGTAGTCCATCAAACGCTTGGCGACGTCGGTCTCGTCGATGCCACTCGCCTGCTTGAACGGGCGCAGGTCGAAGATCAGCTCGTGGGCCACGCGGCCGTTCGCGCGCGTGTAGAGCACGGGATAGTGCGGCTCGAGGCGCGCCTTCACGTAGTTGGCGTTCAGGATCGCGTGCCGCGTCGCCTCGGTGAGGCCGTCGGGCCCGAGCATCCGGATGTAGGCGTAGGAGATCAGCAGGATGCTGGCGCTGCCGAACGGCGCCGCCGCCACGGGCGGAATCGCCATGGCGCCCCCGGTGGCCACCACCGGGTGCCCGGGCAGGAACGGCGCCAGGTGCGCCGCCACGCCGATGGGGCCCATCCCGGGCCCGCCCCCGCCGTGCGGAATCGCGAAGGTCTTGTGCAGGTTCAGGTGGCAGACGTCGGCGCCGATCGCCGCGGGGCTGGTGAGGCCCACCTGGGCGTTCATGTTCGCCCCGTCCATGTACACCTGCCCCCCGTGGGCGTGGACGATGTCGCAGATGCGGCGGATCTCGTCCTCGAAGACGCCGTGCGTGGAGGGGTAGGTCACCATCAGCGCCGACAGCGTGTCGCGGTGGCGCGCGGCCTTGGCCTCGAGATCGGCCAGGTCCACGTTGCCGTGGCGGGTTGGTGCCGTGGGCGGAGGAGGGAATCAGCACGACGTCGCGGCCGTGCTCGCCACGCGCGCGGTGGTAGGCGCGAATCACCAGGAGCCCCGTGAGTTCGCCCTGCGCCCCGGAATTCGGCTGCAGCGACACCGCCGCGAAGCCGGTGACGGCCTTCAGCGCGTCCTCGAGCTCCGAGACGATCTGCGCGTAGCCCCGTGCCTGATCGGCCGGCACGAACGGGTGCAGCGCCGAGAACCCGGGCCAGGTGACCGGCATCATCTCGGTGGCCACGTTCAGCTTCATCGTGCAGGACCCGAGCGCGATCATCGACGTGTCGAGCCCCACGTCCTTGCGCTCGAGCTGCTTGATGTAGCGCATCATCTGCGTCTCCGACCGGTGCCGGTGGAAGACCGGATGCGTCATGAACGCCGTGGACCGGCGGAGCGGCTCCGGCAGCCGGCTCGCGTCGACGTCCACCTGGAGCGCCGGCGCGGGTTGCCCGGCCGCCGCGGCGAACGCCGAAACGACGTCGGCCACGTCACCGGCTTCGACGGTCTCGTCCAGCGCGATGCCCACGTCGCCATCGTCGTGGTAGCGCAGGTTGATGCCGGCGGCGAGGGCCGCCTCGCGGATGGCGGCGGTTCGCCCGGCGCCGTCCACGCGGATCGTGTCGAAGTAGGCCGTGTGCCGGGCGGCGAAGCCCAGGCCGGCCAGGGCGCGCTCGAGCGCCACGGTGAACGCGTGCACGCGGCGGGCGATCCCGGCGAGCCCCTCGGGCCCGTGGTAGACGGCGTAGAAGCTGGCGATGTTGGCGAGCAGGGCCTGCGCGGTGCAGATGTTCGAGGTGGCCTTCTCGCGCCGGATGTGCTGCTCGCGGGTCTGCAGCGCCATGCGGAACGCCGGCTGCCCGTTGGCGTCCACCGACACGCCGATGATGCGGCCGGGCGCCTGGCGCACGAACGCCTCGCGCGTGGCGAAGAACGCCGCATGCGGGCCGCCGTAGCCCATCGGCACGCCGAACCGCTGGGCGCTGCCCAGCACCACGTCGGCCCCCATCTCGCCCGGGGGCGTGAGCAGGGTCAGGGCCAGCAGGTCGGAGGCCACGGCCACCAGCACGCCGGCGGCAGCCGCCTCCCGCACCAGCCGTGACGGGTCGGCCACCAGGCCATTGGCGTCGGGATACTGCAGCAGGCACCCGAACACCGACTCGTCGAAGGCCATCTGCGCGACCGGCGCCACCCGCACCTCGAGCCCGAGGGGCTCGGCGCGCGACATCAGCACCGCCAGGGTCTGCGGCAGGCACGTCTCGGCCACGAGGAACACGTTGGCCGAGGCCGGCTTCCGGCTGACCCGCCGCAGCAGCGTCATCGCCTCGGCCGCCGCCGTCGCCTCGTCGAGCAGCGACGCGTTGGCGACGTCCATGCCCGTGAGGTCGCGGACCACCGTCTGGAAGTTCAGCAGGGCCTCGAGCCGTCCCTGCGCGATCTCGGCCTGGTACGGCGTGTAGGGCGTGTACCAGCTCGGGTTCTCGAAGACCGTCCGCAGGATCACGCTCGGCGTGACGGTGCCGTAGTAGCCCAGGCCGATGTACGACCGGTTGACCGTGTTGGTGGCGGCGATGCGACGCAGCCGCGCCAGCAACTGGGCTTCGGTCTCGGCCGGCGGCACGGCCAGCGGCTCGCGCAGGCGGATGGCGTCGGGCACGGCCTCGGCCATCAGGGCGTCGAGCGACGGGGCCCCGACGGCGCGGAGCATGGCCTCGCGCTCCTCGCCGCGCGGGCCCACGTGGCGGTCGACGAAACGATCGACGGGCACATTCACTGTAGTCATGAGATCAGGGACGTGTACACACGTCCGTCCCGGCCGGAGTCCCGGGAAGGAAACGGGGCGAGCGCGCCGAATCGCACGAACACGCGGCTACTTCGCCAACTCCTCGTATTGGACGCTCGTCAGCAGGCCGGCGGCTTCATCGGGATTCGACAGCGCCAGCTTGATCATCCAGGTGGCGTGCGGCTCGGAGTTCACCACCTCGGGCTTGCCCGACAGGTCGCTGTTGACGGCCACGACCTGCCCGCTGAGGGGGCTGAAGAGTTCCGACACGGCCTTCACCGACTCGATCGTGCCGAACACGTCGCCCTGGGCGAGCGTGCGCCCCACCTCGGGCAGGTCGACGAACACGACGTCGCCCAGTTGCTGCTGCGCGTAGTCGGTGATGCCCACGACGGCCTCGCCGCCCGTGATGCGCACCCACTCGTGGTCCTTGGTGTACTTGAGATCGGTCGGGTACATGCGTCAGCTCCTGGGGCGCTTGTAGAAGGGCAAGGCCACCACCTGTGCGCGCAGCCGCCGGTCGCGCACGGCCACCTCGATGGCCCGGCCGGGCTCGGCGGCGTCCACGGGGACGTAGGCCATCCCGATGGCCTTCTTGAGGAACGGGGTCTGCGTGCCGCTGGTGACGACGCCCGCCTCGCGGCCGTCCACGAACACGGGATACCCGTGCCGCGCGATGCCGCGGTCGAGCACCTCGAAGCCGACCAGCTTGCGCGTGACCCCCGCGGCCTTCTGCTGCAGCAGGACGTCACGGCCGAGGAAGGCCGGCTTGTTCCAGCCGACGATCCAGTTCAGGTCCGCCTCGATCGCCGTCGTCGTCTCGTCGATGTCGTTGCCGTAGAGCCGCATCGCGGCCTCGAGCCGCAGCGTGTCGCGCGCGCCGAGACCGGCCGGCACCGCGTCGAACTCCCGCCCGGCCTCGAGCAGCGCCTGCCACACCTTCGGCGCCGCCTGGGGCGGGACGGCAACTTCGAACCCGTCCGCGCCCGTGTAGCCGGTGCGCGACACGGTGGCGAGGACGCCAGCCACCTCACCCGTGGCGAACCAGTAGTACTTCATGGCCGCGAGGTCGAGGCTCGTCAGCTTGGCGAGCGTCGCGCGGGCCTGCGGCCCCTGCACGGCGATGAGCGCGTAGCGGGCGGAGGTGTCCACCACGACGGCGTCGCCGAAGGCCGCCGCCTGCTCCTTGACGTAGCGGTAGTCCTTGGGCGTGTTCGACGCGTTGACCACCAGCAGGAAGTGGTCGTCGGCCATGCGGTACACGAGCAGGTCGTCGACGAACGTCCCCGCGGCCGTCATGAGGCCGGAGTACTGGATCTGCCCCACCTTCAGCTTGGCGGCGTCGTTGCTGGTGAAGTGCTGGACCGCGGCCAGGGCGTCGGCGCCGGCGATCTCGATCTCGCCCATGTGGCTGACGTCGAAGACCCCGACGCGCGTCCGCACGGCCAGGTGCTCCGCGGTGAGGCCGCTGTATTCGACGGGCATGTCCCATCCGCCGAACGGGACCATCCGGGCCTTGTGCGCGAGGTGTGTGGCGTGGAGCGGGGTCTTCTTGAGCGGAGTCGTGGTGTCGGACATACCGGGACCGGGCGGGGCTGACTGACCGGCGGCGTGTCGCGCCGTCGCGAAACCGCTCCACCCTACTACGCCCCCCCGGCAGGGTCAAGGAACGCTCCCCTCGCCCGACGGCTCCGCCTCGAAGCCGTTCGCCGGCCGATCGGCCACCAGCGTCGCGGTCCGCAACACATCGTCCAGGGCAGGCCGCGGCACCCCGTCCACCGGCCAGCCCGCGGCCGGGTGCTCGAGGTAGGCGCGCAGGGTGTGGTAGCTGATGCCCAGCACCCGGCATGCCTCCCGACGGCTGCCGAGGCGATCCACGGTGAAGCGCACGTAGCGCGCCGTGAACGCCCGCAGCGACACCGCGTCGCGCAGGGCCGGGCCCATCACGCTGCCGTAGGTCCCGCTGATGGACGGGGGCAGGTGGTCCACCGTGATGCATCCCCCGTCACACAGCGCGAGCGCCCGCTCCACCACCCGCTCCAGCTCCCGCACGTTGCCAGGCCAGGCGTAGTCGCGCATCGACATCAGGGCGTCGTCCGACACCCGGACCACGCCGAGGGCGTCGTGGCGGCCCAGGACGTGCGCGATCAGCGCCGGGAGGTCCTCGGGGCGCGACCGCAGGGGCGGCACCTCGATCTCGACCCCGTTCAGCCGGTAGTAGAGGTCGGCCCGGAACCGCCCCTCGCGCACCAGGGCGGGCAGGTCGCGGTTGGTGGCCGCGATCACGCGCACGTCCACCGGGGTCGCGGTGTGTCCCCCGACGCGTTCGACGGTGAGGTCCTGAAGCACCCGCAGGAGCTTTGCCTGCGCCGACGCGGCCAGGTCGCCCACCTCGTCGAGGAACAGCGTGCCTCCGTCGGCCTGCTCGAACTTCCCCCGTCGTCCGCGCACGCCGGTGGCGGTGCGGTCCTCGATCCCGAACAGCTCGGCCTCGACCAGCGTGTCGACGATCGCGGCGCAGTTCACGGCCACGAATGGCCCGCGCGCCCGGCGCGATTGCTCGTGGACGAGCCGGGCCACCACCTCCTTGCCGACGCCGCTCTCGCCGAGCACGAGCACGGGGAACGCCGTGCGCGCGACTTGCGCGGCGCGCGCCCGGACCCGGGCCATCGCGCTACTGGCCCCGACCAGCACCGCCGGGGGCCGGCGGTGGCGCCCGCGCGGCGAGGCGCCCCGCAACCGGTCGAGTTCGACCACGAGCGCTGCCACGCTGGCGAGCGCGCGCCCCTGCGCGGCGTCCCACGCATCGGGCCCTCCACCACCAAGCCGGCACGCGAGCACCGCCGCTCCGCCCGGAACCTCGTGGCGCCACGCACCCGGCACCCGGGGCGCAGCGACATCGGCGCGGCCCCCGGCGCCAGCGGAGAGTTCCACGGCCTCGAACCCCAGCGTGGAGGCCACCGCCTGCTCGAAGCAGGCCCTGAGGTCTGCCTGGGGCGCGGCCAGCCATCGGCCGACCAGGTCGTTGACGACGTCGCCGACGCCCCGCCGGCGGTCCACCCCCTGCCTCGTGCGCACACGCCCTCTCTGCTCAGTGTCCATCCCTGCCGTCCCTCCTGGATTGCCAGTTCCTAGGGGCAAACGCGGTGCCACGCCGCCGGGACGGGCGATCCCCGGCGGACAGTGCCGAAAACGGCCGACAATCGCGTCATCCCGCCCGGGCGGCGGCAACGCCGGCCACCGAGGGCCCCGGCCGGCGGGAACGGGACTACCCCGCCCGGGTCGCGAGTTCCCACAGCGCGTCCGCGGGCGTCGAGAACTCCACCCCCGCGCCGTACTCGACGCCGGCCTCCCCGCGGAGCGCCTGCACCCACGCGCGCACCACGCACGCCGGCTGGCGCACCGGGCCGGCCGTGCCCGGCCACGTGAGGGCGACGGCGCGCCCCACACGGACGCGGCCGCACCCGGACAGGCCCGCGCCGTGCCGCGACAGGTCCACCACCCGCACCGCATCGCCGCCGACCAGCCGGGCGGCGGCAAGGTCGCTGCCCCCCACCGAGACCCTCGGCGATCGACGACGGTCTGTCGGGGGGCTCATGGCGCGCTCCAGGCTCCATGACCCGGGTCGAAGCGCAGCACGCGCGTGCGGCCCGTCGCGCCCAGCACGCGCACCGCGTAGGTCGACGCGCGGGCGCCCGTGACGTAGGCGGTGCCGCTCGTGGCGGTCCCGTCGGCCGAGAAGACCGCGAGGCGCGACTCGCCGAACTGGATCGCGGGCGAGGCGGGCGAGAGGGCCTCTCCGCCGTCGATGCCCGGGCACTCACAGCCGACGCCGAACCGGGTGCCCGGGAAGTCGCGGCTCAACTCGCGCGCCGTGCCCAACACCGGGTCCACGCCGTCGGCAATCTCGGCCCGGCGCACGCCGTTGCCGTTGCCGTCGGCCACCAGGCGATACTCCACCGGTGACGTGTCGAGGAACTGCACGGCCACCGACCGCCCCTGTCGAATCGCCTCCATCCGGGCGGCCCGCAGCGCGAGCGCGACGTGGCGCGCGGCGCCGTCGGCGGCGAGTTGCCGCCGGCCGTCCCCGGCAAGGCCAAGCGCCATCGCACACAGCACGATGACCGAGGTCGTGCAGACCAGGAGTTCCGCGAGGGAGAATCCGCGGCTGGACCGCCAGGTCTGCCGCGCGCCGCCCGAGGCGGCCCCGGCACGCGAGCCAGCGGCTGCGTGCCGGGGGGCCAGGGAGCCGGCGCGGCGTGTGATGCCTGCCGGCCCCGGGGTCACGGCTGTGCCCCGGCCGCCTTCTCCGCCTTCTGGGGGCCGACCGTGAGGTAGGGCTTCAGCTTGAGGAAGCTCTTCTCGCCGATGCCCTTCACGTTCATCAGCTCCTCGACCTTCCGGAAGGGCCCGTTCTTCTGCCGGAACTCGACGATCCGCTGGGCGGTCTTCGCCCCGATGCCGGGCAGTTCCTCGAACTGCGCGACGCTGGCCGTGTTGATGTTGACGGTGGGGCTGGCCGCCGGCGAAGCCGGGGCCTCCTGGGCCGGCAGATGGGCGCCGGACAGGGTGGCGATGGCGAGGGCGATCGCCAGCAGTGTGCGGGTCATGACCCGTCCTCCTCGATCCGCGCCCGAGCGAGTGGAGGTCCCCGGCCTGCCGGCATGGCGTGAGGTCGGGCGCCGGATCCGTTGTTGGTGACGGCCGGGGACCGCTCCCCACCGGAGCAAGGGGCGCGCCCCGCTCGCCCCCTACACGGCCATTGCCCGCAAGTGCTTCTCGATGAACGGCTTGCGGCTGGAGAGCGCAGCGGGACGCTCCGGCGCGCCGGTTGCCGTGCGCCGTCGCGCGTCAACCGCGGGTGCGAGCGGCGGTGCCTTCTGGTGGAATCAGGCCGGATTGACCCGGCAACCCGGGTTGGCGCCGTGTCGCCGCCGATTGCGGACGTGGCGGGCCACGGCCCGCCACGCGTCACGCGGAGACCTGGGTGGCCCGGAACCAGTCGATGGTGAGTCGGAGGCCGTCCTCGAAGGGCACCACCGGCTCGTAGCCGAGCAGGCGGCGCGCCTTGCCGATGTCGGCCTGCGAGTCGCGCACGTCGCCGGCGCGCGGCTCGCCGTAGGTGGGCTCCAGCGGGCTGCCGAGCAGTTCGGCCAGGGCCGCAAACAGCTGGTTGAGCGAGATGCGCGTGCCCGTGGCCAGGTTGATCACGTGGCCCGCGGCCGCGGGCGCCTCGCACGCCCGCAGCACCCCGTCCACCACGTTGGCCACGTAGGTGAAGTCGCGGGTCTGCTCGCCGTCGCCGTAGATCGTCGGCGAGCGTCCGTCGACGAGCGCGCGCGTGAAGATCGAGATCACGCCCGAGTACGGCGACGAGGGGTCCTGCCGCGGCCCGAACACGTTGAAGTAGCGGATGCTCACCGTCTCGAGCCCGTAGAGCGTCGTGAACATCTGCATGTACTGCTCGCCGATCAGTTTCTGCAGGGCGTAGGGCGACAGCGGGGCCGACGGCATGTCCTCGTGCTTGGGCAGCGTCGCCGTGTTGCCGTAAGCCGACGACGAGGCGGCGTAGACCACGCGCTTGACGCCCGCGTCGCGCGCCGCGACGAGCACGTTCAGCGTGGCGTCCACGTTGGCGCGGTGCGAGGTGAGCGGGTCGCTGACCGATCGGGGCACCGAGGGGATCGCGGCCTGGTGCAGCACGAGGTCGATGCCCTCGACGGCGCGCCGGGCCACGTCGAGGTCGGCGAGGTCGCCCTCGATGAACTCCACGCCGTCGACGTGGGCGAGGTTCTCGCGGTGGCCGGTGATGAGGCTGTCCACCACGCGGACGAACGCGCCGCGGCGGCGGAGGGCCTCGGTGAGGTGGGAGCCGATGAAACCCGCCCCCCCGGTGACGAGATAGCGTGGCATGGAGTGTGAAGTCCTCGACCGAAAGTGCCGCAGCGCGCCCGTAAGCCGAATTCTGTCCCCTTCGACTCACCCTTCGCTCGCCCCTCTCGGGGCTCGCTCAGGGTTCGCTCAGGGTGGCGATCATTCCTCTAGGGCCGACATCTCTGGCGGCCTCGAGCAACCTACCCGGAAGCCTCGGATGGGCCATCCGATTGGCCTCGGCACGCGAACGAGTCGCGGCCGGGCCAGCGCTCCCCTATTTGGTCTTGCTCCGTGTGGGGTTTTGCCTGCCGTCCCCGTTGCCGTGGACGCGGTGCGCTCTTACCGCACCTTTTCACCCTTACCCTTCGACTCACCCCTCGACTCGCCCCTCGACTCGCCCCTTTCGGGGTTCGCTCGGGGCTCGCTCGGGGCTCGCTCAGGGCGGTATGTTTTCTGTGCCACTGTCCGTCGGGTCGCCCCGCCCGGGTGTTACCCGGCACACTGCCCTGCGGAGTTCGGACTTTCCTCCCCGCGCAGGCGCCCGGTGAAGGACGCCTGTCGCGCGGCGATCGCCCTGGCGCGCTGCGGCGCCGACAGTGTAACGCAATTTCCGGTCCGGCCCGACCGGACCGGCGCGCCGGGGTGGCGCGGCGTCAGTCGTCGGTCTCCTGCGAGATCCCGTACAACTCGAGCTTCTTGTAGAGGTTGCTGCGGGGCGTGCCGATCACCTCGGCCGTCTTGGAGATGTTCCATGCGTTCTCGCGCAGTTTCTCCACGAGGAACGCGCGTTCGGCCGACTCCTTGAACTCGCGCAGGGTGCCCGGCTTGTCGCGCGGGGCCGCGGCCGGGGGCGCCTCCGCGGGCCGGTCCGCCCGCAGCACCTGGCGGACGTCGGGGGCGTCGATCACGTCGCCCGGCGCCATGATCAGCAGGCGCTCCACCGAGTTCTTCAACTCGCGGATGTTGCCCTTCCACCGGTGGCGCTGGAGCAGGTCCACGGCGGCCGGCGAGAACCGCCGGGGCCGGAAGTTGTTCTCCCGGGCGAACAGGTCGGTGAAGTGGCGCACCAGCAGCGGGATGTCCTCGGCCCGTTCTCGCAGCGGCGGGACGTGGATGGGAATCACGCTCAGCCGGAAGTACAGGTCCTCGCGGAAGGTGCCCCGCTCGATCTCGGCCTCGAGGTCCTTGTTCGTGGCCGCGATCACCCGCACGTCCACCTTCAGCGTGCGCGCCGACCCGAGCCGCTCCACCTCACCCTCCTGGAGCACGCGGAGCACCTTGGCCTGGGTCTTGGCGCTCATGTCGCCGACCTCGTCGAGGAAGATCGTGCCGCGGTCCGCCTGCTCGAACTTCCCCACCTGCTTCTCGGTGGCCCCGGTGAAGCTGCCCTTCTCGTGGCCGAAGAGCTCCGATTCGATCAACTCCTCGGGGATGGCCGCGCAGTTCACCTGCACGAAGCGCTCGCGGCTGCGCTGGCTGTTGCGGTGGATGGCGCGCGCCACCAGTTCCTTGCCCACGCCGCTCTCGCCCAGCAGCAGCACCGTGGCGTTGGTGGGCGCGGCGCGGCGAATCGCGTCGGTGACGCGGGCGAGCGCCGGGCTCTGCCCGATCATCTCGTAGCGGAGGTTCTCCGCCCGCTTGAGCGCGCGGTTCTCCGACACCAGGCGCGCGCGGTCGAGCGCGTTGCGCACGGTGACCAGCACGCGCTCGCTCTCGAGCGGCTTCTCGATGAAGTCGAAGGCGCCGCGCTTGGTGGCCTCGACCGCCGTGGCCACCGTGCCGTGCCCCGACACGATGACGACCGGGAGCGCGTCGTGCGCGGCCTTGATCCGGTCGAGCACCTCCAGCCCGTCCATGCCCGGCATCCGGACGTCGAGGAACACCAGGTCGGGCCCCTCGCGGTCCACGGCGGCCAGGCCCTCGGGCCCCGAGGCCGCCAGCACGCACTCGTAGCGCTCGTACTCGAGGATCATCCGCATCGTGTCGCGGATGGCGGCGTCGTCGTCGATGACCAGGATGCGGGCCGTCATTCGGGCAGGGCCTCCACGCGCACGGCGCGCAGGGCCCGCTGGCCGAGGTCCGGCACGTAGCAATAGAGGGCGACGACGCGGCCGGGCGCGAGCCCGCGCGTCAGGCGCTGGTAGTCGGCCAGCGAGCGCACCGCCTGGCGGTTGATCTCGAGCACGATGTCGCCGCGCTCCATCCCCGCGTCGTAGGCGCTCGAGAGCGGGTCGACGGCGGTGACCAGCACCCCCGACACGGCCTCGGGCAGCTGCAGGCGGCGCACCGCCGCGCGGTCCAGCTCGCGCACGCCGATGCCGAGGCCGCCCACCGGGCCGCGCGCCGGGGCGAGGGCCCCGGCCGCCGCGCCGTCCTCCGCCGCCTCCTCCACCGTGGGCCGCTCGGTGAGCCGCACGCTCACCTGCTGTTCGTGCCCGTCGCGCACGAGGCGCAGGCGCGCCACCGTGCCCGGCTCCCGCGCCGCGATCCGCCGCACCAGGTCGTCGTTGGACGTCACGGCGTCGCCGTCCACCGACAGGATGACGTCGTAGGGCCGGAGCCCGGCCCGCGCCCCCGGCGACCCCTCGCTCACGTCCTGCACGAGCGCCCCCGCCAGGTGCCCCAGGCCGAGCGACTCCACCAGGTCGGGGTCGAGGTCGCGCAGCGTGACGCCCAGGTAGCCGCGGCTCACGCGCCCCGTGGCCTTCAGCTGCGGCAGGATCGAGACGGCCTGGTTGATGGGGATGGCGAAGCCGATGTTGCTCGCCTTCCAGCTCATCGCCGCGTTGATGCCGATCACCTCGCCGCGGGCGTTGATCAGCGGGCCGCCGCTGTTGCCGTAGTTGATGGCGGCGTCGGTCTGGATGTAGTCGTCCAGGCTGGCGTCGTACAGCTTCCGGCCGAGGTAGCTGATGACGCCCACGGTGACCGTGTGCTCGTAGGCCAGTGGGTTGCCGATGGCGCACACCCACTCGCCCACCCGCAGCAGCGAGGAGTCGCCCAGGCGCGCGACGGGCAGCGGCGTGGACGCGTCCACCTTGATCAACGCCACGTCGGTGGCCGGGTCGGCGCCGATGACGCGCGCCCGCAGGCTGCGGCCGTCGGAGAGCTTCACCGTGATGCGCTCGGCGCCGTCGATCACGTGATGGTTCGTGAGGATGAAGCCGTCGGCCTCGATGATGACGCCGCTGCCGCTCCCCGAGTCGGGGACGTCGGGGTCGCCGGGCCGCCGCGGCCCGTCGGGCGTGTCCTCGTCCCCCGGCCCGGGCGCCCCGAGTTCCCGGGCGGGCCCGTGCTGCGCGCGCCGGCGCGAGGCCGCGTCCACGTTCACCACGGCCGGGTTCACC
>JADHED010001722.1_pt1 | contig 17457 bp, 16 predicted proteins | sample 8952041 | NCBI WGS metagenome assembly JADHED01 (sample SAMN16124423, study PRJNA663239) | bioreactor sludge metagenome | isolation source: sludge (control) | place: India:Bengaluru | collected 2018-09-08
CTTCGTTACCAGGGAATTGTAACAATATTGCATGGGGTATAGACTCATTAATCATTTGTTTTAAAAATCCGAGATTAACTGTATCCGGACTTCTTACAGAACTTTCTTGAGGCGGAAACACAGGAATGGTAAAATATGAAACATCTCGTTTTAGCTTATTAAGGTATTTTGCTAGACTTTCTATTTCTTCATGATTATCATTTATGTTTTTTATCAGCATTGTTTCTGTAGACAAATTTCCTTTAAACATTTCTGAAAATTGTTTAATCCCATCCAGAATAAGATCGTATCTTAATCTTTTATGCGGACGATTTATTTCGAGCCATGTTTCCGGATTAACTGTATCAATTTTTATCGAGACATAGTCGGCAAATATTAAATTTTCGCGTACATGTCCATTCCAAATAAGTGAAGCATTTGTAAAAACAGCAATTTTATAACCAAATTCTCTCAGTATTAAAATTTCTTTTGATAGCGCCGTATCTAAGGCCGGTTCGCCACTCCCAGTAAAAACGAGGTATTTAATTTTATCTTTTAACTTACCGCTGTTTGCTAGCTTATTTCTCAAAGAAGCATGAAGTTCGTAGGGAGAAATACAATTTGAAGTACAGATAGAGCAACATGTTTTGTTTCCAGATGGACAATAGATACAATTATAGGAACAGATATTTGGTTTAATGTTGTTTATGCCTATTACGAGACCAAGTCTTCTGGATTTAGTTGGACCGACAACAACTTTACATTTAAGGGATTTATTAAGCATAATATTTTTCTCAAGGGCTATACATAAGGATTCCGCTTTTCTCATTAACCATTTTTTAATGTTTTTCATTATTTATCCCTTTCTTGAGAACCTTAACAAAAAGTCCTTTTCTTTATAAAACCGGTTTACGACTTCAAGACATCAATGTTATTCATATTGGCATTTAATCATAATAACAATCTTATTATATTATGAACTATTGTTCATAACTAAAATATAAAGATGATTTAAACAAGTCAAGAGAAAAATTTTTCATGTTTGCCAACGTATAAATAAGACAAAGGGGGTCAATCAGTTTATTTTGTTTTTGGACACATACAAATCACAATTGTATTTTATGTATTAATACTTACTATGAAATTATGTATCAGGAGCATAAACAAAATTCGGATAATTAAATGCCAGACTTTGAAATAAAGATTGCTCCTCATTAATACCAACTTGATTGGTTTGTAATTATCTTATAAATAATATAACATTATATATATGGATCCGTTTTTCGTAATTGTCTTTTTTGGAGTTTTAATGAGTGTTGTTTCTCTTTCTGGGGGAATTATTATGCTTTTTACAAAGCATACACAATTAAAACTTCTTACACCGCTAGTAGCATTTTCTGCCGGTTCGCTTATTGGGGGGGCTTTTTTTATAATGCTTCCTGAAGGTTTAAAATTAATCGAAAATGTTAGAATCTTCTTTTTAATATTAGTTTCAGGATTTAGTTTGTTCTTTATATTTGAACAGTATCTACATTACCACCATTGTAAAAAAGCCGAAAGCGCCTGCAGAAAACCTATGTCTGTTTTAATATTGCTTGGTGATGGATTGCATAATTTAATAGGAGGTCTTTCAATATCGGGGTTATTCTTAATAGATTTCAATCTTGGTTTAATCGCATGGCTAGGAGCAATCTTTCACGAAATTCCACAGGAGCTCGGTGATTTTGCCGCGCTTGTTCATAGCGGTTGGAAAAGGAAAAAGGCTATTCTTTATAATCTTCTTTCTTCGTCTACTTTTTTAATCGGAGGTTTGACCACATACTTTATCTCTGATACAATTAATGTCTCCTTCCTTATACCATTTGCCGCGGGAAATTTTCTGTATATCGGAGCGACCGATTTAATTCCCGAAGTTAATAAACACTCTACTCTGAAAAACAACATTATTCATGGTTTATCATTTCTGGCGGGCGTTACGCTGTTGTTTATTCTTAGTATATATCACAATCACACATAAAAGATGCAAATATTTAATTTAACGCGTGCTATCATTTAATAAGCACTAAACTTAAAAGGCTATTTAATAAACATCATCCGTTTTATTTCATAAAAACTTTCTGACCGCAATACACAGAAGTACAAACCTGAAGTTAAGTTTTTTGCATCAAAATTGGTTTCATAAGAACCCGGTGTTAATGTACCCGCAACGAGCGTCTGTACTTCTTTTCCAAGCACGTCATATATTTTCATACTTATAAATTTATTACCGTTTGGTACATCAAATTTTATCTTCGTTGAAGGATTGAAAGGGTTCGGATAGTTCTGATAAAGTTTAAATGATGACGGTGTATTTTGACTGATATTATTAACACCCGTCAGGAATGGAACCGTTACCGTTTTCATTATTACTGGAGATTTATCGGATGCGTTATAAAGTGTTACAAACTTTTGTATATCGGGTGAGCCTATACCCTGAACATAATTAACCAACCGAGGCACAAAGGTTTGATAGCAAAGCTCTGCGGTAATTGTATATTGATTGCCGTTTAATGCAGGCACTTTATAATAAACAACATCTCTGCCCGTGCCCTGTGTAGCTCCCTGTCTGTTAAAGTTAGTATCACTGACGGCACCGCCTACTATAGCAATTGTGTCATAGCTTGGATGGGATGTGTTAAAGCCTTTTGGCGGAAGTCTGTTATCTTTTAAGTATCCGGCTGTTCTTAACAGGTTAAAAGTAAAATTGCCGTTAACATCTTTTAAAACACCTTCGTAAATCTGTACCTGATTTGCGTTAGTAATTTCTGAATAATGCTGTTCATAAAGGGAATCGAGTCCAATAATTTCTCCCTGTGAATCCCAATTACCCGACTCAAAGACAGTATTATTCGATTGATCTTTAACTTTAAAATGAAGCCACATTCTTCTGTAGGGAATACCTGTGGGTATTTTGTGACCTGCAAGGTTTTCAACTGTTACGCCTACATTCATGAGTCCAGCGCCGTACGTTGGTACAATATTAAGGTTCACGGCGCTTTCTTTTAACATTTTTTCCGTGTAGACTAATGTAGTATCAAAGTTTGAACCTGAGGCAGACAAATGAAGAGAATCAATATTGTTTCGCATAATTCTGTTCATTGCTTTATTACCGCCTCCAAAAAGGTGTTTCCAATAAGGGCTTCTTTTTGTTGTATCAAAAACCGGAATAGTTGAAATATCTATTGGAGTATTAGTTATAGGCATGTGGCAGGTCTGACAGGGAACGTTGTAAGTTTTATAATTACTGTTCTTCCACTCTAAATACGGTGTCTGCTCGGGAAATGAGCCTACAATCTGTCCTGCATAATTAATCGTTGGTGTAAACAATGTATGACACGTTGCACAAAGTTCGGAATTGTTCATTGACGTTGAATGAACGGTAGTATAGTTAACAAATGCAATCATCGGCTGCACAAGCGGGTTTGGATAAGGTCCGTAAATAATTCGTTCCGTTGTTATATTATACCCTCCGCTATAGCTTGAGGATGAACCGAAGTTTGTGTTTTTTATCTGGTGGCAGGAAGTACAGCTTACGCCATCGTTCGCGAGAGGGTCGGCTTTCATCTGCGCCATTGTATATCCCGAGTCTCCGTTTTGAAGAGCCTGTCTGTGTCCCATGGGAGCATGACATTTTGTACACGTACTTTCAATTACAAACTGAAACTGAGGATGAGTGTGAATTTCTTCTTCTACGATTGCACGCCAGAACGGGTCTTTGGAGGCATTACCCATCATTGATGAACGCCAGTAAGTTACGGGAGAAATATCAACTCCGTTTTCTGAAAGTATTGTTCCGTTTCCTGTATGACAAGTGGCACAGTTACCCGAGCCCGAAAAAATAGATGACGTCTGAGTGGGCAGGGGTATCATTTGAGCAAGGGAAACATTTGCACACAATAACAATATAAATGCTGAGATAGATATAAGATGTTTCATAATTAAATTTTAATTACTTTTTAATTTAGCAATTTATAGACCACAAAAACAGGATTAAATATCTGCTGAGTTAGAGAATTTAAACTATTAGCAGTAAAAACGAACTCTTTTAAAATGATAAAACACTAATTAACACAGATTTAAAGATTTGCATGGAAATAGAAAGCGGATGCAGAATTAAAAAGGTCAATTTTCATAGATAAAAGTGCATGTTAAACCTCATCCAAAGCAAGTAGAATTTAAGACTAATTTGAGCGCAAGGAGAGACTAATTAGGACGATAGGGGGAGGCAAATGGAAAACTTGGAATAACATACTGTATTTACATATAATAATTTAAAGTTGAGAAGATTTGTTAAAATTTGCACAAAACGAAGTGAAAACTGGATGTAAAATTTTTAATTATCCTCCTCCTATTATTAATCACAACGTAAACAAAAACGGGGTCATGTGGAAATTATGGGCAAAAAATTTTTAACTTGAGAAGAAACAATGGTTTAAGGCGCATAATCGGCAAAAAAAGAAAATTTCTGTGTGACACAATTTTTATATTTGTTGTGATTAATAGTAGAGGGGGGTACCTTTCACTTTAGAAAAATTGCGTCAAAATTGTCGAAATAATTACAAAATACACGATATTCAATATTTTACCGGTTAATTTAATAGCTAAAATAGGACATTGGGTTGGTACGATATTTGAAGAGAATTGGGTAAAGAACAAAATTAAATTTAATAACATCATGAAAACAAAAATTTCAGTAAGTATTTTTGCGTTAATAATTTTCGCCGGTTTAGCAACAAGTATCAACGAAGCAAAAGCACAAGAGAAGCATTCGTGCTATTATGCTGTCGATTTGCCAAAACAGGAAGTATCTGCGTCAGAGGAGAAAGAACTGCTTTATATGATAGAAGAAGAAAAGATGGCAAGAGATTTTTACGTAAGTATGTATGAAAAATGGGGACTCAGACCATTTGGCAACATTAAAAATGCAGAACAAAAACATATGGATGCAATAGAGTCCATGCTGGATAAATACGGGTTGTCAAATCCGACAAAAGATGCAGCAACGGGAGAATTTAAGAATGAAAAAATTAAGAGCCTGTATTTAGCTTTGCTTGGACAGGGAAACAAATCTGCTCTTGATGCACTGAAGGCGGCAGCGGAGATAGAAGAAGTAGATATTAAAGATTTAATGGATGCTATAAAGAACACTGATAACAAAGACTTAGCCATAGTGTATAACAATTTGCAAAGAGCATCCGAGAATCATCTGCGTGCTTTTACGAGAAACATAACAAGAAGAGACGGGACATACACTCCGAAACATCTCGACAATGAATATTTTAATGATATAGTAAAATAGCGGATGACGAATAAGAATCACTGGTATGACGGTGTTTTTTACGACAAGGTAATCGCGCCCAATCAGGATAAGGTTTTTGAAATAATAAAAGAAGTTATTGATAAAGATTGTCTTATTCTCGACGTAGGATGCGGCACAGGCAGAATGGCTTTCCGTCTTTGGGGTAAGTACAGAAAGTATACGGGAATAGACTTATCTATAAGGAACATCAATACAGCAAAGAATAAACTGTGCAAACTGCTTTCGGAAAAAATCGACTACATTCACGCAGATGCATATTCATATCTTCAAAGCAGCGACACAAAGTATGACTACGCTGTTCTTTCATACGTCATTCATGAAATAGACGAACACGAAAGAGTCCCGCTGCTGAAACTTCTCTCAAAACATTCAGAAAATATAATCGTTGTTGACTATCTCGTACCGAGACCCGGGGGCTTTACGGACAGGATTAACGGTGTTGTTGAGTATGTTGCGGGCAGGGCGCATTACAGAAATTTCAAATCCTACGTCTTAAAAGGAGGATTACAGGGACTTTCGAGGCAGAGCGGGCTTAAAATCATAAAAGAAATTTCCAACATACCTAAAACTGCACACACGGTCGTTATGAAGTGATTTCAAAAATTGGTTACAATTTGAAGAATTTATAATTATTTTTACAAATAATTTTTTTAGTCAATTTATAAACCTCTTATACTTTTATGGAAAAGAAATTTTGGGATGAAAGGTATTCAGAAGCACACTACGTTTACGGCAAAGAACCAAACGAATTTTTCAAACAGGAGATAGAAAGCATCAAACCGGGGAAACTACTCCTACCCGGAGAGGGCGAGGGCAGGAATGCGGTGTATGCAGCCTTGAAAGGCTGGGATGTGACGGCTTATGATTTCAGCGAGCAGGCAAAAGCAAAGGCGATGAAAATGGCAAAGGAAAAAAACGTTAAGATAGACTATCTGGTTTCATCTTTGGAAGAGGTTTCTTATAAAGAGAATGAGTATGATTTAGCCGCATTAATATTTGTTCATTTCCCCTCTACAGTCAGAGAAAGGGCTCACAAAGCAATAGTTAAAGCTTTGAAAACGGGAGGAACCATACTGATTGAAGCTTTTAATAAGAAGCAAATTGAAAACAACTCGGGGGGTCCGAAAGATAAAGACTCGTTATACAGCATAGAAGACTTCAGAAAGGATTTTATGGACATGAAGATAGAGATGCTTTACGAACAGCATACAGATTTAAGCGAAGGGCATTACCACAAGGGTACGGCAGACGTTATACGATTCAAAGGCGTTAAGCGGAAATAATTTGATATTGATTTTACAGTTTAATCTTTATAACTTGCTAATAACAATTAATTATAAATAAACATTTATACCGTTGAACTTAACGAATGTTCTGTCTTTGACAAAACCGGTTGTTTTCCCCAGAGAAGAACCGGCAGTTAAGCTAACAACAACGAACGACTACATTAATCTATATTAACTAATACGAATGAAAAAAGTATTTATATCTGTTACGCTGTTTATATTGTTCATTACATCGGCAATTCTGTTCCTTCTTCCCAAAGAACGCGACCTTGATACTGTTGACAAGCTAAGGGAAAAGTATTCGGAAAAATACGTTTCTTCTGCTGACCATTCTAAGTTCGATGTACTTAAAAAGAATTTTGTTACACCTCAGGAAGTAACGGCAGCCTGCAACACGTGTCATACAGACAGACACACAGAGGTAATGAATTCGAGCCATTGGAACTGGGAAAGGAAGGAATACGTAAAAGGGCGGGGGATAGTATCTATCGGTAAAAAGAATGCCGTTAACAATTTTTGTATTGGCGTTGACGGAAACGAAAAGAGCTGTGCCAAATGTCATGTGGGCTTTGGAATGTCAGACAAGGGTTTTTCGTTTACGGATGAAAACAATGTTGACTGTCTTGTCTGCCATGACAACACCGAGACATACGTTAAAGGAAATGAATTATCGGGATATCCCGACCGCAAAATAAACCTGAGCAGTGTAGCACAGGGTGTGGGAAAGCCAAAGAGGTCAAATTGCGGTGTGTGTCATTTTTACGGCGGCGGGGGTAACAACGTTAAACACGGCGACCTTGAATCAGCAATGTTTGAACCCGAAAGAACAACTGATGTTCACATGGCGGCTGACGGGAAAAACCTGCAGTGTGTTGACTGCCACTTAACAGAAAAACATAATATGCTTGGAAAAGTGTATTCTCTTTCCTCAATGAACAGAAACCGCTCAACATGTGAACAATGCCACACGGAAAGTCCGCACAAGAATTCAGTTCTCAACGAGCATACTTTAAAAGTCGCATGTCAAACTTGCCACATTCCTACATATGCAAAAGTGAATGCCACGAAAACTGAGTGGGACTGGTCAACTGCGGGCAGGCTAAAAGACGGCAAACCATACGAAGAAGACGATGCAGACGGAAACCACACATACCTTTTAAATGGGGTAAAAACTTAAAGCCTGATTACATTTGGTTTAACGGAAATGCCCAGCATTATATGCTTGGTGATACCATAAAAGATACTGCAAACCCTTTAGTCATAAATAAACTTCTGGGTTCTTACAATGACAAGGACTCTAAGATAATACCCGTCAAGATACACAAAGCGAATCAACCTTACGACCCTGTAAACAGAATGTTAATACAACCAAAACTTTTTTCGGACAAAAAAGGGGAAGGTGCTCTCTGGGTGGACTTTGACTGGCAAAGGGCTTCGGAGGTTGGGATGAAAGAAGTTGACCTGCCGTTCAGCGGAAAAATTTCTTTCATTAAAACTGAAATGTACTGGCCGATTAATCATATGGTTTCATCGAAAGATTCATCTTTGAAATGTACTGACTGCCATACAAGAACCGACAGCAGAATAGCCGGTTTAAAAGATTTTTACATACCCGGGCGGGATTACAATAAATTAGTGGACTATTCGGGTACGGCAATAATTGCGGTTACTTTCTTTGGGATAGTAATCCATGGAACGCTTCGATTCAGAGCATCAAGAAAGCAAAGGAGGGATAAATAAACATGTCAAAAAGTGTATTAATATATAAATCGTTTGAACGCTTCTGGCACTGGATGCAGGCACTGCTGATATTTTTCCTTGCGGCAACGGGTTTTGAAATCCACGGCACTTATTCATTCTTCGGGTTTGAGAATGCCGTCACATATCACAACATTGCGGCTTATGCATTTATAATATTGATTATATTCGCGGTGTTCTGGCATTTCACAACGGGCGAATGGAAACAATACATACCGACTTTCACTCACATTAAAGCACAGTTGAATTATTATCTGTTCGGCATATTTAAGAATGCAAGTCACCCGACCAAAAAAAGCGTGCTTAGTAAACTAAACCCTCTGCAAAAGCTTGTTTATTTCGGATTGAAAATACTCGTTATTCCTGTAATGGTCATCTCGGGGCTTTTGTACATGTTCTACAGGTATCCGCAAAACCAGACTGTAGCAAGCATTAACATAGATTCGCTTGAAATAATCGCAATCGTTCACACGGCGGGTGCGATACTTCTTGCGGCATTTATCGTTACACATCTTTACTTAATTACTACGGGAACAACAGCGACATCTAACCTGAAAGCTATGCTCACCGGGTATGAAGAAATAGAACACGATGACGAAATAGAACACGATGAAGAAGAAACAGAAAAAGAAAATTCGAAAACGTTAAGCAGTAAAATATAATATGAAAGAATCAAAATACATGAATCCTTATCTTGCGGGATTTTTATTGGGACTGCTTCTGCTTGTAACTATATTTATAACAGGCAGAGGACTTGGAGCAAGCGGTGCGGTGAAGAGCGCCGTTGTTTCAATCGTCAACACAGTTGCACCAGCACACACAGAAGCCACTCATTATTACGAAGAGTACAGGGCTGAACATTCGGACAATCCTCTGAAAAGCTGGCTGGTGTTTGAAGTAATCGGGGTTTTAATCGGTGCGTTTGGTTCCGGTCTTGTTTCAAACAGACTAAACTTTAAACTTGAACATCCTCCTAAAGTCACTTCCCGTGCAAGAATAATAGGCGCAATAATTGGCGGCTTTTTATTCGGTTTTGGTGCACAGCTTGGAAGGGGGTGTACAAGCGGCTCGGCATTAAGCGGTATGGCGGTTATGTCAGCAGGCGGTATTATTACTATGATGGCAATATTTGGAGGCGCTTATGCCTTTGCGTATTTTTTTAGAAAACTTTGGGTTTAAAGAAAAGGAGAATTTAAATGGCACCGTTAGTACCTGATATAATAGGAAATGAATTAAACCTGATAGTCGCTTTAATCATTGGGATTGCCTTCGGGTTTATACTCGAACAGGCAGGATTTTCTACATCAAGGAAACTTGTCGGCTTGTTTTACGGATATGATTTTACTGTTCTAAGAGTCTTCTTCACCGCCGGTATTACTGCTATGATTGGAGTTGTTATACTCGGTCATTACGGCCTTCTTGATTTAAGTTTGATATATGTTAATCCTACATTTTTGTGGTCAGCAATTATAGGTGGATTAATTATGGGGCTTGGGTTTGTCATCGGAGGCTTCTGCCCGGGCACAAGTTTGTGCGCGGCAGCAATTGGAAAAATTGACGCTATAATTTTTGTAGGGGGTTCATTCTTAGGTGTTTTAGCGTTTGCAGAAGGATATCCGTTGTTCGAGGGTTTGTACAAAGCTGAAGCATGGGGAAACGTAAGGATCTTTGAAATAATCGGCGTGTCTCAAAGTATGTTTGCCTTTTTAATGGTTTTAATGGCAGTTGCTGCTTTTGTTTTTACTACAATGCTCGAGAAGAAAAACATAGGGTATTTATATGAGGATTTAAAACCCCTGAAATTATACTATGGATTGGCGGTTGTTGTTTTGTTAATAGGGTTATCGGCGTTTGCATTTCCTGAAAGACAGGTTAATCTGAAAGAAGAATAACAAAATCAAGCCGTAATAAACGAATCAAAATTTGAAGTTATGGATTCTGACGAACTCGCTTTCAGAATTCTTGACAACGATAAGAACCTGCAGATTTTTGATTTTAGAACTAAAGAAGAATACAATGAATTGACTCTTCCTAAATCTTCAAACTGGACTATAGAAGACTTATTCGGAAAGGACATCAACAAGAAACTTACTATAAAGGGAACGGATAACGTAATAATAGCGAACAATGAACAGGATGAAAAAGGATTGGCTTACATTGCGGGCAAACTGGGATATAAAAACCTGTATATCTTAAAAGGGGGCATGAATTCATTCAAAGAAGAGATAATGAATTTCGAAAAACCGGAAACTGTAACAAGGCAAATGCAAGCTGCTTACGAGTTCAGGGAAAAAGCACGTGCTCAATTGCCTGCTCTTATAGAGGCAAGCAAGAAATCAATAAACACCGGCGATAAAAAAACAAAAAGAATAATCGGCGGATGTTAAAACGAATATTAACTAACTTCAAAATATACAATCTATGGCAGACCGAATAATAGACCTTATAATAGGTATTAAAGGCAAATGCCTCGACAAGGAAGAATCAATAAGGCATGAATTTAACCTATCCCCCGCAGAATACAGGGGCATACTTGCAATGAGACCGGGAGAGCCCTGCAACTGCAACGCTCTTTCAACGAACATGGGGCTTTCTGCTTCAAGAGGAAGCCGTGTTGTTGAAAAACTCATTAAGAATAAATACCTTGAACAGCAGATTTCAAAAGAGGACAGACGAAATGTAATCCTTAAACTCGCACCGAAAGGCACACAGGTACGCAAGAAAATTGAAACCGTGCTAAACGAGTGCGAACAAACCATACAGAAAAAACTTTCAGTTTCAGAGAAAAAAGATACTATAAAACTCTTCCATAAACTGGAAGATTGTTTGTAATATTTAGCTTTAAACACAAACGGCTCACCCGCTATGGCAGGTCAGCCTTTTTATGTTTAAAACATCATTCTCTTATGCCGTCGCAGGAGGCGTAAATACGCGTGCTTTCAGCTCCTGGTCGATAATGAAAAGTCCACCGACGTTATCACCGACAAGCTTCATTCTGTTAACAAGTTTTGAAATTGTCGCTTCTTCTTCTACCTGTTCATCCACATACCATTTAAGGAAACTTGATGTTGCATGGTCGTTTTCCTTTATGGCAATGTCCATAAGGTCGTTGATTGATTTCGTAACGAGCTTTTCATGCTCATACGTCTGCTCGCACACATCCAGCGCAGATTTAAAATTCTGCGGCGGGGTATCAATTTGCGATAGGACTATGTTGCCGCTTCTCTCAAGAACATAGTTGTACAATTTCATCGCATGAAATGTTTCTTCCTGATACTGAACGTAAAAAAAGTTTGCGAACCCGTCAAGGTCAACCGAGTTGCAGTATGCCGACATACCAAGGTAGAAATACGCGGAATACAGCTCTTTGTTAATTTGTTTGTTTATTGCTTCTTCAAGTTTTTTTGATAACATGTTTTATCTCCGTTAAATATTTAATTTTTAAATGTATATACATTAAAACGTTTATAATTGATTACAAGTTCAAATTCAAGCATTAAGGAATAGTTGTCACGCTTATCAGCACATCCCCGATGTAAATCCTGTCAACTACATCCATACCTTCCGTAACCTCGCCGAATATTGTGTAAGAATTGTCAAGATGATAAAACGGCGAATGCGTTATAAAGAACTGGCTGCCCTCTGTGTCTTTCCCGTCTGATGCCATGCCGAGAACACCCCGTTCGTAATGCAGCGGTGCAAATTCCGAGCGTATTGAATACTCGGGTCCTCCCCAGCCGCTATTTAGCGGGTCGCCGCCTTGTATCACAAAGTTAGGAATTACGCGGTGAAAGACTGTATTGTTGTAAAATCCTTTCTCCGCAAGTGCAAGAAAATTCAACACCGTATATGGCGCTTCATAAGTAAATAGTTTAATTTTTATACTGCCTCTGTTCGTATTCAGCAGCACGTATTTCTGTTTGTCGGGTAAATTAAGTTTTTCGGTATTTTCTATATATCTTCTCTTTGCCGTAAAAGTAAAATCACTACCCGTTATTTTCTTCAAAGCATCCGCCGACTCTTTTGCAATTTCGTAGTCTGCACTGTTCAGACCGCCTTTCAAAATATCAACTGCATTCTCTGCCTTCATATCTCCGAGCGCACGAATAACCAGACGCATAGCTTCTTTGTCTTTCGGATAGCTCATGTCCTGATAATCAAGCGCCAGTATTGTCCGCGTCTCGGATATGTCGTTTATATATATGCTGTCGCTCAAAGACGTTATGCATAAATCAACTATCGAAGGGTCTTTTGAACTTACAAACTCTGAAAAAATAAGACGCATCGTGTGACGGTCTTTTGTATTTGCTTTGTACTTAAGCTCTCCAAGACTTTCTATGAACGCTCGGTAAAGTCCGTTCAGCTCTTTCCCTGCTATCATATCGCCCGACTCGATTTTGTTCTTATCCACATAAGCTTGTACGTCTTTGGTAATCATATCACGCATGCTGTTGTAAACCGCAGCGTTATCAAAATACTTGAACGCTGATATAACCGCCGCTTTCAAATCATATCCTTCTGCGTCTTTGTAATATGCCGTCAGGTCATCTTTTGCCGCATCTTTATATATCATACCTATAGTGTTTATCGCTTCGGCAATTACGGGTATGTCAACGGCTTTCCCCTTTATAAGAAACCATTGCAGCTGTGGCAGCAGCTCTGACTTCAGCTCCTCGTCCTTTGTCGACCGGAATATATTGCCCAGAACTTTTAAAGCTGTTGTCGCAAGATAAACATCTTCTCCGCTTCCTTTATTAACAAGAAAGAAGACAAGCTCTTTGTTTCCCGCTGTTTCGGGATTAAACCTGTTTATTGTTTGAAATGAGTTAAGTATGTTTGTCTTTACCTGCCAGACGTTTTCCTTCTCATAAGCGTTCATAAGGCTTTTTACGTCAGACGAAACATATCCGTTGGCAAGTACAGCCCACATTCTTGTGTCGGCATTGCTTGAAGCCATTAACAAGTTTATCGCGTCTTTTGCACTCATCAAAAGCTCCCTGCTCCTTGTGTTCGCAAGCGCATAAGCCGCCGCACGCATCGTTGATTCGTAGCCCGAACCCGCAAGCTCAACCAGCTTCCTTACACTGCTTTCGCTTTTGATGTTTCTTCTTCCGAACCTCGCAATCGACGTAGCCTGAGCAGTTTGCAAAACCTCCGTATCAAACTTATATCCTGCTACTGTTTCAAGGTTTTCTGCCGTGCCTATATAACCCAGCGAATTCAGTGCCTCCGCCTTTACTCTTTCGTCTTGTGTTTCTGCAATTATTTCTGCCAGCGCCCTCCTCGAATCATCAAACGGCAGCAGCCCGAGCGCGTATGCAGCCGCTATTCGTATTTCTTCCGAGCGGCTCGAAAAAAGTTTTTCTGCAGCAAACTTTACGCCATCTTCTTTTCCTACGTTGCCTATTGCCCATAAGCTGCGTATAACTACATTATCGTTTCTGTCCTCAAGAAAGTTTATCAATTCATTATTGCTTCCGTACGTTCTTTCGTCCTGAAGTTTTATTATCTGCATCTCTTCAGGTGTAAACACCTGCGAATAAAGGCTTAGCGCCGATAATAATAAAACCGTTAATACCATTGCCGCTCTTTTCATATTATAAATCATTTTATTTACCAAGTAATTTAAACATGTTCTTTTTGTATGCTTCTACTCCCGGCTGGTCAAAAGGATTCACCCCGAGCATGTAACCGCTCACCGCACACGCAAATTCAAAGAAGTAAATCAGCCCGCCGAGTACCTTTTCGTTCAGTGCGGGTATCTCTATTGTTATAGAGGGCACGCCTCCGTCTTTATGGGCTTGCATCGTCCCGAGCATCGCCTTTTCATTCACAAAATTTATATTCTTTCCGGCTATGTAATTCAGCTCGTCAAGGTTCATTTCGTCTTTTGGTATAAGAAGCTTCTTGCCTGACTTCTTCACCCATATGTTCGTTTCAAATATGTTCCTCGTTCCGTCCTGTATAAACTGCCCCATAGAATGCAGGTCTGTCGAGAATATCGTCCCCGCGGGGAAAATCCCTTTCCCGTCCTTGCCTTCGCTCTCGCCGTAAAGCTGTTTCCACCATTCGATAAAATAATAAAGCTGCGGCGAAAAGCTCGTAAGTATTTCCGTCGTCTTGCCTTTCCTGTAAAGCAGGTTTCTTAATGCGGCATAAAGCATCGCAGGGTTCTCCTCAAACTTCTCTTTGCCTTTTAAAATGGTCTCCATATCCTCTGCGCCCTTTATCAGGTCTTTAACGTTGAAACCTCTGCATGCTATTGGCAGAAGCCCAACCGCCGAAAGCACTGAATACCTTCCGCCTACATCATCGGGTATTACAAACGTCTTATATCCTTCTTTGTCCGCAAGCTTCTTCAGTGCGCCCCGTGATTTATCCGTTATAGCCGCAATCCTGTTTGCCGCTACTTCTTTGCCGAACTTCTTCTCCGCAAGATTTTTCAGCAGTCTGAAAGCTATCGCCGGCTCTGTCGTCGTGCCCGATTTCGAAATTACTATAACCGAAAACTTCTTGTCTTCAAGAACTTCCAGTAAATCCGAAAGATAGTCTTCGCCCATATTCTGTCCCGCAAATACTACGTGCGGCAGACTTTCTTTCTTCTTAAGCATATACTTAAAGCTGTGCTGAAGCGCCTCTATTACCGCACGTGCACCAAGATAGGAGCCGCCAATGCCCGTAACGACTATCACATCGGACTTCCTCCGTAAATAGTGCGCCGCTTCTTCAATTGCCTTAAGCTCCCCCTTTTCCATATCGGAAGGCAGGTCAAGCCAGCCCAGAAAATCATTCCCTTTTCCGGAAAGATTTACCAGCTCTTTGTAGCATCTTTCCGTTTCTTTCTTTAATGCATTAATCTCGCTCTCCGTTACAAACGGTAAAGTGTTTTCTGCGTTAATATAAAGGTTGTTGACTGAAATAGATTTCATGATATACTCCTGTTGTTTGTAACAATATTATAGCAATATTTTTATACTTTTGTAATTCAAATAGTTAGAATTTATCAGCTGTTCATACATAAAACATTGTTTGCCGTTGAATTATTTGCCCGTAATCCCCTCTGATTATTTGGATTTTAATAATCATAAAAAATAAGTAAATATTCATACGTAACAGTAAAAATATATTTTATTTAATTTAAAAATAAATATATAATCTTATGAATATTTTTCTTCGCCTTTATATTTCAAGAGTCACAATATTATCCTCTATATTATTTCTCCTTTTTTCCGTCCCTTCCTATTCCCAGTCAGGGTGGTTTTCGCAGCCGCTGCCCGTGAACGGGCAGGTGAATGATTTGAAATTTTTTAACGCAAATACTGGATTGATTTCTATGAATCCGGCAATAACACTTAGAACAACAAACGGTGGGTATAACTGGACTATTATTTTACCGGGGCAATACGTTGGTAATTTTGAACAAATTGACAGTAACACTATTTACGCAAATGGTATGAATTCAAGTGCTTACGGAATGCTACTTCGTACTTTTAATAGAGGAATAACATGGGACAGTTTTTATGTACCAGGTGCTGATTTTATAGGCGGTGTTTCGTTTGTAAATAAAGATACCGGCTGGGTAGGCAGTTCGATAGGTGGAGAACCCTTTCTCTGGAAGACTACAAACGGAGGGATAAACTGGACAGTTAATTCAACAGTAACGGGACGCGGAAAAGTTTTCTTTCTGAAATACAAAGTAAACGGAGAGTATATCGGCTGGTCACAGGACCCGCCTAATATGTACAAAACAACGAACAGCGGCAATACTTGGTTTCAGATAATGAATATTGCCGCCGCATCGCAAATATATTTCATTGATGAAAACACGGGCTGGGCTGCAACGGGCGATAATGTCAGAAAATCCACTAACGGAGGATTAAACTGGACTCAGCATTTTTTACCGACAGGTTTTAATATTGCTATGAGAACATTGCAAAATTTTAAACATTTGAACAAGGATACAATATATGGTGTTGGAGCGTTTAGGAATTTTGGGAATGTGTATAGGGGTATAATTTGGATCTCAACAAATGGTGGCGTGAACTGGAATTTTCAACAACCTGATACGAGCATAGGAAGATTAAGGTTTTATGGAATTGATTTTGTGAATAAAGACACAGGATTCAGTGACTGGATACGCACAAACGACGGCGGAGGACCTATTATAATGCCGACGTATATTCCAAATAACGGGGAAAATGCAGCCGGGTATGAACTGATGCAGAACTATCCCAACCCGTTCAATTCTTCCACAGCGATTGAACTGTCTGTACCAAAGGATTCCTATGTTTCGCTGAAAATAACCGACCTGACGGGCAAAACAGTATTCCGTGTGCTTTATGAAATGCCCCTGAGAGCAGGTACTCATAAATTCACGATAAACGGCTTCGGCAAGTTGAACCTCGCAAGCGGCGTTTATTTTAACACTATAGATTCACGCGATATGTATTCAAACAAAACAAGATTTGCACAAACAAGAAAAATGGTGTACCTTAAATAAATGAACCATTATTATCAATAAATGAAAAAATTAATATACGTATCGGGTTCAGCATCAATAGTGATATTGTTGGTGATGTTTTATTTCCATTCAGTTTCATCGAATACGTCAAATGATTTGCCCGTTGATGGGAATCAGAACTTGAATCAGGACTTTATTCAAGACGGGAATAATCAGTCTTCTTTCTCCTCTCAGAGCGGGGGTTGGCAATTGCAGACAATGCCGAATATGGGAAACCGACTTGTGAGGGATTTATATTTTACGGATTCCCTTACGGGTTATGCAGTGGCATCACCGGAGAGTTCAACTGACTCAGCAAACATATTAAAGACTACTGATGGAGGTAATAACTGGCAAATTAATTATGCAAAAGAAGGAAGATTAAGAAAAATAATATTCGTGAATTCTAATACAGGATTTGCAGGTGGGAGTTATTTATTAAAGACAACAAATGGAGGCGAAAATTGGAACGTTTGGAACTGGCCACTTGATAGAATAGTTTATGATATGCAGTTATTTGGTGAAGATACTATCTGGTATGGTGATTCAGACCCATTTGCAGGCGGTCTCTTCCG
>JADHED010001726.1_pt1 | contig 17456 bp, 11 predicted proteins | sample 8952041 | NCBI WGS metagenome assembly JADHED01 (sample SAMN16124423, study PRJNA663239) | bioreactor sludge metagenome | isolation source: sludge (control) | place: India:Bengaluru | collected 2018-09-08
CCCGTAATCCATCGCAAGTGGTTGATGGAACAGAAGAATTCGCGCTGATGGTGGGAGAACTTCAGTTTAATTGAATAACAGTGGGGGAGCTGCGGATAAAGTGCGGAAGTCGGGACTACGTTGCCCCCAAGATCAGGCGATCTCTGTTACCGCCAGGCGTCTTGCTGGGCTTGCTGCGGGTGGGGAAACTGCCGGACATAGGATGAACGCATGTCACGGGTGGGTCCGACAAGGGGCGAGAACGCCTCAGCTACGCTGGGTCAACACCATGCGGGGCAACCTCAAGACGAGCCCGGTGGGAACGCTGCATTCGTTGGACCATGCCAGGTACGGCGCACGCTACCTGTCCGAGAGTGCCTGCCGCTTCAATCGACCTTTGACATATCTGCCAAGATCACCAGGCTGTTACGCGCCGTGACGGTCACGAAGCCTCAGCCTTTGCGGGTGCTGCGCGTGTCTGATGCCTGAGTGTAATCAGGTGCCGTTTGGTATCCAGCGCTTGCCAGTCAATAGATTGAAGCTCTCATTGAAGGAGCGGAGCATAAAAAAAGACCGCTGGGCAGGGCAGTCTCTTTTACTGGCGTAGGGGTGGATTCAGGCTACGGCATCCGCCGGCAGGCGCTGCAGCATGGACAGGCATTGCGCAACGGTCTCGCGCAGTTCGCGGCGGTCGCAGATGAAGTCCACGGCACCCTTGCTTTGCAGGAACTCGGCGCGCTGGAAGCCCTCGGGCAGCGTCACCCGCACCGTGGATTCGATGACGCGCGGGCCGGCAAAGCCGATCAGGGCCTTGGGCTCGGCAATCACGATGTCGCCTACGAAGGCAAAGCCGGCGGACACGCCGCCCATGGTCGGGTCGGTCAGCACGCTGATGTAGGGCAGGCCTTTTTTCGCCAGACGCGTAAGGGCGGCATTGGTCTTGGCCATCTGCATCAGCGACAGCAGGCCCTCCTGCATGCGTGCGCCCCCGGTGGCGGTAAAGCAGAGGAATGGCACCTTCTGCTCGATGGCCGTCTCGACGCCGCGCACGAAGCGCTCGCCGACGACCGAGCCCATGGAGCCGCCCATGAATTCGAACTCGAAGCAGGCGACGACGACGTTGATGCTCTTGACCGCGCCACCCATGACGATGAGGGCGTCGGTCTCGCCGGTGTTTTCGAGCCCTTCTTTCAGGCGTTCGGGGTATTTGCGGCTGTCCTTGAACTTCAGTGCATCGACGGGCAGCACTTCCTGGCCGATCTCGTAGCGGCCCTCGCCATCCAGAAATGCGTTCAGGCGTGCGCGTGCGCCAATGCGGTGGTGGTGGCCGCATTTGGGGCAGACGTTCTGGTTTTGTTCCAGGTCGCTCTTGTAGAGCACAGTCTCGCAGCTGGGGCACTTGGTCCACAGACCCTCTGGCATCTGGCGACGCTCGGTGGGGTCTGTCTGCTGGATTTTGGAAGGCAGGAGTTTTTCGAGCCAGGACATGATTTTTCTCTTGATCAGTGGGCGCACCGCGGTGTGCGGTGCGCCAAGGGCGTGATTATGCGTCCAGCGCCTTGCGCACCTGGCGCAGGAAGTCCACGGTGACGGCGACCACCTTCTCGTGAGGCTGATCCTCGATGAGCTGAATGATGCGGCTGCCGATGACGACGGCATCGGCCACGCGGCCAATGGCCTGCGCGGTGGCCGCGTCGCGGATGCCGAAGCCCACGCCGACGGGGATCTTCACATGCTCGCGGATGCGCGGCAGCATGGCTTCGACCGCAGCGGTGTCCAGGGCGCCAGACCCCGTCACGCCCTTGAGCGAGACGTAATAGACGTAGCCGCTGGCGACCTTGGCCACCTGCTGCATGCGCTCGGGTGTGGAGGTGGGGGCGAGCAAAAAGATCAGATCCATGCCGTGCTCGCGCAGGTCGGCGGCGAACTGTTCGCATTCTTCGGGTGGGTAGTCCACCACCAGCACGCCATCGACGCCGGCAGCGGCCGCGTCGCGCGCGAAGGCGCCCTGGCCGTGGCGCTGCTCGTAGCGCTCCACCGGGTTGGCGTAGCCCATCAGCACCACGGGGGTGCCGTCGTTGCGCTGGCGGAAGGCGCGCACCATGTCCAGTACCTGGGCCATGCCCACGCCCAGGGACAGGGCCTTTTCGCCGGCTTTCTGGATCACCGGGCCGTCGGCCATGGGGTCGGAGAAGGGTACGCCGAGTTCGATCACGTCGGCGCCGGCCTCCACCATGCCGTGCATCAGGGCGGGCGTGATGTCGGCGAACGGGAAGCCGGCCGTCACATACGGAATCAGCGCCTTGCGGCCTTTGGCCTGCAGGTCGGCGAAGGTATTGGCGATGCGGCTCATGCGGCAGGCCCTCCCTTGACGGTGTGGCCGCGCATGCTGGGGCGGTCGTAGAAGTCCGCACCCGAGAGATCGGCCACGGTGCCGATGTCCTTGTCGCCGCGGCCGGACAGGTTCACGAGGATGGATTGCTGGGGAGTCATGGTCTTGGCGAGCTTCATGGCGTAGGCCACGGCGTGGCTTGATTCCAGCGCCGGGATGATGCCCTCGGTGCGGCACAGGTAGTGGAAGGCGGCCAGCGCCTCGGCGTCGGTGATGCCCACGTACTCGGCGCGGCCGATCTCTTGCAGCCAGGCATGCTCGGGGCCGACGCCGGGGTAGTCCAGGCCGGCACTGATGCTGTGCGTCTCGGTGATCTGGCCGTTTTCGTCCTGCAATATGTAGGTGCGGTTGCCGTGCAGCACGCCGCTTGAGCCGCGCTGCAGGCTGGCCGAATGGCGGCCACTGTCCAGCCCCTCGCCCGCGGCCTCCACGCCGATCAGGCGCGTGTGCTCGAACGGGATGTAGGGGTGAAAGATGCCCATCGCATTGCTGCCGCCGCCCACGCAGGCGACCACGGCGACGGGCTGTTCGGCGGCGATTTTTTGCTCGGCCAGCATGGCGGGCATCTGCGTCAGGCATTCCTGGCCGATCACGCTCTGGAAGTCGCGCACCATCATCGGGTAGGGGTGGGGGCCGGCCACCGTGCCTATGATGTAGAAGGTGTTGTCCACATTCGCCACCCAGTCGCGCATGGCCTCGTTCAGCGCATCCTTGAGCGTCTTGCTGCCGGATTCGACGGGCACCACGGTGGCGCCCAGCAGCTTCATGCGATAGACGTTGGGGCTCTGGCGCTTGACGTCCTCGGCGCCCATATAGACCACGCATTCCAGGCCGTAGCGCGCGCAGATGGTGGCCGTGGCCACGCCGTGCTGGCCGGCGCCGGTCTCGGCGATGATGCGTGGCTTGCCCATGCGGCGGGCCAGCATGGCCTGGCCGATGACGTTGTTGATCTTGTGCGCGCCGGTGTGGTTCAGGTCCTCGCGCTTCAAATAGATTTGCGCGCCCCCCATCTCGCGGCTGGTGCGTGCGGCATGGTAGATGGGTGAGGGGCGGCCGACGAAATGCGCCAGTTCGTAGTGGAACTCGGCCAGGAACTCCGGGTCGTGCTGGTAGCGCGCATAGGCCTGGCGCAGTTCATCGATGGCGTGCGTCAGCGTTTCGCTGACGAAACTGCCGCCATAGGGGCCAAAGTGGCCCGATGCATCGGGTTGTTGGTATTCAGACATTCGGATTTAAGGGGCTGGTGTTGCATCCGCCGCACGCACGGCGGCGACGAAGCGCTGGATCTTGCCGGCGTCCTTGATGCCCTTCAGGGGCCGGCCATCGGGGTCGTCAAGTTCCACGCCGGAGCTGACATCAACCGCCAGCGTCTTGCAACGCGGGCGTACCTGGGCGATGCCATCGGTCACGTTTGCAGGCGTGAGTCCACCAGACAAAACGAGGTGAGAGCTGACGCTTGGTGGCAGGAGTGACCAATTGAATGCCTTGCCGCCGCCGCCATAGCCCTCGACATGGGCGTCGAGCAGGATGGCGCGGGCGTGTGAGTAATCGTGCGCGTATTTTACGAGGTCGAAGCGTGCCGCACCGTCCCCCAGGGGTATGCGCGCGGCGCGCAGGAAGGGGATGCGCCCCTGGTCGCAGGCGGCCCAGCAGTCCTCGGGCGATTCATCACCATGAAATTGCACTGTAGCGCCAGGTACAAGGGCGCTGGCAGCTATTATTTCAGTAGCTGATGCGTTCACGAACAGCAGTACCGGCGTGACAAAGGGCGGCAGGCGCCTGGCCAGCTCTGCGGCGCGCGCAGGGCTGACAGCGCGCGGGCTTTTGGGGTAGAGCACGAAGCCGACGGCGTCGGCGCCGGCGGCCACGGCGGCATCCACATCCTGCTCGCGCGTCAGGCCGCAGATCTTGATGCGGGTACGTACGGGTATGGAAGAGGGAGGGGCGCTGCTCATGGCAGCCAATCATACGCAGCCGTGCGCGTGGGCAGGCCCCACTCGGCTGCGTACACCGGCCCCTGAAAGTACAGGCCATCGGGCGAGAAGGTGGGCGCGGCCGCTTCGCGCGAGCGTGCCTCCAGCACCTGGCGCATCCAGTCGGGCGGGTACAGCCCCTGGCCTATGGCGACGATGCAGCCCATGATGTTGCGGATCATGTGGTGCAAAAACGCATTGCCCTCGAACTCGAAGCGCCAGTAAGCGGGCGCGCAGCCATGGTCGCCGGCCGATTCGCCGGCGGGCGGGCTGCGCCGCGTGATGGTGATGCGCTGCAGCGTCTTGATGGGTGATTTGGCCTGGCAGGCGCTGGCGCGAAACGAGGTGAAATCATGCTCGCCCAGCAGGTGCTGCACGGCCGCCTGCATGGCGCCCTCATCGAGCGCATGGAACACCCAGCCCACGCGGCCCGCATCCACGCTGGGGCGCACGGGCGACTGCAGCAGCACATAGGCGTAGCGGCGCGCCACGGCGCAGGCGCGTGAGTGAAAGGCGTCGGGCACGTACCGGGCCCATTGCACGGCGATGTCGGCAGGCAGGAAGGTGTTGGTGCCGCGCACCCAGGAAAATGGAGCGCGCTGCAGCTCGGTGTCGAAGTGCACCACCTGCATCAGGCCGTGCACGCCGGCGTCCGTGCGGCCGGCGCAGATCGTGGCCACCTGGTGCGTGGCAAAGCGGCCCAGGGCCGCTTCGAGATGGTCTTGCACGGTGTTGCCCGAGGGCTGGCTTTGCCAGCCGTGGTAGGGCTGGCCGTTGTAGCTGACGCCCAGGGCCACCCTCATTGCATGCTTTCAAATGCGTCAAGCGCGGCGAGGCAGCCTACGCCGCGCCTGCGCATGCTAGGCGACATCAGCCCAGCTCGGCCAGCAGACGCTGGGCGCGCGCCTTGAGCTCGCCGTTCGATTCGGCGATGACCTCCTCGATCAGCGTGCGGGCACCTTCGCTGTCGCCAATGGTGTTGAACTCCTCGGCCAGCGCCAGCTTGGTGGCTAAGGGGTCGTCGAGCAGCGACTCGGTGGCTTCGGCTGGTGCCGTGGCGGCTGGCGTTGTCGGCACGTTCAGATCAAGGCTCAGATCTCCCAGGTCGAACTCCAGCGCAGCCGGTGCCGAGTCCTTGGCATGGTTGTCAGCTGGCGGGGTGTCCCCGGTCTTGGGCAGCGACAGTGCGTCTGCGTCAAAGTGCAGTGCCGTGGGTTCGGTCGCCAAGGCTGGGAACTCGGCGGGGGCAACGTCGCGCGGGGCGGGTTCGTCCATGGACGCTGTTTGCGGCAGCTCCAGGTCGGCGGCATCCAGCGCGGGGTGCGTGTCAATGCCGGCAACTGGGCTGGCTGCCGTGGCCGGCGTTCCGGCCAGTTCGTTGGCGGCAGCGGCCATGGCGAAGGCGCTGGGTGCCGGGGCAGGCGCGGGCGGCGCATCGTACAGGTTCAGATCAAGGTCAAGATCGAGGTCGAGATCAAGATCGGGTAGCACCGAGTCAGGGCCTGCAGAGGCTTGGGTGGCCGAACCAACCGGCACGGTACTTGGGAAGGAGCTCATAGGAACGGGACCTGACTCACCGGCCGCGGCGGAGGGGCTTCCGCCGGGTTGGTACAGCGCGTTGTCGGGATCCAGCGCGCGGCCCAGATCGGACACCCGCGCCCAGTCAGGGCCCTGTCCGCTGGTCAGGTGGTAAACGCTGTTGGCGGCCGATTCCAGCGCCTTGCGATCTTGGCGTTTGGCGTAGATTTCGGCCAGCTTGACGGGGATGGCGACGCGCTCGGGGTTGTGGCGCATGGCCTCCTTGAGAATTTCTTCGGCCTGAAGATCGCGGCCATAGGCCAGGTACACGTCGGCCTCTGCCACCGGATCCACGTCGCCGCCGACGTCAAGCTGGCTGGGCGAGTACGTCATCGACGATGCGCCTGCGCTCAGGCTGCTGTCGGCCGTGTCCACACGCTGCCCACCACTGGCTTCGAAGAAGGAGTCGTGGCTGCCACTGTCCCGGAAGGATCCGTCGAGCATGGCCTGCTGGCGGCGGTTTTGTACCACGCGGTAACCGCCATAGCCCAGCAGCGCCAGCACCAGGGCAAGCGCGCCGCCGGCCAGCAGCGGGTCTTCGGTGAGCGAATCCAGGAAGCTGGGGGCCTCATGGCTTGTTGGCTGTGGCGCCGGTTGGGGGGCAGCGGCGGGCGCTGGAGTGGGTTCCGGCGTGGCATCAGCTGCTGGTGCGGCGGCTGCAGGTTCGGTTGCAGCCGGTGTCTGGGTGGCGGCCGGAGGCTGTGTTGCGGTCTCGGCGACACCTGCCGGGGCTGGAACGGCAATGCCCGGCTGGCTGGCGGCGGTACTGGGCGTTGCGGGGCTGCTCGCTCCCGCATCGGTCGCGGCCTGCGGGGACGCGCCGCTCAACTGGTTGAGCTCGGAGATGTTCTTGGACAGCTCGGCCATACGGGCCGCGTTCTGATCGGCCTGTTTGTCGCGGGCCATCTGCTCGTCGGCTTTGCTGGCCTGTACGCCGCCCTTGGACAGTGTGAGCTTGTCCGGGCTGGCCGCCGAGGGCTTGGCCTCGTCCACCTGGGTTTGCACCGTGCCACTGGCGGATCGCTCGGCAGCCGCCACCTGTGCGGCAGGCGCAGCGCCGGCCAGGCGACGGCGGAACTCGTTGAAATCGCGGCTTTGTGCTGCGACGATCTGGCGCGCTTCGCTCGCCGGTGTGGTCTTGGCGTCTGCCTCGCTGGGTATGTGCAGGACTGCACCGGAGCGCAGCCGATTGACGTTGCCATTGATGAAGGCATTGGGGTTGGCCTGGGCCATCGCCACCAGCATCTGGTCGAGCGAAACACTGGCCGGCCGGCGTGCATTCGCAATGCGCCCGGCAGTATCCCCCGGTCGTACCGTCACCGTGTCGCTGCCAGCTGTCACAGGCTCGGCTGCGGCGGGTGGGCGGCTGGGTGTCGGCGTTGCCCGTGGCGCAGGCCTGGGCGCTGCGGCAGGAGCGGCTGCGGCCGTCGCCGCAGGGCGCGCCTGGGATGCACGGGGCGCAGTGGGCGCACCCTCGGAGCGCGGTGCGGCCACCTGCGGCGCGACCGTCACATCGGCGGGTTTGCCGGCCTGCACCGGCGGGTCGAACAGCATGGTGTAGCTGCGCACAAGGTGGCCCGAGCCCCATGTGGCGTCCAGCACCAAATCGACAAACGGCTCATTGATGGGCCGGCTGCTGCTCAGGCGCAGCACCATGGTGCCGTCGGGGCGGCGGTGCAACTGCACCTGCACGTTGGCAACCGTGGGCGAGTACTCCAGCCCCTGGTTGCGGAAGGCGGCGGCGTTGGCAGTGCTCACGCGCAGCGATTCGGCCTCTGCAGCGGTGATCTGGGGCAGTTCGATCTCCGCGCGCAGCGGCTCGCCCAGTGCCGACTGCACATTCACGCGCCCCAGCGTCAGGGCGTTGGCGTCGGCGCTGAACAGGCCAGCCGACAGAATGGCCGCAGTGGCCAGTGCAGAAAATTTCCAGCGATGCATGTGTGCGACGGATGAATGTTGGGGTGCGGCTGCGCGCAGCGGCGTTGTTCGAGTCATGCGCAGACCGCCTCCAAGACGTGAAAATATGTAAAAAGCACCATAGCATCAATGCCTTGCACTGACAAGCCGAGGCCATGCACCGCTATTTCCTACCCTGTTGGAAGTAGCCAAAAGAGGTCTTTCATGTTGGTAACAGGCAACGCTGTATGCGAAACAGGGTAGGTTTGGGGGTGGAAGATGGACGGCGCCCCGTTGATGCGCCGTCACTCTGCATCAGGCGTTCAGCAGGATGCGCAGCATGCGCCGCAGCGGCTCGGCCGCGCCCCACAGCAGCTGGTCGCCGATGACGAAGGCGGACACGTATTCAGGCCCCATGTTGAGCTTGCGCACGCGGCCCACGCCGACCTCCAGGCCGCCGGTGATGGCCGCCGGGGTGAGTTCCTTGACGGTGATGGCGCGCTCGTTGGGCACGAACTTCACCCAGGGGTTGCCGTCCTTGATCAAGGCCTCGATCTGGGCCAGCGGCATGTCCTTCTTGAGCTTGAGCGTGAGCGCCAGCGAGTGGCAGCGCATGGCGCCAATGCGCACGCACAGGCCGTCAACGGGAATGGTGGCGGCGGTGCCCAGGATCTTGTTGACCTCGGCCTGGCCCTTCCACTCTTCCTTGGACTGGCCGTTGTCCAGCTGCGCGTCGATCCACGGGATCAGGCCGCCGGCCAGCGGCGCGCCAAAGTGCTCGGTGGGCACGTCCTCGCGGATGGTGCTGGCCACCTTGCGGTCGATTTCCAGGATGGCGGAGGCGGGCGTGGCCAGCTCATCGGCCACGGCGCCATGCACGACGCCCATGCCCTTCAAAAGCTCACGCATGTGGTTGGCGCCACCGCCCGAGGCCGCCTGGTAGGTCATGGAAGACACCCAGTCCACCAGGCCGGCCTTGAACAGGCCTGCCAGGCCCATCAGCAGGATGGAGTTGGTGCAGTTGCCGCCGATCCAGTTCTTGCCGCCGGCTGCAAGCTTTTGCCGGATCAGGCCGTCGTTCACCGGGTCGAGCACGATGACGGCGTCGCCCTCCATGCGCAGGGCGCTGGCGGCGTCGATCCAGTGGCCCTGCCAGCCCGCGGCGCGCAGCTTGGGGAAGACTTCCTTGGTGTAGTCGCCGCCCTGGCAGGTGATGATGATGTCGCACTTTGCGAGCTCGGCGACGTCGTTCGCGTCTTTCAGAGTGGTGTGCGCGCGGGCCATGGCTGGCGCCTTGCCGCCGGCGTTGGAGGTGGAGAAGAACACCGGCTCGATCAGATCGAAGTCGCCCTCGGCCTGCATGCGATCCATCAACACCGAGCCGACCATGCCGCGCCAGCCGACCAGACCTACCAATTGCTTGCTCATTTCAAACGCCCTTTCAAGTTAAAAAAACAGTGCACAAGACCTGTGGCTGCTTTCTTCACCCCCGGCTCGTCTGGGCCAGGCAGGGCGCACGACGATACCGGAGCTGGATCAGCCCTTAATGGTCGTGGTTTTGGTGGTGATTGCGCGTGCAGCCCCGCCTGCCGTAGCGGCAATGGCGGTGTTCAGGGAGAACGGGCGAACGGCAAACATAGCCGGGCATTGTAGTGGATGCAACAAAACGGCGCGATAACAGCGCGGTTCATCGATGACAGGCTTTAAGGGCTGTATTCAATTTCCGGAAGCACCAACTCCCAACGTTGACAGCGCAAATGACCATCGTTGGGGCGCGCTTTGCTGGTTTGAATGGCTGCGACACGTACGGCGGTAATGGTGCCCCGTGGGGGCGAGAACCTTGCTGCCATGCGCCCCACCGTCATTCCGGCGGTGTCGCTCAGTTCCCAGCCTTGTTTTCCGTCGGAGCGTGGCCGCAATTGCAATGGGTCGCCAATTTGCAGTCTGGCAATGGCGCGATGGATGGGGGCCGTTGGACTGAAGAAGCCGGGCCAGGAGAGCACCACCATGTCCGGGTTTTGCCGCTGTATGCGTGTGAGGGTGCGCGCGCCCATGGGTTGAGGTTGCGACCGGCTGCGCAGGGGCAGCAAGTCCAGATTGCGTGCAAAGGCGTGGCCGCCGTCATCGGCCTGGCACAAGGCCAGGGTCTGGCGTGCGCGCGTCATGGCCACGTAGTACAGGCGGCGCTCTTCGTCGCTGCGTTGTTGCCAGCCGCCGCTGTCGAGGATCAGTACATGGTCAAACTCAAGCCCCTTGGCGCTGTGTGCGGTCAACAGCAGCAAGGGGGCATTGGGGAGTGGCGTACCCAGCTGGCGCGTGCCCTTGCCAAATTCGTACAGGGCGTCGATGAGGCTGTCGATTACCAGTTCATAGCCTATGGCGCTGGCGGTGGCTTCTTCGATGAACTGTGACAGCAGCGCGAGATAGGGATGGGCGATCCATGCGCCTGGCTGCATTCCGTAGCGCCTGCGCAGCCAGCGTGGCAGGGTGGTTGCGCGCAGGGTGACGCGCCTGCCTGCTGCACTGCGGCGTTCACCGCGCAGCAGGGTCAGCAGGGCCGCGCCTTCACGCGTGCTGTAGAGCGCGACGCCCGTGCCTTCGTCGGGCATATAGGTGGGGATGCCCGCCTCGCGGCACAGCTGGGCCAGTGCCAGCAAATCGTCCCAGCGCCGGGCGATGACGGCGAAATGGCCCCAGCGTCCGGCCTGCGTGGTGTCATCGCGCAGGGCGTACAGGCGCCGCAGTTCTGCCAGGGCGACGGTCGCCTCCTGCCACGGGTCTGCAGCCACTTCCAGGATGTGAACCCGCCCCTGGGTGACCGAGTCGCGGTCGGCCCAGGCGCCACCTGGCGCTTGCCCGCGCCGGGCGTGGTTGATGCGCAGTTGCATGGCGCTTTTCATGCGCTCGCGCGCGGGTGCAATCACCCGGTTGGCGCAATCGATGATGTGGGCGCTGGAGCGGTAGTTTTCCAGCAATTGGTAGCGCCTTGCCTGGTAGTCGGCCTCGAACTGGCGGATATAGCGCACGCTGGCGCCGCCGAAGGCGTAGATGTTCTGGTCGTCGTCGCCCACGGCCATGAGGGAGAGTCGGTCGTCCGTGCTGGCCAGGCTGCGCCCGGCCAAGGCGCTGATCAGGGCGTAGTGCGCGCCGTTGATGTCCTGGTACTCATCGACCAGCAGGTAGCGCAGGCCTGCGAGCAGGCGATCGCGCGCCACAGAGGCGCTGGTGTCATCGGGGGAATCGCCGTGCGCGGCCTGTTGGAGCAGTTGCGTGGCCTGGTGGATGACCTGGTCGAAGTGGATGCTCTCGCCATGCTCGAGCGCCACGGCGTAGCTGGTGCCGGTCAGCTGCAGCGCCAGGCTGTGCAGGGTCTGCACGGTGACGCCGGCGGCGTCCGTGCCCACCAGCTGCCATAGCCGGCTGCGGATCTCATGCGCTGCGCTGCGGTTGTAGGCCAGCACCATGATGGCCTGGGGCTGCACCATGCACTCGCGCAGCAGCCAGGCCACACGGTGCACGATGACGCGCGTTTTGCCCGCGCCCGGGCCGGCCAGTACCAGCTGATTGCCTTCGGGCGGAGCGGCGACGATGGCCTGCTGCTCAGGGTTGGCCAGGTCGATCAGGATGCGACGGTGCGCGGCCTCGGTGGTGGCCATTTCCAGCACGTCCTTGCGGCCGGCGAAATACTGGCGGATGAAGGTATCGCGATCGAGGCGAAAGTAGTCCAGGATGAACTGCATCGCCGCCTGAATTTTGTGCAGGGCCAGCTTGGCGAACTCCGCCATGATGTGCACCTGGCCGGCCTTGTTCTTGTAGTGCAGTGCCAGTTCGGTGTAGTCGCCCTTGTTGAATAGCCGGCGGTGCGCGGCCGGGTCGAAGCGGATGCGCATGGCGGAGCGGAACACGGCCTTGCCGCGTGCCAGGTGCAGCACCTCGTTGGCGTCCAGATACAGCAAAGCCGACCCAAGGGCTCTTTGCCAGTCGGCGATGGCCAGGTCTGCCAGCGTCATGTCGCCTTGCAGTGCGGCCTCCAGCTCCCCCTGTTTGCAGCACACCAGTTGCGTCTGGCCTTTGCGCAGCGCGCTGAAGTGATGCAGCAGCGCCTGTGCCACGCGCATGCGCCGCTGGCGTATGGTTTCTATGTCTTGCCAGCTGCGCAATAGCTTGATCTGGAGGTGCTCACTGCCGCCAGGGCGCAGGGCAAAGCAGGCGCGCAGGCCGGCGCCCTCGCCAAAGGGCTCGGCAAAGGATTTGAGCAGGCGCCCCAGCCGGTCCGGGTCCAGATCGACCTGGGCCTCGCGCCGCATGGCATCGCACAGGCGGCGCACATGCAGCAGCTGCCACTGCTGGTCGTCGGCATCGGGGGCGGCCTCGCGCAGTTGTGTCAGCAGGGCATCTTCCAGGCGTGCCAAGTCGTGCAGGCGCTGGGCGCTGTCCGGGTCTTTGTTGAAGGTGACGCCGATTTCCGTGTCGTCCGACAGCAGCCCCCATTTGTTCAGCTCGCGCAGCAGCGCGGCCACTTTGCCAGCATCCAGACCCGTGGCCACCATGAGCTCGTCGGTGGACAGGCTCTCGCCATCGTCCGTTTGCATCAGCGCGCCCAGGATGGCCAGGTAGGGGGTGATGTCGGTCTGCGGGCCGAGCTTGCGCTGCAGGCGTGCGCGCGCTTCGTCCAGGCTGGGCACCAGCAGGCTGCCAGGAAATAGCCGGGTGTGGTTCTCGTGGCGCTCGAGGATGCGCGCCTCTTCCAGCCAGGCGATGGCGATGCGCACCTTGGTGTCGGCGTCGCGCGATTCGGGGTCGATGCGGTGCTGCTCTGGAATCTCCAGCAGGATTTCGCCACTGGAGACGACGACCTCATCATCGCTCTTGTCCTTTTTGCCGATCTTGCGCAGCGCCTTCAGGATGGACTGGATGTCGTGCTGGTTCAGCCGCGCATTGCGCAGCAGGCGAAACTGCACGTCCAGGTCGGCGTCGTCGTACAGCAGCACGCAGCGTGCGGGGGCCTGGTCGCGCCCGGCGCGGCCGGCTTCTTGCAGATAATTTTCCAGCGATCCTGGTGTGTCGATATGGATGACCAGGCGCACGTCGGGCTTGTCCACGCCCATGCCAAAGGCATTGGTGGCGGCGATGACGCGCAGCTGCCCGGCGATGAAGCTCTCCTGCACCTGGCGCTTGTCGGCGGGCGGCATGCCGCCGTGAAAGAAGCCGCAGTTGACACCCGCGTCCTTGAGGAATTCGGCCACCTCCTCGACGGTTTTCTGGCGTGCGCAGAACACGATGGTGCAGCCGTCCTCGCGCAGCGCCTCCTGCAGCAGGCGTAGGGCGGCGCCATATTTGGCCTGGGTGGGAACGGCAAGCACTTCGTAGCGCAGGTTCTGGCGCTCGGCGCCGCCGTTGAGCGGCGCAAGCTGCATGCCCAGGTGCTTTTCGAAGTGCGCCAGGATGTCGGCCACCACGCTGGGCTGGGCCGTGGCGGTGAAGCAGAACACGGGTGAGGGCGCATCCTTCTGCCGCTGCCGGATGAAGCGCGAAACGTACAGGTAGTCGGGGCGGAAGTCATGCCCCCACTTGGACAGGCAATGCGCCTCGTCAAACACCCAGGCGCGCACCTCGCGGTGCTGCAAGGCGTTGGCAAAGGCGGTGCTGCGAAACTGCTCGGGCGCGACAAAGACCAGGCCCAGGTCACCCAGGCGCAGCTTGTCCAGCATGTCGCGCCGTTCCAGTGGGGTGAGCAGGCTGTTGAGATAGCCCGCGCAGGTGATGCCGCGCACCTGCAGGCCATCCACCTGATCCTTCATCAGCGACTGCAGCGGCGAGATCACCACCGTCACCGCCCCGGTGCGGTAGTAGTGGGCCAGCGCGGGCAGCTGGTAGCACAGCGACTTGCCGCCGCCCGTGGGCAGGATGGCCAGGGTGGGCGTGCCGGCCATGCCGTTCTCCACGATGGCGCGCTGCAGGCTGCGCCCGTCAGCGGTGGCCGGGGTGGCGCGAAAGTCGGTGATGCCGGGGAAGAAGCGCGGCAGCAGCGCCGACAGTTGGTGCTGCTCCTGGCACCAGCGGCATTGGGCGTCGCCACAGGGCGTGTCGCGCAGCGCGCGAATGGCCTCGCGCACGCGGGCAAAGCTGTGGCTGACCCAGGGAGGCAGAACCGAGTTGCCGCCCGATACGCGCAGCCACGCCAACACATAGGCCAGGCTCTGGTGCCAGCTGGCATCGGGCAGCCACTCGCGGATCAGCCGGCGCTGGGCCGTCTGGCAGACCTTGTCCTTGCTGCAGCGCAGCCAGGCCAGCGTGGCGGCCTCGGGACTGGGGCGCGGGCTGTTGCGCCATTGGGCAAACAGTGCCCCCAGGCCGTGCTCTGCCTGGTGTTCTGCCTGGTGTTCTGCCTGGCGCTCTGGCACCAACAGGTAGTGCAGGCACAGCGCTTCGTCGGGGTGCTGTGCTATGCGTTCGTACAGCGCCTGGCGCTGCTCCAGCAGCAGGGTGTAGGCCAGCTCGGCGTCGTGCACCGAATCGTTGCGGCTGGTGCTGCAGAGTTTGTAGTCCTTGACCAGGCGGTGGTAAGGGTTCTGCGGAAACGCAATCGGCGAGAGCTCCAGCGTGTCGATGGCTGGCAGCTGGTGCAGCAGCAGCGCCGGGTGCAGATGCGCCAGGGTGGGCAGGTCGAACTGCCGGATGTTGTGACCCAGGACAAAGGCCGCGCCTTGGGTGAAGCGGTTCAGGCGCTCAGTGAATTGTGCGGTTTTGCCGCTGAGCCGCAGGCCTTCACCCAGGTCAGGACGAAAAGCCCCCAGGTCGCGCAGATCGTGCGCGTCCTTTGGGGAGGTGCCAATGTCCAGGCTCAGGCAGCGGGCGATGTACTCGCCCGGGGCTGCGGCGCGCTCCATCCAATAGGCGTCAGCGGGCCAGCGCCTGCACCACGGCGTCACCCATCTGCACCGTGCCCACCTTGGTGGTGCCGTCGCTGTAAATGTCGGGTGTGCGCAGGCCTTGCGCCAGCACCTTCTTGACGGCGGCCTCGATGCGGTCGGCGGCCTCGGCCTGGCCCAAAGAGAAGCGCAGCATCATCGCGGCGGACAGGATGGTGGCCAGCGGGTTGGCCACGCCTTTGCCGGCGATGTCGGGGGCGCTGCCATGGCTGGGCTCGTACAGGCCTTGCTTTTTGTCGTTCAGGCTGGCGGAGGGCAGCATGCCGATGGAGCCGGTCAGCATGGAGGCCTCATCGGAGAGGATGTCGCCGAACATGTTGCCGGTGACGATCACGTCGAACGCCTTGGGCGCCTTGACCAGCTGCATGGCGGCGTTATCGACATACATGTGCTGCAGCTCGACGTCCGGGTAGTCCTTGTGCACCTCGGTGACCACGTCCTTCCAGAACTGGAAGGTCTCCAGCACGTTGGCCTTGTCCACGCTCGTCACCTTCTTGTTGCGCTTCCTGGCGGCGTCAAAGGCGACGCGGGCGATGCGCTCGATCTCCGGGCGGCTGTAGCGCATGGTGTCGAAGGCTTCCTCGGCGCCGGGGAAATGGCCGTCCACCGCAGTGCGGCGGCCGCGGGGTTGGCCGAAGTAGATGTCGCCCGTCAGCTCGCGGATGATGAGGATGTCCAGGCCGGCGATCAGCTCGGGCTTGAGGCTGGAGGCACCGACGAGCTGCTCGTGGCAGATGGCGGGGCGGAAGTTGGCGAACAGGCCCAGCGCCTTGCGCAGGCCCAGGATGGCCTGCTCGGGGCGCAGCGGGCGGTCCAGCGTGTCGTACTTCCAGTCGCCCACGGCGCCAAACAGGATGGCGTCGGCCGACTTGGCAAGATTGAGCGTGGATTCGGGCAGGGGATGGCCCGCGGCTTCATACGCTGCGCCGCCGACGGGGGCGGTTTCCATCTCGAACTTCAAGTCCAGGGCCTTCAGGACCTTGACGGCTTCGGCGACGATTTCGGTGCCTATGCCGTCACCGGGGAGAACTGCGATTTTCATGGTTGGTTTGCTTCTAAATAAATAGCTGTTTGCGCTTTATGGATAAGCGCTGGAGGCAGATTTGTCTTGTAAATCAGCCCTGCATGGTGTGTGCCAGCCAGGGCTTGGTCGCCAGGCGTTCTGCCTCAAACGCGGCGATCTTGTCCTTGTGGCGCAGCGTCAGGCCGATGTCGTCAAAGCCGTTCAGCAGGCAGTACTTGCGGAACGGGATCACGTCGAAGGCTGTTTCCTCGCCCTGCGGACGGATCACCACCTGGCGCTCCAGGTCGATCTTCAGCTCATAACCGGGGAAGGCCGCCACCTCATCGAACAGCTGCGCCACCACGGCCTCGGGCAGGACGATGGGCAGCAGGCCGTTCTTGAAGCAGTTGTTGAAGAAGATGTCGGCAAAGCTGGGCGCGATGACGGCGCGAAAGCCGTATTGGTCCAGCGCCCAGGGGGCGTGTTCGCGGCTCGAGCCGCAGCCGAAGTTCTTGCGCGCGATCAGGATGCTGGCTCCACGATAACGCGGCTGGTTCAGCACGAAGTCGGGGTTCGGCTTGCGCGCCGACTCGGGCACGCCGGGCTCGCCCGGCTGGTCCAGGTAGCGCCATTCGTCAAACAGATTCGGGCCGAAGCCGGTCTTCTTGATGGATTTCAGGAACTGCTTGGGGATGATGGCGTCGGTATCGACGTTCTCGCGGTCCATGGGGGCGACGAGGCCCTGGTGGATGGTGAATTTCTGCATGGCGGTTGGGTGGTGAGGGGGTTGTCAGCGCGCGGCACGCTCTATGGCGCTGCCGGCGCTTTGCACGTCCTGGCCAATGCCCTTGACGGTGTTGCAGGCTGCCAGGGTCAGGGCCAGGCCGACCAGGATGATGGAGAAAGAGGGCTTCATGGGGGCGCTCGCTTCAGTCGGATTCAGGCAAATTTGCGGATATCGACAAAATGGCCGTGGATGGCAGCAGCCGCCGCCATGGCCGGGCTGACCAGGTGGGTGCGCCCGCCCGCGCCCTGGCGGCCCTCGAAGTTGCGGTTGGACGTCGATGCGCAGCGCTCGCCGGGCTCCAGTCGGTCGGCGTTCATGGCCAGGCACATGCTGCAGCCGGGTTCGCGCCACTCGAAGCCGGCGGCGGTGAAGATCTTGTCCAGCCCCTCGCGCTCGGCCTGCTCCTTGACCAGGCCCGAGCCCGGCACGACCATGGCCAGCTTGATGTTCTTGGCCACCTTCTGGCCCAGCTTTTTCACCACGGCGGCTGCCTCGCGCATGTCCTCGATGCGGCTGTTGGTGCAGCTGCCGATGAAGACCTTGTCCACAAAAATGTCGTCCAGCGGCTTGCCGGGCGTGAGGCCCATGTAGCTCAGGGCGCGCTCCATGGCGCCGCGCTTGTTCGCGTCCTTTTCCTTGTCGGGGTCGGGCACGCGGGCGTCCACGCCCAGCACCATTTCGGGGCTGGTGCCCCAGGTCACTTGCGGCACGATCTCGGCGCCGTTCAGCTCCACCACGGCGTCAAATTGCGCGTCGGCATCGGAGTGCAGCGTGTGCCAGTAGGCCACGGCCTGATCCCACTCCACGCCCGTGGGCGCCATGGGCCGGCCCTTGACGTAGGCGATGGTCTTTTCATCGACTGCCACCAGGCCCGCGCGCGCGCCGGCCTCGATGGCCATGTTGCACACCGTCATGC
>JADHED010001708.1_pt1 | contig 17454 bp, 16 predicted proteins | sample 8952041 | NCBI WGS metagenome assembly JADHED01 (sample SAMN16124423, study PRJNA663239) | bioreactor sludge metagenome | isolation source: sludge (control) | place: India:Bengaluru | collected 2018-09-08
AATATTGGAATAACAGATTGAAGAATAATTTTAGTCTTGTAGGTGTTGGTGATAGATCAATGGGAATGGCCTACAATAAATTTTCTTACAATATTACTTTTATAGGACTTCGAAGGCTTTTCAATAAATATTGTAAAGACAAGACGTTAAATGTTTTGGATATAGGTTCAGGCATAGGTTTTATTTATAATAGTTGGAAAAGGTGCGGATATTTAAACGTTGATGGTTCTGATATAAGTTCTTATGCTGTTGAACAGTTAAAACATTCGTTTCAAGGTAGCAATTTCTATGAGTTAGACATTTCAGATTCAATAAATGTATTGAATAATAAAAAGTATAGTTATGTGACATGTGTTTCAGTGCTGTATCATATAGTTGAAGATGATAGATGGCATAATGCACTAAGAAATATTAGGGCATTGATGAATGACGGGGGGATATTTATTTTCACTGAAGGATTTTTAGAAGAGCAACAGAATATTACGCATCAGGTACTAAGAACTAGAGATCAATACAAACAAGCACTACTAGCAGCAGGATTCGAATTAGTTGAATCAAAAGCCAACTATATATTAATGTCTGACCCAGCGGGAACTAATAATAAGTTTTATAAATATTGGTGGTATGGTTCTTCGTTAATATCAAGAAAGTTCCCGACTTTGGCATATTTATGGTGGGCGGCCATATTCCCTGTTGAAAGATTATTAACAAAGTTTATTAAAACAACACCAGGGCAGGAGTTCTGGATTTGCAGAGCAATATAGTATGCATGTATTGGTAATACCGTCTGAAGAATTTGTGCCACAGCGCAATCATGCTATTGGTATTTTTCAGTATCATCAGGCTAAGATAATGATGGAGCACGGTTATAAAGTAGGGGCATTATCAGTTACGCAGGCATTCTCTATACCAATGTTGTTGAAAGCTTTGATATATAAAATAACCATGCAGAAAACTGGTAATGTTACAGATAGTTATAGTTTTAACAGGGTTTTAGGTGTGTTGTACAGCAAATTATTTGCTCAACAAAAATATCTGCAAGAAGATAATATAGAGGGTATACCTGTTTTCAGGATTGAGGGCTTTTACTATCTTAGTCCGTCCGACTATTCAAATATGTATGGTTGGGTAAAGGCAGGTATGACAGCATTCGATAATTACGTAGCAAAGTATGGAGTGCCGGATATAGTGCATGCCCACAATGTTATGTATGCGGGGATACTTGCAAAAAAAATAAAAGAAAAATATAATGTACAATATGTCATAACAGAGCATAGCACATTATTTGCCAGAAATATGGTCACTGATTCTATGTTGCTAAGTGCTTTGGCACAGGCATACAAATACGCTAGTGGTGTGTATGCAGTGAGCAAACCATTTTGCAAGCTGTTGTCAGGTATGTTTCGGGGTATAGACTTTCAATATTTGCCTAATGTTATTGACCCATATCTCGAAAAACAATCATTTACTGCTATTGAGAAAAATTGTGATGAGATTGTGTTCCTGAATATTGCAGAACTACATCCTAAAAAAAATCATCAGCTTTTGTTGGAAGCATTCGCGCAGTTGAAAAATGATGCTAAACACAAGAATGCAAAGTTGTGGATTGCAGGTAGTGGTGTAGAGCATGATAATATTATTGAAACAATTACAATGCTCCATTTGCAGAACGACGTGAAAATGCTTGGACTGTTAAATAGGGATGAGGTATTGCAAGCTATAAAAGATTGCACTGCGGTTGTTTTATCGAGCGATTATGAAACATTTGGCGTGGTACTAATTGAAAGCATGCTATTTGGTAAGCCTGTTATAGCAACAAAGTGTGGTGGTCCCGAGTCTTTTGTAAATGATAGCTGTGGTATTTTGGTTGATAAACAAGATAAAAATCAGCTTAGTAACGCTATGGGCAAATTGATTGCTAACATTCATACATATAATCCGCAACAGATAAGAGATTATACATTACAGGAATTCGGTGAAAAAAGATTTTTCAAGGATATTGAAAAAATATACAGCAAAGCATTATGTTGAGCTATCACGATATATACTGTGGGGTAAATAATAGCGTGCCTGTAATCAAAGATAGCTTCGAGCGGGAGGTGTCATATCTGCAATATGCAGATTGTATAAATCCTGTATTGTCGGAGCTTATTTACAACGAAGGTTTCAGGCCAGTATATAAAGATGATAGGAAGTATGGTGTTTGTATATCGCACGATATAGACTTCATATACGAGCCTCAAAACAAAAATGCTTTTGGTATTTCTTTGATAGGAAGCCTAAAGCAAAGAAAGTGGAAAGAAGCAAAGTATAATCTACAAAACATTATTTCGAAACAGGTCAATCCGAAATGGTCGTTGGATTATGTTTTAGAAATAGAACAAAAATACAAGTTTCCCGCGTCATATTATTTCCTTGCACTCAGTAACAGAGAGCAAGACTATAACTATGAAATTGAAAGCATGAAACCATATTTCTCACAAATCCTCGATGCAGGTAGTGAGATAGGTCTACATGGGGGGCATAAAGCATACTGCAGTAAGGAAAAAATAAGCCAGGAAAAAGCAATGCTGGAAAGTGCGTTAGGTAACAAGGTTGTCGGATACAGAAATCACTATCTGAGATTTATTAATCCGGATACATGGTTATATTTGCAAGAAAATGATTTTGAATATGATACAACTTATGGCTTATATAGCCAGATAGGTTATCGAAATGGTATGTGTTATCCTTTTCGTCCTTATATAAAAGGGCAATACGTATCTATATTAGAGTTGCCGCTACTGGTGATGGATGTTACTTTCATGAAGTATATGGGGTTGGATGTTGAAAATGCATTCAAGTTGTTTCAGAAAATTCATCAGGATGTAAAGAAATACAATGGCGTGCTTACCATTGTATGGCATAATAACTGTATGGATGGAGACTACGGAAAATTGTATCAGAAAATAATACAGGCAGTAACTCAAGACGATGATGCATGGATTACAACTTCGCTCGAAATGGCGAATTGGTGGAAAGAACACAATCTCGCAGAAATGGAAACAATCGTTTCCGAAAAAATCTTACAAAGTCCGCGTTAATGGATATACAGTATATCACAATTGAGAAATTAGGAAGTAGTCATAATAATGGTGTGATTCAATACCTTAATAAGGTATTGAATCATGATGTAAATAATAAGGTTTGGGATTGGGAGTTTGATACGTTGAAGAATACAGTTTTCACAATGGCAAAAGACGGTGCACTGATAATAGGCACACAATCTATGTTGCCATTGGAGCTTTGTATCGGTGATAAAGTGGTAAATACGGCTAAGAGCGAAACAAGCTATCTGAATGGTAATTACCGTGGCAAGAAGATATTCGAACAATTATATCAACTTGCTATCGATGAAATACATAAGAGGGGTAGTTTGTTGATATGGGGATTCACGCCGGCAATAAAAGCTTGGCGAAATAATCTGAAGTTTATGGCCTATGATGATGAGATGTTGATTGCAGAAGGGCTTGTTGGTTATTACCCATTACGTAGCAATGCATGGAAGTCGAGAAACTTATTGGTTGCCATTGGCAAATACGGGATAGTAAATTTTCATTCTTTCCAAAACCGAATGAAGCTAAATGGTGTTTTAAAAAGTAGGAATGATATTGCAGTTTCTGAATCACTGCGCAATAAAAATGATATCACCAATCTATATAGCGAAATAAGGGGAGGACAATTAGATGCAATCACATTGGAGATGAGTCCGACGTATATTAACTGGAGGCTTGATGCAAACCCGGTTATTAAATACAGTAAAAAATATTTCTATATACAGAATCGGTTGATTGCAATAGCCATATATGCAATCACTGATGGGAAACTAATTTTATCAGACCTCACATACATTGGTGACGATACTGTGCTGAAGCATGTACTAAAGTACTTGGTTAAAAACAATAAATGTCATAGTATTCAATACTGGGGAAATAAATCACATCCACTAAACCAATCCATATTCAGTGTGCTGAGTAGTATGGGTGCAACGACTCGCGTGGATACAAGCAGATGCTTTGTTTATAAAAATCTGGACGAGAGCAATAGCTATATCATGCCGACAGAGCTATCTAAATGGTACATAAACGGTTTGTGGACTGAAGGTTTTCATATATAATAATATGTCTGCAGTTATACAGTGTAAAAAATGCATATTGGATACGGGAGATGATCCGAATCTTACATTCGATAAGGATGGGGTTTGCAATTATTGTAATTATTACGACTCACTTATAAAACGTACGTATCCTCCCGGTTTTTCTTCAGAGAAGAAATTTCAGGAAATTATAGATACAATCAAAAGAGAAGGTAAGGGTAAAAAGTACGATACAATACTTGGTGTAAGTGGTGGGGTGGATAGTACTTACCTTGCTTATCTTGCCAAGCAGCATGGTTTGCGTGTGCTATTGTTTCACTTCGATAACGGGTGGAACAGTGAAATGGCTGTAAAAAATATTGAAAGCCTTGCACAGATTTTGGACTTTGATTTGCATACCTATGTTGTAGACTGGAATGAGTTTAAAGACATTCAGCTCTCGTATATCAAAGCATCTGTTGTAGATATTGAAGCTATAACAGACCACTCTGCTATACTAGCTACCAAAAGGCTTGCCAGAAAGTATAAAATTAAGAACGTCATAATTGGTACTAATATAGTTACCGAATCTATACTGCCACGGTATTGGTATTTCCCTAAAAATGACTGGCGAAATTTAAAGGATATTCAGAAACGTTTTGGGAACGTACCAATCAAGTCACTCCCTGTATCTTGTATAATGGAAGATTTCTATTACAAGAACCTGTACACAATACATTTACACAGTCTGTTGGACTATGTACCGTATATAAAAAGCGATGTCAAAAAGCTGATAATAGAAAAACTGAACTGGCAGGATTATGGTGGCAAACACTACGAAAGTATCTGGACACGTTTTTATCAGGGGTATATACTCCCTCAAAAGTTTCATATAGATAAACGTAAGGCACATCTATCAAACCTCATTTGTTCCGGACAAATGACAAAAGAAGAGGCGTTGGAAGAAATGAAGCAGCCCGTATATGATAAAGAGCAATTAAAGATTGATAAAGAATTTGTGTTGAAGAAGTTCTTGATAACTGAAGAAGAGTTCGATAACTATATCAAATTACCACGTGTAGAACATACTGCTTTTGACTATATCAAACCATTGGATGTAAGATATCCATTTTTAAAACCTGTTAAAGCCTTGTACAGGTCAATATTCTCGGCAAAATAACATGGCAAGAATAAGAATCATACCAGTATTGCTACTGAATAAAGGAGGACTATATAAAACAATCACGTTTAAAAATCCTGCATATATAGGTGACCCAATTAATGCCGTAAAAATATTTAATGAGAAAGAAGCAGATGAACTGGTTTTACTGGACTATAGAGCATCTGTAGAAAACAGACAGCCCGATTTTGCAAAGATTAGTGAAATAGCCGGCGAAGCTTTTATGCCAATGGCGTATGGAGGTGGAATCAGAAATTTTGAAACTGCTAAGAAGGTATTTGATGCAGGTTATGAGAAAGTGATACTCAATTCAATCCTTTATGAAGATTTGAAGCTTGTAGATAACATAGCTTCTGTATACGGAAGTCAGGCAGTGGTAGGATGTATAGATTTTAAAAAACCATTGCTTAGTAAGAATAAAACATACGCATATTCAGGTTCTAAATCTACAGGCTATACGCCGGCGGAGTGGGCAAAAAAATTACAGGATGCTGGTGTTGGCGAAGTGATGTTGAATAGTATAGAGCTTGATGGTACATGGGATGGATATGCGATAGATATTATAAAAGAAGTTTCTTCGAATATAAGCGTACCGCTTATAGCATGTGGTGGTGCAGGTTCACTCGATGATTTTCATAAAGCAGTAGACAATGGAGCATCAGCAGTTGCTGCAGGTAGCATGTTTGTCTTTCAGAAAAAAGGAATGGGAGTGCTTATAAACTTCCCTACTGGTAAAAGGATTGATAAAAAATAAACAACTAAGAAATACAAAGGTTGTACAATGAATAAAATCAAATTTGCACTGATAGGCTGTGGTCGTATTGCACAACGCCATGCAGAACATATAAATAATCAAGGTGTACTTGTTGCAGTTTGTGATGTAGTAAAAGAAAAAGCAGATGCTTTAGCTACACAGTATGGAGCAAAAGTCTATTATGATATTGAAGCATTGTTGGCTGCAGAAAAGGATATTGATGTAGTGTCTATTTGCTCTCCTAATGGGTTGCATGCACAACATTCAATTAAGGCTTTGAAAGCAGGATTTCACGCTTTGTGCGAAAAGCCAATGGCAATCAATGTGCACGATTGCGGCGAAATGATAAAAGCAGCCGAACAATCAAACAAGCGCTTGTTTGCTATCAAACAAATCAAACAAGCGCTTGTTTGCTATCAAACAAAACAGGTTCAATCCCCCAGTGGCTGCAGTAAAGCAGGCAATAGATGAAGGGCGTTTTGGTAAAATATACAGTATACAGCTTAGCTGCTTCTGGAATAGGAATGATGATTATTATGCAAACTCTTGGAAAGGAACAAAAGATATGGATGGTGGAACACTGTACACACAGTTTTCTCACTTTGTTGATTTGTTGTACTGGATGATAGGAGACATCAGGAATGTGAGCGCATATATGGGCAATTACGCGCATGAGAAAACTGTAGAGTTTGAAGATACAGGTGCAATTATTGTCGAATTTTATAATGGTGCAATAGGTACTATCAACTATACGGTGAATAGTTATCAAAAGAATATGGAAGGTTCGCTAACCATATTTGCTGAAAACGGTACAGTAAAAATTGGTGGTCAGTATCTGAACGAGTTAGAGTATCAGAATATTAAAGACTATAAAATTGAGAACCTACCTGAAGGTAATAAGGCAAATAATTACGGCTCTTACCAAGGCTCAATGTCGAACCATGATAAGGTATACGAAAACCTGATAAATGTACTTACTAATAATGCTGCAATATCTACAAGTGCTTTTGAAGGCTTGAAGACTGTAGAGATTATCGATAAAATATATAGTGCTGCTAAAACAATATGTTAATGAATACGCCATTATTATATCAGTCAAAGATTCATGAAGTAGAGTTTGGTGTAAATGTGAAAATTGTAGAACCGGTAAATATATATGGATGCAAAATTGGCGATAATTGTTTCATTGGCCCGTTTGTAGAAATACAAAAGACAGTGCAGATTGGCAACTCAACCAAAATACAGTCTCATAGCTTTATATGTGAGTTAGTAACCATTGGCGATAATTGTTTTATAGGACATGGTGTAATGTTTATAAACGATTTGTTTGCTAAAGGAGGACCGGCTATGGGCGATAAGACACTCTGGAAAGAAACAAAAATCGGAAACAAAGTATCCGTAGGGTCTAATGCTACCATTTTGCCTGTTAATATTTGTGACAATGTAGTAATTGGTGCTGGTGCAGTAGTAACAAAAGATATTACACAACCCGGTATCTATGTTGGTAATCCCGCTAAAAAAATAAAAGATCTCAAATAATGAATATCCCTTTCGTAGACTTAAAACAACAATATCTAAGTATTAAGGAAGATATCGATTCTGGTATACAGAATGTTATCAATAACACATCCTTTGTTGGTGGTAAATATGTAAAAGAGTTTGAAGAAGCATTTGCTAAAGCTTACGGTGTTAAACACATGATATCTTGCGCAAATGGTACAGACTCACTTTACATCATTATGAAGATGTTGGGAATAGGAGAGGGTGATGAAGTTATAACTGTAGCTAATAGCTGGATATCCAGCTCAGAAACAATCACACAGGCAGGTGCAAAACCTGTTTTTGTCGATATCCATCCTGACTATTACAGTATAGATGAAACTAAGTTGGAATCAGCAATTACATCTGCTACGAAAGCAATAATTCTTGTACACCTGCAAGGTCAAATGGCAGATGTTGAAACAATAGCACACATTTGTAAAGAGAAAAATATTTACCTGATAGAAGATTGTGCACAGTCACATTTTTCAGAATATAAAGGCATGCGTGCAGGTGTGACGGGTATTGCAGGCAGCTTTAGTTTTTATCCCGGCAAAAATTTGGGTGCTTATGGAGATGCAGGTGGTATTATTACAAACGATGACGAACTGGCAACAAAAATCAGGATGTTCGCTAATCATGGTGCATTGACAAAACATCAGCACCAGATAGAAGGGATTAACAGTCGCTTAGATAGCATGCAGGCAGCTATATTGTCTGCAAAACTGCCGCACATACACAAATGGACCGAGCAACGCATTAATAATGCGACATTATACAATAAGTATCTTGCTGATATCAACCAAATTGTATTACCTGCAGTAAGGCCCAACTCAAAACATACGTTCCATCTTTATATTATCCGCACAAAAGTGAGGGAGAAGCTTACGCAATATCTCAAAGAAAATGGTATTGAAACTGCAGTGCATTACCCTACAGCATTACCAAATCTGAAAGCATATGCATACCTAGGACTGAAGCCAGATCAATTTCCTGTTGCTACGCAGTATCAGGATGAAATTCTGTCATTGCCAATGTATCCTGAGTTGAAGGAAGAAGAGATTTCTTACGTAGCACAGAAAATAAAAGACTTCTTTAAGGCTTAATGGTCTTTGATAATAAAACAGTTTTGATACTTTCTCAGCAAGACTGGGGAACCATGTTTTTGTCCAAGCATCACTATGCAGTAGAACTTGGTAAGATGGGTAACTGGGTATATTATGTTGAGGGACCGAATAGTGATATGACCCTACGTAAAGGAGATGTGCAGATAAATGCCACAGAGCATAAGAATGTATTTTTTGTCAGGCATAGGTTGTCATTCCCACTGTTTGTGAAATTTAAGTTCCCCACAGCTTATAGCTTCCTGATAACAAGACATATAAGAAGGCTCATTAAAAATATTCCGCAGAAAGTAGACGCGGTTATATCCTTTGATATTTCAAATACACTGCCGCTAACTGCATTTGGTAAGTGCTCAAAAATATTGATTGCTGCAGACGACTCGAAGGACAAGTCTGCAATTGATGCTGCTAAAGGAGCATCTGCTGTATTAGGCATTGCAAAAGAGCTGCTTGATAAATACGATGGCTGTAACGTGCCTAAATATTTATTGGGTCATGGTGTAGCTACATATTTTATTAATGAAGAAGCAAAAGCTGAAAAAAACACTCCTTTGCAGATAGGTATGTCAGGAAATTTCCTCAGAAAGGATTTAGACAGGCAGACAATGTTGACAATCATTAATAAAAATACAGAAGTCGTTTTTAATCTTTGGGGATCTTGCGATTATAATAATTCAAACCTGTTATCTGACAAAGACACCGATACACTTGCGTTCATTGAAGCGTTGAGGAAATGTAAGAATGTTGTATTGCATGGACAAGTGTCGCCTTCTGTATTGGCAGTATCACTAAAGAAAATGGATGCTTTTCTTATCTGTTATGATATTCAGAAAGACCAGAGCGGTGGCACTAATTATCATAAAGTGTTAGAATATTTGGCAACTGGTAAGGTGATAGTGTCTAATAATATTACTACATATGACAATCCTGACAGACTTATAGAAATGCCTGCTGAAAGGAATAATGCAAACCTGCCATCTTTATTTAAAGAAGTAATAGCCAATATTGATAAATATAATGCTGTTCAGCAGCAGCAAAAGAGGGTTGCCTATGCAAAAGAGCATACATACATAAGCAATCTGCAAAAAATTGCATCTTACCTGTAGTGATGTTGTCTGGTAAAAAAGTGTTGTTAGTATCTAATGTTAATCTGGCATGTAATCCCAGATGTCATAAAGAGGTGCGTGCATTGGTAAATAACGGTTACAGCGTATCGGTATTGAAGTTTGATATAAGAAATTGGTCTGCTGATTATGAAGCGCTTATAGAAGCCTCATTGCCACAAGTGAAATGGATATCACTCGATACTGGTCTTAAAGATAAATCAACATGGTTGGCTGCAACATTACTCAGCAAAATTGCCGGTGTATTCAGTAAGGTGTTGAAAAATAATATTGCACTGACTTCTTATATGCTCGATAAAAGAAGTTGGTTGCTGAATAATAAGCTGCAACAAATAGCATCTCAATACGACTTTTTAATTGCACATAATCCGGGAGCATTCTATCCTGTATTTATAGCAGGTAAAAAAAAGTCTGTGCCATATGGTATTGACGTAGAAGATTATCATCCAGGTGAATATAGTGATGCTTTATTAGGGCAAAGTACAAGACACTTAATGCAGGCTACACTCAGAGATGCAGCTTATGTTTCTGTTGCATCACCTTTGATACTTAAATATACTATAAGTGATGTTGCTGATGTTGATGGTAAATCATTTGTAATAAACAACGTTTTCCCGCTTGACTTAAAACCTGTATTTCAGGATTTGCAATTTAACAACGGTGAGCCTATTAAGTTGGTGTGGTTTTCTCAAAATGTAGGGCTTGACAGAGGACTTGATGATGTTGTTAATGCGATGAACCTTGTTGTAGATTTCCCAATACAATTAACGCTTATTGGTAACTGTTCAGAGGATGTGAAAAACGCAATAGTAAATGTCCTGAACAGTACTAAGCATACAATAATATTCAAGTCGCCACTGCCGGAGCAGCAATTGATGCAGGAAGTGGCACAACATCATATTGGGCTTGCATTAGAGGCAAGTCCCAACCTTAATAGGCGCATTTGTCTTACTAATAAACTATTTACTTACCTACTTTGTGGCAATGCTATTATAGCATCAGACACAGAGGCACAAGTACAATTTATAGAAAAGTATACCACTGTCGGGAAAACATATTCGTCTGGTGATGCATCGGAACTGGCCAAACTTATTAGCCAGTATTATACAAATAAAGAACTGTTGAGAGATAACCGACTAAGTGCATACAAACTTGCCAATGAAGAAATGAATTGGGAAAAGGAGCAGAATGTATTTCTTGCAGCAGTAAAAAAAGCACTTGCTTGAAGAAGATACTAATCATATCACCACATTTTCCGCCATCTAATCTTGCTGCTGTACACAGGTCGCGTTTGTTTGCACAACACCTTCCATCTATGGGATGGGAGCCAACAGTGTTGATGGTACACGAAAAATATTATGAAGAGAAGTTGGATGCAAATCTCGAAAAATTAGTGCCTGCTAATCTGAAAATAGAAAAAGCGTCTGCATTTGGAGTAACAAAGCCAAGGCTGATTGGTGATATTGGAATACGTGGCTTCTTTCAGCTCTATAAAAAAGCAAAGCAAATCGTTCGTAGGGATAAAATTGATTTTGTATACATACCGATACCTTCATTCTATGTCGCATTGCTGGGCAGATGGTTACATGCAAGCACAGGGGTTAAGTATGGTATAGATTATATAGACCCTTGGGTGCATGAGTTTCCAGGTAGTGGGTTCAGGTACAGACTGAGTGAAACCGTTGCTAAGTTCTTAGAACCGATAGCTGTAAAGAATGCATCGCTCATAACAGGTGTTGCAGAAGGCTATTATAAAGGAGTGCATGAAAGGAATCCCCATTTGTTGAGTTCTTGTTTATTTGCTGCAATGCCTTATGGTGGTGAAAAAGAAGATCACACGAAAGTAGCAGGGATGGGTACTAAGCCATACCTGTTTGCAAAGTCTGAAAAGATACAGATTGTCTATGCAGGGGCTATGCTACCTAAAGCATATGAGCCACTAGAGGCAGTTTTTAAAGGAATATGTAAAGACAAGAATACATACCAAAACATAGCGTTTCATTTTATAGGTACTGGTAAGACGCCCAATGATCCTGAAGGATATAATATAAAGCCTTTGGCAGAGAAATATGGTCTGTGGCAAACTATAGTTTTTGAACATCCCGCACGTATTCCTTACATGGATGTATTGGTGCATCTGGATGCGGCTGATGGTATATTTATACTAGGTAGTACAGAGCCTCATTATACACCATCTAAAGTGTATCAGGCAGTATTGTCGTCTAAGCCGATATTGGCACTGCTGCATGGTGAATCAACAGCATTCAGTATTCTAAATAGTACAAGAGCAGGTATAGCATATCCGATATTACCGGATGATATCAATAAGATAACTACAGATTTTAATTTGTTGATGGAAAATTATCTCCGGTTCATGAAGCAATTCCAGCCCTCTCAGGTAGATACAAAAGCATTTGACCAATATAGCGCAAAAGCTGTTACTCAAATATTAGCCGGAGTGTTAAACAAACTTTCCAGCTAGAGAATTCAAGCATAAATATTAGATTTTACTTTTTAACAATAAACAATAATGAGCCAGACAAATAATATTCAAACAGAGTACGAAAAATGGCACAAAGACTATAACAAGAACATCCTTGATATAGACAAGTTGAATATGATGAAGTGGCACAGAACTGTGCTCAGTTTTCTTGATAAAGATTTGTCAGGCAAAAAAATGTTGGAAGTAGGTTGTGGTAATGGAGACTTTTCAAACTATCTGGCAATCAACAACAATGCCGAAATTCTCGGACTTGATTTTTCTACGGAAAGCATTAAAATAGCAAACCAAAAAAAAGAAGCATTTGGAGCAAAGACATCATCATTTATGGTGGGCGATGCGCAGAATATTTCATTATCAGACAATAGTTTTGATATTATAGTTTCATGTGAGTGTTTGGAGCATATCCCTGAACCGCAGAAAATGGTGTCTGAAATATTCAGATTGCTAAAGCCTGGTGGTAAAGTGATTCTTACTACAGAAAACTACTTCAATGCTTATGCATACCACAGAGTCTATCTAAAAATGTTGGGCCGTCCATTCGACTCGGGTTCCGGTGTGCAGCCGCTGGAAAATTTCTTTTTCTTCTGGCAGGTGGCAGGTATGTTCCGCAAAGCAGGCTTTAAAAATACAAAGACGGTTAGTGGCGAATATGTAATGTTGTTGTTGCCAGGTACAGACCCGGCTACATTTACTGTAGATGAGGTGAGGAGCCCGTTGATGAAGAAGATCATGAAACCTTTTGGTAGGCGTATGACCTATTATGCTACAAAGCCTGTTTAACGCAGTATGAACATTCTATGCTTTCTTAGTGGTAATATATTGTCTGGCAAAGAGTTTGTGGCGCTAGATGTTATACGTGGATGGAAAGCAGCGGGACACAATGTAGAAGTAGCATTTGTCGGCTGGCACGATGGGAAGTTTCAGCAACAATTACAAGTAATGAATGTGCCGACACATCCCATAAAATTGGGATGGTATTATTTGAGACAATGGAAATGGTCGCTCGATTCATTGGTGAATTATCTCCCCGCGATTGCGCAGTTTCGCAAATTGCAAAAGGATTTCCAGCCCGATGTGGTATATATGGATAGCTACAGGCAAATAATATTGTTAAAGCCGTTCCTGAAAAAAAAAGTCATCTTTCATGTACACGATCCGCATGCTTTTAGTAGGAAGGAAGCTAAGATGATACAAATGGCTGATAATATGGTTGATAAGTATGTGGCAGTATCCCGTTTTATAAAGCAAGACCTGATAGCAAGTGGAGCACAAGCTAATAAAGTGCATGTAATATATAATGGTACAAACCTGCCGGCAGATTTTGATAAAACCTATATGCCAGATGGTGAATTGAGAATAGGTGTAATAGGCCAGATACTGGAACGCAAAGGACATGAAGATGTATTGGAGGCATGTGCGCAATTAGCAGGAAAACTCCCTTTTAAGCTATTGATATACGGGAAAGGTGATGAAGGGTACATACAGAAGTTAAAAACCATTGTGACCGAAAAGCAATTGACCGACTTTGTGCATTGGAAAGGCTTTGAGGCAGATAAAGCGAAAGTATATAACAGTATAGATGTTGCAGTGGCCGCCACGCGAAACGATGAACCTTTTGCATTGGTAGCACTTGAAGCAGGAGCGTATAAAGTGCCGATGATAGTAACACGTTCGGGTGGTTTTGTGGAAAGTATTATAGATAATGAAACAGGGCTGCTCGTAAATAAAAATAACCCTGTTGCCATAAAAGAAGCTTTGCAGGTGCTATATAATACACAAGGATTGCTTGCAAAAATGGGTGCGACAGCTCGTAATAATATTCAATCAGACTTTTCTGTGGCTGCAATGCAGATGCAGATGAATAAAATAATTATGGCGTAGCAATATGCGTCTTGCTATAGTTACTACACATCCTATACAGTATAATGCTCCTTGGTTTAGGCTGCTTGCCCAACAAACAGGTATTGAATTAAAGGTGTTTTATACATGGGAAGAATCGCAGACCATCGCAAAATATGACCCGGGCTTCGGTCGTGTTGTAGAGTGGGATATTCCGTTGCTTGATGGATATGAATATACTTTTGTGAAAAATGTTGCCCCTAATCAAGGTTCTCACCATTTCAAAGGTATAGATACACCTACACTGAATAAAGAGATAGAACAATGGAAAGCAGATACTGTGTTAGTATTTGGTTGGGCGTACAAAAGCCATCTGTCATGTCTCAGATATTTTAAAGGAAAAATACCTGTATTGTTCCGCGGAGACTCTACATTGCTTGATCGTACAAGTGGTGTAAAAGAGTTGCTAAAGAAAATATTACTAAGGTTTGTGTATCGTCATATCGACTATGCACTATATGTTGGCACAAACAATAAAAAGTATTTTCTGGAACATGGTGTTAAAGAACATCAGCTTATTTACGTGCCGCATGCTATAGAAAACGAAAGATTTACAGATAGTGCAGGAGACTATATTGCTCGTGCAAACATATGGAAGAAAGTGCTGGGTATAGATGACTGTTTTAACATAGTATTTGCAGGCAAGCTTGAGCCCAAGAAAAACCCTGAGTATCTACTGAAGCTTGCTTCAAAAATGCCTGATCAAAATCTGCGTTTTGTATTTGTTGGTAATGGTATTTTAGAAGAAAGTTTAAAAAACCAGGCACGGGCTGACAAGAGAATACTATTTGTCGGTTTCCAAAATCAACAAAATATGCCACTTGTTTATAGGTTGGCAAATGTATTCGTATTGCCATCAAACGGACCAGGAGAAACTTGGGGACTTGCAATAAATGAAGCAATGGCATGTGGTGTACCTGTGGTAGCATCTGATAAAGCCGGAGGTGCTATAGATTTGATTAATGGCAATGGGCTACTCATTAGTCCCACTGATGTAAATACTTGTGTAGAGTATATAATGAGTTTAATGTCAGACAAAAAAATGGAACAGACACAATCTGAAAGATCGTTGAGTCTGGTACAGCATTATTCATTTCAGGCGATTGTAGAAAATATAAGTTCGTTATTAAGAAAACTGGATTCAGAAAGGATTTTCAACTAAATGGTAGCAAGTAATATTAATATACCTACTACAAAAAATACAGCATTTGTAGTGCCAATGATGATATGCTTTGTAGTGTATTCATTTTTTTCACAGTATTTATGGCTTACTATTTTTGCTGGTATAGTATTAGCGATAATAATCACATCATTGCAAAAGCCATATATACCACCTGTATTGGTATATCTTTTTGGCTTTCATTGGTTGCAGGTTTTCTCGTCAATAAGCTATGCAGATTATCTTAACCAGCCAATGGATATTGCCTTTGAAAGTAAAGACCTGGAGTATCTTTTCTGGGTTACGATGTTACAGATAGGTGTAATGGCAATGTTCCTTTCCAGAATTTACGAAGTTAAGTTCAGTCCTAACCTGCAGTTATTGAAAGATGCAGCTGAAAGATTAAACGTAAAGAAAGTGTTGTATGCATATGGTATTGCTACACTGGTTTTCCCAACGTTGATAGCTGTTACATACTCAAGCTCTTCTCTTAATCAGGTTGTACAGTCTTTCGCAGTAATACGAAAGGTGTTATTGCTGATGCTTATATTTATTTATTTCCTTAAAGAGACAAAGTATAAGAATACAATCATAATACTAATCGTACTGGAATTTGTATTAAGTTTTGCTTCCTACTTTTCTAACTTTAAAGAGATCATCTTCTTTGTAGTTTTTGTCTATCTAACAGTTAAGCCTGAAGTAAAGGGAAAACAGATAATGTTATTACTACCTGCAGGCGTTTTATTGTTGTCGTTCCTTATTTTTTGGTCTGGTGTTAAAGAGGGTTACAGGGATTTTCTGAATCAAGGTAGCAGACAGCAGCAGGTGAATGTTAGTAAATTTCAGGCATTAGATTATCTTGTTGATAAGTCTGTCACATTCGATGCGGATTCTTTTCAGGTAGGTGCCGAAAAACTGCTTCACAGGCTGCAATACATGCAGCAGTATTCGTCTGTATATGGGCGTGTTCCTGAATATATACCATTCGAAAATGGTAAAAATATTACAGGAACTTTAGAGTTTTTAACGATGCCACGTTTCCTGAATGCGAATAAAAAAATACTTGACCCATCGTCAAAGACATCATACTACACAGGTAAAAGGTTTGCAAATGCAGAACAAGGTACATCAATATCTATGGGGTACTTCTGCGATTTGTACATTGATTTTGGCCTATGGATTATGTTTATACCATTGCTTATTATCACATTTATGATAGGCAAGGTTTCTAACTATATTATTAATTCAGATAAATATAACCTCATATTCACGTACTCACTATTCATAGGCACCATACTCAGTTGTGGTACGTTCGAGTCGGATATTATTTTTTACTTAGGTAGTGTTAGGAACTATACCGTATTTATGTTGCTGGGTAACTTCTTCCTGTTCCCATACCTGAATAAGTACGTGAAAGCATAGATGAAACTCTTTATCACTTATGAATACTTTTTGCCTGCCTACAAAGCGGGAGGGCCAGTACAGTCCTTGGCAAATCTTGTGACTAATTACAGCCATGCAGATGTATACATCTATTGCAGAAATACAGATTTAGATGGAACTGTATTAGATGTGAAAATCAATGAGTGGGTACAATTCAATAAAAATACAAAGGTGTTCTATGCATCTGTTAAGAGTGAAACTTCAGTGTATGATTTATTGACAGAAGTAGAACCGGATGTGATATTTATAAATGGTATCTTCTCACCTGCTTTCAATCTTAAACCAATGCTATGGTCTGGAGATGCGCACAAAGTAGTATCTGCAAGAGGGATGTTGCATCCGGGTGCATTGACACAAAAGTCATTAAAGAAAAAGATTTATCTGGCAGCTTATAAACTTTTAGGTCTTCATAATAAATGCATCTTTCATGCTACTACACAAGAAGAGAAACAGTATATAATAGATACGTTTAGCAGTAGGGTAAAAGTTTATGTTGCACCAAACTTCCCGAATATTTTAGGAAAACTACCTGTTACAAAAAAAGAAGATGGTAAGCTAAAGCTCATTACCATAGCATTGATAAGCCCTATGAAAAATATCAAGTTGGTTTTAGAT
>JADHED010001728.1_pt1 | contig 17414 bp, 8 predicted proteins | sample 8952041 | NCBI WGS metagenome assembly JADHED01 (sample SAMN16124423, study PRJNA663239) | bioreactor sludge metagenome | isolation source: sludge (control) | place: India:Bengaluru | collected 2018-09-08
CGCCGCCGCCGCGCGCCGGCGTCGCCCCGGCGGCCGGAAGCGCGACCGCGAGCGCGACCGCGAACGCGACCGCGACCACGGCCGCGGCCGCCGCGGCGGGGAGGGCGAGGCCGAGGCCGGCGCAGGGGACGGGCAGGAACCGGGACACGCGCGAGATCCTACACGGCCGGGCCCGGTTGGCCGGGCCTGCCGGGTGAGGCAGAATACCGGCTCGCAAAGTCCCCGCCCGCGGCGCGCGCCGCCGCTACGGACAAGCTGGAGGATCGTTGAACGTCCACGAGTACCAGGCGAAGGAGATCCTTGCGCGGTTCGGGGTGCCGGTCGCGCCGGGAGAAGTCGCGGACACGCCGGAGAAGGCGCGCGCGATCGCCGAGAAGATCGGCGGCAGGGTCGTCGTCAAGGCGCAGATCCACGCCGGCGGCCGCGGCAAGGGCGGCGGCATCAAGCTCGCCGCGAACGCCGCCGAGGCCGAGGAGAAGGCCCGCGCCATCCTGGGCATGACGCTCGTCTCGCCGCAGACCGGCCCCAGGGGGCGCCTGGTGCGGAAGGTCTTCGTCACCGCCGCCACGGACATCGGCCACGAGTACTACCTCGGCGTGCTGGTGGACCGCGCGAAGGCGAAGATCACGATCATGGCGTCCGCCGAGGGGGGCGTCGAGATCGAGAAGGTCGCGGCGGAGACGCCGGAGAAGATCGTCCGCGCGGACGTGGACCCGGTGGCCGGCTTCCAGCCCTACGTGGGCCGCAAGGTCGGCCGCGCGCTGGGCCTCAACCCGGCGCAGGTCAAGGAGTTCGTCGGCCTGCTGCGCGGCTGCGTGCGCTGCTTCACCGAGATGGACGCGTCGCTCGTCGAGATCAACCCGCTGATCACCACCGCCGAGGGGCGGCTCGTCGCGCTCGACGCCAAGCTGACGTTCGACGACAACGCGCTGCACCGCCACGAGGCGGTCGCCGCGATGCGCGACGAGGGCGAGGAGGACCCGCTCGAGGTCGAGGCCTCGCGCAGCGAGCTGAACTACATCAAGCTCGACGGCACGGTCGGCTGCATGGTCAACGGTGCCGGGCTGGCGATGGCGACGATGGACATCATCGACCTCGCCGGCTCCCGTCCCGCGAACTTCCTCGACGTCGGCGGCGGCGCCAACAAGGAGTCGGTCACCAACGCGTTCCGCATCCTGATGCGCGACCCGGACGTGAAGGCGGTGCTGATCAACATCTTCGGCGGCATCGTGCGCTGCGACCGCGTGGCCGAGGGGATCGTCGCGGCGGCCAAGGACGTGTCGATCCACGTGCCGCTGGTCGTCCGGCTGCAGGGGACGAACGCGGCCGAGGCGCGGCAGCTGCTCGAGGCCTCGGGCCTGAAGCTGACGGTCGCCGAGCGGCTGGACGAGGCGGCGAAGAAGGTCGTCGCCGCCGTGCGCGCGGCGGGAGGTGCGGCATGAGCATCCTGGTCGACGCGGGCACCAAGGTCCTCGTCCAGGGGATGACGGGCGGGGAGGGGTCGTTCCACACGCGGCAGATGGTCGCGTCGGGCACGCGCGTCGTCGCCGGCGTGACCCCCGGCAAGGGCGGGACGCAGCACGAGGAGATCCCGGTCTTCGACACCGTCGTCGAGGCGGTCCGCGCGACGGGCGCCAACGCGTCCGCGATCTTCGTGCCGCCGGCGTTCGCCGCGGACGCGATCCTCGAGTCGGCGGACGCGGGCGTGCCGCTCGTCGTCGCGATCACCGAGGGGATCCCGGTGCTCGACATGCTGCGCGTCAAGAACGCGCTGCAGGCGGCCGGCGGCCGCACGCGCCTGATCGGGCCGAACTGCCCCGGCATCATCACGCCCGGCCGCTGCAAGATCGGCATCATGCCGACGATGATCTTCAGCGCCGGCACGGTCGGCGTGCTGTCCCGCTCCGGGACCCTGACCTACGAGGCCGTGGACCAGCTCACGCGCGTCGGCCTCGGCCAGAGCACCGCGATCGGCATCGGCGGCGACCCGATCATCGGCTCGCCGTTCACCTCGCTGCTGCCGCTGTTCGAGCAGGACCCGCAGACCGAGGCGCTGGTGATGATCGGCGAGATCGGCGGCACGGCCGAGGAAGAGGCCGCGGCGTGGATCCGGGCCCACATGAGCAAGCCGGTCGTGGCGTTCATCGCCGGCGCGACGGCCCCCCCGGGGCGCCGCATGGGCCACGCGGGCGCGATCATCAGCGGCGGCAAGGGCACCGCGGCCGAGAAGAAGGCGGCGCTGCGCGAGGCCGGCATCACGGTCGTCGACTCCCCCGCGGAGATCGGCATCGCCGTCGCGCGCCGGCTCGGGCGCGCCTGAACCGGGCACCTACGACGGACGTAGACCGCCTCGACACGTAGGGCCGCGGCCTCCCGCGCAGCGGGATGGCCGCCCTTGAGAATGGAGACCTGAGACATGGCGATCGAGCGCACGCTCGCGATGATCAAGCCGGACGCGGTGAAGAAGAACGTGATCGGGGAGGCGATCAAGGCGATCGAGGCCGCGGGCCTCCGCCCGGTCGGCCTGAAGCGGGTCCACCTCTCGCGCCGCCAGGCCGAGGGGTTCTACGCGGTGCACCGCGAGCGCCCGTTCTACGCGGACCTGACGACCTTCATGAGCAGCGGCCCCGCGGTGCTGATGGTGCTGGAAGGGGAGAACGCGATCGCGGCGTGGCGCTCCCTGATGGGCGCGACCGACCCGGCGAAGGCGCCCGAGGGCTCGCTCCGCAAGCGCTTCGGCACCGACATCCAGTGCAACGGCTTCCACGGCTCCGACGCGCCGGAGACCGCGGCCTTCGAGATCTCGTACCTGTTCCCGGGCTTCGAACTCGTCCCCTGACCCGTGGGGGCGGGGCTGCGCCCCGCCCGGGTGGGGCAGAGCCCCACCCCCACGGCGTGTCCGAGGTCAGGGGTACTCGGCGCTCTGCCGGACGGGCACCTTGAGCGTGCGGCCCGCCTCGAGGCGCGCCTGCTCGGAGTCGAGGTGGTTGAGCGCGGCGATCTCGCCGCACTTGGCGCCGAGGTCGCGGCGCTGCGCGCAGAAGTCGGCCAGCGTGCCGCCGCGCGCCGTCTCGAGCCGCAGGACGACCGGCTTCACGGCGAGCACGTCCCGGTCGGTCTCCTTGCGGAACGAGCGGATCGCGCGCTCGATCGCGGCGCGGTCCTCGCCCGCGCCGAGGAACTGCAGCAGCGTGCCGCCGGTCGCGCGGCCGGTGCCCTGCTCGCCGACGTCCGAGACGAACGCGGCGACGAGCTGCTGGCTGCCCCCCTGGTCGTTCGGGACGAGGATCTGCCCGACCCACGCGTCGTAGCCGCCGATCTGCGTCGTCCCGCCCGCGAACCGCGCCTCGGGGTTCTTCTGCGCGAGGAACGCGGCGTACCCCTCGGGGTCGCGCGGCGCACCCTGCGCCGCAGCGGCAGCCTGCAGCTGCAGCAGCGACGACGGCTGCTGCAGGCTGTCCACCGCGACCAGGGCCTGCTTCGTGTTCTGCGTCTTCCAGCCCTCGGGGAGGTCGAAGCGGAAGCCCATCTGGGGGTGGTGGAACGTGCGCCCCTTCTGGTACCCCTCGCGCGGGTCGTCGCCGAAGACGAGCCCGTCGACGCGCCGCAGCAGCTCCTCGCGGCCGACCCGCGGGTTCTGCACCTTCGGGGCGGACGCCGCGAGGCGCGCGGTCGTCTGCGCGCGCTCGCCCGGGTCGGGGTGCGTCGAGAGCCAGTTGGGCAGCGCGCTCTGCGACTGCTTGTTCAGCCGGTCGAGGACGCGCATGTAGCGCGACACGCCCAGCGGGTCGAAGCCGGCGCGCGCGGTGTAGCGCACGCCGAGCATGTCCGCCTCGCGCTCGGCCTCGCGCGAGTTCGAGAGCAGCATCAGCTGCGCGCCCGCGCCGAGCACGCCCGCGTACTGCGCCACGCGGCGGTTCGCGATGCTGCCCAGCACCAGCAGGCCGCCGAGGGCCGTGCTGCGCGCCTGCTGCTCCGCGCTGTGCCGCGCCTCGACGTGGCCGATCTCGTGGCCGATGACGCCGGCCAGCTCGGCCTCGTCGTTCGCGTAGGCCAGGAGGCCGCGGGTGAAGAAGGTCGGCCCGCCGGGGAGGGCGAAGGCGTTCACGACCGGGGAGTCCAGGACGGTGAACGTGAACGGGTACTCCTTGCGCTCGGTCTTCGAGGCGATGTTCCGCCCCATCTGCTCGACCCAGGAGCGCAGGGCGGGGTCCTCCAGCTCGCCGAACTCGGCGATCACGCCCGGGACGGCCTGCTTGCCCATCGAGACGTCGCTCTCCGGCGACCCGAAGATCATCTGGCGCCGCCCGGTCGCGGGGTTCGTGGAGCAGGCGATCAGCACCGCGGCGAGGACGACGAGGACGAGCACGGCCAGCGAGGATCGAGACATCGCGCACCTCCCGCCCCTGTCTTAACACGCGGGGCGGTCACAGGCGAGACGCTGCGGCGACTGGGGGGGAAGGCGGCGGCTAAGGGCGGGGGGCCGCGCGCGCCCAAAAGCAACCGGGCCGGCCCGAAGGCCGGCCCGGGGTGGGTTCGCGTGGTGCGGGTGGGGCGGAGCCCCACCCGGCGCCCCTGGATCAGGGGCAGGTGGTCAGCGTCGTGTCGCGGTTGCCGGTCTGCTTGCCGTCGTTCCAGGTGCCGCCGTCGCAGCGGACGACGTAGTAGAAGCCCTGGCCCGCGGCCGGCTCGGCGGCGTCGGAGGTGGTCGCGCTGCCCAGGTTGTTCTGGAGGCAGCTGGCCCCGCTGAAGTTGCCCGACGTGAGGAGGGCGGCGAGGCTGCCCTTCGCGACGTCGTACGGCGCGGCCGAACCGACCCAGTTGAGCGTGTTGTAGTTCGCGCCGATCGTGAGGTTCTCGACCGTGCACACGGGAGCGCCGACCTGGATCGTGACGTTCGCCGTGGACTCGGACCCGCCCGCGGTGCAGCGCGTCCGGAGCACGTACGTGGTCGTCACGGCCGGGGCCACGCGGACCTCTTCCGTGTTGGTCAGCCAGTCGCGGAGGACGGTCCCGGTGGAGGTCTCGACGCGGTACTCGAGAGCGCCGCCGAGGCACGAGGCCGCCGAGGTCTCGGACGCCGTGAGCAGGTACGGACGGCCCGGAGCGTCGCTCTGGGCGGTGGCCGTCACGTTCACGGGCGGGTTCGAGCCGGCGACCTTGTCGATCGCGCCGTCGTTGTCGAAGTCGCAGTAGTCGGCGGAGGTCGTGTCGCTGCACGCCGCCGCGGGGAGCGTACGGAGCTGCTCGTCGTTGCGCTCGTTGCCCTCGATCGCCGCGAGGCGGGCCACGAGCCCGGACACCAGCGGCGGGGCCGGCGGGGCCGTCACGGTCGGGGTGTTCTGGACCGCGAGGGTTCCGGAGCCCATGCCGTAGATCCGGATGTCGTCGACGAACCAGCCGTCGTCGCGGTTACCGCAGCCGCCGCCCGTGAAGTAGTCCATGCAGGTCCCGATGCTCGGGAACCCGGACGGCGACACGTGCCAGCGGACCAGGATGCGCTGTCCGCGGTAGCCCTTCAGGTTGTAGAGCTTCTGGATCCACTTGCCGTTGCCGAACGCGCCGTTCGACGGGTTGCGGCCCGGCTCGAGCGTCTCGTCGCCGGTTTCCGGCCAGCAGAACGCGGCCAACGTGATGAACGGATCGGTGGTGGCGCTCTTCTGCCACGTCCGGCCGACGCAGCTGTCGACCGCCAGCGGGAAGCAGGTGGAGGACGGGCCGAACGCCGTGGAGCCCTGGAAGAACTGCGAGGAGGTGGAGCCGTCGTCCGAGGGATCCCACATGCAGCCGCCGGTGTCGCGGAACGCCGACTCGGGGGCCTTGTAGGCGCGGATCGGTTCCCACTTCTCGCTGCCGTCCTTCTGGCCGTCTTCCTTGGTGTCACAGGCGTTGTCCCCGTCCTTGTCCACGCAGACGTAGACCAGGGCGGCTTCGAACGCCTCGCGGGCGCCGGACGCGGAGACGAGGCGGGTGTCGAGGATGGACATCTCGGTCCAGTACTCGAGCACCGGGGCCTGGGCCTCCGGGAGCCCGCCGCACGGCGCCGTGTCGCACTTCTTCGGCGCGGTGCCGTTCAGCTCGCTGCCGATGCCGAGCTGGAAGGAGCTGGCGGTTTCGACCCAGTACATGCGGTTGACGGTGCTGGTGATGTTGTTGTCGCCCTGGGTGATGCCGCCCGGCTTGTAGATGCCGGACGCGAGCGACTTCTTGCCGCCGGGCGCCTTGACGTTGGAGCTGCGGCCGCCGTCGGGGCAGCCCGCGCTGGCGCCGCGCTCGCACGTGTTGACGCCCGGGCCCTGCAGGTGCCAGTGGTTCTCGGTGATCGCGTTGCTGAACCCGTTGCCCAGCTCGCAGTAGCGGATCGGGGTGGAGTTCACGCCGAGCGGGTTGAACGGGTCGCTGTCCTGGCAGTACGTGCCGCGCAGCTCGGCGACGTCGTCGCCGGTCACGCGCTTCACGAACGGGTCGGTGGTCGCGTCGCAGTTCTCGGTGCCGCCCGGGTTCGGGCAGACGACCTGCGCGTCCGTGGTGTACGACTCGAAGTCCTCGGAGTAGTCGGCGGCCCGCGTGATCGTGGCGTTCAGGTTGTGCACGACCCTGAACTGCTGGACCACGTTGGTGCCGAACAGCGGGACGTCGACCGCCACGTTGGCGCCGCTGTCGAAGAAGGAGCTGGTGCCCGCCTGCGCCGTGCCGGCCAGCGACACGGTCCAGAGCGAGGTCAGGTCCTGGCTGGTGCTGGTGCGGGTCGCCGTGTCGGAGGCCACGAACTTGAAGTAGCCGCCGTTGTCCGCCACGTTGCGGGTGTCGAGCTCGTCGTCGGTGACGCCCGGGTCGGGGTTGTTCTTGCCCAGGACGTCGGGGATGACGATCTCGTCCTTCACGAGGTACTTGACGAGCGGGCTGTCCGAGGAGATGCGCAGCTTCAGGTCCTTGATCGGGAAGTCGGACAGGTTGCGGACGAACATCGAGACCGCGACCGTCTCGTTCGGGTCGGCGTAACCGTCGCCGTCCCCGTGCGTGCCGAGAACCGCGTCCTCGGCGTCCCAGATGCGGACGTCGGAGACGATCAGGTCGGCGGTGTCGAAGAACGACTGCACGACGGCCTGGACCGGGTTGTCGAGGCAGCCGCAGTTGTCGTCCGAGTAGCGCGCCGCGCGGCCGAGGAGGTGCGGGCTGCGGCCCGGGCCCAGCTCGGACTTCGTCGGGCACCACTCGGGGGAGTTGTCGACCGTCCCGTCGTTGTCGTCGTCGAACCCGGCGATGCCGGGCTGGCCGTCGACGCCCTGGTTGTAGGGGTGCAGGCCGTCGTTCTTGTCGACGTAGTTGATCGTGATGCTCGGCGTCTGGTTGCCGTTGTAGGAGATGAACACGTAGCCGTCGTTGGGCTTGTTCGCGCGCGTGGTGGTCTTCACCTCGCCCTTGAACTCGTTGGCGCCCGGGCGGACCGGAGCGAGGCAGAACTTCTCGCCGCGCTCCGAGAGGGAGTTGACCAGCACCTCGACGCCGGGCTGGCCGTTCGCGGTGCACGCGCCGACGTTGTCGGACGGCACCGGGTCGTTCACGGCGACGGGGATGATGCTGTCGCCGCTGGTCGCGTTGAGCACCGTGCCCACCGAGATCTGCGCGCAGTTGCCTTCGTTCTTGTAGACCGGGTCGGCCGTGGTGCAGGACGAGCCGGCCTGCGCGATCGGGTGGGACTCCTGCCACTCGATGACCATGTCGTCGATGGCCATGCCGTAGGACGCCTTGCCCTTGCCCGCCGCGCCCTGGCCCTCGCTGACGATGAAGCTGAGTTCGCCCGCCCACTCCCTGCCGGCCGGGCCGTAGATGTCCTCGTACGTGTTGAAGAGGATGTTCTGGCCGAGGACGGTCGCCGCGCCCCAGTTCCGGCCCTGCCGGATCGAGGTGTTGGTGCCGAACGTCGCGGCCACGCCTTCGTCGGTCGTGCCGTCGCCGCACACGTCGTCCCCGTACGGGGTCGGCTTGCCGGCAACGTCCACGGAGTTCACGCAGAAGTTGACGATGCGTCCGGAGGCGGGCGGCGTCGGGTTGCACTCGGAGCTCTTGACGCACGCCTGGCCGGCCCGCGGGCCGCTGCCGCACTTCTTGCAGGGGCAGATCTCGCGGGTGTCGTCGATCAGTCCGTTGAGGTCGTCGTCGACACCGCGGGCGCCCGGGGACCCGTCGGGCCCGAGGCTCCACTCGTTGTCGCAGTCGTCGTCCGTCGGGAACGCGACGCGGGTTTCGCGGTCGGCGGCGGTCAGGCCGGCGCCGTCCTTGCCCAGGTCTTCGGTCGCGAGGTCGTTGAAGTAGCAGCCGCGCTCACCGGCGCGGTTGCCGCCGATGGTGCCGTTGGTCATGTCGCCCGTCGTCGTGTTGGTCGGGGCGAACACGAGCGCGCCGCTGTAGACGTTGACCTGGCCGCCCTGCACCAGGCCGTAGTTGTTGCCGTAGTTGCTGCCGGTGGGCAGCAGGTCGTCGCCGAGCAGCGTTCCGGCGCCGTCCTGGAGGTTCAGGTCGAACTCCTGGATCCACTGCGCCAGGTTGTCGCCGGCGTCCCACTGCATGTTCCACTGCCACGCCAGGATCTGCGTCTTCCAGTCGAAGCCGTTCGCGTCCGCGCCCCAGTGCACCGGGCGGACGGTCGGGGAGCGCAGCCCTTCCCACCAGTAGTAGGCCTGCTGCGTTCCGTCGTGCGGGTTGTAGCGCTCGCAGACGGTGTCGTTCTCACGGGTCGAGGTGCCGCACCACGCCGTCTGGGCCGTGGCCTGGCGCGTCCCGATCGAGCCGGTGTGCCAGATGCCGCCGGCCGTCGCCGCCGCCGCCTTGGTCATCCAGCCGCAGCCGCCGCGGGTGTTCCAGTTGCGGTCGAGGACGCCGTTCGTCCCGTTCGGGTCGCGGTCCTCGTCGGGCTGGAGCGTGCCGTCGAAGTTGAGGTCCTCGCCCCAGTTCGTGATCTGGTACACGGGGTCGCGGGTCTTCGAGAACGGCGTCACGCCGACGCGGAAGCCCTCGTCGTTGGAGTCGAAGTCCCACGGGCCGTTGAAGCCGGGGTTGCCGCCGCCGCCGAGGTCGACCGTCAGGTTGCTGTAGACGATCTGCGTCTCGTCGCGGTTGCGGCGGACGTTGTCGGCAGGGTCGTCGCGGTTGATCGCGATCGAGTCCTCGAGCTTCTCGTCGAAGTTGAAGTCGTAGTCCAGCGTGCAGCCGGTGGGGCAGTCCGTGATGTAGCGGAAGACCTCGTTGTTGGCCTGCAGCAGCGTCTGGAACTTCCTGCAGGACTCCTCGCCGAGGCCGGACTGCGCGCTGGAGATGCAGAGCTGGAGGTCGACGCGGCGCAGCGGCGTCGGCGTGCCGAGCACCGTGAACGCGAAGCCGGTCACCTGCAGGGACTGCGAGAACAGCGTTCCGATCTTCTTGACCGGCTCCTCGATCCGGACCTCGGACGCGGTCAGCGGCAGGCCGGTCGTCGCGTCGAGGATCGAGAAGCGCGCCTGCGCGTCGTACATCGTCTGCGGGTCGACGTTGTAGAACTGGAACTGGACGGTGAACGACTCCCCGACGTCGAGGTAGTTGTCGCCGTCGCAGCCGCCCGCCAGCGAGAACGGCGCGTCCGGGCCGAGCTGGTTGATGCGGATGATGTCGAGCGCGGCCTTGCAGTCCACGAGGGACTCGGTGGTGCGCACGACGGCCGTGCCGTTGTTGTCGGCGTACTCGGCGCGGACCCGGTAGCCGCTCTGGATCGTCAGCACGCCGTCGTTGTTGACCGGGGTGCCGGCGGTCGTGAGCGCGATCGCGGTGTTGGACTCGAAGCGCGCCTGGCCGGCGTCCTTCTGGCCGAACGCGATGTTGGTCTCGGTGTCGACCACGGCGCCGGCGGGGTTCAGGACCTTCAGCGTGGTGCGCGCGGTCGCGACGGAGGGCGGGCAGGTGGCGACGGTGCCGCACGACGTGTCGCCGGCCTGCGGGATCTCGGTCACGACGACGCCGACCTGGTCGTTGCAGGTCAGCGGGTTGCGATCCAGGCGGACCTGGGACTGCGCGACCACCGGGCCGGCGATCGCGACGGCGTACGCGAGGTTGGTCGTCGCGCCGGTCTTGCGGCTGACGCTGATGCGCCACTTGCCGGTGCGGGCGCAGTTGCCCGGGCCGACGGCGCCGGCGGCGCAGGTGCCCGGCTCGGACCCCTCGGGGTACTCGAGGAACCGGATGTCCGCCGTGCCGTCGCGGTCCGCGTCCTGCCGGTTGCCGTACGTGCTGACGAACACCGCTTCCATGTTGTCCTGGGTGTAGCGGTAGTTCTCGGGGTTGCCGCCGCGGGCCTGGATGTCCTTGTCCGACAGGTTGTAGTACCAGCCGGTGGCCTCGCCCGTGGGCGGGAAGTCGATCTCCGGCGGGGTCGCGCCGGACTCGACGGTGCCGTCCTGGTCGATGTCGTCGGTGAAGGCGTTCGCGATCCAGGTGACGTTGTCGGCGGTGGCGCCGCAGTTCTGGTCGGCGCCGCACCACGTCAGGTCGAGGTTGAGGTCGTCCGCCACCGCCGCGGTGGTGGCGCGGTCGAGCCACGTGAGCGCGACCGACAGGTCGGACTCGACGTCGGTCACGTTGAACTCGGCCGTGGCCGAGCCGGCGGCGGCCGGCGCGAACTGCGGCAGCGAGGGCAGGCTGCTGACGCCGTCGTCGCCCGCCACGCCGTCGATGTTGCCCGGCAGGTCGTGGACGATCAGGCCCTTGGCCGTGGTCTCCTCGAAGGACGCGAGCGGCAGCGCGCGGCTGAGGAAGAACTGGCCGTAGCCCCAGGCGTGGCCGTAGCGGTACTGCGTCGTGTAGCTCTTGCCGACCTGGGTCGGCTTGGTGCCGGCGATCATCAGGGCGCGGATCAGCGTCGAGGAGATCGCGGCGACCTTGTTGGCGTTGTTGTCGGCGTTGAGGTCGGTGCCGTCCGGGTAGAAGCCCTCGGCGAAGTACTCGCGGATCACCGCGGCGGAGCCGGAGAGATTCGCGGCCGCGACCGAGGTGCCCTCGATCGTGTCGTAGTTCGCGCAGGTGGGGGCCGACGTGGCGTTGTTGCTCGTCGCCCGGCACGCGTTGTCCCACGACTCGGCGAGCACGTGGACGACGTGGCGCTTGGCGGTCCCGGTGGCGCCGGGGCCGGGCCCTTCGGCCGTCTGCCCGTCGCCGAAGCCGGCGGTGTCGTTCGAGCCGCCGGCCGCGATGCAGTTCTTGCACGCCGCCCAGCTCGTCGCGTTGCCGGCCGCGGTGGAGTTGCCCAGGCCGTTCGAGACCTCGCCGGCGTTGCCGACGGCGACGACCACGAGGTTGATCGGGTTGAGCACGACCGCGGCGTCGATGCTGTCGGCGCCGACCGTGTAGTCGGGACCGGTCGCGGGCGGCGTCGGGCCGAGCGAGAAGTTGAAGATGTTCGACTTGTAGTCGGTCCAGGAGCCGTCGATGATCGGCTTCGGCTCGAGGTTGCCGGCGAGCGACAGCCGCTCGGGGCAGCTGGTCTGCGCGTCGACGAAGACGAGCTTCGCGCCCTTGGCGACGCCGTCGTACGAGCCGTCGCCGCCGTTGTTCGACGGCAGCTCGGTGAACTGGCCGTCCTGGTTGGTGTCGGCCCAGAAGCCCGTGCCGTAGGCCGTGGTCCAGGTCCGGTTCGGGTTCGTGGTCGCGTCGTCGGTCGGGGAGGGGAGCTGCCCGTCCGGGACCGGCGACTGGCCGCGCGTGCCGTTGCCGAGGATCACGCCGACGACGAGGCTGCCGTGCGGCTTGCCGTCGACGTCGCAGGCCGCGAGGTCGCCGGTGACGCCCGCGGGCTGGCCGGCCCACTTGGTGACCTGCGCGTAGGACGTGATCTTGCGGTGCGGGGTCGTCACGTTCGGGCCGGCGGCGCCGTTGCCGCCGGTCCAGCCGGAGGAGGAGCGCGTGTTCGACTTGTCGCCGGCGGAGACGTTCGTGCCGGTGTCGACCACGGTGACGATCTGGCCGTCGCCCTGGATCGCCTCGGTCCAGTAGGGGAAGTAGCCGAGGTTGCCGGTCTCGCTCTGCAGGTTGACCGCGCCGCGGTCGCCGAAGAGCAGGATCGGCGCGGCCTCGGCGATCGCCTGCACGCCCTCGATCTTCGCGATCGCGGGGATGGACGCGAGCGGCGCCTCGAGCTGCGCGATGACCATGCCGTCGGCGCCGGCGTAGGAGCCGGTGACGGTCGCGCCGGCGCGCTGCAGCGCCGCGAGGAGGACGGCCTCGGACTCGCCGCGGAAGGAGCGCACGCGCAGCGCCGCGACGGAGGAGTCCGCGGCCTCGGGCGTCAGCTGCGGGGTGCGTCCGATGGCCGGCGAGATCTTGTACGCCGGGTGGTAGGGCTCGATGAACTGGACCATCGGCGACGCCGAGACCAGCCCGTAGGCGCTGCGGTCCATGCGGAGCACGAGCGCGTTGACGGGCATGAAGTCGACGATCGCGGCCCCCATCGAGGTCAGGGACTCCGCGTAGGGCTCGGCGAGCGCCGAGGCCTTCAGCTGGACGACGAAGTACTGCGCCTGCCCCTGGTCGAGGCCCGCCAGCGTCCCCATCAGCTGCGCGGGAAGGGCCAGCGGTTCGTCGATCCGGAAGCTGCCGACGTCCGTGATGACGACGTCGGCCGCGCGCGCGGCCGCCTGCGGCGCGTCGCCGTAGTAGGGCCCGCTCGCGTATGGCCACCAGACCATGTTGCGCGGGTACAACGTCGGTCCGTTCGCCGTCGTGACCGTCGTGCCGGACGTCGCCCCCGCGACGTTCTCGGCCGCGGTCGCGAGAGGCGCGACGGCGACGAGGAGTCCCAGCAGCAGGACCATCAGGGCCCTTTGCCGGGTTGCCGACCGTTCGTGCATGACCTCCTCCTCCGGGTGAAAAAACCATTGTTCCGTCCGCAGGTCCCCCCATCGGGACCGCACCGCGGGCGGCGCGAACCAATCCGTATGGATCTGGAGCAGTCGAGCCCGCAGCGGTATCCGGGGACCAATCGGACCCGCGCCAGGCTGGACGGCAGGGCGATGGGAAAGTACGACGACGCCTGCCTCTCGCAACGGATTTGTTCGGCGTGTTTGCGCAGCCGGTGCGGTGGCGTCCCCGCACGCTCCCCCTTCGTCCGTGAGCGGTCGGCGGCTCCCGCGCGCGCCGTGTACCATCCCCGTATGATCCTCGACCCCGCAGAGATCGCGTCCCGCGCCGCCCGCCCGCTCGAGGAGAAGGAGCGGGACCTGCGCGCGCTCGTCGGCGGCTTCGACCGCGTGCTCGTCGCGTTCAGCGGCGGCGTGGACAGCTCGCTCCTGCTGAAGGTCGCGGTGGACGAGCTGGGCCCCCGGGCGCGCGCCGTCATGGCGGAAGGGCCGTCGCTCCCCGAGCGGGACCGCGCCGACGCGCGCCGCGTCGCGGCCCAGCTCGGCGTCGAGCTGACGGTCGTCGAGACGAACGAGTTCGAGGACGACCGGTATCTCCGGAACGCGTCCGACCGCTGCTACTGGTGCCGCTCCGCGCTCGTGGACGCGCTCGCGCCGCTCGCCGAGCGGGAGGGGGCGGCGCTGCTGTACGGCCCCGTCGCGGACGACCTCGACGAGGAACGGCCGGGGATGGAGGCGGCCGCGCGGGGCGGGTTCCGCGCGCCGCTGCTCGAGTCGGGGTTCACCAAGGACGACGTGCGGCAGCTCGCGCGCGCGCTCGGCCTGCCGATCTGGGACAAGCCGTCGTCGGCCTGCCTCGCGTCGCGGGTGCCCACCGGGACGCCGATCGACGCCGGCCGGCTGGCGCGGATCGACCGCGCCGAGACGGGCCTGCGCGCGCTCGGGTTCCGCGTCGTGCGGGTCCGGGACCACGGCGACCTGGCCCGCCTGGAGCTCGGACCCGACGAAATAGGAAAGATCGCGGACGCGGGGCTGCGCGCGCGGGTCGTCGGCGACGTCCTGTCGGCGGGATTCCGACGCGTGGCCGTCGACCTCGAGGGGTACCGCCCCGCGGGGCTGAAGACGCTGCCCCGTCTCTGACGCGCGAGGCTGACGACGCTCGGCGCCTCGGACGCGCGGGGCGCGCCGCGCGCGCCGGCGTCCGCCTACCTGTCTTCCGGGGTCAGCCCCTCGCCGACGAGGTGGAACGCCAGCACCGTCAGGAAGATGAAGATCCCCGGGAAGAGCACGAGCCACCACGCCGAGGCGTGCGCCATCCCCTCGACGAGCAGGTTGCCCCAGCTCGGCCAGGGCGCGCGCACGCCGAGGCCCAGGTAGCCGAGGCCCGCCTCGACCAGGATCGCGCCGGCGGCGAGGAACGCGGCGGGCACCAGCGCGGGGCCGGCGGCGAGCGGCAGCAGGTGCCGCAGGGCGACCCGCACGCGGCCGCCGCCCGCGGCCCGCGCCGCGAGGGTGACCTCGGCCGCGGCGAGGCGCCGCACCTCGGCCCGGACGAAGCGGAACAACCGCGGCCAGGCGAGCAGGCCGACGACGAGCCCGACGCGCAGCCCGGGCGCGGCCCGCGCCGACCAGGGCGCCGCGCCCAGCAGCGCGACCGCTCCCACGAGCGGGGGGAACGCGTCCACGACGTCGGCGCCGCGCACCAGCAGCGTGTCCAGCGCGCGGCCGGCGAGGCCCGCGGCCGCCCCGAGCGCGAACCCGATCGCGACGGCGCAGGCCGTCGCGACGAACCCCGCGTAGAGGCTCGGCCGCGCGCCGTGGACGAGCCGGGCGAGCACGTCGCGCCCGAGCGCGTCGGTGCCGGCGGGCGCCGCGGGGCCCGGCGGGACCAGGATCCGGTCGGCGTCCACTTCCTGCGGGTCGCCGACGAGGGCGGGGCCGGCCAGCGCGAGGAGCACGAGCGCGGCGAGCAGCGAGAGCCCCGCGGCGAGCGAGCGTCGGCGTCGCCCGTCCCGGCTCACGGCGCCGCCGCCGGGCGGCGCAGCCGCGGGTCGGCGAGCGCGAGGAGCAGGTCGGCGGCGAGGCTGCCGGCCACCGTCAGGGCCCCGCTCAGCACCGTCAGCGCGAGCACGACCGGCACGTCGCGCGCGCGCACGCTGGCGACGAACAGCTCGCCCAGGCCGGGCCAGGCGAACACGTTCTCGATCAGCACCGACCCCGCGGCGAGCGAGGGCAGCAGCAGGCCGGCGAGCGCCGCGAGCGGGACGAGCGAGGGGCGCCGCGCGTGGCGGGCGAAGACGGTCCGCTCGGCGACGCCGAGCGCGCGCGCGGCCTGCGCGTGGCGCGAGCGCCACCCCTCCGCCGCGGTCTCCCGGGCGAGGCGCGCGTAGAACGCGAGCCCGTGCAGCGCGAGGCACAGGGCGGGGAGCGCGAGGTGGTGCAGCCGCACGAGCAGCCCGCCGCCGCCGGCGGGCGTGCGCCCGAAGAGCGGGAAGAGGCCCCACCGGACCGCGCAGAACTCCTGCAGCAGCAGCGCGATCCAGAACGCCGGGGCCGCGTAGAGCGCGAGCAGGAGCGCGGACCCGGCGCGCGCGCCGGGGCCCGCGCGCCGCGCGAGCCGCCAGCCGAGGGGGAGGCCGAGCGCGGCGACGAGCGCGAGCGCCGCCGCGTTGAGCTCGAGCGTGGCCGGCAGCCGGTCGCCGATCTCCGCGACGACGCGCCGTCCCGTGCGGAACGAGCGCCCGAAGTCGAGCGTCACGACCGCGCCGGTCCAGCGCAGCAGCCGTTCGTGCGGTTCGAGGTCGAGGCCCAGCTCCCGGCGCAGGATCGCCTCGCGCTCCGGGTCCACGGCCCGCGCGCTCTCGGCCTCGCCGGAGAGCAGCGCGTCGCCCGGCGCGACGACGAGCGCGGCGCAGGCGGCGAGCGCGACGCCGAGCACGGTCACGGCCGCGACGGCCGTCCGGCGCAGGGCGTCGCCGAGCACGCCCACGCCCGGCCTCACGCCGGCGCGCCCGCGCGCCAGCGCCAGCCGGACGGCCCCGGCCAGTGCGTCAGCAGCCCCAGCGGGGTGCCGCGCACGCCCTCGAGGCGGCGGTCGACCGCGTAGCGCGAGACCGGGTGGGCGAGGAAGGTGTCGGGCTGCGCCTCGTGCAGCCGGCGCGCGATCCGCCGGTACAGCGCGACGCGCTCGCCGCGGTCGAACGACGCCCGCGCCCGCTCGATCCAGCGGTCGACCTCGGGGTCGGCGAAGCCGGCGTAGTTGACGCCGTCCTTCGCCTGCGACGAGTGCCACAGCTCGTAGCAGTCGGGGTCCGCGTCGAGCGTGCGGAAGCCGAGCATCGCGTCGTACGCGCGGTCGCGGATCCGCGCCTGGTACTGCGTCCACTCGAGCCCGTCGAGCCGCGCGTCGACGCCGGCCTCGCGCAGGTTGGCGGCGAGGAAGACCGCGATCGGCTCGGCCTCCGCGCCGTTCGGGTAGACGAACGTGAACGCGAGCTCCCGCCCGTCGCGCCGGCGCACGCCGCCGCCCGCGGGGCGCACCCACCCCGCGGCGTCGAGCAGCGCCGCGGCCTCGCGCGGGTCGAACGGCAGCGGCGCGGCCTGCGGGTCCGCGGCCCACGAGTCGGGGTGGAACGACGACGTCGCCACCACCGCGCCGCCGCGCAGGATCTTCGACGCGAGCGCGCCGCGGTCCGTCGCGAGCGTCATCGCCCGCCGCACGCGCGCGTCGGCGAAGTACGGGTTGCTCCCGTCCATGCGCCACGCGACGTACTGGAAGAACAGCACCCGGTACGTCTCGACGCGGAAGCGCGCGGCGAGCGCGGGGTCGGCCTCGACCTGCGCGGCGTGGTCGGGCATCAGCGGCGCCAGGTCGAGCTGCCCCGCGCGCAGCGCGGCGAAACGGGTCGCCATGTCGCGCAGCACCTCGACCTCGATCCGGGCGAGGCCCGGCGCGCCGCCGTGGTAGTCGCCGAACCCCTCGAGCGTGAGCCGCTGGCCGGTCGTGCGCGCCGTCAGCCGGAACGGCCCGCAGCCGGTCGGCAGCCCGTCGTCCGGCGGGGGCAGGTGCCGCGGCACGAGCGGCGCGAACCACCACGCGGTGAGCGCGGGCGCGAACGGCGCGCGGTAGCGCACGCGCACGCCCGCGGCGCCGACCGGCTCGACGGCCGCGACGGAGGCGAACGCCTGCGCGCGGTCGGGGATGCCGGTGCGCGCGTCCACGTTGCGCTCGTAGGTGTGGACGACGTCGAGCGCGGTCACCGGGCGGCCGTCGTGCCAGCGCGCGGGCCGCAGCCGGAACGTGAGCGCCAGGTGGTCGTCCGACCAGGCCCAGGACTCGGCGAGGCGGGGGACCGGCTCGGTGTTCTCGTCGAAGCCGACGAGCGCGTCGCCGACGAGGTGGGACAGGGCGATGGACGACGTGTCGCGCGCCCGCGCGAAGTCGAAGGTCGACGGGTCGGCGCCGAGCGGGAGGCGCGCGACGCCGCGCGGCGCGGGCGCGGGGCGCGCGCAGCGGCCGAGCGCGAGGCCCGC
>JADHED010001729.1_pt1 | contig 17413 bp, 11 predicted proteins | sample 8952041 | NCBI WGS metagenome assembly JADHED01 (sample SAMN16124423, study PRJNA663239) | bioreactor sludge metagenome | isolation source: sludge (control) | place: India:Bengaluru | collected 2018-09-08
GCTTCGCCGTTGCGCGCCAGCACATCATGCCGCTGCGCACGTCCATCGTGGACCTCCGCCCGCCGCTCGACGCCGTGTGGGCAGGGTTCCACTCCAACACGCGCAACCGCGTGCGGCTCGCCGAGAAGCGGGGCGTCAGCGTGCGGGCCGCCGGCCCCGACGAGGTGCCGATCTTCGCCCGCCTGTTCGAGGAGACCAACCAGCGCCACGCCCGCCGGCTCGGGCGCGTGGACCAGGTCTTCCTCGCGGCGAAGCACTTCGGCGCGCGCGACGCGATGCGCCTGTTCCTCGCCCGCGCCGACGGCGAGGACCTGGCCGGCATCGTCGTGTTCCCGTTCGGGCGGACCGCCACCTACCTGTGGGGCGCGTCGTCGGCCGCCGAGCACGCGCGCAAGCTCAACCCCAACCAACTGCTCCACTGGGTGGCCATGCAGTGGGCCCGCGAGCGCGGCTGCGAGGAGTACGACCTCTACGGCATCCCCGACTTCGACGAGGAGACGCTCGAGGCGCAGTACGCCACCCGCACCGACGGCTGGTGGAACCTGTACCGCTTCAAGCGGGGCTTCGGCGGGCGCGTGCACCGCCACCTCGGGACCTTCGACTTCGTGCCCCGCCGCGCGGAGTGAGCGCCGGGCGGGCGCGCCTTCTCAGGAGATCGCCATGACCACCACGCAGACCACCGACGGCATCCTGGCGGAAGTGCAGCTGCTCACGAGGGAGGAGGCCGCCGGGGTCGTGGACGCCCTCTTCGAGGAACGCCAGCACTGGACGCCGCGCCACAGCGACTACCCGATCTTCACGATGGGGCGGGCCAGCTACCTCGACGGCCCGAAGCTCGGCTTCGCCGCGTTCCAGCAGGAGGCGCTGACGCTGAACCCCATCCTGCACGCGCGGTTCGGCTGGCTGCACGAGCGCCTGCGCCAGGCGGTGTCGACCCTCGTCGGCCGCGAGGCGCGCTTCGACGAGCGCCTCGCGCTGCCCGGGTTCCACATCTACCTGTCGGATCCCACGAAGGTCCAGCCCGTGGCCAGCGTCCACTTCGACATGCAGTTCGAGAAGATCGACTGGAGCAGCATCGGCGTCGTCGATCGCGACCAGCAGCTGTCGCTCACGGTGGCCATCGACTTGCCGGCCTCCGGCGGCGGGCTGCTCGTCTGGAACGTGAACCGCCTCGAGATCGAGAAGATGACGCCCGAGGCGCGGCGCGAGCACATGGCCGCGAACCGGAACGCGGCCTACCACGCCTACACGGTGGGCAACCTCGTGGTGCACTCGGGGCACCAGCTGCACCAGATCGCGAAGACGAAGGACGTGCAGGCCACCGACCGGCGCATCACCATGCAGTCGCACGCCTCGCCGGTGAACGGGGAGTGGGTGATCTACTGGTAGGCTTGGGGCTTGGGGCTTGCGGCTTGGGGCCGGTGAGAGCCTTGCGCCTTGAGCCCTGCGCCTTGAGGCCTCGTCGACCTCCTTCGCTGATTACTGGGCGCTTGCGGCTTGGGGCCGGTGACAGCCTTGCGCCCTGAGCCCTGCGGCCTCGTCGACCCACGGCGCCGAACACTGGGCGCTTGCGGCTTGGGGCCGGTGACAGCCTTGCGCCTTGAGCCCTGCGCCTTGAGGCCTCGTCGACCTCCTTCGCTGATTACTGGGCGCTTGCGGGCTCACGGCTTGCGGCCTCGTCGACCCACGGCGCCGAACACTGGGCGCTCGTAGGGGCGGCCGCCGTGGCCGTCTCGACCCCTGGACTCCAGCGAGCGTGCCGCGGGCCCTCTGCCGCTACCGCTTCACGACCGTCACCGTCACGCTCGACGGGTACTGCGCCGAGTGGTGCACGCGGGTGCGCGCCACCACGCCCGTCGCCTCGTCGTAGTTGTTCCCGCCGGTGTTGAGGTTGCGGTCGAAGCGCGGGAAGTTGCTGCTCGACACCTCGATGCGCAGCCGGTGCCCCGGCGCGAACCAGTTGCTCGTCGTCAGCGGCTGCAGCGTCACCTTGTAGACCTTCCCCGGTTCCATCCACGCCAGCGGCTTGTCGTACCCGTCGCGGTACCGCATCCGCTGGATCGACTCGTCGAGGTTGTAGGCGCGGCCGTCCGGGTAGACGTCGAGCACCTTCACCGTGACGTCGGTGTCCTTCGCGTCCGAGCTGACGTAGAGCGTCGGCGTGATGGGGCCGCTCACCTCCACGCCTTCCGCGAACGGCTCGGACGTGTAGACGAGCACGTCGTGGCGCGCCTCGATCCTGCGCTGGTCGAAGGCGCCAGGCGTGATGGCGTTGCCCGTGCAGCACACGTTGCCGCCGTACGAGGGCACGGGGTTCGTCGGGTCGTACGTGAAGGCGTCGGGCTGGTCGGCGGCCGGGGGGGCCGTGGTCAGCCTGCCATCCCCGTAGAGCGAGTTCGCGCGCCCGCCGCTCGACAGGTAGAACGTCGTCGTCGTGGCGCCCTCGGGCGGCCAGGTCCCGGAGGTCTGCCACTTGTTGGCGCCCATCGTGAAGTAGGTGACCGCCGGCTGCCGGTCCAGCCGCGCGCTGGGCACGCCCTTCAGGAACCGGTCGAAGAACCCGTAGGTGAGCTCCTGGTAGTCGTAGCGCGCGTCGCCCATGCTCCGCTCGCCGACGATGGTGTCCTCGGTGGCGCGGGTGTAGGAACAGTGGGCCACGGGGGCGATGACCGCCCACTGCTGCTCGGCCACCCCCGGCGGGGCGGTCTTGCGCACGTGGTCGAAGAGCGCGAGGTTCGGGCCCACCGACACGTCGTACCACGACATGAACCACAGGCCGGGGATGCGGATCGGCATGTCGTCGTGCCAGAGCCCGCCCTTGTACCAGGCCGGGTCGTTGGGCGTGCGCTGGATCATGCGGCCGCCGGTGGGCACCGGCATCGCGTCGGCGAAGATGCCGCGCGGGCCGTCCACGGCCTTCAGGATGTCCTGCACCGGCAGGTGGCGCAGCGCCTTGTCCCAGTCCACCGGCGGCAGCTGCGGCGCGAGGTCGAACGCCTTCGACGCGCGGATGAGGTCCTCGCGCGGGGTGTCGGCCGGGAACATCGGCCGCACCTGGTTCTGCTCGCCGTGGAGCCAGGTGATGAAGAGCATCTGCACGGCGCCGCCGCGGTACCAGTTGCCCTGCTCGTAGTACGGCCCCACGCGGCCGACGCCGGCGCCGAAGCCCTGCGCGTTCATCGCGGCGAAGGCCGGGTGGCCCAGCGCGGCGATGGCCATCTGGTACTCCGCGGTGGAGGAGCAGCCCACGGCGCCCACCTTGCCGTTGGACCACGGCTGCTTCGTGATCCACTCGAGGGCGTCGTAGCCGTCGGTGGTCGGGGCGCCGAGGATGTCGTAGTGGCCCTCGGAGAAGAAGTGGCCGCGCTCGTTCTGCACTACGTAGGCGTAGCCGCGCTTCACCGCCGTGAGGGCCTGCGAGTGGTCGGCGGGCACGCCGTTGCGCACGTCCCAGAAGTTGAAGTTGTAGGGCGTGCGCACCCAGATCGCCGGCACCGGCCCCGTGGCGTCCTTCGGGCGGTAGACGTCGGTGGCCAAGCGCACGCCGTCGCGCATCGGCACCAGCAGCTTGCGCTCGACGATGGCCACGGCCTGCAGTTCCTTCTCGACGGCCCAGCGTCGGGCCACCTGGTCGGCGGGGCGCGTGCTGCCGGCGCGCTGGGCGAGGGGGGGGACGGAGAAGGCGATCGCGAGGGCGACGGCGGTGGCGGAGGCCAGTCGGCGGGCGGGCATGGGGCGGCTCCTCGGGGCGTTGGGCCCGGCAAGGGCCAGAGTGTAGTCGAAGCGGGCGCGGCGGCGCCCGATCCCGGCGTGCCGGCGCGCCGCTGGTCGCGTGGCGCCCGGCGCGGGCGTATCATGCGGTCGCCTCGCCTGCCCCCGGGAGTCGCCGCATGCCTCGCCGTCGCCGGGTCGTCGCCCTCGTCGCCTGTGCCGCCCTCTGGACGGCCGGCGCGCTTCGCGCCCAGCCGGAGCCGTCCCCCGGCGCGCCGCGCCTGGGCACCGACGTCGCCAGCCTCACCTCCACGCTCGCCGACTACATCGATCGCTTCAGCGACGAGAGCACCGCGGTGCTGGCCGAGGAGCGCTACGTGCAGCTGCGCCACGGCTGGCGCGGCAACATCACCGGGCCCGACAGCGAGCCGTCTCTCGCCTGGCGCGACTCGGGCGAGGGCCGCAACCCGGTGCACGTCAGCGACCGCCGGCAGCTGCTGTCGGACGTGGTCTTCCTCCACCTGAGTGGCGCCGACTGGATGGACTTCCGCGACGTGGCCGAGGTGAACGGCAAGCCCGTCCGCAACCGCACCCAGCGCGTGCTGGACCTGTTCCTGTCGGGGGCGCCCGACGCCATGGCGCGGGCGCGGCGCATCGCCGAGGAGAGCGCGCGGCACAACCTGCCCGGCCTCTACCGCACGCTGAACCTGCCGAACGTCGCGCTCTACTTCCTGCGCCGTTCGGAGCAGTCGCGGTACGGCTTCGAGCGCAAGCGCGACGAGCGGGTGGGCGACCGTCAGGCGCGGGTGCTCGAGTACCGCGAGCGCCGCCGGCCGACGATCGTGCGGACCAGCGAGGGCCAGGACATCCCCGTCTACGGGAGGGTGTGGCTCGACGTGGACACGGGGAAGGTGCTGCGCACCGAGCTGCGCCTGGACCGCTCCTCGGGCAAGTCGTCGATCCGCGTGGACTACGAGCCGCTGAGCGGCCTCGACGTGCTGGTGCCGAGCCAGCTCTGGGAGGTGCACGACGACCGGCCGCGCGACGGCGAGCAGTTCCAGAACGTCCCGCGCTACTTCATGCAGGGGCTGGCCACCTACTCGGGCCACAAGCGCTTCACCGTGAAGACCGAGGAGAAGATGAAGTAGTCTCGGGACGTCGAGCCCGGGGCGCGCCGGCCGTCGCCGGGCGTCGCCGCGCTGGCCGGAGGGTGCCGACCGCGTGACGACGCTCGTGCTCGACCTGATCGGGTTCCTCGCCATCGTCGGCGCCCTGTTCGCCGGCGCCCGCTATCACGCCCACAGCGACGACGACTTCCTCGTGGCCGAGCGGCGGCTGACGCTGTTCCCGCTGGTGGCGACGCTGGTGATGACCGAGTTCAACACCAGCACGCTGCTGGCCTTCAGCGCGGCCGGCTACCGTGCCGGCCCCATGGCGATCGCCCTGCCGCTCGTCTTCCTCGCCGGCCTGCTCTTCTACACGGTGACCGTCGCCCGGGCGTGGAAGCGCTTCAACCGGCTGTCGGTGGCCGAGCTCTTCGCGGCGCGCTACTCCCCGGCGCTCGGCCGCCTCGCCTCGCTGCTGCTGCTCGCGTCGATGGTGGGCTTCGGCGCCACCTACGTGAAGTCGCTGGGGCTGCTGTTCGCCCCCTTCGTGCCGGAACTGCCGATGCCGGTGGTCGCCGGCGCGCTCACGCTGCTGGTGCTGGCGGCGGCGCTGCCGGGCGGGCTGGTGTCGGTGGTGCGCAGCGACGTGGTGGCCTTCGTGTGCACGCTGGCCCTCGTGCCCGCGCTGCTGGCGGCCGGGTGGGCGCACGCGGCGCCCCTGGGCGGGCTGCCCGCGGCCTTCGACGCGCTGCAACTGCGGGTCGACCCCCTCGCCCAGTGGGACCACCCGGCCCTGACGTTCCGCTTCGTGCTGACGCTGGTGGCGCTGACCTGCGTCACCTACATCGCCGCGCCGTGGTACGGCCAGAAGATCTTCGCGGCGTGCGACGAGCGCACGGCCTTCCGCGCCGTGGCCTGGTCCGCCGTGCTGGTGTTCCTGCTCTACGGCGGGATGCTGCTCGCCGCGGCGCACCTGCGCGTGGTCGAGCCCGGCCTCGGCGATCCCCAGCTCGCGGTGGCGACGATGGTGGGGCAGTGGCTGCCGCCGCTGGCGCGCGGGGCCGGGTTCGCGGTGCTCTTCGCCGCGGCGCTCACGACGCTCGCCGGGGTGTGGACGGCGATGGCGGCCATGGTGGCGGCCGACTTCGGGTGGGACGGCGGGCGGCACATCCGGGCCCAGCGGCTGGTGATGGCCGGCTTCGCGCTGCTGCACTGGCTCGGGGCCGTCACGCTCGTGGACGACATCCTCGATCGCCTGATCCTCGCCAACATCCCCGTCGTGGCGCTGTCCTTCGCCCTGCTGGCCGGCTTCCACTGGCCGCGGGCGACCACGGCCGGGGCGTGGGCGAGCGTGGCGGTCGGCGTCGCCTGGGGCGTCGGGACGTACGTGGTCGTCGGCGAGGCCGGCGGCTACACGTGGCCGTGGGCGATGTACGGCATCCCGCTGATCGCCGTCACCGGGGTGGTGGTGTCGCTGCTCGCCCCGCCACGGGGCCGCGAGGCCGCGGGGGCCCCGCCCGCGACGGGGGCCTGACCCCCGTCCCGCCGCATTTCCGGCGCGCCGCGGCGGCCGGGCGTGGCAGAATCGCCGCGCATGCGCGTGCTCATCGCCGGCGGCGGCCAGGTCGCCGCCCTCATCGCCAGCCGGCTCATCCGCGAAGGCAACGACCTGGTCATCGTCGAGCCGAACCCCGAGCGCTGCGCGCAGCTCGACGCGCAGCTCGACGCCCGCATCGTGCAGGGCAGCGGCGCGCGCGTCGCGACGATGCGCGAGGCGGGCATCGCGAGCGCCGACCTGGTGATCGCGGTGACCGACAGCGACGAGGTGAACCTGCTCGTCTGCCTCATCGCGCAGGTGGAGGCGCCCGCCAGCGTGCGGGTGGCGCGCGTGCGCACCCACGAGGTGGGGGAGTGGCGCCAGGTGATGGCGCGGTGCAACGTCCGCATCGACCGCCTCATCCACCCCGAGACCGACATCGCCGACCTGGTGATGCGCGTCATCCGGATGCCGGGCGTGTTCGACGTCCGGGAGTTCGCCGGCGGCGCCGTCACGCTCTTCGCCATGCACGTGCCGGCGCACAGCTGGCTCAACGGGAAGACGCTGGTGGAGATCGGCCGGGACGCGCCGGCCGCGAGCGCGCTGATCGCGATGATCTTCCGGGGCCAGCAGGTGATCGTCCCCCGCGGCCACGACGTCGTGCGCGACGGCGATCACCTCTACGTGCTGGCGACGCGGGAGCACCTGGAGGCGCACCTCCGGTTCCTCGGCCTCGGCACCGAGCCGCGCCTGCGGCGCGCGCTCGTCCTCGGCGGCAAGCAGGTGGGCATCATGCTGGCGCAGCGCCTGGAGGAGCAGGGCGTCGCGGTGAAGCTGTTCGAGCGCGACCCGCAGCGCACCGAGAAGATCGCGGGGCTGCTCCGGAAGACGGTGGTGGTGAACGCCGACGGCACCGACCAGCGCGTGCTCGAGGAGGAGGGCCTCGAGGGCGCCGACGCCTTCCTCGCGCTCACCAACCACGACGAGGACAACATCATCGCCTCGCTGCTGGCGCGCCGGGTCGGCGTGCGGAAGGTCGTGGCGCTGATCAACCGCCTCAACTACCTGCCGATGGTGCAGCGGCTCGGCGTCAACACCACGGTGAGCCTGCGCGTGGCGGCGGTGGACCGCATCCTCCAGTTCGTGCGGCAGGGCCGGGTGCTCTCGGTGACGACGTTCCGCGAGGAGGAGGCCGAGGCGATCGAGCTGATCGCGAGCCACGAGTCGCCCTTCGTCGGCAAGCGCCTGCGCGACCTGCACTTCCCGCCGGGCGCGCTGGTCGGCGCCATCGTGCGGGGCTCGGGGCACGTCGTGGTGCCTCGCGGCGAGGAGCGCATCGCCGGCGGCGACCGCGTCATCCTCTTCGCGCTGGAGCGGGTGGTGCCGCAGCTCGAGGCCGCCTTCCTCGCGACGACGGGACGACGGTGATTCGCGCGACGGCCATCGGCCACGTGCTCGGGCTGCTGTTGCTGGTCTTCGCGGCCACGATGCTCGTGCCCGTGGCGTGGGGCCTCGCCACGGGCGGGCCCGTCGGCGACCTGCTGTGGGGCGTCGCCGCCACGCTGGCGGCCGGGGGCGCCTGCGCCCGGCTGTGCCCGCGGCCCGCCACCGAGCTCTCGCGCCGCGAGGGCCTGCTGCTCGTCGTCGTCACGTGGGTGGCGGTGTCGGCCTTCGGCGCGCTGCCCTTCTACGTGTCCCCCTACTACCCGTCGATCACCGACGCCTTCTTCGAGTCGGCCTCGGGCTTCACGACCACCGGCGCCACGGTGCTCGCCGACGTCGAGGTGCTGCCCGAGCCGCTCCAGTTCTGGCGGCACTTCACGCACTGGGTGGGCGGCATGGGCGTCGTGCTGCTCGGCGTCGCGGTGCTGCCGCTGGTGGGGCACGGCGGCATGCAGCTCTACCGCGCCGAGTTCTCCGGGGCCAGGTCCGAGAAGCTCACGCCCCGCATCACCGAGACCGCGGCGGCCCTCTGGCGCATCTACCTGCTGCTCAGCGTGGCGTGCTACACGGCCCTGCGCCTCGCGGGCCTGTCGCCGTTCGAGGCGCTCTGCCACACCTTCTCGACGCTCGGCACCGGCGGCTTCTCCACGCGCACGGCCAGCGTCGGCGCCTTCCAGAGCCCGGCGGTGGAGCTCGTGATCGTCGTCTTCATGCTGCTGTCGGGCCTCAGCTTCCTGCAGCACTACCGGCTGTGGATCGAGCGCCGCCCCGGCAAGGTGATCGGCGACGTCGAGATCCGCGGCTTCCTCGCCATCGTCGGCGGCACGACGGCGATCGGCGCCGCGTCGCTCGTCGCGCAGCACGGCTACGGCCTGTGGCAGGCCGCGCGCGCCTCGCTGTTCCAGGTGAGCTCGATCATCACGACGACCGGGTTCATCAGCGAGGACTTCGAGCGGTGGCCGCCGCTGCCCCAGCTGATGCTGCTGGCGCTGATGTTCGTGGGGGGGTGCACGGGGTCGACGGCGGGCGGGCTCAAGGTGTCGCGCGTGCTGCTGCTGGCCAAGGTGGTGGACCGCGAGTTCCGCCGCATGGTGGAGCGCCGCGGCGTGTTCGCCGTGCGGCTGGGCGACGAGGTGATCGCCGAGCCGGTCGTGCAGAGCCTGCTGAACCTGGTCTACGTCGCCTTCGTGGTGAACTTCGTGTCGTGCCTGCTGCTGGCGGCGGCCGGGGTGGACATCCTCACGTCCATCTCCGCGGTCGCCGCGTCGATGTTCAACGTGGGCCCGGGCTTCGGCCACGTCGGCGCGGCCGAGCACTACGGCCACCTGCCGGCGCTCGCCAAGTGGGTGCTCGCCCTCGACATGATCGCGGGCCGCCTCGAGTTCTTCACGCTGCTCGTGATCTTCACGCCGGCGTTCTGGCGGCGCTGACGCGGCGGCCGGCCGCGGGCCGCTCAGCGCAGCCGCACCCCGGTTTCGTTCGACCCGCCGCCCCAGAACTGGCCGCCGCCGTTCCAGTACATCGCCCGCTCGACGACGATGGGCACGCCGTTGGTGGCCTCCACCAGGACGCCGAACTGCTCGGCCGGGCCGAGGCCGAACTCGCGGCCGTTGACCGTGGCGCGCGCGTTGGCCGGCACGACCGTGTCCAGCGACAGCGGCGGCAGGCCGCCTGCGCGCAGCAGCGTCACGCGCACGACGGCGTCCTGCGCGCCGGGGTTGGCCAGCAGGACGAAGGTGTCGAAGGCGAGGCCCCCGCCCTGCTCGCCCTCTGCCAGCAGCCAGCGCGTGCCGGTCTCGGTGAGGGCCGCGCTGGCATGCGCCTCCTGCCAGCGGCCCGGCCCACCGCTCCAGTACATCGCGCGCTCCACGATGACGGGCCGTTCCGCGGTGACCGACACCGACACGTCGGTGGCGGCCAGCCCGGGCACGTAGTTCACCCACAGCGTCGTCCGGCTGGATGGCGGCAAGGTGCGGCGGTCGGTCACGACGTCGCCCCCGGGCAGCAGGTAGCGGATCGTGACGGGCGTCGGCGCGTCCGCCGGGTTGGCCACCAGCAGGAACATGTCGAAGAGCGGCCCGGTGCGGCCCTCCGCGGCGAACCACTCCGTGGCGGGCGCCGCCACCGCCGCCGTGGCGTGGCCCCCCGCCCAGTAGCGGTCGCGCGTGGAGAAGTACATCGCGCGTTCCACGGTGATGGGCAGGTTGCTCACCACGGTGGCGGAGAAGGCCTGGCCGGCCACGCCGGGCACCTGGCGCGCGTTCAGCGTCAGGCGGGCGCGGCCGTCCACGGTGAACACGTGCTCGACCGGCGCCGGTCCGCCTTCGAGCAGGAAGGTGAGCGTCACGTGCGCCGCGGCCTCGTTGGGGTTCGCGAAGAGGATGTAGGTGTCGAAGGTGGCGGCCTCGCCCTCGGCGAGGAACCACTCCGTGCGCGACTGCGCGATCGCCTTGCCCGTGTGCCCGCCGTAGCGCCCCTCGCCCCAGAACATGGTCCGCTCGGCGGCGATGCCGCCGCTGAGCACGTCGAGCACGGCCGACACCGCCGTGTCGGCGAGGCCCGGGACGTCGTTGACGGTGACCGTCGCGCGGCTCAGGCCCGGCACCACGTGGTCCCGTTCGATCGGCGGCAGTCCCTCGCGCAGGTAGGTGATCCGCACCGTGGCCGGCTCGGGGTTCGGGTTCGCGAGGGCGAGCCGCTCGGTGAAGGAGCCCGTGGCACCCTCCGACAACGTCCAGCGGTTCGACAACAGCGGGTCGGTGCCGCCGAGGAATTCCTCGAGGTTCGACACACCGTCCCCCTCGGCATCGGCCGAGGGCGCGAGGTCGCCGTAGCGCGCCTCCCAGGCGTCAGGCATGCCGTCGCCGTCGCTGTCGGTCCAGGGGACCGTGACGCCGGTCACCTTCACCGGTCCCGTGGACCAGGCCGTGTGACGGTTGCCCGCGCGGTCGACGATCGCGGCGCGCACGTAGTAGAGCCCCGGTGGCAGGCCTGACGTGTCCCAGGCATGCTGGCCCGCGGCGGCGGGCAGCCCCGTGGCGATCGGCCCGAGGCCCGTCGCCGGGTCGGTGTCGGTGTCGTAGGCGAGGTCGACGGTTGCATCGCTCCCGTCACCCGCCGCGACCTCGCGTGAGTAGGTGGCGTCCCTGCCGCGCCAGCGGATCGTGAACCGGCCGTAGCCGTCGGCTTCGTCGTCGGCCGCCAGTCGCACCGCGCCGAGGCGGAACGGGCGGTCCACCGTCCGCGCTTCGTCGATGTCCACACGAAGCGTGCCGACGTCGCCCGTCCACGCGGCCGGCGACGAGGACTCGAGCGCCGCGTCGGCTCCCGTTGCCGAGAGCGTGCGGAGGTCCAGCGACACGGTGGTGGGGCCGCCGTCGAGCATCACGATGGGGCGCGTCTGCGAGTAGCCGCCGCCCTTCCCGAAATCGCGCCCTCGCCAGACGATGCGCGCGATGGAGCCCCAGGTGGAGGTGAGAGCGACCGGGCCCGGCCACTCCTTCCCCGTCAGGTACTCCAGCGTGAAGGTGAGCCGGCCGTACTCGTCCGCCGGAATCACGCGTTCCCGGGGATAGGTGACCGCGTCGTCGACGAGGGCGACGAAACCGTCACCGAAGTTCGGCAGGTCGCCGCCCGGGCCGAGCGTGGTGCCCGTGAGTCCCCCGGGGCCGAAGGCCGCGCCGCCGATGTCGTAGAGACGGCCGTGGCGCGTGACGTCCTCGGGGTTCGCGAGGTCCCACGGGTCGCCGATGACCGTGGCCGCGAAATCGCGCCCGCCGGCCACGTCGGGGTCGAGCACCTCGATGATCGGGGGCGGGTCGATCACGAGCGAGGCCGTGCGCACCACCGCGCCGCGGGTCGCCGTGATGGTCCACTCGCCCGGTGGGAGGAACCCGTAGTCCCACTGGAACCCGCTGCCGTCGGCGAAGGTGGCGGCCTCGCCCGTGTCGGGGTAGATCTGCACCACGTCGCCGGTGGCCGCGTGCCTGGCGGTGAGGGTGACCGGGCCGCCGAAGCCGGAGAGCGACACGTCGGCCACCGCCGTGCCGGGTTCGGTGAGCCGTACCCAGTCGAGGTCGATGGTGGCGCCCACCATGTGCGGGCCGTCGCCGAGGCGGACTTCCAGGCCGAGCACGACGCCCGCCCACGGGGGGCCGAAGGAGACCGGCAGGACCGGGTCGAGGTCCACGGCCAGAATCTGCCAGCCAGAGTCCTGCGCGCCCAGCGGCATCTGGTTGTGGTGGCGCTGGGAGAACCCGTCGTAGCCGCGGAAGGCGAACAGTCGCGTGCCCCTGGTGTCCGTCGTCCGTGACGTGGTGGTGGACCACGTGACGCCCGCGTACTCCCCGGGGGCCGGCGCGGCGCTGCGGCGCACGCGCATCGACAGGCGGCGATAGCGGCTCGCGTCGATCGGAAAACGCACGCCGCTGCGGATGGCGGCGTTGAAGGCGCCGTCGAGACCCTCGAACTGCAGGCTGAGCGTCGGCCGGGCGGTGCGCGAGAGGCCCGAGAAGGCGCCGCTCGCCACGGAGGGCCGCCCCGACCACGCGCTTCGTGTCTGATCGGCGGGGTCGAGCGAGTACATCTGGTTGAAGTCGCTCGCCTGCTCGAAGTCCCACGGGTCGCCGATGGCGTCTGCCGCGAAGTCGCGCGCCGCCGCCTGGCCCCGCGGTTGGGACACGGTGAGCACCTGTGCCGGCGCCGGGCTCGCCGCCTGGACCAGCGCGCACAGGGCGACCGCAGCGAGGGTCGGTCGGAGCCCGCGCATCACGGCCGCCGCGGCGGGCCGTCGATCGGCATGCGGCGCGCCAGCACGCGCAGGAACTCGCCGATCTGGCGGTCCCAGTAGTCCCACGTGTGCGCCCCCGGCAGCTCGTGGTACTCGAACGCTGCCTTGCGCTCGTGCAGCACGGCGGCGAACTCGCGATTGATCCGCAGCAGGCTGTCCTCGGTGCCGCAATCGACGTACAGGTAGGGCAGGCGGGACACGTCGGCCCTCTGGGCCAGGGCGAAGAGGTCGTTCGCCGCGCGGGCCTCCGACCCGGGCGGCCCGTAGACGGCCGTCACGGTCTCGCGCACCGTGCGGGCCAACGGCGTCTCGTCCGACGGCGGCGTCGCGGGCGACGCGGGCGCACCCGCGCGCACGAGGCTGAAAGCGCCCGAGAAGCTGCCGGCCACGAGGAACTGCGCGGGGCGCTTCAGCGCGAACTTCATCGCCCCGTAGCCGCCCATCGACAGGCCGGCCACCGCGCGGGCGTGCCGCGTGCCGATGGCGCGGTACTGCTTCTCGACGTCGCCGACCACGTCGTCGAGGACGTACGACTCGAAGCGGTCCGCGGCCCGTTCCACCGAGTCTCCGTACCAGGAGTTCTGTCCCTCGGGCATCACGACGATCAGCCGGTAGGCCTGCAGCAGTTCGGTCAACTGCGTCCGCCGCTCCCAGTCGCTGAACGTGCCGTTGAGCCCGTGCAGCAGGTAGAGCACCGGGTAGCGCTGCGTGGAGAACGGGTAGCCGGCCGGCAGCAGCACGCGGTAGGTCATGCTCCGCCCGAGGGCCTTGCTCTCGAACGTCCGGTCCTCGACGAGGACGCGCCCCACCGGCGGCGGGGCCGGGGCGCCGGCGGGCGGCACCAGCGCCAGCGGGACCGGCGTGGCGGGGACGGGCTGCGCGAGGCCGGGCCCCGGCAGGCCGAGCAGCAGCACGAGGGCGGTCACCACCGGTCGCCAGCGCGCGGTCGGGCGGAGGATCGGGGGAGGGGACGCGGTGCCGGGGTTGGCGACGTGCTGGGTCATGCCTGCCTCGCGTGGGAGCGGGTGAGGGGTCGAGGACGACGTCGGCGGCATCCTACACCGAGCGCGCGCGGCCCGGACGTCGCGGCGGGGGCGGACAGGCTACAATGCCGGCTTCGTCCCAGCCAGACCCGTCGGAACGCAGGAGGCCCCATGGCGCGCAGCGTGCGGTGCGGACTGATCCAGGCCGGCAACGTGCTCGGCCCGGACGCCGGCTTGCCGGCGATCAAGCAGGCGATGATCGACAAGCACGTCGGCCTGATCGCCGACGCCGCGCGGCAGGGCGCGCAGATCGTGTGCCTGCAGGAACTGTTCTACGGCCCGTACTTCTGCGCCGAGCAGGAGACCCGCTGGTACCACCTCACCGAGCGCGTGCCCGGCGGCCCGACGGTGTCGCTCATGCAGGATCTCGCGCGCGAGCACGGCATCGTGCTGGTGGTGCCGATCTACGAGGAAGAGCAGCCGGGGGTCTACTACAACACGGCGGCGGTGATCGACGCCGGCGGCACGTACCTCGGGAAGTACCGCAAGACGCACATCCCGCACTGCAAGCCCGGGTTCTGGGAGAAGTTCTACTTCCGCCCGGGCAACCTCGGCTACCCGGTGTTCGAGACGCAGTTCGCCAGGGTGGGCGTCTACATCTGCTACGACCGGCACTTCCCGGAAGGGGCGCGCGCGCTGGGCCTCGCCGGCGCCGAGATCGTCTTCAACCCGTCGGCCACCGTGGCGGGCCTCTCCGAGTACCTCTGGAAGCTCGAGCAGCCCGCGCACGCGGTGGCCAACGGCTACTTCGTGGGGGCGATCAACCGCGTGGGGCACGAGCCGCCGTGGCACATCGGCGAGTTCTACGGCCAGAGCTACTTCTGCGACCCGCGGGGGCGGATCGTGGCCGAGGCCCCGCGCGAGGGCGACGCGGTGGTGGTGGCCGACCTCGACCTCGCGCAGATCGACGAGGTGCGCAGCGTGTGGCAGTTCTACCGCGACCGGCGGCCGGACGCCTACGGCGCGCTCGTGGCGCCGTGACCGGTTTCTGGTATCCTTCGCCCTTCCACGGAGATCGATCGGCCGGCGGCGGCGTGCCGGGCGTCCCGCGCGCCGCGCGCGCGTGGCCGACGGGCGCCGCCTGACGACGGAGGGGCCATGGGCATCGACCTGTCGGTGTCGTTCACGGGCATTCGCTTCCCCAACCCGTTCATGCTCGCCTCGGCGCCGCCGACCGAGTCGGAGGCCAACATCCTCCGCGCGTTCGAGGCCGGCTGGGGCGGCGTGGTGACCAAGACCATCGGCCTCCACCCGGTGGTGAACGTCGCCGGCCCGAAGACCAAGTTCCTGCGCCAGCACGAGTCGGGCGCCCTGTCGATGAACAAGGGGCGCCAGGGCGTGCTGCACTCCTCGTGGAACTGGGAGCTCATCTCGGACAAGCCGCTGGACTGGTGGCTGCCGCGCCTCGCCCGCATCAAGCGCGCGTACCCGGACCGGGTGCTGATCGCGTCGATCATGGCCGGCTCGGGCAGCGACGAGGAGCTCGACCACTGGCGGACGCTCGCGCGGGGCTGCCAGGAGGCGGGCGCTGACGGCCTCGAGCTGAACCTGTCGTGCCCGCACATGGACCGGCCGGACATGGGCTCGAACATCGGCAAGAACCGCGAGCTCTGCTCCTTCGTGGTGCAGGTGGTGAAGGAGGTGGCGCGCGTGCCCGTCTGGGCCAAGCTCACCCCCGCCACCAGCGACATCGTCGTCGAGGCGGGCGCCGTGTTCCGTGGCGGGGGCGACGCGGTGACCTCCAGCAACACGTGGCCCTCGTTGCCGCTGGTCGATCCCGACACGCTGCAGTTCGAGATCGAGGTGGACGGGTTCGTCTCGAGCGGCGGGCTCGGCGGCCCGGCCATCCTGCCGTTGTCGCTGGCCAAGATGGCGCAGATGACCCGGGCGTTCCCCGACAAGGCGTTCTCGGGCATCGGCGGGGTCTCGGAGTTCTCCCACGCGCTGAACTACTTCCTGCTGGGCTGCGGCACCGTGCAGGTGTGCACCGCCGCCATGCTCGACCAGGCGGTGGGGCCGCACGTGGTCGCGCGGCTGCTCGCCGGCTACCGCGAGTTCCTCGAACGGCACGCCGATCGCGGGTGGACGCAACTGGAGCACTTCCGCGGCCTGATGCGCCACCGCGTCGTCGAGCAGTCGCGCATCCGCCGCCCCGACCACGCCGACTACCACGGCGGCTACGTCGCGCAGGAGGGCTACGCGCCGCCCGAGGCCGACGAGACGACCCCTTCAGCGGCCGACGGCGCGCGGTGACCCCCATGGCGACGATCCTGATCAAGAACGGCACGGTGCTCACCGCGTCGGACCGCTACGAGGCCGACGTCTACGTGGAGGACGGCCGCATCGCGGCCATCGGCCGCGCCCTGCCCCTGCCGGCCGCCGAGGTCATCGACGCCGCCGGCAAGCTGGTCATGCCGGGCGGCATCGACGTCCACACGCACCTCGACATGCCCTTCGGCGGGACGGTGTCGGCCGACGACTTCCACACCGGCCACGTGGCGGCCGCCTGCGGCGGCACGACGTCGCACATCGACTTCGCCATCCAGACGCCCGGCAAGGGCCTGTACCACGCCTTCGACGAGTGGCGGGCCAAGGCCGAGGGGAAGGCCGTGATCGACTACGGCTTCCACATGATCGTCCGCGACCTCAACCCCGAGGTCTACGCGGAGATCACGCGCCTGGCCACGCACGACGGCATCACGTCGTTCAAGCTGTTCATGGCGTACCGCGGCGTGCTGATGGTGGACGACGGGACCATCTTCCGCGTGATGCAGCAGGCGCGCGAGGCCGGCGGGATCATCTGCATGCACGCCGAGAACGGGGACGCCATCGACGCGCTGATCGCGCAGGCGCGCGCCCGCGCCGAGTTCGCGCCGAAGTACCACGCGCGCACGCGCCCGCCGCAGTGCGAGGGCGAGGCCACGGGCCGGGCGCTCGCGCTCGCCGCCGTCGCCGGGGTGCCGATCTACATCGTCCACGTCACCTGCGAGGACGCGATCGCGCAGATCCGCCAGGCGCGCGACCGCGGCCAGGCGGCCTACGGTGAGACCTGCACCCAGTACTTCTTCTGCTCCGAGGCCGACTACGAGCGGCCCGGGTTCGAGGGCGCGAAGTACGTGATGTCGCCGCCGCTGCGCGCCGCCTGGCACCAGGAGCGGCTGTGGCACGCCGTGCGCGCCAACGACCTGCAGGCGGTGTCCACCGACCACTGCCCGTTCGGCTTCGAGCAGCCGCCGCAGAAGCAGCTGGGCCGCGACGACTTCTCGAAGATCCCCAACGGCGCGCCCGGCATCGAGGACCGCCTGCTGATGCTCTGGGATGGCGGCGTCAACACCGGCCGCATCTCGGCCAACCGCTTCGTGGAGCTGGTGGCCACCAACCCCGCCCGGCTGTTCGGGCTGTGGCCGGCCAAGGGCACCGTCGCCATCGGCGCCGACGCCGACCTGCTCGTGTGGGACCCCGCGAAGCAGCACACGATCTCGGCGACGACGCACCACATGAACGTCGACTACAACCTCTACGAGGGCCGCACGGTCACGGGCGCGCCCGTCGTGGTGCTGTCGCGCGGGGAGGTCATCGCGCGCGACGGCCAGTTCGTGGGCCGCAAGGGCCGCGGGCAGTTCCTCAGGCGCCGGCCGGGCGTGCCGGACCTCGCGTAGGGGACGCGCCGCCGTGCACGACACCCGACACGCCGGCGAGGCCACGCGGGGCATGCGCCGCGGGCCCGGCGGGCTGTACGAGCTGGACGCCGGCGTCGCCGACCCCGAGCTCTCGAAAGCCTACA
>JADHED010001730.1_pt1 | contig 17411 bp, 15 predicted proteins | sample 8952041 | NCBI WGS metagenome assembly JADHED01 (sample SAMN16124423, study PRJNA663239) | bioreactor sludge metagenome | isolation source: sludge (control) | place: India:Bengaluru | collected 2018-09-08
GCCTGGGGGTTCTCGGCCACGTCGGGGTCCAGGTTGTTCTGGATCATGCGGTAGGCGGCCTCGGCCAGCCAGTTCTTGCAGTGCAGCTTCGTGCCGTGGGGCGCGCGCACCACGCGGCTGGCGTCATAGCGCGGGTCGGTGGCGGAAATCATGGTGTCGTTGGCGTTCATGGTCTTGTCCTTCATGAAAAAAAGAGAGGCGAGGGATGTCGGCCAACCCGGCCGGCAAGGGTGGTGATCAGACGGCCCGGGTGGCGGGCGCGGTCGGGGGCATCGGGGCCTGGTCGGCCGGGTAAATCATCTGGCGCGGCACGCTCATCGTCTTCTTGGCCAGCGGGTAGTACACCAGCGCCGTCACGACCAGGCTGACGATCCAGGAAATATCAGCCCCGCCCAGCATCTTGGTGAATGGCCCGGTGTACATCTTCTGCGCCAAAAAGGGAATCTGCACCACGATGCCCAGCACGTAGCAGCCCAGGGCCACCGCGTTGTAGGCGCCGTAGCGGGCCTTGCTGTCGTACAGCGCGGGAATGTCCACGCGCTCCTTGGACACCAGGTAGTAGTCCACCAGGTTCACGGCGCTCCAGGGCACAAACACGGCCAGCAGCAACAGCACGAAGTTCTTGAAGTTGTTCAGAAAGTCGGCGCTGGCGGCCAGCGCGATCAGCATGGACACCAGCACGAAGCCGACGATGAACAGCATGCGTGCGCGCGGCGTGATCTGGCTCTTGTTGTTGAAGGCGCTGGTGGTGGTCAGCATGGACATGAAGCCGCCGTAGGCGTTCAGGCAGTTGACGGTGAGCTTGCCCATCACGATCACCAGGTAGATCACCACGGCGGCGGCCGGGCCGGCCAGGCCGCCCATGAAGCCGACCTGGTTCTTCAGGAAGGCTGCGCCCGACACCGCCGCCACCAGCACGCCGAAGGTCATGGCGATCTGCGCGCCCAGCGCGGTGCCGATGAAGGTGGACCAGAAGGTCGAGGAGACGGTGGTGTTGGACGGCAGATAGCGCGAGTAGTCGGCCACGTAGGGCGCGAAGGTCAGCTGCCAGCCGGCCGACAGCGAGATCGCCAGCAGCAGCGTGGGCACGCTGAACGGCTTCTGGCCGAACGCGGCGGCCACGTCGTACTGCTGAAACAGCTGGTAGGCCAGGAACAGCCAGCCGGCAATACCGACCACGCTGGCAATCTTGCCCAGCTTGTGGATCAGCTTGTAGCCGACCACCGCGACGATGGCCGTCATGGCGCCGAAGGCGAGGATGCCGAAGGCCGGCGCCTCGATGCCGAACATGCTGTTGATGGCCTGGCCCGAGAGCACGGTGCCGGTGGCGGCAAAGCCCAGGTACATGATGATCACCAGCACCAGGGGCAGCGCCGCGCCCTTGACGCCGAACTGCACGCGGCTGGAGATCATCTGCGGCAGCCCCAGGCGCGGCCCCTGGGCCGAGTGCAGCGCCATCACCGCGCCGCCCAGGATGTTGCCGATCAACAGGCCGACGATGGCCGTCATGGCCTCGACACCGAAAATGATGGCCAGCGCGCCATCGACCACGGCGGTGATCTGCAGGTTGGCGCCGAACCACAGGGTGAACTGGCTGGAGGCGGAGCCGTGGCGCTCGGTTTCCGGAACCATGTCTATGGTTCTGGTTTCGATGGGGCCAGTGGACACCGGCGGGTTTGTCTCGATATTCATGGCATGGCCTTCATTCATACATACAACATCAAGGTTTATCCGATTAAGTTGTATAGACTAATTTTGTGTTTTACTCCCCCTTGCCGTCAATCGTCTATACAGGCAATTTGATTAGTACAAACCCTATGCAACAAGCCACTCGCGCGCCCTCCTCTGCGGTTGTTCCGGCCTACCAGCGCATCAAGGACCATGTGCTGCAGCAGATACAGAGCGGCATCTGGCAGGAGGGTGACGCCATTCCGAGTGAGACCGCCCTGGCCCGGCAGTTCGAGGTGGCGCGCATGACCGTCAACCGCGCCCTGCGCGAACTCACCGATGAGCAGACGCTGACGCGCACGCAGGGCTCCGGCACCTTTGTGGCGCAGCAGAAATACCAGTCCACCCTGGTTCAGCTGCGCAACATCGCCGACGAGATTGCGGCGCGCGGCCATGCGCACCGCGGCGAGCTGCAGAAGCTCGAGCGCTGCCGCGCCGACGCCGCCCTGCTGCGGCAGTTCGAGCTGTCCGCCGCGCAGACCCTGTTCCATTCAGTGGTGGTGCACTTCGAAAACGAGCAGCCGATTCAGGTCGAGGACCGCTACGTCAATCCCGCGGTCGCGCCGGACTACATGGCCCAGGACTTCGGCAGCCAGACACCGAATGCCTATCTGGTGCGCGTGGCGCCGCTGCAGGGCGTGCAGTTCTCCATCGAGGCCCGCATGCCGGGTCCGGAGGTCGCGGACATGCTGCGCATGCAAGCCGGCGAGCCCTGCCTGGTGCTGCGCCGCAGCACCCGGTCACAGGGCCAGGTGGCGTCGGTGTCGGCGCTGTGGCATCCGGCGTCGCGCTATCGGTTCACCGGAAGTTTTTGACCGCCAGCCGTCAAACCGCGGCGCTGGGCAGGATGCGCTGCAGCACCTCGGGCCAGGCGCTCTCCTGGGCCCACAGGCGCATGGACTCGATGTCCGGCGCGAGATAGCGGTCGCGCTCCAGGAAGGCCACCTTTTCGCGGATGGCGGCAAACTGGGCCTCGACCAGGGGCGAGGACTTGAGCGAGCGGTCAAACTCCATGCCCTGGGCGGCCGACATGGCCTCCACGCCCACGATCACGGCCGTGTTGCGCACCATGTCAGCCAGGCGGCGCGCGCCATAGGTGGCCATGGAGACATGGTCCTCCTGGTTGGCCGATGTGGGCAGGCTGGTCACGCTGCTGGGGTGGGCCAGGCACTGGTTCTCGGCGGCCAGGGCGGCGGCCGTGACCTGGGCAATCATGAAGCCCGAGTTCAGGCCGCTGTCGCGGATCAGGAAGGGCGGCAGGCCCGATAGGCCAGGGTCCAGCAGCAGCGACAGGCGGCGCTCTGACATGGCGCCAATCTCGGCCACGGCCAGGGCGATGATGTCGGCCGCGAAGGCCACCGGCTCGGCGTGGAAGTTACCGCCCGAGATCACCTCCTGCGTATCGGTGAACACCAGCGGGTTGTCGGAGGCCGCATTGGCCTCGATGCGCAGCACGCGCGCGGCATGCTGCAGGTTGTCCAGGCAGGCGCCCATGACCTGCGGCACGCAGCGGATGGAATACGGATCCTGCACGCGGCCGCAGTGCGGGTGCGAGGGGTCGATGGCACTGCCCTCGAGCAGATCGCGCACGGCCGCGGCCACCGCGATCTGCCCGGCCTGGCCGCGCGCCTCGTGGATGCGCGCGTCAAAGGGCTTGACCGAACCCTTGATGGCCTCCAGCGACAGCGCACCCGAGACCAACGCGGCCGCGAACACGCTCTCGGCGCCAAACAGCCCGGCCAGGGCCAGCGCGGTGGAGACCTGGGTTCCGTTGAGCAGCGCCAGCCCCTCCTTGGGGCCGAGCACAAAGGGCGCCAGGCCCACGGCGGCCATGGCCTCGCGGCCCGGCACCACCTTGCCATCGACCTTGGCCTGGCCCTCGCCAATCAGCACGCAGGCCAGGTGCGCCAGCGGCGCCAGGTCGCCCGAGGCGCCGACCGAACCCTTGGCCGGGATGACCGGCAGCACGTCGGCATTGGCGAGCCGCAGCAGTGCGTCAACCAGCTCGGGCCGCACGCCCGAATGGCCGCGCGCCAGACTCACGGCCTTGGTCGCCAGCACCATGCGCACCACCGGGTCGGCCAGCGGCTCGCCCGTGCCCACGCTGTGCGAGAGCACCAGGTTGCGCTGCAGCTCGGCCAGATGGTCGTGGGCTATTTTTGTGCTGGCCAGCTTGCCAAAGCCGGTGTTGATGCCATAGACCACCTGGTCTTCATCAACGATGGACTGCACCGTGGCCTGGGCGGCACGCATGCCGGCAAGGGCCTCGGGGGCCAGCGTCAGGCGCAGCCCGCCGGCGGCAATGCGGCGCAGGTCGGACAGGCTCACCTGGCCGGGGTGTAGCGCCAGGGCATCGTGGGTTGCGGGGTTGTCGGTGGTCATGCAATCAGTCCTGTCTATACAAATTAGCTTGTGCGGAAAACGGCGCGTCGCACGATGCCTTGTCAGTGCGCCTCTGCAGCCATGGACTCGGCGCGGATTTCCTCGGTCAGGCGCGCCTTCAAGTCCATGAACTCGGGGGAGGTCTTGATGGTGTAGTGCCGCGGGTGCGGCAGGTTCACGGCAATCTCGCTCTTGATGCGCCCGGGGCGCGCGCTGAACACGGCCACGCGGTTGGCCATGAAGATGGCCTCGTCAATGTCGTGTGTGACGAACATCACGGTCTTGCGCTCGGCCTCCCAGATGCCCAAGAGCAGTTCCTGCATCAGCACCCGGGTCTGGTTGTCCAGCGCGCCGAAGGGCTCGTCCATGAGCAATATCTTGGGGTCGTTGGCCAGGGCCCGGGCAATCGCCGTGCGCTGCTGCATGCCACCCGAGAGCTGCTTGGGGAAATGCTGCTCGAAACCGCGCAGCCCCACCTTGGCGATGAAATATGCTGCGCGCTCCTTTTGCTGTGCCTCTGGCATGCCACGCTCACGCAGGCCGAAGCGGATGTTCTGCTCGATGGTGAGCCAGGGAAACAAGGTGTAGCTCTGGAACACCATGCCGCGGTCGGCGCCCGGCCCTTCGACGGGGCGGCCGCCCAGCAGGACGCGCCCCGCGCTGGGATAGTCCAGCCCCGCCACGATGCGCAGCATGGTGGACTTGCCACAGCCCGAGGGGCCGAGGATGGTCACGAAGTCGTTTTCCTGCACCTCAAAATCGACCGGCAGCAGGGCCTGGGTGGCCTGCCCCTTGGGACTGACAAAGGTGCGCGACACGGCTTGTATGGACAACAGCGGATTCATCGCAGGGCACTCCAGGCAAACAGGCGGCGGTTGACGTACTTGAAGAAAGAATCCGAGACCAGGCCGATCAGTCCGATCACGATGATGCCGAAGATGATCTGGCCGGTATTTAGCAAGGCTTGGCTGTCGGTGATCATGTGGCCAATGCCGGAGGAAGAACCGATCAGTTCGGCGACGATCACATAGGTCCAGGCCCAGCCCAGCACCAGTCGCAGGATCTCGGCGATATCGGGCGCAGCGCCCGGAATCAGCACGCGGCGCACGATGCCAGTGGGCGTGGCGCCCAGGGTGTAGGCCGCTTCCACCAGATCCTTGCGGGCATTGCCCACGGTGACGGCCACCATGAGGATGATCTGGAACACGGAGCCGATGAAGATCACCAGCAGCTTTTGCAGCTCGCCCAGGCCTGCCCACAGGATCAGCAGCGGAATGAACGCCGATGCCGGCAGGTAGCGGCAAAACGACACGAAGGGCTCCAGAAATGCCTCCACGCCCTTGTGTGCGCCCATGGCAATGCCCAGCGGCACGGCAACCACGGCGGCCATGATGAAGCCGCCAAGCACGCGCCACACGGTCATGCCGATGTCATGCAGGAAGCCGAATTCGGTGAACAGCTTCCATCCCTCCTGCACCATGGTGACCGGGCTGGCCAGGAAGGTGGGCGAGACAAAGCCGCCCAGCGTGAAGAAGCTCCACACGGCGAAGAACAGCACGAAAAACCCCACCCCCAGGATCAGGCGGGAACTGGCCTTCACCGGCTCCAGCGGCGCCAGGGCACGGCGAGACGGCCGCCGCTCTGGCACCCCCACGGGAGGTGCGACACCGGTTACGGAACTCATATCTCTATCCTTTGGCACGCTGCGCTCACTTGACGAAGCTGTCGTCGTACATCGCGCTGTAGTTGTCGGGCAACTTGCGGATCACGCCGGCCTCCAGCAGGATGGCGGCCGCGTCTTTCATGAACTGCTGCAACTCCCCGGCAAAAAACTTCTGGTTGGCCTCCATGTCCTGCCAGCGCAGATAGGACGCCGACTTGCCAAACGCCTCCCCGGTCTGTTTCACTGCCGCGCCCATGATCTCGTAAGACTTGGCAGGTTCGGCCTTGATCATCTCCAGGGCCTGGAAGTAGGCATTGGCCAGGCCCTGGGCAGCCTTGGGGTTGGCCTTGAGCCAGGCGGGATCGCAGCCCACGGTGTCCATCACCATGGGGTAGTCCAGCGTGGTCGCCAGAATCTTGCCGGCCTGCGGGTTGGCGCGCACCGTGGAGAGATAGGGCTCATAGGTCATGGCCGCATCGTTCTGCCCGGAGATGAAGGCCTGGGCAGCGGGCTGCGGTTCGAGCGAGACGATCTTCACGTCTTTCACGCTCATGCCGTTCTTGGAGAGCATCCAGGCCAGTCCGAAATAAGGCGCCGTGCCCGGGGCACTTACGCCCACAACCTTGCCCTTGAGGTCGGCAAAACTCTTCACATCGCCGCGCACGGCAATGCCATCCGCGCCATATGACTTGTCCAGCTGAAAAATCTGCACGATGGGCACGCCATTGGTGTTCCAGGCCACATGGGTTTCCACCGTCGTCGCCGCGCACTGGATGGCCTTGGAGGCCAGGGCCAGGTGGCGGTCTTTCTGCGGAATCATCTTGACTTCCACGTCCAGGCCGTTCTTCTTGAAGAGACCGGCCTTGTCGGCCAGGGTCAGCGGCGCAAAACCCGTCCAGCCCGACATGCCCAGCGCCACCTTGGTTTGCTGCGCCTGTGCAGGCTGGGCCAGCGCCGCGCATGCCAGCACAGCCGCCAGGGAAACCTTCTTCACCACCGTTGAAGCCATCATTTGCTCCTGTAGAAATATTTGTTGCATCTGCAGGAAGCAGGCCCTGCTCCCCGGGCCGTATGATCCGTCACAAGCAAACTTGTCTATACAGGGTAAACACCGAATTAACACCCGAGTTTGCGGTGCGTTCACGCAAGGCCGCCTGGCAGTTCACCAAGGCGGCTGGGCTGGTCGCAATCGACTCAAGCCAGCAGGGTTCGCGCAATGATGTTGCGCTGCACCTCGGACGATCCCTCGTAGATGCGCAGGATGCGCGCATCGCGCACATAGCGCTCCAAGGGCATCTCCCGCGTATAGCCATAGCCGCCGTGCATCTGCAGGGCCGCATCGGTCACAAAGCCCACCATCTCGGACGCATGCAGCTTGGCCATGGCCGACTGCAGGGTGAATGGTTGGCCCGCCTGCCGCAACGCGAGCGCCTGCAGCGTCAGCGCCCAGGATGCCTCCAGGCGCAGTTTCATGTCGGCCAACATCCACTGCAAGCCTTGCTTGGTGGCGATGGGCTCGCCACCGATCTGGCGCTCCTTCAGCCAACGCGTGGCGTCGGCCAGCGCGGCCTCGGCAATACCCAAGGAGGTCGCGGCGACGTCGAGGCGGCTGTTGTCCAGCACCTTCATCGCCGTCTTGAAGCCGGTTCCTTCGGCGCCCAGCCGGTTCGCAACCGGCACGCGCACGTCTTCAAAGGCCACCTCGAAAGCATGGGCGCCATGAATACCCATGAGCTTCTCGGGCGACGAGACGCTGATGCCCGGCAAATCCGTGGGCACGATGAAGGCACTGACGCCGCGCGCGCCGGCGTCGGGCGCGGTCTTGGCGAAGACCACCAGGAACTTGGCCTCCTTCGCGTTCGAGATGAAGTGCTTTACGCCGTTGATGCGGTAATGCTCGCCGTCGAGCACCGCCTGGGTGCGCAGATCGGCCGGGTGGGAGCCGCCGCGCGGCTCGGTGAGAGCAAAGCCGGCCAGCCACTCGCCACTGGCCGCACGCGGCAGCCACTGCGCATGCTGCTCGGGGCTGCCGCCAATGAGCACGGCGTCGGTGCCCAGGTAATGCGCGCCGATCATGGACGAGGTGGCCGCGCAGGCGCGGGAGATTTCCACCAGCGACAGCAGCATGGCTGTGGGCGTGACTCCCGCGCCGCCCAGGTGCTCTGGCAAATTCATGCCCATCACCCCCAGTTCGGCCAGTTGCGGCACGTGGCAGGTGGTGGACAGGCAGTGCTCATCGACCTCCCGCGCGCGCGGCGCGAGGGCTTCAGTGGCGAAACGGGCCACGGCATCGGCCACGGCCTGATCGTCGGCGGTGACGCCAAGTCGGTTCCAGCTAGTCATGAAAAGAGCTCCTATCAAATGGTCGAAAAAATCACAAAGTCCGAGCGGGGCCAAACAGCCCGGCCTCACGCAGCTCGGCCAGACGTGCGCTGCCAACCTGCAGCAGCCCGGTCATGAGTTCGTCTGTGTGCTGGCCCAGGGCGGGCGCGGGTTCGGCGCGATTGGGTGCGGCGCCGCAGAACTTCACCGGCTGCGTGGGTACGCGCAGGCCCGGCAGGCGCGAGTCGTCCACGGCTCGCAGCAGGCTGCGGGCCTGTCCCTGCTCGGACTCGAGAGCCTGCGCCATCGTCCACAACGGGCTGCCAGGCACGCCTGCCGCCTCAAGCTGTGCCACCACCTCGGCCACGCTGCGCTCACCGGACCAGGCCTCAATAGCGGCGGCGATCAGGGGTTCATGCGCGCGACGCAACTCATCCGAGGAACAGCGCGCGTCCTGCGCCAGACCCGGCTGGCCAATCAGCCCGGCCAAACTGGCAAACAACTTGTTGTTGAGCACGGCCAACGCAAAATGCCCATCCCGCGCGCGATATACGCCGAACGGCGCCGAGAAGGAATGCCGGTTGCCATTGCGCTGCGGACTTTGGCCCGTGAAGAGGTAGCGGGCCACGCCAGTGACGAGACAGGCCAGCGTCGCGTCGAACATGGCCACATCCACATGCTGGCCCTGACCCGTTCTGCGCTGCTGCAGCAGCGCTGCCAGCGTGGCCCAAGAGGCAAACAGGCCAGCGACCACGTCCGACAGCGCCTCGCCGACCATGGTCGGCGGGCCATCTAGCTCCCCGGTGGCCTCCATCAGGCCGCTCATGGCCTGCACGATGATGTCGTAGGCTGGCAGATGCGCCAATGGTCCTGTCTGGCCAAAGCCCGACACGCTCACATACACCAGGCGCGGATTGACACGGCAGAGGAGTTCGGGCCCCACGCCCAGACGCTCGGCCACGCCGGGCCTGAAGTTTTCCACCACGACGTCCACACCCTGAGCGAGTTCGGCGACGATGCCTGCGGCCTCGGGGTGTTTTAGATCCAGCACCAGGCTCTTTTTATTGCGATTGAGCGCGCTGAACAAGCTGCTGATGCCAGCCCGCATGGTTCCAATGTGCCGGTAATCGTCACCCGCAGGCGGTTCGATCTTGATGACATCGGCCCCCAGGTCGGCCAGCAAGGCCGTGGACAGCGGACCGGCAAGCACGCGGCTGAAGTCGAGAATACGGATGCCGTCAAGCGGTCGGCTCAAGGGGGGCGATACAGACATGCGAGGTGCTCCTGAAAATTCGTGAAGACCCCATGGTTGCCCAGCCGGTTATAAAAATAAAATATTCAATCTTGATACTTTGAATCAATCATTTTGATCAACATCAGCCTGCGCCAACTCGAGTACTTCACGGCCGCGGCCCAGCATGGCGGCGCGGCACGTGCAGCCCAGGCGCTCAGCGTGTCGCAGCCCAGCATCTCCAAGGCCATCGCCGACTTGGAGTCCCTGTGGGGCGAGGCGTTGTTCGTGCGGCACCATGCCCGTGGCCTGGAGCTCACGGCCGCCGGTCACATGCGCCATCGCGAAGCGCACACCTTGCTTGAGTCCGCCCGCGCACTCGAAGGCCCGCGCACTGACCAGGTGGCCGGACTACTGCGCGTGGGCTGCCTCTCTACCCTGGCACCGCGTTACCTGCCTGGCATTCTGGTGCGCATGCGCGAACGCCATCCCCAGGTGGAACTGCAGGTGCATGAGGCCGACACCGAGACCTTGCTGCAAATGATGGAGCGCGGCGCGCTGGATACTGCCCTGCTCTACGACATGGGGCTGGCGCGCAGCGTGCGGCTGGAGAGCGTGATGAGCTTCGTGCCCTACGCCCTGTTGCCCACAGGGCACGCACTGGCAACGCGTACCGGCCTGTCGCTTGCGGCCCTGGCGCAAGAGCCCTTCATCCTCATCAACCTGCCGCACAGCCGCGAGTATTTCCTGTCGCTGTTTCGACAGGCTGGCGTAGCGCCGCGCATCGCATATACATCGCCCTCCATTGAAATGGTGCGCGCCCTGGTGGCCAATGGCCTGGGCGTCTCACTGCTGACCACGCGCCCGGCACGCGACTGGAGCTACGACGGCAAGCGCCTCGCCTGCCGGCGCCTGCGGGGGCCTTTGACAGCCCAGTCAGTGGTGATGGCCTACCCGGAGCGCCTTGGCGCGCACAACGCGCGCGCCGCATTGTTCGCTCGGGTGGTGCGCGAATGCTTCACGCAGCAGCGCGATGCCATGACAACGCCCGACACTCCATGAACAGACGGCCTATTCCGCCTCGATCTTCGAGGTCTTGATCACGCCGGCCCAGTTGGCGTAGTCGGCCTTCACGCGCTCGCCCAGCTGCTGGGGCGCGAGGTAGTCGGCCTCGGCGCCCTGCTCCTGGGCCTTCTTGCGGAAGGCCGGGTCCTGCACCACTTTCTTCAGGTCGGCGGCCAGCCTGTCGATGATGGGCTGGGCGACACCGGCCGGCGCAAACAGCGCAAACCACGAGGTCGCGTTCACGCCGGGGTAGCCGGCCTCGGCCGTGGTGGGCGCGTCGGGCAGGCTGGGCAGGCGCTCCTTGCCGGTCACGGCCAGCACGCGCAGCTTGCCCGATGCAATATGCGGCATGAAGGGCGGCGCCGTGCCAAAGGTCAGATCCACCTGGCCGCCCAGCAGGTCCTGCAGCGCCGGGCCCGTGCCCTTGTAGGGCACATGCACCATCTTGATGCCGCCCTGCTGCTCCAGCATGGCGCCGGTCACATGCTGCAGCGAGCCGTTGCCCGACGATGCGTAGTTGAGCTGGCCGGGGTTGGCCTTGGCATAGGCAACCAGCTCGGGCAGCGTCTTCACCGGCAGACTTTCGCGCACGACGATGATTTGCGGCGCCGAGATGATGTTGGCGATCGGCTGAAAGTCCTTTTGCTCCCACTGCGGGGCCTTGGTCAGGTGCGGCGAGATGACGTGAAAGCCCGAGTACTGCATCAGCAGCGTATAGCCATCGGGCTCGGCACGCTTGACGATGTTGGCTGCAATGGCGCCGTTACCGCCACCTTTGTTGTCCACCACCACGGCCTGACCCAGCACCGGAGCCAGCGCCTGTGCCGCCATGCGGCCCGAGATGTCGGTGGTGCCGCCAGCGGCCGCCGGTACGACAAAGGTGACGGTCTTGCCCGGATAGGCGCCCTGGGCCCAGGCGGCTCCCATCGTCAGCGTGGCCAGCGCCAGGGTGGTGAATTGTTTGCGTGTGATGTGCATTGAAAAGTCTCCTTGGTTGTTGCAGTCAAAAAATCAGGCCGCACCGCGCGCCAGGGCGCGCTCGCGCCACACGGCGAAGTCGGCGGGTACGGGGTGCAGATCCAGGCGCCGGCCGGCCTTGCCAATCTGGCCCGGAATGTCGTGGCCTATCAGCGCCGGCAGGCGGCGTGCGGCATCCAGCAGGGCCGGCAGGTTGATGCCCGTGTCATAGCCCATGAGCTGCAGGGCATGCACCACCTCCTCGGTGCAGACATTGCCCGAGGCGCCCGGCGCGTAGGGGCAGCCGCCCAGGCCGCCCAGGGATGCGTCAAACCGACTGGCGCCCGCGTCTATGGCCGCCAGCACATTCGCCAGCCCCATGCCGCGCGTGTTGTGAAAGTGCAGCGTGAAGTCCAGCGCGCTCCAGCGCTTGAGCGCGGCCGCCGTGGTCTGTGCCACCTGGGAGGGAAAGGCCATGCCCGTGGTGTCGCACAGCGTGATGCCGGCGACGCCCAGGTCGGCAAAGCGCTGCACCCAGCCGAACACCTCGTCCTGCGCCACCTCGCCCTCCATGGGGCAGCCGAACACGCAGGACAGCGACACGTTCACCGGCACGCCGGCCCCCTGCGCCATGGCGATGACCTGGGCCAGCGCCGCGAACGACTGCGCGCGCGTCATGCGCAGGTTGGCCAGGTTGTGCGTCTCGCTGACCGACATGACCAGGTTCAGCTCGTCGGTGCGCGACTCGATGGCGCGCTCGGCCCCGCGCGCGTTGGGCACCAGGGCGGTGTAGGTCACGCCCGGGCGGCGCTCTATCTCGCGCATCACGATCTCGGCATCGCGCAGCGCGGGAATCGCCGTGGGGGAGGTGAACGAGGTCACCTCGATCTTCGGCAACCCGGCGGCCGAGAGCGCATTCACCAGCGCGATCTTGTCCGCCGTGGGCACGAACTGCGCCTCCATCTGCAGACCATCGCGCATGCCCACGTCGCACAGCGCAATGCGCCGGCCGGCGCCGTTCCATAGCTTGTTCATTGGATGACTCCCTTGCCGCGCAAGAGCGCGATCTGTTCCTGCGTCAGGCCGGCCTCGGCCAGCACGGCGTCGGTGTCGTCGCCCAGGTGCGGGGCGCTCGTGCGCACCGTGCCCGGCGTGGCCGAGAGCTTGGGGACTATGCCCGGCACGGTGACGCTGTAGCCGTCGCGCGTCTGCTGCTGTAAAAGCATGTCGCGCGCCCGGTAGTGCGGGTCTTCCGCAATGTCTTTGGCCGTATAGACCTTGCCCGCGGGCACGCGCGCGGCGCCCAGCTGCTCCATCACCTGGGCCACGCTGCGCTGGCCCGTCCAGGCGCCAATCGCAGCATCGATCTCGGCCACGCGCGCCACGCGGCCGGCGTTATCCATCAGCTGCGCGTCATCGGCCAGGTCCTGCCGGCCAATCGTGGCCATCAGGCGCTTGAAGATGCTGTCGCCATTGCCGGCCACCAGCACCCAGCCGTCCTGGCAGGGGTAGGCGTTGCTGGGCGCAATGCCCGGCAGCGCGCTGCCCGCGGCCTCGCGCACGGCGCCAAAGGCGCTGTACTCGGGGATCAGGCTCTCCATCACATTGAAGACGGCCTCGTGCAGCGCCACGTCGATCACCTGGCCCGCGCCGCCATGCGCCTTGCGGTGGTACAGGGCCATCATCACGCCGATCACGCCATGCAGCGCGGCCAGCGTGTCGCCAATCGACACGCCGACCCGCACCGGCACGCGGCCGGGCTCGGCCGTCAGATGCCGCAGACCGCCCATGGCCTCGCCGATCACGCCAAAGCCCGGCAGGTCGCGGTAGGGCCCGGTCTGGCCGTAGCCCGAGATGCGCAGGATGATGAGGCCCGGGTTGAGCGCGTGCAGCTCGTCGGGCGACATGCCCCAGCCCTCCAGCGTGCCGGGGCGGAAGTTCTCGATCAGCACGTCGGCCTCGGCGATCAGGCGGCGTGCTATGGCCTGGGCCTCGGCCTGGCGCAGATCCAGCGCCACCGACTTCTTGTTGCGCGACTGCACCTGCCACCAGACCGACGTGCCCTCCTTGATGAGGCGCCAGTTGCGCAGCGGGTCGCCCGTGCCCACGGTCTCTATCTTCACCACGTCGGCGCCGAATTCGCCCAGCGTCTTGCCGCAGAACGGCCCGGCGATGAGCTGGCCCATCTCGATCACGCGCACGCCGGCCAGGGCCGCGGGCGTGGGTGTTGCGTTGTCTTGCATGTGCTTCTCCTTGCATCGGCCCGCATGATGCAGCACGCCCGCGATAGGGGCAAAGCGCTTTCATCGCCGAGCAGCATGGCAGGTGCGCCGCCGCAGTACCATCGCCGGCCATGAGATTCGCCCCATTCCCCCAATGGCTGGTGGCCGCATGAGGCTGCGCTGGGACATCTTCTGCCAGGTCATAGACAACTTTGGCGACATAGGCGTGTGCTGGCGTCTGGCCGCCGAGCTGGGCGCGCAAGGCCATGCCGTGCGCCTGTGGGCGGACGAGGCCAGCGCCCTGGCCTGGATGGCGCCGCAGGGCGCGCCCGGCGTGCAGGTACTGCCCTGGCCCGACGCCGCACCGGCCGACGGGCCGGGCGATGTGGTGGTGGAGGCCTTCGGCTGCGAAATTGCTCCGCAATTCATAGCTACCATCGCACACCACACCTGCGCAAACGGCCAAAACCCCTTATGGATCAACCTGGAATACCTGTCGGCCGAGGGCTATGTGGAGCGCTGCCACCGCCTGCCCTCGCCGCTGATGAGCGGGCCCGGCGCGGGCCTGACGCGCTGGTTCTTCTACCCCGGCTTCACGCCACGCACCGGCGGCCTGCTGCGCGAACGCGGCCTGGCCGCGCGCCAGGCGGCATTTGACCGTGATGGCTGGCGTACGCGCCATGGCATTGCGCCGGGCGACTGCGCCATCTCGCTGTTTTGCTACGAGCCGCCCGCCCTGCCCCGGCTGCTCGACCAGCTCAGCACACGCGCCGGCGCCCGGCTGCTGGTTACGCCCGGCCGGGCCACGGCCGCCGTCAAGCATGAAATAGGCCTCCAGCGCTTATCCGGCAAGCGCAATCAGCTATCAATTTCATATCTTGAACCCTGCGCCCAGCCGGCCTTTGACGAGATGCTCTGGGCCTGCGACCTGAACCTGGTGCGCGGCGAGGACTCGCTGGTGCGCGCGCTGTGGGCCGGCCAGCCCTTCGTCTGGCAGATCTACCCGCAGCACGACGACGCGCACCACGCCAAGCTGCTGGCCTTCCTCGACTGGCTGCAGGCGCCGGCGTCGCTGCGGCATTTCCATGGCGTTTGGAACGGACTGGAGACCAGCGGCAAGCTGCCCACACTCGATGCCGCCACGCTGGCCGAATGGCGCGCCTGCGCCACCGCGGCGCGCCAGCGCCTGCTGGCACAAAGCGATTTATTGACCTTACTGCTAGGGTTCGTGGACGAGAAAAGCTAGAATGCCAGGCTTTGCGCCATAACCCAAGGCGGCACATAGTGTGCCCCGCCGGCGCCCCCGCCGCACAGCATGCGCCGGGGTGGAAGGCGGCCATAGTCAGTCAGCACTATCGGCCCCGCTGCCCGCCCCGACTTGCGGAGCGGCCCCACCTTACCTTCCCAAGCAAGCCATGAAAATCGCTCAAGAAATCCGCGCCGGCAACGTGATCATGCAGGGCAAAGACCCGATGATCGTCCTCAAGACCGAATACGCCCGCGGCGGCCGCGGCGCCGCCACCGTGCGCATGAAGCTCAAGTCCCTGCTGGGCAACATGGGCACCGAAATTGTCTTCAAGGCCGACGACAAGATCGACAACGTCATCCTGGACAAGAAAGACTGCACCTACTCCTACTTCGCCGACCCCATGTATGTGTGGATGGACGCCGAGTACAACCAGTACGAAGTCGAGGCCGGCAACATGGGTGACGCCATCAGCTACCTGGAAGACGGCATGACCGCCGAAGTCGTGTTCTATGACGGCAAAGCCATCTCGGTCGAACTGCCCACCAGCGTCGAGCGCGAAATCACCTGGACCGAGCCCGCCGTCAAGGGCGACACGTCCGGCAAGGTGCTCAAGCCCGCCAAGATCGGTACCGGCTTCGAGGTGTCCGTGCCCCTGTTCGTGGATCAGGGCGACAAGATCGAAATCGACACCCGCACCGGCGAATACCGCAAGCGCGTCTAAGCCGCCTGTCCCCGTAAAAAAAGGAACGTCGCAACGTTCCTTTTTTTATGCGCCTGCGCAGCTTGGGGCAACGGATGCTGCTGGCGCATCTGTTGCAAAGGCTGTCAGGCAAACAACGCCTGCTCCAGGCGCGCGTACTTGTCCGCGCCCACGGCTTCACGGATCTTGGGCGCCAGGGCCGCCAGAGAATCGAAACCCGTCGCCCCCTCAACGGCCAGGTGCAGCCGAAAACCCCGCAGCCCCAGAGCGGCAGTGAGTTCGGTGGCGATGAGGTAGCCGGCCTGGTAACGCTCGCTCGCGGAGCGCTCACTGCCCACGCCAACGGCCACCTCCTCGGTCACCTCCTCGGTCACTTCGTGCGCCTCAACCCTGTCAACAGGCGCCGGAACCTTGGCAGGCCGGTGGCCCGAGGTTTTGTCGGCCAGCTCCAGCAGACCTGCCTCGATCATGCTGCGCACATCGTCCCAACCGATGCCCACGGAGTGGGTAGCCGCCAGCACCTGGTCCAGCGTGCGCTTGCCGTCAAACAGCAGAAAGGCCGACCGCTGGCGCAGCGAGAGCGCGCCGTGGCGCTCCTTGAAGGCCTGTTGTCCCGCAGCGGTTTTGAGCAAAATCATGTCCATCCCTCGTTCTGGATTGCATCCAAGCGCACGAGCGCCACAAGGGTTTCAGTTTGCCACGACTGTGTTCAATTGTGAACAGCAATGCAGGATCCAAACTGGCACATATGCATCACAGCCCGTCCGGCACCACCACGGCCGCCTTGCCCGGCCGGGTTGCCAGGCTCACCAGCCAGGTCACGAGCAGACCCGTAGGCACGCCAAACACGGCCGCCGAAATGGGGCTGATGCCAAACCACAGCCCGTTGGCCAGCAGGACGGAGGGCACCACCTCGCGCACCCCATCCACCTGCGACAGCAGGTAATACATGGTGACCGACAAACCTGCAAGCATGCCAACCACGGCGCCCCGCCGTGTGGTGCCGCGCCAGAAGATACCCAGCACCATGGCCGGCACAAAGGCCGATGCGGCAATCGAGAACGAGGCCGAGACCATGGGCAAGATTTCCGCGGGCTTGAGCGCCGCTACGAACGCCGCCGACAATGCCACCGAAAGCAGCGCGAATTTGGTCAGGATCACGCGCTGTTCGGGCGACGCCTTGCGCCGGCTTTGCTGGAAGTACAGGTCACGCACCAGCGCGTTGCTGATGGTCAGCAGCAGGCCATCGGCAGTGGACAGCGCCGCGGCCAGCCCCCCCGCTGCCACCAGGCCCGAGATGACATAGGGCAGGCCGGCGATCTCGGGCGTGGCCAGCATGATCAGGTCGGCGCCAAAGCGTATCTCGCCAAATTGCACGATGCCGTCGCCGTTCATGTCCTCCACCGACAACAGCGCGGCGTCCACCCGCGCCCATTGCGCCATCCAGTTGGGCAGCTGGTCGAAGCTGCTGCCGACCAGGTTGTTCATGACCTCGTACTTCACCAGCACCGCCAGGGCCGGCGCACTCAGGTACAACAGCGCCACAAAGAACAACGACCAGGCCACCGAGGTACGCGCCGCCCCGACCGACGGCACGGTGTAGTAGCGCGTGAGCAGGTGCGGCAGGCCGGCCGTGCCCACCATCAGGCAGAACATCAGCGCCAGAAAGTTGCGCCGCGAATGGTCAAACGCCTGCTGCTCGGCCGGCGAACCGTCGGGGTCGCCCGCAAAAGCCTGGCTGTGGCGCGGCAGGCCGCCGAGCTCACGCGCGCGCTCATAGTTCAGCAGCATCTCGCGCGTCCAAAGCTCGCGCGCGCTGGCTTCATCGCGCGGCATGGATGCCAGTTCGCGGCTGGCTGCGACGATCAGGCCCACGTCGGCGTTCTGCGCGC